>Ga0209053_1000369_pt1 | contig 34090 bp, 37 predicted proteins | sample EBPBio152010_DNA_FD_185864 | JGI IMG/M metagenome (GOLD analysis project Ga0209053, IMG submission 185864) | Wastewater treatment Type I Accumulibacter community from EBPR Bioreactor in Madison, WI, USA - Reactor 1_7/15/2010_ DNA (SPAdes)... | ecosystem: Engineered > Bioreactor > EBPR >... | reverse complement strand
ACGATTGGAATTTCGGGTTTGATTTTTTTTACGGCTTCCAATAATTCTTCGCCGTCCATTTTTGGCATTTTGATATCGCAAAGGACTAAATCGTAATCGGTATTTTTTATTTTTTCAAGTCCTTGAACGCCATCTTCGGCTTCCTCTACTTGATAAGTATCGTTTTCTTCAGAAAGGATTTTGGTTAAAACCCTTCTGATAGATGCTTCGTCTTCTATGATTAATATTTTTGACATACTTCTTTATATGTTGTAAATTTGATATTGAGAGTTCAAAGGTAACAAAAATTAGAATGGTTTTTCTTTTAGCCCTGATTGGATCTCGTCTTTTGTGGACGAGAGGAAAGCAGGAACAAGGATCACTGATATTACCCAAGCCATTGCTTCGCCAATTCGCTATCGCTCGGGTCGCTTCAAATAATTTTACTTTTTCTTTATAACAGCAATACCCGAAAATGAAACCGCTTGAAAAGTTTGATTAGGTTCTGTTGTAAAAACCAATCCCATTTCTCTTGTTACATAACCTTTTTTAATTCCGATTACTGCATCACAACATTTTGATTTTGCCAAATTAGTTAATGTTTTTAGTTGGTCTTCTTCTTTACCTGTGTATTCTGCTTGTACTTCTATTAAACCGACTCTTTCGTATTCAAAATTGACTGGTTCGCCTTCAAAAAGTAATTGAACTTCGGTTGGTGGTGATGGACAATCAACTTTGTAATCAGTTTTTAAAGGAGTAAAAATTTCGTGAGGATTATATCCAACACACGAATGAAGCAAAATAGATACAATTGCTACAGAAAATAATCGAAAAAAAGTTTTCATTTTAATTAATATTTAAGCCATTTATAAAGTTCTTTCCAAGATGGTTTTTTACCGTACATTAGAATTCCGACACGGTAAATTTTACTTGCGAACCAAACTACACCAAGAAATGTACCAAAAAGTAAGGTCATTGAAATTGCAATTTGCCACCACGGCACGCCAAATGGAATTCGCATCATCATTACGATTGGTGATGTGAGCGGAATCATGGAAAAAACGGTTGCTACTGTTCCGTGAGGATCGTTTATTACGGTGAAAAATCCGATGTAAACTCCAAGAATTAAAGGCATTATTATAGGAAGTAAAAATTGTTGCGAATCGGTTTCGTTGTCAACCGCAGCTCCAATGGATGCGTAAAATGAACTATAAAGAAAATATCCTCCTATGAAATAAATAATGAAAGATATTAGAATTGTCGCTATTGGTAAATTCCATAACTCTTTGATATACATTTGAATATCGCTACCCATTCCTTTTTGAGCCATTTGCATAGCTTCTTGAGTTTGTGCCGATGATGTTGCGCCCATTTGAACTCCAAAAATAGACGACATAATAAACATGGCAGTCATACCAAGCAATGCCCAAATAAGAAATTGCAAAATTCCTGCTAATGATGTTCCGATAATTTTTCCCATCATTAACTGGAAAGGTTTTACAGATGAAATAATCACTTCAATAATACGAGAAGTTTTTTCTTCAATAACGCTTCGCATAACCATGTTTCCGTAAATAACGATGAACATCATAATTAAATATCCAAATGCGCCACCGATTCCTATTTTAATTTCGTTTAAACCTTTCAAAGCAGTTTCACCTGAAGCTTTGTTTAGTTTTATAGAAACATCTGCTTTAGATTGATTGATTTTTAATGTATCTAAACCTTGCTTTTGATAGTTTTCGGCCGTAATTCTTTTAGCTATTACATCTTCAATATCTTCAACAAACATAACGCCTGGACTATCATTAGAAACATATTGAATGTTCTTTTGTAGTGAAGTATTATCAGTATATTTTGGAATAATTAAAAGTCCTTCATAGCTTTCACTGATGATACTATCTTTTAAAACTTTTAAATCTACATTGGATAGATTTAGGTATTTATATTCGTCATCACTTTTGAAGTCATTGACAAATCTTCCGGTTTCGTCATGAATAGCAATGGTTTTTAAATCGGCTTTCATTTGGCTCAAATAACCCACAAAAACGCCAATTCCGACAAATAATAGTGGACTCAAAAACGTCATTACAATGAAAGATTTATTGCGAACTTTAGCAATGAATTCTCTTTTTATGATTAATAGTAGCTTACTCATTATTCTGTAACTGTTTTAATAAAAATATCGTTTACACTTGGGATTTTTTCCATAAAATGGGTTACTTGTCCGCGTAGCATTAAGGTATTTAGTAATTCATTTGGTGTTGCAGTTCCAAGGTTGATTTCTAGTTTTAATTCGTCGTTTAGTGATTTGAAATCGGTTTGAGAAAGTGTGAATTTTTGTGATAAATCATACATCAACCCTTCTATATTGTTGCTTAGAATTCCGACTTCGTAACTGTTGGTTCTGAATTGTTTTTTGACATCAGTCAATTTTCCTTCAATCAATTTGTTGGATTTGTGGATTAAAGCAATGTAATCGCACATTTCCTCGACACTTTCCATTCTATGAGTTGAAAAAATTACAGAAGTTCCTTGCTTGTTCAATTCGATGATTTCATCTTTAATCAAATTGGCATTAACTGGATCAAATCCTGAAAAAGGTTCGTCAAGAATTAACAATTTTGGTTTGTGCAAAACAGTCACCACAAATTGCACTTTTTGAGCCATTCCTTTAGAAAGTTCTTGCATTTTTTTGTTCCACCAACCTTGAATTTCTAGTCTATCAAACCAATAATCTAATTGTGTTTTGGCTTCTTGCTTAGACAAACCTTTTAATTGAGCTAAATACAAACATTGCTCGCCTACTTTCATGGTTTTATATAATCCGCGTTCTTCTGGCATATAACCTATGAAAGCAACGTGTTCTGGTTTTAAAGGTTCACCATCAAGAATTACTTCACCACTATCTGGCATTGTAATTTGGTTGATGATTCTAATTAAGGATGTTTTTCCGGCGCCATTTGGACCAAGAAGTCCGTAGATACTTCCTTTTGGAACAGATAGAGAAACTTCGTTAAGCGCAGTGTAATCGCCATATTGCTTTACGACATTTTTTACTTCAAGGATATTAGTCATTTAAATTCCAAATTTTTAAATTCAAAATTCCAATTAAACTATAGATTTAAATTGATTTTTGAAATTGATATTGCTATTGATGTTGTAAAAGTACTGAATTAGTAGCTATTTGAAAGTGTTTGTTACAAAAAAAACCCACCCTTATTTTGACACAAGGATGGGAAAAATTGCTATGAAAAAGAAATTACCTGTTTCCAAGTAATTAGTCAAATGTAGAAATAATTTTATAATTATGAAAACATATCTTTAACTTTTTCAAAAAAAGATTTATCGCTCTTTTCTGGATGCGGAATAAAGTTATCATCCGTTAGCGATTTTTCAAAGAATTGTCGTTGTTCTTTATTTAAAGTCTTTGGTGTCCAAACGTTTACGTGAACTAATAAATCACCACTTCCGTAGCTGTTTAAACTCGGAATTCCCTTACCTTTTAGTCGTAAAATTTTACCCGATTGAATTCCTTCTTCTAGTTTAATACGAACTTTTCCGTTTACAGCTTCAATTTCTTTAGAAACTCCTAGAGCAGCTTCTGCAAAACTTATATATAAATCATAGTGAAGATTTTCGCCTTCACGCTTCAAAAATTCGTGTTCTAATTCTTCAATGGCCACAATTAAGTCACCTGCAATTCCGTTTCCTGGTGCGTCATTTCCTTTTCCTGAAACTTTTAGCTGCATTCCATCAACAACTCCTGCTGGAATTTTGATTGAAACAGTTTCGTCTTCTAGAATCATTCCGTGCGCATCGGCATTGTTGGGTTTGCTTTCAATTGTTTGCCCTGCGCCACCACATGTTGGACAAGTAGTTGCGGTTTGCATTCTACCCAAAATCGTATTGGTTACTCTCAAAACCTGACCTTGACCATTACATGCCGAACACGTTTTATAACGAACACCTGGAGCTTGGATTTTTCTTTTAACTTTTACTTTTTTCTCAACACCATTGGCAACTTCTTCAAGAGTCAATTTAACTTTGATACGAAGATTGCTTCCTTTTACGCGACGTTGTCCGCCTGAGTTTCCACCGAAACCACCACTGAATCCGCCACCGCCAAAAGCACTTCCAAAAATATCACCGAATTGGCTGAAAATATCATCCATATTCATGTGACCGCCACCACCAAAACCTCCAGCGCCATCGAATGCTTGATGTCCGTATTGGTCGTATTTTGCTTTTTTGTTTGGATCGCTTAAAACTTCATAAGCTTCTGCACAAGATTTGAAATTTTCTTCTGCTTCAGCATTTCCTGGATTTTTATCAGGATGAAATTCTATAGCTTTCTTTCGATAGGCTTTTTTAATTTCTTCTGGTGTGGCACTTTTTGTGATACCTAATATTTCGTAAAAATCTTTTTTCATGTTCTTGTATTAAGATTTAAGTATTAAGAATTAAGACCAAGTCAAAACCCAATACATAAAAATATATTATTGTCCTAAAATAACCTTTGGGAAACGGATAATTTTATCTCCTAATTTGTAACCTTTTTCTATTACGTCAACGATTTTCCCTTTTAAATCTTCTGATGGTGCTGGTATTTGGGTAATTGCTTCTGCAAAATCGGCATTGAAAGCATCACCTGTTCTAATGTCAAGTTCTTCTAATCCTTTTGAAACTAGTGTTGATTTTAATTTTTCATGAATTAATTCCACACCTTTTAAAAGCACTTCATCTTCTGATTTTGAAATTTGTGTCATTGCTCTGTCAAAATCGTCCAGAACTGGCAACATGGCTTGTAAAACTTCTTGATTGGCAGTTCTAAATAAATCGATGCGTTCTTTTGATGTACGTTTTTTATAGTTTTCGAATTCCGCAAAAAGGCGTAGAAATTTATCTTTTTCTTTGGCTAATTCTTCTTCTAATTTTTGCTCAACGGTTAATTCTTCAGCGGCTTCAACTCCTGGAGTTGCTTCATCAGTAGGGTTTCCTTCTGATTGGGTTGCCATTTCATTTTCATTTTCAAGAATTTCTTTATCAGTATTTTCAGTACTCATTGTGCTTTTATTTTTAAATATATTTTTGATGTTCATTGTTGGTTTTTTGTTCCGAAGAATTTGGTTGCAAAAGTACTGCCATTTCTTTAAAAATGTCAAATTGTCACAAATTTTTACCATAAAGTCACAAAGAAATCGAGAAGAACACAAAGATTTTATTTGATATTTAAGAATAATATCTCGTGAAAAACTGAATTTAGAAACCTAAAGATGGAGTTTAGCCGTGATGGGAGAAGTTACCATGTAACTCGGACAGCGCGAAAATGGATTAAAAAATGCCTGAAGTGATGCTTCTTAAAAACTTTAATAAAACTTTAAGAGTTTTACTCCTCTAAATCGTTATATTTGGATTTATAAAAGGTTATGATTCGCTGAAAAGCAAAAGATATTATTAATTCAAGTTGAAAAAAGTTCTAGTAAAAGCTAGAACTTTTTTTATTTTATGATGTTTTCAAGCGCTTCTTTAACTGTTGGAAATTGAAATTTGAATCCTAATTCTTGTGCTCTTTTGGGAAGAATATTCTTGTTGTTAAAAAGTAGAATATGCATTTCACCAAGGATTAATTTCATTACGAACTGAGGAACATTAGGCAAAAACAAAGGTTTTTTCAGCTGTTTTGCAATGGCTTTAGTTAACTCTTGATTGCTAATTGGATTGGGTGAAACGGCGTTGATAATACCTTCTGTTTGATTTTGAATCACAAAATAATAAAGATTGGCAACATCGGTTAAATGAATCCATGATTGCATTTGTTTTCCGGAGCCGAAACCTGAACCAACATACATTTTGATTGGTTTTATCATTTCAAGAAGCGCACCGCCTTTTTCGGAGAAAACTACGCCAGTTCTAAGTTTTGTAACTTTTAAATTTAGCAATTTGAATTGATCAGCACTTTCCTCCCATTTTATAACCACATTTCCTAAGAAAGTAGTATCAATTTCTGTGGATGTTTCATCGTATATTTTAGAATAACTATCGGGATAAATGGCTGTTCCTGATGCTGAGATAAAATGTTTTACTTGATTGGGTGCTTTTTTAATTAAATTGAAAAGTAAATTGGCAGACAAAACGCGACTTTCTATCAATTCTTGTTTGTAAGCATTTGTCCATCTTTGTGAAATAGAGGCGCCAGCAAGGTGAACAATAGTATCGACACCATCGAGGCAATTGTCATCGATTTTTCCTTCTTGTGGATTCCAATAAAAGCCGTAATAATTGGTTTTATTTTGGATTTTTTGTGGCGATGTTGTAAGATAATGAACGATATGATTGTTTTCTAGAAGCAACGATACCAATTCTTTTCCTATTAAACCTGTTGCACCTGTAATTAAAACTTTCATTTTCTTTTTTATTCAAAATTACGATTTATGATTCTAAAATCTACGTTAATTGGTATTGGTTTAACTTTTGTTGAATTATTGAAAATAAAAAATCCCAATCTCGTTTTAAAACGAGACGGGATTTTCTTTACAACTAAAACTATAAATAAATTCTAAATACTTGAAGATACACTTCCTCCAGAATCTTCTTTTTTAATGACGGTTTTGGGTTTTGAATTGTATTCAATCGAACCTCCACTATCAGCATCAGCATTTAAACTAACAATTGGATGAACAATTATTGATGCAGCACTATCTGCATGAGAAGTTACTTCGTTTGCTAATAAATTTGAAGCATCAATTTCGGCTCCACTATCGGCATGAGTTTTAAGTATTAATGCTTTACCTTCTGCTTTAATTTCTGCACCGCTATCAGCATGAAGTTCGATAGCATCATATTCTAAAACAACATCAATATTTGAACCACTATCTGCTTCTAATTTGATGGTTGTATTTCCTAACAAAGTGTTTTTGCTAGTGACTTCTGCTCCGCTATCTGCAGAAATACCTTCAATTTTAGGCATACGAATTCTAACTGTTTCAGCACTTGTATTATTGATACTTCCTTCAAATTTTACAATTAATGTTCCATTTTCAACTTTGGTAATCAATTGTTTCTGAAGATTTTGATCGGTTTCCACCTCAACCATTATATTTTCTCCTTGCTCTACAATAAGTTCAATTCCGTGACTAACTTCAACTTTAGTGAATTTATCAGATATGATTCTTTTCTCTTTAGTCACATTTCCATTTCCTTCAATTCCCATTTGATATTTACAAGAGGAAAACAATACTGCTACAACAGCTGCAACCAATATTTTTGTACAAAAAACTATAAATTTTATCATGATTATTTAGTTTTAATGATTATTCCGTCTTTGTTGATTGTTAAGCTTCCTGGCTCATTTTTTCCTGTTGTGGTTTGAATTACTTCTTTACCATTTACCTTTACTGAAACAGTTTTGATAGAATCATTTTCTTCGATTACATTGATGTCTTCTGTTTCGCCTTCATTGTTTTGAGAATCATCATTTGGACAATTTAAACAATCTAATTCGGTACCTTTTACTTTATATTTATAACCTTCTGGACCATAGTAGTAATCGAAATCTGCATTGTGTCCGCTTAAATAAGCTTCTACATTCTCGTTTGGATAATATACAATTCCTTCAGGTAAATAAAGATAAACTTCTACCAATTGACCTCTAAACTTGTTTTTTGTTTCTGTAGTAAAATAGTTATCTAAAATTAATTCATTACCAACTATTTTGTAGTTGTATTTAATTTTTTGAGCTCTTTGATTGGCTTCTGCAAATGATTTTCCTTGCGCTAATTTCTCAATTTGAACGTATGGGAAAGCTTTATCCGTTTTTTTCAAATGAATGGTAACATTTGTAGAGTGAATTACTTCATTTCCAAGTGAATCTTGTACAATTCTATATTCGCTTCTATCTTCAATTCTTTTTGAATAAAAATCATTGTAGGCAAATCTTACTTTCAAAGTATCCGTTGCTGCAATAGTCATACTTTGTTTTTCTAATGCTTTTCCTGAATAAGCTAATTGATTAGCTTCGCTGATTCCTAATGAAATTAAAATTCCGATAGCTATAATCCAAATGGCCAACAAACTATATTTAGCAATACTTCCAATTGATTTTAAGTTAGTTACTAATAATTTCAAACCTAAAATTAGTAAAAAGAATAATGGAATTCCTGCAGCGAAAAAGAATAAAATTCCTTGAGCCCATATTGGCGTTTCTAATCCGATTGGCGTTTTAATGAATTCAACAATTTTGTTATCTGGCATTGAAGATGAGAACAACATCACTACAGATGTAACTGAAACAACCAACAAAACAATTGAAGAAAAAACAACTATTAATGCTCCCAATACTTTTGCAAAAGCTCCAAAAACTGATGTAAAAGCATTCCCTAATTTAGTACCTGCTGTTTCAGCTCCTGACTTTATATGGTTTCCCATTTTGTCGTAATCTGCGTTTTTTATTTTATCAGAAACGTTTTCAAACTCTTCTCTAACTTTTTTTTCAATATTAGAAATCGTTACCGGTTCTCCTGTCATTTCTAATTTTTCAGAAGTTGTAATGGCTTTTGGAGTGGCAATCCAAAGGATTAAATACACAATTAAAAACCAACCGAAACTTACTAATGCAAAAATTAAGAATATTATTTTTATCCAAACAGAGTCAATTCCAGTGTAATGTCCTAAACCTGTACAAACACCTGCAATTAAACCTCTATCCTTATCACGGTATAATTTTTTAGTTTTATTTGGAACATAAAATGGTTCGTTTTTAGAAGCCTCAGCATCATCGTCAATTCGATAATCTTCTGGTTGTCCCATAACAGCAACTACTTGATCAACATCAACATTATTGATAACATGTTTGTCGCTTTTTTGTCTTTCTGTAAAAAGTTCAGCAACACGCATTTCAATGTCTTTCATAATTTCATCTTTACCCGATGAATTTGAAAGTGAACGTTTTATAGCATCAAAATATCTTGATAACTTTTGGTATGCATCTTCATCTATGTGAAAGAATAAACCACCTATATTAATATTTACTGTTTTGTTCATGATTGTTATTTTTGATTGGTTATGATGTTTACGGCGTCAGAAAGTTCTGTCCAAGTTCCGTTTAATTCGTTTAAAAATGTTTTTCCTAATTCGGTCAACTCATAATATTTTCTTGGCGGACCTGATGTTGATTCTTCCCAACGATAGTTGAGTAAACCGTCATTTTTTAATCTTGTCAATAGCGGATAAACTGTTCCCTCTACTACAAGCAATTTTGCGTTTTTTAAAGTGTCTAGTATTTCAGATGTGTAGGCTTCTTTTTCTTTTAAAACAGATAAGATGCAGAACTCTAAAACACCTTTTCGCATTTGGGCTTTTGTGTTTTCAATGTTCATAATTCGATTTTGATTTTTTAATTAAACTGTTCATTTTTTTTGATTGATTTTATTGATGATTGAAACTTATTATTTAAAGAATGGTATTGTTAAAGGATATTTATAACGCTCACCATTAGAAGCTTTTACAGCGGCATATATAATTAGTATAAATTCAAATACTTTTAGAAACATAAAAAGAACGAAGGCCACAATTGCTACTCCAATTAAAGTTGTGATTTTTTGATTATGAAAACCATTAAAATCAATTTCAAAATTACTGAAGGTGCAATTGGTTCCTATCAAATCTACAAACCCATAAATTAAAAGCGGTAAAGAAATTAAAACTAAAATTAAACTATACATAAAAACGCTTAACTGAAAATTCAAAATTTGTTTTCCGTTATAGTCTACAAATTCAGAATCATTTTTTTTAGCACTCCATATAATTATAGGAGCAATAAAATTTCCTAATGGAAAAACATATTGAGCAAAGGAACTCAAATGTGTTACTGATGCAATGGTACGTTCGTTAGCTGGTGTCATTTTATTTTGATTTATGATGATGATTAAATTTTGATTTCAACAATACTATAGATAGCTTATTAATTTCTTATACAAAGATACAACCAAAAAAAGGTATTATGTATTACAAAGTACTTAAATTTAACATTTTATTAACATTAAGGTTTTAGTATGAGTGCATAGTATTTTTTGTATATTTACAACAAAATCAATACTTCATGGAATTTTCACCTTCAAAATTGAATACTTTTTTATTTTTCAAATTACCTTCTGCATTTTGGTGCGGAGTAAGAACAAAATACATTTCACCTGAAAAATGTGTTGCTACAGTAAAACATCGTTGGTTTAATCAGAATCCGTTTAATTCGATGTATTTTGCTGTTCAAGCTATGGCAGCAGAGCTTACTACTGGTGCTTTAGTTATGTATCAAATAAAGAAAAGCGGTAAGAATATATCAATGCTTGTTGCCAATAACAAAGGTAATTTTACAAAAAAAGCAAAAGGAAGAATTACTTTTACTTGTAATGATGGCACTATAATTGAAGATGCTATCAAGAAAACCATAGCAACTGGAGAAGGACAAACACTTTGGCTAAAATCAATTGGTGTTGATGAAAAAGGTGAACAAGTTTCTGAAATGGATTTCGAATGGAGTGTTCGTGTGAAATAATTATGATAGATTTTATAATTCTATTAACATTGCTTTTTATAAATTTGACCTCAAATTAAATACCTAATGAAAAAAACAATCTTCCTTACCTTATTATTAATAACAACTCTCTCCTATTCTCAAAAGAAAGAAAAAGTAAAAGGTTCAAAAATTGTAACTACAGAAATTAAGAAAATAGAGCCTTTTGAAGCTATAGAAGTTTTAGATAACATCGAAGTTTTTATTGTAAAAGGAACTGAATGTGGATTAGAAATTGAAGCCGACGATAATTTACATGATGCTATTGATATTGTTTTAAATGGTTCAACTTTAAAATTATCAACTTTAAAAAATGCTTTTGGTTATAAAAAATTAAGCGTCAGAATTACATATACAGATACTTTTAAATCAATAATTACTAGAAACGAATCAAGTGTGACAGCTCTTGCAGACATAGAGCTAGAAAATATTACTCTTAAAAGTTATGACGAATCTAAGTTGTTCATTAATTCAAAGGCAAAGAATTTTACTTTAATTATGGATGATAAATCTAAGATTGAATTGAATTCAAAAGCTGATAAATCGAATATAACTTTGAGTAAAAACGCTAAACTGAAAGCTTTAATTACTTCTAAAGATTTGACTTTTGATATGTATCAAAAAACCGATGCTATCTTAGAAGGAGATGTTGACGATTTAAAACTCCGTTTAGATAACAATGCTGTTTTCGATGGTAAAAAATTAAGTTCTAAAAATGCAGAAGTAATTTGTGAGTCCTATACTAAAGTGAGTGTCCTTGCAGAAAGAAAAATAGAAATCGAAGCTTCAGGAAAATCTGAAATTGATTTATACGGTGATCAAAAAGTAGAATTAAAACGATTTGTTGACAGTGCTGTTTTGAAGAAAAAACCAACAAAATAAATTTTTATAAAAAATAGTTTTCAAAATCTTTGTAAACTTGAATATTGTTATATATTTGCACTCGGAATTTATAACAAATTTCGGGGTGTAGCGTAGCCCGGTTATCGCGCCTGCTTTGGGAGCAGGAGGCCGCAGGTTCGAATCCTGCCACCCCGACAAAAAGCTGAACTTTTATTAGTTCGGCTTTTTTTATTTTCAATAATTAAAATTTATATTAAAATAGTTTTTTGTCAACTACTTTACATTAAAATATTTTAAGAAAAACTTACCTTTGCATTTCATAAAAACAAACAAGTCATGTCTGATACAATAGAAAAAGTAAAATGTCTTATAATAGGTTCTGGTCCTGCTGGTTATACAGCGGCAATTTATGCAGCTAGAGCTAATATGAATCCGGTTCTTTATCAAGGAACACAACCTGGTGGACAATTAACCACTACCAATGAAGTAGAAAACTGGCCTGGAAATCCTGAAGGAATTACTGGACCACAAATGATGGTTGGAATTGAAGAACAAGCCAAACGTTTTGGTACTGATGTTCGTGATGGTTGGGCTACAAAAGTAGATTTCTCTGGTGATATTCATAAAGTGTGGATTAATGACACTAAAGAAATTCACTGCGAAACCGTAATTATTTCAACTGGTGCAACTGCAAAATATTTAGGTCTTCCCTCAGAACAACATTATTTGAATATGGGTGGAGGAGTTTCTGCTTGTGCGGTTTGCGACGGATTTTTCTACAGAAATCAAGAAGTTGTAATTGTTGGTGCAGGAGATTCTGCTTGTGAAGAAGCACATTATTTATCTAAACTTTGTAAAAAAGTTACAATGTTGGTGAGAAGTGAGAAATTTAGAGCTTCTAAAATCATGGAACAACGTGTTAGAAATACTGAGAATATCACAATTTTAATGAACCACGATACGGTTGAAGTTCTTGGTGATGGTCAAGTTGTTACTAGCGTAAAAGCCTTAAACAAAACTACCAATGAAGAAATTGAAATTCCTGCAACTGGATTTTTTGTAGCTATTGGACACAAACCAAACACTGATATTTTTAAAGACTATTTAACATTAGATGAAACAGGTTATATTATTAATATTCCTGGAACTTCTAAAACGAATGTTGCTGGAGTTTTTGTTGGTGGTGATGCTGCTGACCACGTTTACAGACAAGCTATTACTGCTGCTGGAACTGGTTGTATGGCGGCTTTGGATGCTGAAAGATATTTGGCTGCTAAGGAGTAATTTGCCACGAAGACGCTAAGTCACAAAGTTTTTTTTAAAAAATAAATTATAAAAGCTGTTCCTTTTTGGAATGGCTTTTTTTTAATGCATTGTTAAAAAAATTAATTTTAAAAGTCTTTTTAAATCTTTCACTAATTTCAAATGTATAATTAATGTTGGTTATTAACAAAAAATACCCCAATAGCAATTGTTACTTTTGGGGTATTTACAAATAAAATTTATCATCTAAAAAACTACTTTCCTAACAATATATAAATTACTACTGAAATAAACTTGAATAATTAAGATTTGATTTTTCTTATTTACTTCATTTATCTTAAGTTTTAAATCATTTAAATTATTTTTATTTAATAATAACCTTCCTGAAATATCATAGATTTTAATATTTTTAATTTTTTCTAAAGTTGAATTAATATTTAATATATCATCATTAGTTGAAATAACTAAATTATTTTCATCTAAATAATTTTGATTATTGGACAAACTAGTAGAGTTTAGTCTTGCTAATCTGTTGCGACCAACACCATTATAACTAGTAAATAAACCACCAACAATTATTTTAGAATCAGGCTGAATGTCAACAGCATAAATAAAATTATTAGCTCCTAACCCTGTTGTAAAAGTAGTATCAAGTGAACCATCAATATTTAGTCTAGCAACTCTTCTAGCATTTACACCGTTATAGCTTGTGAATGAACCAACTATTATTATTTTTCCGTCTAATTGAATTTTAATACTAGAAATTGTACCATTAGCCCCAGATCCAATTGAAAAACTTGTATCTATTGAACCATCTTCATTTAACCTGACAATTCTATTCTTAAAAGAACCATTAAACCCTGTAAAATCTCCACCTAAAAGTATTTTCCCATCAGATTGAATCGCAGAAGTAAGAATACTAAACGAACCTCCCGTTCCTATATTGAATGTGTTATCTTTGGTTCCATCAGTATTTAGTCTAACTATATAATTAGATGAAGTTCCGTTATATGAGGTAAACCCCCCACCTACAATCAATTTACCATCAGATTGAATTGATAGTGAATAAACACTACCATTAAAACCTGTACCACCATTGTTAAAACTTACATCTAATGAGCTATCAACATTGAGTCTCGCCAATCGATTAACCGGAATATCATAATAATAATTAAAATCACCACCAATTATAATTTTATCATCAGCTTGAGTTCGTGAAATATTAACATAATTGTCTGTGCCATTTGAAATAAAGCCTGGTGTTTGAGAAAAAGAAGTATCTAAAGTTCCGTTTGAATTTAACCTAGCAATGTTGTTACTACATTGTATACCTTGATAACTAGTAAAATTTCCACAAATAATAATTTTTCCATCAGGCTGGGTAGAAGTTGATTTAATAAAACCTCCTGAATTTATACCACCAGATAATGAAGGACTATAAAAAGTTGGATCTAAACTGCCATCAGCATTAACTCTAATAACATTTTCTGTAAGAATTCCGTTGTACTTTTCAATTTTTCCAGCTAAAATAACTTTACCATCATCCTGAACATCAACTGAATTTACAGATGAAAACACACCTGTAGACTGATTAAAATTTAAGTCAACAGAACCATCTGAATTTAATCTATTGATGTAAGGTTTTAAAACATTACTAAAAAAGTTAAATGAACCACCAATTATTATCTTATCGTCAAACTGAATAGAAATACTATTTATTGCAGCATTGGCACCTGAACCTATACTAAAAGTACTATCTAACGTTCCATCAATATTCAAACCAACAATATTTTTGCTTGGATTACTGTTGTATTGGGTGAAAGACCCTCCAATTATAATTTTATTACTTGATGTTAATGAAATTGAATTAACATTACCATTAAAACCATTACCTGATGTAAAACTTGGATCTAAAGTACCATCACCATTTAATCTAACTATACGATTTTTAACAATACCATTATAACTAGTAAAAAAGCCACCCAAAACAATTTTACCATCTACTTGAATTGCCATAGTTACTATTTCTCCATTTGGACCTACTCCTATATTAAATGTTGGATCAATTGTTCCATCACCATTTAATCTAACTAAATTTTTTATATTGTTTCCATTATAAGAAGTGAAAGAACCACACAAAACTATCTTATTATCTGGTTGAACTATAATCGAAGATAATTCCGTTTGTCCTAAACTTGATAAACCTGAGCCTGATAAAAAAGTATTATCTATCGATCCATCTGAATTTAATCTCACTATCCTTTGTTTAGAAATTCCGTTAAATGAACTAAAATTACCACCAACTAAAATTTTCCCATCAGATTGAATTGCAATAGAATTTACTTGCCCATTTGCACCAGTACCTATACTAAAACTTGAATCAAAAGTTCCATTTGAATTTAGCCTTGCTATATAATTACAATTATTGTTATTATAAGATGTAAAAAGCCCTCCAATAAGGATTTTGCCATCAGATTGAATAGCAATAGAATAAACTGAACCGCTAGCTCCAACAACTGAACCAAAACTGGTATCTAAGGAACCATCTGAATTTAATCTTGCAATATTATTTCTTGTAACATTATTATATCCTGTAAAATAACCACCAACAATTACTTTACCATCATTTTGAAGATTTGAAACATTAACATATCCTGTTAACCCATCACCACTACCATTCCCTATATCACTTGAATTAAAGCTTGCATCCAAACTACCATCTTGTGCAAAACTAATTGTAGAAAATATTAAAAATAAAAATATAATTTTTCTCATATAATAATTATTTAATCATTCATAGAAATCAAAAACTCTTCGTTATTTCTAGTTTTCTTGATTTTATCATTTATAGTATCCATAGCTTCTACTGGGTTCATATCGGCTAGGAATTTACGTAGAATCCACATGCGTTTTAATGTGTTTTCGTCTAGTAATAAATCGTCGCGACGTGTACTTGAAGAGGTTAAATCGATGGCTGGGAAAATTCTACGATTAGCAATTTTTCTATCTAATTGTAACTCCATGTTTCCTGTTCCTTTGAATTCTTCGAAGATTACTTCGTCCATTTTTGAACCAGTTTCTGTTAATGCTGTTGCGATGATACTAAGTGAACCACCATTTTCTACATTACGTGCAGCTCCGAAGAAACGTTTTGGTTTTTGCAATGCATTGGCATCAACTCCTCCAGAAAGTACTTTTCCTGATGCAGGTTGAACCGTATTGTATGCTCTTGCCAAACGTGTAATTGAGTCTAAAAGAATCACCACATCGTGACCACATTCTACCAAACGTTTAGATTTTTCAAGAACAATATTAGCAATTTTAACGTGTTCCATTGGTTCACGGTCGAAAGTTGAAGCGATAACTTCACCACGAACACTACGTTGCATATCGGTTACCTCTTCTGGACGTTCGTCTATCAATAAAACAATTAAATAAACCTCTGGATGATTGGCAGCAATGGCATTAGCAATGTCTTTTAGCAACATTGTTTTACCTGTTTTTGGTTGGGCAACAATCATTCCACGTTGTCCTTTACCTATTGGTGAAAATAAATCGATTATTCTTGTTGAAGTGCTGGCTTGTCTGTCGGCAATTCTGAATTTTTCTTGAGGAAATATTGGTGTTAAATGATCAAACGAAACTCTATCGCGAACTACTTGTGGATCGTGACCATTTATTTTTAAAACTCTTACTAATGGGAAAAACTTTTCGCCTTCTTTTGGTGGACGCACCACTCCTTTTACGGTATCACCAGTTTTTAATCCAAATAAACGAATTTGTGAGGTTGAAAGATAAATATCATCTGGTGAAGCTAAGTAATTATAATCTGAAGAACGCAAAAAACCATATCCATCAGGCATCATTTCTAAAACACCTTCACTTTCAATGATTCCGTCAAATTCGTAATCAGCATCACGGAAGTTTGGTTTGTTTTTATTCTTGAAATTTGGGTTTTGATTTGGATTCTGATTTGGATTTCCGTTACCATTACCGTTTTGATTCGGATTTTGGTTTGGGTTCTGGTTTTTATGCTTCTGATTTGGATTTTGATGTTTTACAGGAGCATTTTCTGAAGCTTCTTGAGTTCCTTCGTTTGAAGTTTCTTCTTCTTTTGGAGTACTTACTGCTGTAGTTTCTTCTGAAGAAACCTTTGCAGGCTTAACAAATTTAGGCTTCTTTTGAAATTTTTCAGGTTTGGAAGTAACTTCTTTTACTGGAGCGACTTCTTCCTGAACAGAAGGTTCTACTTGTTCAACAGGAGTTTCAGAAAATAAGTCTTTCGATTTTTTTTCAATTTTCGGAGAAGCATCAATAGCAATTCTAGCTCTTTTTACTTTCTCTTCTTTTGGTGCAGCTACTTTTTCCTGAGAAGTATCAGATGAAGTTGCAGCTTGATGTTGTAAGATTTGCTCAATCAGCGCTTCTTTTTTTACACCGTTAAATTTTATGGTTTTAGCCAATTTGGCAATTTCTTGAAGTTCAGATAACTTCATTCCTTTTAATGCAGAACTATCAAACATAAATGTTTATATATATTTTAATGGATTGAATGACAATACAAAATGTGTGGTGATTTTTTTATTGGAACATCCGTGTTTTTGAAGTACTTACGGATTTGTTATGCAATAATACGAATAATTTTCTATCAAGCAATAGTTTTTTAAAAAAAGAAAATATATTTTTGCCTTATAAATAAGTAATAATGTTACAAAGAATTCAAACCGTTTATCTAGCTATTGTATTCATTCTTGTAGGAGTACTTCCATTCGTGTTTCCGCTTTGGAAACTTGAAGGCGGAAAAGAATTCTATTTTATGAGTAAAATGCTATACCAAGTTTTGTTTGGATTGAGTACAGCTCTAACTGTTTTGAGTATAATATCTTTTAAGAAAAGACAACAACAATTTGTTTTTAACAGATTGAATATGATATTAAATTTAATTTTATTAGGATTATTTGTTTATCGTTCACTAAATTTATCTGGAGAAACTCCTGTAGTTTCTGAGAAAGGTATTGGGATGTTTCTACCTATCATTTCTATCGTTATGCTGGTTTTGGCCAACAAAGCCATCAAGAAGGATGAAGATCTCGTAAAATCTGTTGACCGATTGAGATAAACCTATAAACTTAGTTTATTAGTGCGAAGAAAATCCTGAACGAAAGTTTGGGATTTTTTTGTATATTTATACTTGTAATTAAATACTACCTCTTCCCTATTTCCACAATCTCCAAACTCTGAATTTTATCTACATCGATTTCAAATCGTAACATTGTTCGCACTTGATGAAATCCTGAAATTCCGCATGCACCAGGATTCATGTGAAGCAAATTCAAATTTTTATCAAATTGTACCTTTAATATATGGGAATGCCCACAGATGAATAATTTTGGTGGATTCATTTTTAATTCTTCACGAACCGCTTGGTTGTATTTTCCAGGATAACCTCCAATATGCGTAATCCATACATCAACTCCTTCGCACATAAATCGATTATTTAAAGGAAACTCCATTCTTGCTTTGTCGTCGTCAATGTTTCCGTAGACTGCACGTAGTGGTTTTAGTTTTTTAATCGTATCGGTTACAACCAAATCACCAATATCACCTGCATGCCAAACTTCATCTGCTTGATTTACATATTTTAAAATAGTATCATCAATATGACTGTGCGTATCGGAAAGTAAAAGGATTTTTTTCATAGTATTTGCCGCAAAGGCGCTAAGTCACAAAGATTTTTTTTGACACGAATTGCACGAATTTGCACGAATTCATTATTTATAAAATTTCACGAATTCTAAAATTTCGTTTTAGCTGTTCTCGAGAAATCAATACTTAGCAAAGTTAATTATTTAGGAAAACTTTAAACATTTTATCAATTAAAATCTTTGTAAATTTGCATTGCTTTATAAAACTCGAAACCCACAACTTTAAAACTCGTAACCAACAATTTGAGATATTTTCTAGAATTTGCTTACAAAGGAACTAACTATCACGGATGGCAATATCAGCCAAACGCAACTTCTGTTCAAGAAACTTTGACCAAAGCACTTTCTACCATTTTGAAAACAGAAATTGAACTTGTTGGTGCAGGTCGAACGGATTCTGGTGTTCATGCTAAGCAAATGTTTGCACATTTTGATTTTGACCTAGAAATTGATATTCCTTATTTAAGTCATAAACTCAATTCATTTTTACCAAAAGATATCGCCATTTTGAATATTCATAACGTTCATGATGAAGCTCATGCACGATTTGACGCAACAAAACGAGCTTACGAATACCATATCCATACCAAAAAAGATGCTTTTGAAAGTGACGATTCATGGTATTATCAAAATGATTTAAACATTGATAAAATGAATGATGCATGTAAAATACTATTCAAATACATTGATTTTGAATGTTTTTCAAAAGTACATACCGATGTAAATACGTTTAATTGCACGATTTTTGAAGCAAATTGGAGGCAAAATAACAATCGATTAGTATTCACAATTTCAGCAGATCGATTTCTAAGAAATATGGTGCGCGCAATTGTAGGAACTATGGTAAATATAGGATTAGAAAAAGTATCTTTGCCAGACTTTATTCAAATAATTGAAAGCAAAGACCGAAATAAAGCAGGTTTTTCAGTGCCTGCACACGGATTGTATTTGACAAAAGTAGAATATCCTTTTTTATAAAATAGAGAATAGAATATCGAAATCACTTTTTAAATTTAAAATCTGATATCTAAAATCTAATATTAAATAAATGAAAGCAAAAGCATTCGACATACGTTTATTTAAACGAATATTAAAATATACAAAACCCTATAAAACAGTTTTTTATGGCGTAATTTCCGCTGCAGTTTTATTAGCGATTTTTGCTTCCTTACGACCACTTATTTTAAAACTTACCATCGATACTTACATTGCACCAAAAGAACAATATGGTCTAGTTTTATATGTAACTTTGATGGGAGTTGTTTTGTTATTGGAAGGAATTTTTCAGTATTTCTTTGTTTTCTGGGCAAATCTGTTAGGTCAAAATATTATTAAAGATATTCGTTCCAAACTATTCAAACACATGTTGAGTTTTAGAATGAAATATTTTGACAACGCACCTGTCGGACAATTAGTTACGCGTTCCGTTTCGGATATCGAACAAATTGCGAGAATCTTTAGTCAAGGTTTATTTATGATTATTAGTGATTTGCTTAAAATGTTTGTCTGTCTAATCATCATGTTTTACATGAACTGGAAACTAACTTGGATTGTAATAGCAGCCATGCCAATTTTAGTTTACATCACAAGAATTTTCCAACGAAAAATGCAAGTGGCTTTTGAAGAAGTAAGAAATCAAGTGGCAAATTTGAATACTTTCGTACAAGAACGTGTTACAGGAATGAAAATCGTGCAACTGTTTAATCGTGAAGCTATTGAATATCAAAAGTTTAAAGACATCAATCAAAAACACAATGTTGCTTGGATTAAAACGATTTTATACAACTCTATTTTCTTTCCAATTGCTGATATTATTTCGTCTTTAACACTTGGATTTGTAGTACTTTATGGAGGTTTTCATATTTTAGATGGCGACAAATTCACCACGTTTGGAGATTTATTTTCTTATACAATGTTCATCGGAATGTTGTTCAATCCGTTGCGCCAAATTGCAGATAAATTCAACGAAATGCAAATGGGAATGATTGCTGCCAACAGAGTTTTTGATATTTTAGACACTGAAGAAGATGTGCAACAAACTGGAACTATTGAAGCCAAACATTTTGCAGGAAACATCCGTTTTGAAAACGTTCGATTCAGCTATATTAAAGATGAGGAAGTTTTAAAAGGCATTTCTTTAGAAGTAAAATCAGGTGAAACTATCGCGATTGTGGGTTCAACTGGTGCAGGAAAGTCTACAATTATTAATTTGTTAAATCGTTTTTACGAGATCAATTCAGGAACAATTTCTATTGATAACCAAGATATTAACACTTTTACTTTAGAAAGTTTACGTGCTCAAATAGCAGTTGTTTTGCAAGATGTATTCCTATTTGCTGATACCATTTATAACAACATTACCTTAAATAATACTAATGTTTCTCGTGAGGAAGTTATTGCTGCTTCCAAGAAAATTGGTGTTCACGAATTCATTATGAGTTTACCTGACGGTTATGATTATAATGTAAAAGAACGCGGTGTGATGTTATCGTCTGGACAGCGCCAATTAATTGCTTTTTTACGTGCTTATGTTAGTAATCCTAGTATTCTTATTTTGGATGAAGCCACGTCTTCTATCGACACTTATTCTGAAGAATTGATTCAAAGAGCAACGGAAACTATTACTAAAGATAGAACTTCTATAGTGATTGCACATCGATTGGCAACCATTGTAAATGCTGACAAAATTATCGTTATGGATAAAGGTCAAATTGTAGAATCTGGAACGCATCAAGAATTGGTTACCAAAGAAAATGGCTATTACAAAAACTTGTACGATTCACAATTTTCGGAAGCAATTTAAAAACCATTTCGTTTTTATTATATTTGATAAAAATTAAATAAAACTATGGCATTTACTATTGCAATTTCAGACGAAAGAACTCCTTTAAAAAATAATACTTGGTTAAAAATATTTATCGGATTTTTTCTGATAAATTGGATTAATTCCTACGTAGGAAATACAGATACAGCCAATTGGATTTTAGAAAACACCTTAGTATTTCTATTTCTAGGTTTTATGATTTTTACTTATAAAAAATTTATTTTCAGTGATTTAAGTTATTTATTGATTTGCATTTATTTATGCCTTCATGTTTATGGTTCTAAATATACTTATGCTGAAAACCCTTTTGGCTATTGGCTTAAAGATGCTTTAGATTTATCTCGAAATCATTACGATAGAATTGTACATTTCAGTTTCGGATTTTTATTGGCTTACCCAATGCGCGAAATGTTTTTGAAATGGTTAAAATTTCCTTCGTGGGTTGCTTGGACATTACCAATTGAGATTACACTTTCTATTAGCGGATTCTACGAATTGATTGAATGGGCAGTTGCCGACGTTTTTTTTAAAGCTCAAGGTGATGCATACCTTGGAACTCAAGGTGATATTTGGGATGCACAAAAAGATATTTTCTTAGCTTTTTCAGGAGCCATTATTGCGACAACTATTGTTTCTATAATTAAAAGAATGATTTCAAAATAATTTTATGAATTACAAGAAAGTAAAATCTAAAATTAAAGCCTATCATAATGATGGAAAAACAATTGAAGCAGCTGAATGGTTGCTAAAAATGTTTGATATTCAAGATCATAATTTAAAAGGATTTGCACTTAGAGAAAAAGCGGAACCAAATTACATTCTCTTAACTGCCGAAGGCGATTTTGGAGAACAACAAGTTATAAGAATCCCTGAAAATATTTTTCAATTTTCGTTACCTTTAGTTCTTACACTTATAACTCACGAAATGGTACACGTTCGTCAAAAATCAAGAAAACCGTATGTTGAAGACCGATTGGAGCGTGAATGGCAGGCTTATTATGAAATGCTTTTTCATAAAATCTTTCCCAATTATCTAGAAGTTTCTAATTTTCACAAACGTTTTTTTGCCAAAAAAGCATATGACTACTATAGAAGAATGGGTGAAGGTTCCGAATTACAATTAAAATATGCAGATCAAAAAAAAGAAATGGAAGATTTTATCGCTTCTTTAGATTAGAAGTTGGAACCATTTAAACTCATAAACTTTTAAACTATTAAACTCATATACTTTTAAACTTTTTTACTAATTTTGCAATCTAAATTAATTAAGAAATCTCACATATAATGACACGAGCGAAAGCGACTGCATTTTTCAAAAATTAAAAATAAACACTCGAAAAATGAAATACGATATTATTGTTTTAGGAAGTGGTCCAGGCGGTTATGTAACAGCTATCCGTGCTTCACAATTGGGCTTTAAAGTAGCTGTTATTGAAAAAGAAAATCTTGGTGGAATTTGCCTTAACTGGGGTTGTATTCCTACAAAAGCGCTTTTAAAATCGGCTCAAGTATTTGATTACCTAAAACATGCTTCTGATTATGGTTTAACTATCAAAGAATTTGACAAAGACTTCTCTGCAGTTGTAAAACGTTCACGTGATGTTGCTGACGGAATGAGTAAAGGGGTTCAATTCTTAATGAAAAAAAATAAAATCGACGTTATTGATGGTTTTGGTAAAATAAAACCAGGTAAAAAAGTAGATGTAACAGCTGCTGATGGTAAAGTTACTGAATATTCAGCTGACCACATCATCATTGCAACTGGAGCTCGTTCAAGAGAATTACCAAATCTTCCTCAAGATGGTGTAAAAGTTATTGGATACAGACAAGCAATGACCTTACCTACGCAACCAAAGAAAATGATTGTGGTTGGTTCTGGTGCGATTGGTGTTGAATTTGCGCATTTTTACAATTCAATGGGAACAGAAGTTACTATCGTTGAGTTTATGCCAAATATTGTTCCAGTTGAAGACGAAGATATTTCGAAACAAATGGAACGTTCAATGAAGAAAGCTGGTGTAAATATCATGACAAATTCTTCTGTAGAGCGTATTGATACATCAGGAAGTGGCGTAAAAGCTTATGTAAAAACAGCTAAAGGTGAAGAAGTTCTTGAAGCTGATATTTTACTTTCTGCAGTTGGAATCAAAACAAATATCGAAAATATTGGTCTTGAAGAAGTTGGAATTGCAACTGATAGAGATAAAATTTTAGTAAATGCATATAACCAAACTAACGTTCCAGGATATTACGCAATTGGTGATGTAACTCCAGGACAAGCATTAGCTCACGTTGCTTCGGCTGAAGGAATTAATTGTGTTGAAAAAATTGCAGGTTTACACGTAGAACCAATCGATTACGGAAACGTTCCTGGTTGTACTTATGCAACTCCAGAAATTGCTTCTGTAGGTTTAACAGAAAAACAAGCTAAAGAAAAAGGATACGAATTGAAAATTGGAAAATTCCCATTCTCAGCATCTGGAAAAGCAAAAGCTGCTGGTGCTGCCGATGGTTTTGTTAAAGTAATTTTTGATGCAAAATATGGTGAATGGTTAGGTTGCCACATGATTGGCGCTGGTGTAACTGATATGATTGCTGAGGCAGTTGTGGCAAGAAAACTAGAAACTACTGGACACGAAATTCTAAAAGCAATTCATCCACACCCAACTATGAGTGAAGCTGTTATGGAAGCTGTAGCTGCTGCTTATGATGAAGTAATACATTTGTAAGGACGAAATACGAAGTTTATATCAATCCGTTTAGCTTAAAAACTAAACGGATTTTTTATTTTGAGGAAATATATAAACTGACCACAAAATTATGTAACGACGTTAGTTTAGTTAAAGTTAGCTTTGCACCGCTAAAAATAGCATACCTTTACAAGAATAGAAATTAGAAAAGTGCATGATATAAATCTACAACTAGCTAATATGCTACTGTAAAATAAATTTATATTATGAAAATACACATTAAATACATGGTTTCACTTCGTTGCAAAATTGCGGTGAAGGAAGAATTAGACAAATTGAAACTTAAACAAACCTCTATAGAACTTGGTGAAGTAAATCTTAAAAAAGATATTTCTGGTGATGAAAGAGAACTCTTAAGAAAAGGACTTTTGAAAAAAGGACTTGAACTCATCGATGACAAGAAGTCGTTACTAATAGAGAAAACTAAAACTACTATTATTGAGCTTATTCACTATTCTGAAAAATATCCCAAAGTAAACTATTCGGATTATATAAGTGAAAAATTAGACTATAATTACAACCATCTTGCTTCTCTTTTTTCTGAAATTAATGGTACTACTATTGCCAATTACATCATCTTAAATAAAATTGAACGAGTAAAGGAATTGTTATTGTATGACGAATTAAGTCTTACAGAGATTAGTTTAATGATGGAATACAGTAGCGTAGCCCACTTGTCGCATCAGTTTAAAAAAATTACAGGCCTAACTCCTACCTATTTCAAAAAAATAAAAAAACACAAAAAAAGAATCATGTTGGAGGAATTATAGAATTTCTTTATTACTACAAAATAATTTAATCTGTTTGTTTACTCAAATAGATTTTTTTGTTCATTTTTTTCACAATATATCCAATAAAATGTTGTAACTTTATTATAATCGTTTCATAATGAAACTAATTCCTTAAAAATGAACATGATTTCAAAGTTTATAGAATCTTTAAAATCGTTCCTTATAGAAATCGGTGAACTCTCCTATTTCACTGGTAAATTTTTTGTTGAAGTTTTCAAACGTCCATTTGAGTTCAAAGAATTTATTCGACAATGCTATTACATGGGAAACCGATCCTTATTACTAGTTGGAGTTACTGGCTTTATTATCGGATTAGTTTTTACCTTACAATCACGACCAACTTTAGAAGAATTTGGCGCTGCTTCCTGGATTCCTTCAATGGTAAGTGTTTCATTAATTCGTGAAATTGGTCCAATTATAACAGCTTTGATTTGCGCAGGAAGAATTGGATCAGGAATTGGGGCCGAATTAGGTTCTATGCGAGTTACTGAACAGATTGACGCCATGGAAGTTTCGGGAACAAATCCTTATAAATATTTGGTAGTTACTAGAGTTTTAGCAACAACATTGATGCTACCTCTTTTAGTCTTTTTTGGCGATGTAATAGGAATTTATGGTTCTTATTTAGTTGAGAATCTAAAAGCTGACGTATCGCTAACGCTATATATTAATCAAGTAATAAATATTTTAGAATTTAGTGATGTAATTCCATCAACCATCAAAAGTTTTTTCTTTGGATTTGCCATTGGAATTGTAGGATGTTTCAAAGGATACAATTGCAAAAAAGGAACTGCAGGAGTTGGAAAAGCAGCTAATGAAGCAGTTGTTTTCATTTCTATGTTGCTATTTATTATTGACTTTATAGCGGTTTTTGTAACTAATATATTTTATGATTTATGATGCAAAAAAAGAACATAAAACCAATTATTGAAGTAAAAGATTTACACAAAAGCTATGGAACTAATCATGTTTTAGATGGATTTCATTTAGACTTATATGAAGGTGAAAATCTTGTAGTTATGGGTAAATCGGGTTCAGGAAAATCGGTGATGATTAAATGTTTGATAGGATTGGAACAACCAGACAGCGGTTCAATTATTATCATGGACAAAAACATGAACGATATTCATAGAGAAGATTTAGATGAAATTAGAACCGAAGTTGGATTTCTTTTTCAAGGAAGTGCTTTATATGATTCCATGTCGGTCAGAGAAAATTTAGAATTTCCGTTACGAAGACATACCAAAAAATTTGGAGTAATTGAAGATACTACTCCACTTGTTATGGAAGCTTTAGAAAATGTTGGCTTGGAAAATACAATCAATTTAATGCCAAATGAACTATCAGGCGGAATGAAACGAAGAATCGCTTTAGCACGAACTTTGATTCTAAAACCTAAAATAATTTTATACGATGAGCCTACAACTGGCTTAGATCCAATTACATCAAAAGAAATTATCATGTTAATGAAATCAATTCAAGAAAAATATAAAACTTCATCAATTATAATCACGCATGATATTGACTGCGCAAGAGTTATTGCAAATCGTATGATTTTATTAATCGACGGAATTAATTATGCTGAAGGAACTTTTGCAGAATTATCTGCATCTAAAGATCCTAAAATTGAAGCTTTTTTTAAATAAAAATGGAAAATGGAAAAATCAACAAATCAAAAAATTAAACTTGGAATATTTGTCATAATTGGCTCATTATTTTTCATTATTGCGATCTATTTTATTGGTAATAAAAAAGATATGTTCAATGAAACTATTCAAATAAGTGCCGTTTTCAAAAATGTAAATGGATTACAACACGGAAATAACGTGCGTTTCTCCGGAATAAATGTTGGAACAGTTAAGGAAATTATTATTGTAAATGATTCACTTATAAAAGTTGATATGCTAATCGAGGAAGATATTGCATCCCATATTAAAAAAGATGCTATGGCTTCAATAGGTTCAGATGGTTTGGTTGGAAACATGATTGTAAATATAATTCCAGGTAAAAAATCTAATGAAATGGTTAAAGATGGTGATGTCATTTTATCAGAAAACAAAACATCAACCGACGAGATTCTAAAAACGATAAATTCTACAAGTGAAAATGCTAAGTTAATTACAGATAATTTAGTAAAAATAACCAATCAAATCAATAGCAGAAAAGGCACCATTGGAATGTTAATAAACGATACCGTGATGAGTGACGATTTAAAACAAACCATTTATAATTTAAAAGTCACAACTCAAAGTACCTCAAAATCAATGGCTAATTTGAATAAAATAATCAATGATTTAAACAATAAAGACAACGTTGTTGGAGCATTAAAAGATACTATCACAGGAAGAAAAATCAAAATGATTATAGTAAATTTAGAAAAATCTAGTGAGCAAATCAATAAAACAATAACTAATTTAAAAGACGGAAAAGGAGCTTTAAATTACCTTTCAAATGATCCTAAATTGGTGAAACAAATTGATTCTACTATGATTAATTTAAACCAAGCAAGTAGTAAATTAAACGAAAACTTAGAAGCTTTGAAGCACAATTTCTTTTTCAGAGGATATTTCAAAAAACAAGAAAAAGCTAAAGCTAAAGCCGCAAAAAAATAAAACACAACATCAATTTACAGAAATATAATCCTCAATTAAAAAAGTAGTTGAGGATTTTTTTATACTATTTAATAAAATAAATCGTTTTCAAATGAAATCAAAACTATAACCAAATGAAAAATTATTTCTTCTTAATTTGCTGTTTATTTAGCAGTATTCTATTTTCTCAAAATGCAATTAATGACGACAGTACCATAAGTGTTGTTGGAGTCGGAACTAAATCTACTTTTCCAAATGCTGCACATATTACTATTGCAGTAAGATTTGTAAAACCAGCACTTCGTGATGCTATGAATGAAACTCAAAAAACCTCTAAAGACGTACTTACAATAATCAAAAAATACGTTTCAGACACTACTGATATTAAGGTAAGTCTTATCTATACTGACAAAGAATTCAAATATGACAATGCTCAAAAGAAAGAAGTATTTATAGGTTTTGAATCCAATCAAAAAATTATTTTTACTCTCAAAGACATCAAAAGAATGCAAGATTTTACCGAAGAAATTCTAAAAACTAAAATCTACGAAATTGAAAAAGTAGCTTATTTCCATACAGAAGCGGCCACTTTTATGAAGCAAGCTCAAGAACTTGCCGTAGCTGATGCCATTGAAACCACCGAAAGATTGGCTCGAGCCGCAAAACTAAAAGTTGGAAAAATTACATATCTTAAATCTACCAATAGTCCTGTGAATGCAATTAATATGTCGGTAAACTCAGGAAATCTTCAAACGTATAATAAAAGTATGGGAGGCGAAGGCGTTTCGGCAAGCGGTCAATTACTGAATTATACAGCAAATGTAAATATGAATACCAAGATTGATTAATCTTTTTAGATACCAAATACGAATCCTCAATTGCAAAAGTAATTGAGGATTTTTTTATATTTGATAGATTAAAAACAAACAAATGGAAAAACCAAAATCTACAGACGAGTACATTTCTAGCTTTCCAAAAGAAATTCAAATTCTCTTACAAGAAGTTAGAAAAACTATAAAAAATGAAGCATCAAACGCAGATGAAAGCATCAGTTATGGAATGCCTGCTTATAAATTAAATGGGAAAGCTTTAGTCTATTTTGCTGGTTACAAAAACCATATTGGATTTTACGCAACACCAACTGGTCATGCAGAATTTACAGAAGAATTAGCTAAATATAAACAAGGAAAAGGTTCGGTTCAATTTCCTATAAACGAACCAATGCCATTAGATTTGATAACAAAAATTGTGAAATTTAGAGTTTCAGAAGTACTCAAAAAGTAATTTAAATCCCTTTCAAACCATCAATCAAAGCATCAATATCTTCTTTGGTATTGTAATGACTGAAAGAAATTCTTAAACTTGGTTTTTTCAAATCTTCTTCTGCTAAGATTTCTGATAATACGTGTGATGGTTTTACACTTCCGCTTTGACAGGCGCTTCCGCGAGAAACAGCAATTCCTTTCATATCTAAATTAAACAAAATCATAGCCGTTTTTTCTTCTGAAAAAGGAAGTAAAACATTCAAAATATTATAAAATGTATCACTTCCGTTAACTTTAATCTCAGGAAAATTGAGTTTTAATTGCTCTTCACAATAGTTTTTCAAATCTGAAATAGTTTGTTGTTCTTCCACTAAATGTTCGAAGGATAGTTCTAATGCTTTAGCCATTCCTGCAACTTGATGCACTGCTTCAGTTCCGGCACGAAGTCCTTTTTCTTGCTCGCCACCATATAAAAAAGGCTGCAAAACAATACCTTTCTTTACGTAAGCAAATCCTGCTCCTTTTGGTCCATGAAATTTATGCGCACTTGCAACTGCGAAATCAATAGGAAGTTCGTGTAAATTAAACTCCTTTTTTCCAACAGATTGGACCGTATCACAATGAAATAAAGCATCATGCTGATGACAAATTCTACCTACTTTTTCAATATCTAAAACAGCACCAATTTCATTATTCACATGCATTAATGTTACCAAATTCTTTCCACTTTTTGCCAATAAAGTTACTAAATGAGTAATATCAATAGTTCCAGAAGGCAAAATATTTACGTAGTCAACTTCAATTCCAAATTGCTTCTGCAAATTTTTAACGGTGTACAAAGTAGCGTGATGTTCAACTTTACTTGTTATGATTCTTTCTACTTTCAAGTCATTTACAGCGCTTTTAAGAATCCAATTGGTGGCTTCGGTAGCATTAGCGGTAAAAATAATTTCTTGAGCATTACAACCCATAACTTTGGCAACAGACTTTCTTGAGGTTTCAAGAATCGTTTTTGCACTTCTACCAAAACTATGTGTAGACGATGGATTTCCAAAATCATTTTGAAGTACACCAATCATTTCATTGATTACTTCTTGTCGAACTTGAGTTGTTGCAGCGTTATCGAGGTATATTTTTTTCATGAATTCTAAACTAGTTTCAACATCTCATTGTGTTGAATTTACATTTCTATTTGGATATTATAAATGCAAAAATACTGATTATTATTTTACATTTTGTTTAAAATAAACTTCAGTTGCACCCAATCCATATTTTTGATAATTGGCATCTTGGAACGAAATATTCTCATATCGTTTTAACATAAAATCCAATTCGGCTTTCAAAACTCCTTCACCAACACCATGTATAAAAACGATTTTTGGAATGCGATTTCTGATAGCAAATTCAATGTGCCTTTTTGCCGTTTCTGTTTGAATATTGAGGATGTCAAAATTGTTCATTCCACGAAAATTTTTAACTAATTTTTCGATATGTAAATCAAATTCTGGAATGCCTTTTTCAATCTTATCCGACTTAAAAACTGGAACATTATTCTTTTTTTTAGGTGTTGAGTCAATATTTTTTTTATGTAAAGTATCAGTTGTATTGATTGAACCTAAATAATTGGCATTGTTTTCTTTAATTAACTCGTTGACAAAATATGTCATCAAAAAACCATCTGTAGTTTCAATGGTAATGTCATTATTTTTAATTGAAACAACAACACCATTTATTGCTTCATCCAAAACCGAAACCCTATCTCCTACTTCAAATTTTTTCATTGTCATTTTCATCATCTTTTGGTGGAACTTTTGCTGATAATTTCATCATGCCAAACATAAAAATTAGTACAGCAATTATTGTAATATACAAGTTTGGCTTCTCACTATTTTGATTCCAAAAAGCGACAAAAAAGGCAATCAGCAAAATGGGAATTAATATTTTTTTCATCATCTTTATTTTAAAAAATCAAAAATAGAAAACTTAATATTAGAATGATGTATTTTAATTTTTTATTTGTAAAATTGTAATAAATAAATCTGAACGATGGAAGAATATATGCTGCCTTGTTTTTTTAAATCCTACACTGGTTTGGATTGTATTGGTTGCGGAATTCAACGCTCCATTAATTTTCTGTTTCATGGAGAGTTTATAAAAGCATTCGAAATTTTTCCAGCAATTTATACCACAATCCTATTCTTTGTATTTATTGGATTACACCTTTTAGACAAAAATAGAAAATACCATAACGTAGTAATTTTTTTCGCTATCACAAATGCTAGTATTATGATTATTTCTTATGTTTACAAAATGAAATTTCTTTATTAAACTTTAAAACCAAAAACTATATAAAAATGGAAAATCGAAAATTACCCAACGCAACCGCAGTTTTAGTCTTAGGAATATTATCAATTCTTTTATGTTGGTGCTATGGTATCATTGGATTGATTCTGAGTATCATAGGACTTGCTATTTCAAGAAAAGATTTCGCAATGTACAATGCTGCTCCTCAAGATTTTGATAATTATCAAAACTTGAATGTCGGTAGAATTCTTTCAATAATTGGAATCGTTCTGAACATTCTTGTACTTGCTTATTTCATTTGGATTATTTCAATGATTGGAATGGATGCATTAAGTGATCCTGCAGTATTACAAGAAAGAATTAAAGAATTACAAGGAAACTAATTCACATAAAAAAACCGTCTCGTTTTACACAAGACGGTTTTTTTTTATAATTATAATAATTACATACCTCTACTTCCAGCGAAAGCAATTCCTGCTATAATTGCTCCAATAAAAACTAAAAGATATAACGAAATTATCACAATAGCAGTTATTCCAAGAAATTTATGGTGCGATTTTAAGTTAACTAATGCATTAGAAACTGTATCGCTATCTGACATCAACAAACCTTGTTTCATTCCGCTCGCATAACGATATAAATATAAAACTGGAAAGAAATAAAGCACAGCAATAATGATATAAAAAACCGATAAGAATCCTTTCATCATTTCTAAAGGTCCACCAACTCCATAAGGATTATTTGGCGCCATTGACATTATTGCTCCAATAAAAAATGAAGCAATTATCATAAATCCGATTCCTATAAATCCTAAAATCGATAAAAAGTAAGACCATTTGGCACTTTCTCTCAAAGCCGCAACTGCTTGTTCATTTAACTGCAAATTGTTTTGGTTTTCCATAAAATAATTGTTTTGGTTATTGGTTGGTTATAATTTTACTTCTCAAATTGTTTCAATGTATTGATAATAATAGAAACACAATCTAACAATTGCTCTTCGTTCATTACTAATGGCGGAGCGAAACGAATAATGTTTCCGTGAGTTGGTTTAGCTAACAAACCGTTATCTCTCAAAGCAAGACAAATATTCCAAGCTGTGTCGCTTTCTTCAGTATCGTTGATTACAATCGCATTTAACAAACCTTTTCCACGAACTAAAGTTGCAATGTTTGAAGTTTGAACGTATTCGTGTAATTTGGCTCTGAAGATTTTTCCTAAACGTTCAGCATTTTCTGCTAAACCTTCTTCTTCTACAACTTCTAATGCCGCAATTGCAACCGCAGCAGCAACAGGATTTCCTCCAAAAGTTGAACCGTGTTGTCCTGGTTTTAAAACACTCATCACATTATCATCAGATAAAACTGCCGAAACTGGATAAGCTCCACCTGAAAGTGCTTTTCCTAATATCAAAATATCTGGATGTACATTTTCGTGATGAACAGCTAATAGTTTTCCTGTACGAGCAATTCCTGTTTGAACCTCATCAGCAATGAATAAAGCATTGTATTGCTGACATAACTCTTTTGCTTTTGCTAAATAGCCATCATTTGGAACAAAAACTCCTGCTTCGCCTTGAATAGGTTCAACAAGGAAACCTGCAATGTTTTTAGACGATTTAAGCGCATTTTCCAATGCTTCGATGTCGTTATAAGGAATATTGATAAATCCGCCAGTATATGGTCCAAAAAACTTTCTAGCATTTTCATCATTAGAAAACGAAATGATTGTAGTAGTTCTTCCGTGGAAGTTTCCATCACAAACTATGATTTGTGCATCATTTTCGTGAACACCTTTTTTCTCATAAGCCCATTTTCTACAGATTTTTATAGCTGTTTCAACAGCTTCTGCACCAGTATTCATTGGTAAGACTTTGTCAAAACCAAAATATTTTGTTACATATTCTTCATAAACACCCAATTTATCATTGTGAAATGCTCTTGAAGTTAAGGTTAATGTTTGTGCTTGTTCTACCATTGCACCAACAATTTTTGGATGACAATGTCCTTGATTTACCGCAGAATAAGCCGAAAGAAAGTCGTAATATTGCTTACCATCAACATCCCAAACGTAAACTCCTTCACCTCTACTCAACACAACTGGTAGCGGATGATAATTGTGAGCACCATACTTTTTTTCTAAAGCAATAGCTTCTTCTGAACTAATTTTTTCTAAAACTGACATAATTTTTTCTTATTGATTTTTGAAATCGCAATTCCTTCTTGTGGAGAGAAATCATCCATAAACTTTAGCAAAAGTAGTAAAAAAGATTGTTAGATTGTTAGATTATTAGATTGTTAGACTCTTAGATTCTTTTTATTATTTCTTAATCTTTTCCAAAATATCATTCATCATTTCGATTTGCACTTTTTGGATTTCTATTAATTCTTGTTGTTGGTGCATGATTAGATGATCTAATTTTTCGTCGAGCATTCTGATTTCGAGTTCCGATTTTAGGTTAATCATGTAATCTTTTTTGGCTCGTTCACGGTCTTTTTCCTCTTGACGATTTTGACTCATCATGATAACTGGCGCTTGTAACGCTGCTATACATGACAAAATTAAATTTAAAAGAATGAAAGGATACGGATCAAATTCTTTGTTTATGAAAATGAAAACATTAGCACCAATCCAAATGGTTATAAAAACAAAAAACGAAATTATAAACGTCCAACTTCCACCAAACGAAGCCACTTTATCGGCAATAACTTGACCATACGTTCGATTATCTACTTTATCTTCTACTTTGTTCACAAAAGACTTATTGCCTTTAATCGATTTGACTACTTTCTTTTGCAATTCATTTAATTCACCAACTTCTGTTTGCAAAAATTTAGAAATATACTTCTCACGATAAACGTTCAGTTCGCTATCGGCAATAAATTGATTGGCATCAAAATTTGGGTATTCTTCTTTAATTAAATTTAAAACCGGAATACGAATCGATATTCCTGAAACTTTTTCTTTCTCTGGAAATTCTAATCCTGAAATAGCTGATTTAAAAGTGACTTTTGAGTTCATTTTTGTAGTTTAAGAGTTTAGGTGTTTAAAAGTTGACTAACAAACACTTCATTACAAAGTTAAACCAAATTAAACAACCTTAACCTTTTAAACTCTTAAACCTTTAAACTTTTAAACTTTATCTTCAAACATTTCCAACAACTTTGTAACGGTATTCCAATTTCTGATGGTTGCGGTTACGTTTAGC
>Ga0209053_1000368_pt1 | contig 34150 bp, 35 predicted proteins | sample EBPBio152010_DNA_FD_185864 | JGI IMG/M metagenome (GOLD analysis project Ga0209053, IMG submission 185864) | Wastewater treatment Type I Accumulibacter community from EBPR Bioreactor in Madison, WI, USA - Reactor 1_7/15/2010_ DNA (SPAdes)... | ecosystem: Engineered > Bioreactor > EBPR >... | reverse complement strand
CGCTCTAAATCTTCTTCAAATCCAGTCACATTAGGTCCCAAAGGCGCAACCCAGTTACTATCAAATGCTTCTTTAATGTAATCTTGTTCGGTTCCACCCATGTGAGGTGAAGAAAGCCATATTTTAGATTTAGTCATTGCTATGAAATTTAATAGGTTTAGCAGGAATTCCAACTGCTGTACAACAGTCAGGTAAACTTTTTGAAACAACAGCTCCAGCTCCAACAATTGTTGATTTACCAATGGTTAATTGATTTATAATTTTTGCTCCAGTTCCAACATATACTTTTTCTGATATATGAACTTCACCAGAAATATTTACGGATGGCATAAACGACGAAAAATCATCTATTATAGTGTCGTGACCTACGGTACACATAAGATTTAAGGTTACAAAATTTCCAATCTTTATATTGCAAGTAATTATAGTTCCGCCACAAATAATACAACCATTTGAAATAGCTACATCATCATTTGAAATTTGAACTGATGGATGAATTAAAGTTGGAAAATTAATTTTTTCATTGGATAACGTATTAACAATTTTACCTTTAGTAGTTGGATCACCAACACCTAAAAGAACCGAAATTTCTTTATCAGTTGCATTCAAATCTTGTAAATTGCCTAAAACTGGAAAATTGTTAATTATTGTACCTTTTTCAATACCATCATCATAATATCCTATAAAATTATAAGTTTTTTCAACCTTATTTACAGCATCTATAATGGTTTTTACTTCACGCCCAAAACCGCCAGCTCCTATAATTACTATATCTTGCATATCAGTCAATTTATAATTTAACTCCCTTGAAAAGGCTCTATTGTTGCAGAATCTACCGCATTTATTCCATCACTTTTTATAACTTTTTGAATGGTTTTAAATAAAATTTTTACATCTAATAAAAATGAAATATTATCAACATACCAAACATCTAATTCAAACTTTTTGTCCCAAGAAATTGCATTTCGACCATTTACTTGAGCCCAACCTGTAATTCCTGGTTTTACTTCATGTCTTCTGTTTTGAAAATCGTTATACAAGTGCATATAAGTAGTTAGCAATGGCCTTGGTCCAATAATACTCATATCTCCAATAACGACATTTAATAATTGCGGAATCTCATCTAAGGATGTCTTTCTAACAAACCTTCCTACTTTTGTTAATCGTTGAGCATCAGGAAGTAAATTACCCTCTTTATCCTTCCTATCATTCATAGTCTTGAACTTTATTATCTTGAAAATTTTTCCATCTTTTCCTGGCCTAAGTTGAAAGAAAAAGGGTTTTCCATCATTGGCAAAAAAAAGAAAAACTGTAACAATAATAAAAATAGGAAGCAATAAAACCAATCCAATCAATGCAGAAGTTATATCAAAAAAAGGTTTTATTATTTTTTTATAAATCATTTTCCAATCTTTTATATTCTTGAAGTAAAGTCTTCCAAACTAATTCTTGCTGAAATCGCGACTCAATTTGAATCCTTGCATTTTGCTTTATTTTTAAAAACAGATGTCTATCCTCAAAAATCAATTTCATGGCTTCAAAAATAGCAATTTCATTTTTAACAGGTAGGATAATTCCATTTTCATTTTGAATTATGATTTCATTACTACCGCTAATATCTGTCACAAGACAAGGCAAATTCATAGCTCCTGCTTGCAATATAACATTAGGAAATCCTTCACGATAGCTAGGAAAAACAAACACATTAGAAATTGCTAAAAAGGGACGAACATCGGTTTGAAATCCTACAGAAATAATTGCTTTATTATTTGAAATGGTGTCTTTTGTTTTTTGAAGCAACGGATCTAGGTCATTTTCTAATGGACCAACAAGCAATAACTTACTATTGGAGTTTTTACTTGAAAAAGTATCAAATGCTGCAACCAATTCATTAATTCCTTTATCAGACACAAGTCTTCCAACGAAAACAAAAACAAAGTCTGTAGAATTAATATGCAACTGTTGTTTTAAGTTTTCTTGTTCAACTTGAGATACTTTATTGGGATTAAAAAAATCTAAATCAATTCCATTTACATTTCCATTAGCTATCACTTTCAAAGGCTTTTTAGTAACCTTAAAAGCTAATAAATCTTTTTTTACACCTTCACCCTCTGGGATAATATGGGTTGCAAAACGACATAAAATTTTATCCAAAAACAATAATAAATGATGAATGAAACCTTTTTTATAAGGAAAAACTAATCCTGTAAAAGTATGAATTCTAATAGGAACACCAGTAAAATAAGCTGCTATCATGGTCAATAATCCTGCTTTAGGCGTAATAGAATGAACTATAAGTGGTTTTTCTTTTCTTAAAACTTTATACAATTTTAACAACGAAACAAAATCTTTGAAAGGAGAAATTTGTCTCTGAAAAGACACCGGAATTGTTCGAACACCTTCTCTACTCGAAACTGAATCTAAATGAGAATCTTTTCCAGAAACAGCAACAACTTCATAATGATCTTTCAAAAAAGCCAGTTGACCTTTGAGCAAGATATCTAATGAAATTGAAACAGTGGCAGTTCGAATTAGTTTTTTCAAAACAATTACTTTCTAGTTTTAAATCGAATTAGTAAATAGAGTGCAATGCCAAAAGGTATTGCTAAAATGGTTAATATTTTCTCTGGTGAATCTTTCAAAAAATTAAGCCGCTTTACAATAATACAACTTGAAATATAATGAATACATTCAATGAACTTTCTTTTTGTTGATTTGGAATATTTCATTGTAGTAATCCTATTATAAATAAATCCTTTAGGATACTTCATGTATTGATAAAACATAGTATTGCTCGAACCTGTTGGTTGATAATCAACTATGACTAAAACTTCATTAAGAGTTGCCATTTCATAATCTTTATCTACAAAAAGATATTTTGTCCCCAAACCTACATAGCGTTCACCTTCAAAAATTGGGTATTCAGGATAACTCGTAATAATATCGGTTCTGTAAACTAATTTCTTATCACCTGAACCACCATTGAGATAAAAATCTTCTAGTGTTGTATAGTCTGAAGTAAATTTTGATCCTAAAATAGCGCCTGATTCTAAAGCATCCAAACCTATAATTCCAGCATATTTTTTTTGGTCAATCGCATTCCATTTTGACAAAATTAACTCAACTCCATTCAAAGGCATATAATCATCCGAATCAATACAAGTATTTAATGGTGCCGCTATATTTTTGTAAGCTGTGTTATGTGCACCATGCATTCCCTGATTTTCTTGATAGATATAAGCTATTGGAATCTTATTCTCTGCAATCCATTTCGACACTAATGCTTTTGTTTCATCGGTTGAACCATCATCAACAATCAACCAATTAAAATCTTGGCAAGTCTGATTACACAAACTTTCATAAAGTCTAGTCAACAAATGTGCTCTATTAAACGCTGGTGTAAAAACGGTTAATGTCTTCATGAATGTTGCTTTAATAATTCTAAATATTTTTCTTGCAAAAGCACTACATTTTTATTGATATCATACCCTTTATCAGTAATGATTTGCGATACATCTTTCTTAATAAAATCATCTTGTGCATCTATTATTTTTGCCCATTCGGTAGCCGATTTTTTAAGAGAAATAACTTCTACATATTCATTTACTATAATAGATTCTTTTGGAACACCATCAGAAATAAAACATTTTATGCCGCTAGCTTGAGCTTCTACTAAAGAAACAGGTAAACCCTCAAACAACGAAGGAAAAAGAAAAACATCCATTCCTTGAAGTAGCTCATTGACATCGCTTCTTAATCCTAAAAAAATCACATTCTTTTCTAATTGTAACTTTGCAACTTTTTTCTTAATAGCTTCCATAAGTTCGCCATTACCAACTAAAAAAAGTTTTTTATTACTATCCAATTTTACTAATTCATTAAAAATAGCTATCAGAAAATTATGGTTTTTTTGTTCATTAAAACGACCTACATGAATAAAGTTTTGTGATGTTGTTGCTTCTAATTTGGCTCTAACCTGTTGACTTTTAAATTCATCATAGGCAAAGTTACTTGAATCTATTGCATTGGTCATTGTAAATGCTTTATCGGCATTTTTTTTTCCAAAAAGCCATACAGCAGCGTCTTGCCCACAAGTAAAATAAGTGTTTATATAGCGCATCATTCGCTTCTTATAATAATATCGAAATGGCGATTTCAAATTCCAGCCATCGGTGGCATTATGTCCGTGAGCAATAATAACTGGAGTATTTCTTTTTTGAGCTTCTTGATAAATATAAACACCTAATTCTGAACAATTCCCATGAATAATAGGATACGAATGCTCAGTAAAAAAATTAGTAATTGCTTTTTTATAGCTCTTTATTTTTAAAGGATTGAAAGCAGGCAATCTATAAATTTTTCCACCTAAAGTTGCAATTTCATCTTCATAAGCTCCTTTTTCTTGACGATGCACAATAAAATCAAACTGAAACTTTGTTCTATCTAACTTTCTATAATAGTTCATCACGTTGGTTTCTGCACCACCGCGATTGAGTATTGTAAAAAGCTGTAAGATTCTTATCGGTTGTTGCATTTTGAATTTACTTTTTTATAATTTTTTTAATTACCTTTAAAAGTAACATAAGCGGAATTGTTAATCTATATTTTGAGAAGAAAAAAAATAATTTCCAATGAATGGGAAAATAGTGTAACTCCAAATTTTTATATGCTTCTTTATGATGTCTCGAATTTAGAACGGTTTTCATGTTTTTACATTGTGTAAAAAAAGAAGCTTTATTAAAAGATTCATTCAAACCCAACCCAATAACACTAAGACATATTCTATTGTTGAAAGCTTCTAGATAGTCGGTTCCTTTATTATGTTTTTTTAATTGTTCAGAAAGCAAATCGAACATATGATTAGTCTTGTCTAATAAACTATTTTTGTAATTTGAAGTTATAGACTCTGAATTAAACTTTCTATAGTTATACATTGGCACATCCAAAATGTAAACCGATTTGGACTGGTTGAGATATTCCCAAGTAAAAAAACCATCTTCCCAAGCTCCAATTTCACTTAGATTTTTAGCTTGAATTTTGTTGTCTTTAATGATAGCTGTCTTATATATTTTACCCCAAGCCGTAACTAAAGTTTCTAGATGACTAGGATCTGAAAGTTCTTCTTTTATTGGTCCAGTAATTTTTCTTTGCATGAAAGAAGCTTTATACCTACCATTTAATCCAAATGCTCTTGGTATCTGGCTTGTTGGATATTCTTTAAAAAAAGAAAAGCAAACTAAATCTACTTCATTCATATTTGAAAAAGCAGTTTCAATAGCATGGAGTTCCATCCAATCATCACTATCAACAAACATTAGATAAATTCCAGTTGCCTTTTCAATACCCGTATTTCTAGCTCCTGCAAGCCCTTTATTGACTTGCGAAATAATTATAATTCTTGAGTCTAATCGTTGATATTCTTCACATATTCTTAAACTATCATCCGTTGAACCATCATTAACGAGAATAATTTCAAGATTTTTATACGTTTGATTAATTATACTATCCAAACATTGCCTCAAGTATTTTGAAACATTATAAACAGGAATAATAACACTAATCAATGGACTCATTTTTTAATTTATAATTTATAAACAAATACGTTCATAATATAAGTAAAAGCAAAGTAAGCTAAAATTATACGTACAATTACTTGATGCTGACTTTCAAAGAATTTATTTTTTATGAGCGGGTAAATAATAATAATACCTAACATAAACCAAGATAAGTAAGCCAATCTATTAGAATAATTAGCTCGAATTACTAAAACCCAAAAAGCATTAGAAAACAAAAATATATTAAGTAATTGAAGATAAAGTTTGTCCTGATATTTTTTCTTAAAAACATAATACCATCCTGCAAAAACGCCTGAAGCACTATAAACTAAGAAATCCCAACGAAAACCAACATTCAATTCAACACCCTCTGCTGCTTGATTAAATTCTCCCAAATATCCTTCGACAGCCTTTTCTTCGACAACTCCTACAGTCATAAAGAAATTCGTAAAAAAACCTCCCAGTGCTAAAGATAGAGGAATACAAGCTAGCCACAAATAAAAATAAGCTTTTGAATTGTTGTAAACTAAAGTAGCAACATATCCAAACAAAGGTAATAGCATTGATTTATGAATAAAAGTACTCGCAAACAAAATAGTTAAAACAACAAACTTTTTATCTTTAGATAAACCATACAAAAAGATACTGGTAGCAATTCCGTTTCTAAGTCCATTTGTGCCATAGGTCCAAAAAGAAAAGGAAATAACGAGCATAAAAAAACCATAAAACCAGTAATCTTTAAAAAACTTTTTACAAGCCAAATACAAAGGCACTAAATATAAAATACTACATAAAAAGAAAAAAACCGAAGAAGTAGCAACTTGAGCAGTACTAAATTTAAAATATTCAAAAAGTGCGTCTTTTTCAATCTTTAAAGGCGCTCCAGAGGCATACGTTTGAAATTGTCTATCGTAGATAATCATATCTCCAAAACGATAATTTAAAGGTCGCAAACCAATGTAAAATAGAATAATTATAAAAATAAAAAAGCCTAATGCTTTTTTGACATTCAAATTCTGTGATGCCTCTAATTTTATACCACCCTGAATGATAACAAATAACATCATTAACAATAGAAATTGATAATAAATGTTAGTGTAATATTCTGCAGGTATTAGATTCATTAACTATTTTTTTTCAATTATTCTACCTGGATTACCAACAACAACTGCATTTTCTGGAACATCTTTAACAACTACAGTACCGGCACCTATAATAGCGTTATCACCAATGGTAACTCCACCTATTACAATGCAACCTGCATGCAATTGAACATTATTTCCAATGATTGGTTTTTTTCCATCTTTTTCACCTAAAGTAACTAAATGATTAACGTAAACATTTTCACCAATAGAAGTTGCATTTAAAATAGTTGCATAGGGATGTGCCAATTGCAATCCGGCTCCTACTTTAGTATTTATATCAATTGTAAAAGAGTCGTGTTTTGGATAGAAAACCCTTAATAACTTTGAAAAAAGTCCTGGTGTTCTGTAATAAAATAATGTTCTAAAGTATTTACTTACTAATAATTCTTTAGTCAAATCATAACATTGATTGACTAATCCATGTTTTGGAATAGTTCTAGCATACAAATCACGAACAATAACCTCTTTATTATCAGACAATAGAAACAATACTCCATGAGGAATAAAAAATAATTGTCCAACAAAAAGAAATACTGTTCTCATCATGATTTAGCAAATATAATAGTATTCCATAGATTCATCACTTTTGAAAGAATATAATTCGATGCATTTTGTTTTGCATTGTTTCCTAAAGTATCCAAAAGTAGAGTATCATTAGAGAGTTGCTCTAGTCGATCTACAAAAGCATTTTGGTCTCCAACTGGTATTAAAAAACCATCTTTTGCTTCGTGAATAATGTTCCTTGGTCCTGTTGGACAATCAAAAGACACTACTGGAACACCAACAGCATTAGCTTCCAAAATAACCATTGGAAAACATTCTTGAATAGAGGTCATTAATAAAACTCTTGCGCTTTGTAAAACCTTTGAAACTTCATTGGTCTGTCCTTTGAATACTATTGTTGATTCTAATTGCTTTTCATGAACTAAATTAAAAATTTTTTGATAATATTCATTACCAGTAGAACCATATAAATGCAATTCCCATTTTGGATGATTTTTGTAAAACTGTTCCCAAATTGAAACCATACTTTCTAACTGCTTCACTGGAGCAAACCTCACAATAGCAATTGCAACAAGTGGTCTTTGAGATACAGAAATCAAAGATTCATTTACATCCTCCTCAATTGGATTTGGAATAACCACCGTATTATTTGAATAATAAAAGCTTTGTTCTTCTTTACTTAATGTTACTAAATAATCATATTTTGATTCTACAAAAATTAGAAGTTTATTTTTGATTCCTTGATTGGAATCGTAGAATTTTGTGTAGTGAAATTCCTTAATTGTTTTAGTCTTTCCTTTAATAAAAAAAGGTAAAACATAAGTGATTGGAATATGTGAAGCAACTAAAATAAAATCGGGTTTTTGCTGAAAAATATACCGTTGAATTTTTAAAATATTTTTGAATAATTTCAAAATATTAACACTGCTAAAATAGCTTTTTGTTCTATCAAAGTCTATAGCCAAATCTTGAAATTTAACCTTATCGTTTAATTCGTAAACTATTGTTTTTCCTACTTGTTCAGTGCTTAAAATAGTTACATCATAGCCAAAAACAGCACTCCAATAATTGGCTTTTATAGCAACCAATTTCTCAATTCCACCATGAGAATGCATCTGATCGACAAGGATAACTATTTTTCTCATGACTGCAAAGATTTAAAAAGTGCATCCCATTGATTGCATATTGTTTCTGGTAAAAATCGCTTAACATTAACTTTAGCATTGTTTCCCATCTTAGTTCTCAAAGCATCGTCTTCAATAAGCAATAATAACTTTTGAGCCAATAATGCTATATAGCCATTAGCAACTAAAAAACCATCTTCACCATCAGCAATAATATCACTTGGACCATACGGACAATCAAACGAAACACATGGAACACCGCATGCCATAGCTTCAATTAAAACCATTCCGAAACCTTCATAACGAGATGACATTACATAGATTGATGATTCTAAATACTTTTTCTCAATAGATTTAACTGGTTCAAAAAAACTAACATTATCAATAATCTTTAGAGCAATCGCTAGTGATTCTAATCCTTCTAAAGGCTCTTTTTTTCCGTAAATTTCTAATTGCCAATCAGGTTGTTGGGCTATAACTATTTGCCATGCTTGCAATAATAAATCATAACCTTTTTGATGGCTTTGTTTACCAACTGCAATAACTTTCTTAGCAGTAAGTGATGCAGATGCTTCTGGATAAAAAGACAAGGGATTGGAAATAACTTCTAAATTTTGCAAAGGCCATTCTTTACAATTTTCATTAGTAAGCACAACGAATTTATCGTATTTTTTAGCTAAAGCATTCATTAAAAAAAATTGAAACTTTGTAGCAATTCTTTTTAAAAATCCAGCATTTTTTCCAATCGAAATAGCTTTAGAAACATGACGTTCATAAACCATTTTGGCTTTTGACTTAATCAATAAAGGAAGAAAAAAAGCTTTCAATCCATCGTCGCAAACCAAAATCACATTTGGATTTACTTGAGAAGCCACCTTTTTTAACCCAGAAATATAACTTTTTATATACGATACTGGATTTCCAGAAACCGAGATACTATGCAAATTTATTTTAGAACTAAAGTCATAAAACAAATGGAGATGTGAATCATTCAAGCAAACAATATGAACTTCATAACCCATATTTTCAGCCAAATAACTCGCCTTGATAGATAGAACACGTTCCAATCCACCTGAGCCATTTAAACCGTTTGTGATATATAATAGTTTCATTATTTTAGTTCTTTCTCAAAAGACTTAATCAAATTTATATTTTACCAAAGCTTCTTCGATAAATTGCTGTGGTTTATTTTTGTCTAATAATCCATCCTTTATTAATGTATCTAAAAATATAGAAAATCTCTTTGCTCCCTTATAATTCAAATGGTCATAATCACCATATTCATCGTCTTTGAACGAAACACTATGAAAGTCTAAAAAAGGAACATCTGAAAAATATTCTTTTCTAATTCTTTGAAATAAAATCTCATTTTTGGTTTTAAAATAAGTTGGATACAATGGCATTCGAACTAAAACCAATTTTATATCATTTTTTTTACACAAGTCAACAATTTTATGAAGGTACTGAATATTTATTTTAGAATAATTTTCAGAATGATGAGCCATCATTTTTTTAATGGTATCGGTCTTATTTAGTGAATCAATTTTATTTCTTTTTAAATATAAATAGCTACCCCATTTTCGATCTGATAAGATGGCATATTTTGATTTTAAAACTATATCCAAATTTTCCATAAATGATTTATGCTCAGAGCTTATGAAACCCGTAAAATTATTTTTGAATAATAAACCTGCATCTTCAGAATTCATCACAAAATTATATTTAGGATAAAAATTCTGTAAATACTTATCTCCATAAGTCCATTCATTCATAAGAGTATCTATCTGATTATTAGAAAAAGAAATCAATACCGTTTTAATATTTTGATTGACAGATACTATTTTTTTGAGTTTCTGATAGGTATAAAAATAAGGCTCCGCACTGCTTGAAAAATTTTTTACACCTGTAATCAAAGAGTCATTTATGCCACATTCTGTTTGCGAGTGTCCTAACACTAAAGTTGTAGTTTTTTCATCTACTACACAATTAACTTTATCATTAACACTCTTTTTTAAAGTAATAGAAATTACTATGATTACTAGAATCAAAGGCAGAAAAAACCATAAAAGTGATGTTATAAACTTTTTCATAACCTAAAATTGAAAGTAAATAAATTCTTGCTCTTTACCCATAAATGCAAAAATGAGCACAATTATTAAATAGTAAAATCCATATCTAAGAAGTTTGGGCCATTTTAATCCGAAACCTTGTAAAGCATACTGATGTTCTCTACCTATCCATTCAATAATAATAAAGAAGATAACTAATACTATGATTGTAATTGGAAAAACAGTTGGAAATGATAGTAATGAGGAATCAAAAATACCTCCTATAAAACTGAAAGCATCTGAAAGTGAGTTGGCTCTAAAGAAAATCCATGCAAAAACAGTTAAACTAAAAGTAAATAACATGCTCATAAGCTCTCTAAAATTAGGCAAAACATTACCTTCTGCAACGGTTCCTATATTATTTCGATTTCTTTTAGCTAATAGTAAAGGTATAAAATAAAGCGCATTTAAAAATCCCCAAATAATAAAAGTCCAATTGGCGCCATGCCAAAAACCACTTACAAGAAAAATTATAAAGGTATTTCTAACTTTCATCCAAGTACCGCCTTGACTTCCTCCTAAAGGAATATATAAATAGTCCCTGAACCATGTAGATAAGGATATATGCCAACGTCTCCAAAATTCTGCTATATCTCGAGAAAAATAAGGAAACGCAAAATTTCGCAATAAATCAATTCCAAAAAGGCGTGCAGTTCCTAGAGCAATATCAGAATATCCTGAAAAATCGCAATAAATTTGAAATGTAAAAAACAAAGCTCCCATTACTAAAGTACTTCCTGAATATTGTTCGGAATTATTGAAAATAATATTAGCATATTCGGCACAATTATCAGCTATAACCACTTTTTTGAATAAACCCCAAAGAATTTGGCGTAAACCATCAACTGCTGTAGTATAATTGAACTTTCGCTCTTTTTGTATTTGTGGTAGCAAATGTGTTGCTCTCTCTATTGGTCCAGCAACTAGAAGTGGGAAGAAACTAACAAAAACAGAATAATCAATAAAATTCCGTTCAGGCTTTATTCTATCATAATAAATATCAATTACATAAGACAAACCATGAAAAGTATAAAATGAAATACCTACTGGAAGGATTACGTTTAATGTCCAAACCTCAACGTGCATTCCTAAATTTGATAGTGCCTCTGCAAAAGAGTTGACAAAGAAATTATAATATTTAAAAAATCCTAAGAAACCTAAATTGACTAAAATACTCAACCAAAACCAAAACTTCTTTCCTGATGATGATTTGGAATCAAACATTTTAAGTCCTGTGAAGTAATCTAAAAGAGTAGAAAAAACTAACAGAAATAAAAAACGATAATCCCAACATGCATAAAAAAAATAGCTTGCTACTAGTAACAAAATATTTTGATATTTATAATCTTTATTAGCTACAAACCAGTACAATAGAAATACTATTGGTAAAAAAAGAGCAAAATTTATAGAATTAAATAGCATGAAGAAAGATTATATATATAAAGTTCTTAAACAAAATCCTTGTGTAAATGGCAAAATATCAAACTGTTGCGAATGTACTCCTATAGTTTTAGTGTCTCCTTGTGAAAAATCTACAACACCATCTCTTCGAGTTACTTGTTTTAAATAATTTAGAGCTTTAACTTTGGCTTGCTCACTTTCAGTAGCAATACTTGAAATAGCTTTTGCTTTGGCAAAAAACCACGCTAAAGTGGCTGTAGCAGAGGAATCGAACTGAGATTGTCTATCCGTTATTAACCAATTCCAACTTCCGTTATCATTTTGAAAAGAGAGTGCCATTTTTGCAAAAGCAATAACCATTTGGGTTACTTCTTCTTTTTGTGGATGAGATTCTGGCAATTCACTCCAAGCATCAATTAATCCAATAGCATACCAACCTAAACCTCGTCCCCAACCGAATAATCCGACAGGCAAATTTGTTTTTATATTGTACGTATGACATGGTATAAAATGAGACGCTAACATTCCGTGAGAATTAAAAACACGTATTTGATTAATTCCCAAAGCAACCGCTTCTGGTTGATTAAAAAGCAGCCCATAGCGCACTAAAAAAGGAGAAATAAACCCAATGGTATCTACATAACGATAATCTGAAGTATGTTTTCTGTAAGCAATAGTGCCATCAGAACCTTTTAAATTTAAAATCAATTGATATAAAAAATCAAAAGCTGGTCGGTATTTAACAATATCAAAACCATCTAATTTCAATAAAGCATATCCTAAAATTACCGAATCAACTTCGGTTGGTGGTACAATCCAGTTTCCATTTGAATCTAATTTTGAAGCAACGAATGCATTAATGGAATTATCTAATTCCTTGTTGCGAGTTGCACTTTTATATTCATTTAAACCAAGAAGTAAAGCTGCTTCTTGCCAACTTTGAATAGCATTTCGTGAATAATTTCCTTTTAAAATATCAATTATTATTAAACGCGTATTGTCGGTTACTTTTATGGTAGGAGTTTGTCTTAACCATCGCTCAGCAATAGTTTTTACTTTTTCTTTCCACACTTCATCATTAGAAAACCTTCCAATTTTAATGCGGCTTTGCCAAGTATTCAATTGTGGATACAAGTCAATAATTAGAACCAATAAAAGTGTAAAAAATACTATAAGTAGTAAGTAAACCATATTTTTTATTTAACAAATCCTACTGTGTTTTCCATCTTTTCTATCATTTCTTGCTTCATAGCATCGGTAATAGAAAAATCTAATGTATATTCTTCTTCAAACTTTGGTGATGTTTCAAAAGTTGACTTCAACTTGGCTTCATATTCGGCAATAGTGCAAATAATTCTAGCTGGATTACCTGCAACAACAACATCTGCCGGAACTGATTTAGAAACAATACTTCCAGCTCCAACTATGGAATTATCACCAATGGTTACACCAGGCATAATAAAAGCTCTGGCACCAATGAAACAATTATTTCCAATTTTAATTTTTCCAATTCTTGTATAATCCAAGCTTCTTTTTGTACTTGTATCGTGTGCTAACAAGTAAACTTGAGGTGCAAAAACAACATCATCTCCAATTTCAATCAACCAAGAATGAGCATAATCTATAGTACAACCTATCAAGCCATAACAATTTTTTCCAACCTTCATTCCTGCTTTTATATTAGCTTCTAAGGTGAGTTGCTCTGGAGTTATTCCTTTTATTTTATAATATATTTTTTGAATAATTCTCTGTATCATATTACTTCACAATTAGTTTTCTCATTTTCAAATAAGAGTAGTATCCTCTTGGAAATAAAATTAAATATAAACATTTATCTTTAAATGAGGGCAGTTTATTAAAATAACTAGTGCCACTCAGCAAAGAGTTAATGGCTAAATGAATAAAACTCCATATATAAGTTTTTGGATATCTTGAAAAGGAATACGTTTTATTAGCTATCAATTGAAAATAAGAAAAAGCTAAAGATTTGATATACCATAGTTTATAAGAACTATCTGACAAACCTTCTTCTAAATATTCTTTATATTGTAGTACTTTATTTAAGGCTAAAACATCATATTTTTTTGCCATTTCATGCCATACAACCGCTTCAAATACAAAACGAATTCCTGCTTCTTCTGGAAATAGATATTCCTTCATCACACTAGTTTTGAAAGCAACCGATTTATCTCCTCTCAAATGATATTTCAAATAATAATCTGAAAAAGACAATTGCCATTCGTCTTCCAAAAAAGCATCACCAACAAGCTGACCATTAGTAAATTCTGACAAACCTATAATACCACTAATTTTCTTATTTTCTTTAATTTTTACCCATGCATCAGTTGTCAATTTTACTGCATCTTTTGACAAAAAATCATCACTATCTACAATAAAAAATAAAGCACCTTTAGCTTTTTGAACACCATAATTAATAGCTGTGTGCTTTCCGCCATTAGGTTTATTGTAGTATGAAATTTGGATTTTATTTTCTGAAATGAAATTAGCTACTACTTCTTTAGTAGTATCTGTACTTCCATCGTCAACTATAAGCCATTCGAAATTGGTAGCATTTTGCTCTAATAGACTTTGATACAATTGTGAAAGCAAGTGAGCTCTATTGTAACAAGGCGTAAAAATGGTAATCAAGTTAGCACTATCCATTAGAAATCAAATTGTAAAATTTAGTTACTTCATTTTCAGTGCCAAAGGTAGTATTTTTCAAATTATTGATTAAATCCTCTTGTAGCGAACTATTACTGATAAGTTGTTCTAATTTTTCGGCAATTGAAATAGCATTCATATCGGCTATCAAACCTGTAACACCCTGTTCAATTTGATCTTTGGCCGAACTAAAATTGGTAACCACAATAGGTTTATGCAATAGCTTAGCTTCTTCCAATGAAATGGATTTTCCTTCAAAAAAGGAAGGCAAAATAAAGGCTGAAGCTTTACTAATGTAGGCATACGGATTACTCTTCAATCCAAGAAAAAACAAATACTCAGAAACTCCATAGTTTTTAGCGTCATTCAGAAGAGCCTCTTTTTGATCGCCATCGCCTATAAGATACCAACGCACTTGATGTCCTTTTTCAATTAAAATCTTAAGAGCCTCCAATCCCATGAATAATCCTTTTTCTTTGGCTATTCTTCCAACGTAAATAATGTTGAAAAATGAAGTATCAAACTCAAAATCAATTGATTCTTTACTTAATTCATTTATAACCTTTGATGAAATAATATTTTCAATAGTAACGATTTTTGTGCTTAATTCTGGAAGTCTAATTTGCAATCGTTCCGTCAATCCATCAGAAACGGTAACGATATGATTTAATTTTTCGAAATAGTATATATCATTATCAAAATCTAATTGCAGTTTTTCTAAATCGGTGTGAATCCATCCTATTTTATTTTTAGCAATTACTTTATCAACACAAAAATAGATAGGATTTTTCTCTTGAAAACCTATGGCAACATCATATTCTTTCTCAAGTTTAGAAAGAGCTTTAGAATAGTACTTCCAAAAATACTGTTCTTGCAAAACACCGCTTTTATATTTTTTAGACAATAGAAATAAAACAATCCTTAAATAAATAGCGCTAAAATCAAAACGCTTTATAGCTTTTAAAACAGCGCTTTTGGAGCTTGAATACAAATAAGGTACAATAGTTTGCTCTTCAAGAATCACTACTTCTTTTGGAAGATTTTCAAAAAAAACTCCTTCGTGCTTAAATACAAATAAATCTATAGCATACTTAGAATAATCTATGGTTTGCAAAAGAGAAACAAGTGCTTTCTCAGCACCGCCACAGTTCAAATTATTGATAATAAAAAGGAGATTTTTTTTATTTTCAGCCATTTACTAAAGTATAAAATTTATCTATTTCATCCTCTGAACCTAAAGATTCTTTAGATAAGTGTAAAGATAATTCATTTTGTAAACTCTCATTTTGCAATAAACTTGTTAAAGCATCTGCCAAACTATTGGCATCCATCTCACAAATAATTCCATTTTTCAAATGGTTAATTTGGTCTTTTGCTGTGGTGAAATTGGTAACTACAATAGGTTTATACAAAAGTTTTGCTTCATCAAGTGCAATTGATTTTCCTTCATATCTTGAAGGCTGCACAAAAATTGTGGTTTGCTTTATATAAGGATAGGGATTCTCTTTAATGCCTAACAAAACAACATGCTTTTCTAAACCATTCTTAGTTATAGCTTGTTCTAAAGCTGTTCGCTCTGCTCCTTCACCAATGATGTACCAAACAAAATTTAAACCTTGCTTTTTCAATAGTGCAGCTGCTTCAATTGCTAAGTCAAATCCTTTTTGTGGGTGCAATCGACCTATTGATAATAAACTTGGTTTTGTAGTATCAATAGTTACTGGTTCTTCTGCCATTTGATGAATTAATTTGGCAGAAACTATATTGTATAACAATTGTACTTTATCTTTTTGGGTTGGAAAAACTTCTTTTAAAACCGTCACACATTGTTCAGATACCGTGGCAATGGTGTTCAACTTTTCAAAATAAGGCAAATCAAAAGAAGCATCCAAATCCAATTTCACATAATCGTTGTGAATAAAACCAATCTTTCTTTTTGCTTTTACGCAATCAACTACAAAGTAAATAGAGGATTTTTCTAAAAATCCAATGGCTGCATCATATTCTTTTGGAAGTAAATTAATTGATTTCTTCAAATGGTTCCAAGAATATTGCTCGGCTTTTCCTTTATTCTTAATAACATTAGATTTAAAAGTATACAGCAATCTTGAAAATGCCATACCTATTTTTCCTTGCTTTAAAAAACTTACAATAGCAGAAGACAACCCAGAAGTAAATGTTTTATAATCGTCGTTAAGATAAAGTAGCTTAACATTTTTAGGCAATTGCTTTAAGAAGATTCCTTTAGGCGCAAACAATACCAAATCTACATCATACTGTTCATAGTTGATGCAGTTCAATAAAGTCACCAAACTCTTTTCACCGCCTCCGGCTTCAAGACTTGGAAGTACAAAAAGTAATTGTTGCTTCATTAAGTTAATTCAAATAAATACGTTACCGCTTTCTTAGCATTTTCTTTTATAGTAGGAATGCTATTAGCCAAAGTTAGAATTAGCTGTTGTTCCTCTGTTACCATTTCGTCAAAAGCTGCTATTAATTTCTTACTATCAGAAATCTCATTGATACTTAAAACTAATTTTTCTGAACCAAAAATATCTTTAGCTATTCCTTTCGATTTTACACTATACCCCAAAACTAAAGTTGGAATTAAAGAGGAATAAGCCGCAATTGTAGCATGTGTTCTAGCACCAATAAAGAAACGCATTTTAGCAATTAATCCTTTATATTCAATAGCATTCAGGTTATTTGGCAAAAGTAAAACACGTCCAGTAGTTTTAAAATCATTATAGAATTGTTGCAATACTTCATAATCATTATTACCTTGAATAAACACGTGTGGTGTCAATGCAATGGTCATATCAGTAGTATCAATAATATGCTGAATAAGTTGGTAAGCCGCTTGTTTAGATGCTTCATTACGTTTCCAAACCAATGGACTAAAATTGAATCCGATGGTATTTCCTTCTTGCCAACCTTCAGGCGTTTGCATTTCTTCTTTTTGCATGGTAAAAGCGCCATCCGCAACCAACTTCACATTAGAAACACCTCTATCCTTAAGAATAGCGTAGGTTAGAGTTTCACGTGCTAAAACTAAATCCATCGATTTTAAATCGTCAATTTTGGCTGCTGATAAATCTTCATCACCAATGGAAGAACCCCAAAGAACTAATTTCTTTCCTGCTTGCTTTATTAGTTTATCAACTTCATAAATCCAAGGTTGTTCGCCATAGCAATAGTTATCACCTCCAATAGACAGAAAAACATCATGTTCTGGTATTAATTTAATGATAGAATCAAACTTTGCTCTGTAATAATAGGTTTCATCATTTTGAAATTTAACTTTCAATGCTGAAACGATTCCTTTTAATGAAAACCTACTTATATCCAATTGTCTTGTATCATATACCTTATCAATTTTAGGAATATGCAAATCGGATTGATAATCAAAAGAAGCTAAATTGATGATAGTTTCAGGATATTTGGCTTTAATCAAATCGACTGCCGATCGCACTATCGCTTCGCATCCTCTATTCAAACTTCCGGCATGAAAAAAAAGTAATAGCTTCATAAATTTATCTTTTGTTTCTTTTATTACTATATCTTATAACTAATGAAATTATAAAAGGCAATTTATATTTTATAGCAAATAATAGTATTTGTTCGTATTTTGATTTTTGTAAAAATACAGTTTTATAATAGTCTTTAAAAATTTTGATAGTTGTTTTACTAGTAAGAAGTTCTTTGACTAATAATTTTCTTGTTTCAATTTCAATCGCATTTACTGGATTATAATATTCATGCAATAAGGAAACCACTTTTGTAATATACTTATGTGCTTTTAATACTGAAATATTTGAAGCATCTAAATAGATATTTTGTAGATGTGAATAGTCATTTTCATACTCTTGCTCAATACGTTGAAAATAGTTTTTACCTACTATATTTCGAGTAGCACTTCCTGAAACATCAATGTAATGATAACCAGCATAAGATAAAAAATATACTTTATCTGCTTTTGCAAAACATAGACTATTAAACCACCCATCTTCTCCCAGCGCAACGCCTTTAGGAAAAATGATGGCATTATCTTTTATTAAACTTGTTCGATAGAGTTTATTCCAAATAGAATTTATGGTTTCATGACTAATAAAATAAGGAAGAATATCTTTCTTGATAGTATCCGATTCATAAACCGCATGTTCTTTAAATGGTGCTTTGGAGGTAAAAGCTGTTCCATCTTGTGACGAAAAATAATTACAAACCGTAATATCCAAATGGTGCTTCTCTGCTGTTTGATATAAGGTATCAAAGAAATTATATTCTACATAATCATCAGCGTCAACAAAACCAATGTAGGTACCTTGTGCAATTCTTAAACCATTGTTACGAGCCTCACTTACACCTTGATTTTCTTGACTTATTAATTTAACTCGATTATCCTTTTGCTGAAAATGTTCCAGAATAGATAAACTAGAATCTGTAGAACCATCATTCACAAAAATAAATTCGCAAGAAGCTAAGGTTTGTGACAACAATGAGTTGATACATCGCTCAAGAAACTTGTCGGCATTATAAACAGGAATGATTACAGAAATAGTCACCATAGCTTTTTATTTTTTTAGACGCTTTTTAATGTTGTGAGCCAATAAATATACTTTTTGCTTGTAAACTAAATACTTTTGATACGCTGAAAACATAAAAAAACTACCCTTGAGATATGGAAATTTTTCTGACATGTCAACAAGAATATGATTTAAACCAAGTTCTTTCATAACCGATTGAATCTCATTAAATCGTTTTTCATCCATTTCTGGAAGAATACTCAACTCTACTATTCTTGTCATAAAAATGGTAATTACAGCATCAAAATACTTTTGTTCAATTGCTGTTGGATTAGGGTAAATTTCTTTTTGAAAAGCTCTAATGTTTTTTATTCCTTTAATATAACCATGATAAGAACGTTCAGTATAACCTTGTTTACTTATAGAGTTCATTCTAAAAGTATATTTATAATACGGAATATCAATATAAGAACAACGAGAAGCTCTGGTTTGTGACAAAGCATTAAAAACCGTTTCAGTTCCTAAAAGGATTTCTTTATCAAATTTAAACCCTTCGGTTAAAGACCTTCTGTATAATGTAGCCGGAAAAGTTCTTCTTGGATGTTCAAATCCTGATAAAATTATTGAATCATCTCCTGCGCCAGGTAATTCTTGAAGATAATTTCCGTTTTCATCATACTGCGTCATTCTTAGGTATAGAATATCTAAGTTTTCACTCTCTGCTTTCTTCATTATAGTTCCCAAACTATAGTGTTCGATAGCGTCGTCTGAATCTAAAAAAGTAAGATAAATACCTTGCGCTCTTTCCAATCCCCTATTTCTTGCTTCAGAATCGCCAGCATTTTTTTGATCTATTAATACTAGATTTTTATGTTTGCTTTCATAGTCTTTCAAGATAGACAAAGACGAATCTGTAGAACCATCATTAATGGCAATTAGCTCATAATCATCTTCCGATAAGTCTTGATTAAAAACACTATCAAGGCATCTTACTAGATAACTTTCAGTGTTATAGATGGGTAAAACGATACTTAACTTCATACCTTTTATATATATGGATGTTTATCCTTTTTTTAATAATGTTAAATAACTGCAATAAAAAAATGTGCTACTGTTGTACAATTTCTTTTGAAGCCAAATCGCTTTCGATTTTTTATAATCTTCATTTGACACCTCAACTCTAGGCAATTTCTTTTTTAGCTCAGTTATTAATTTTATTTTTAGACCAAAACCAACGTTGCTTTTACAATATTTTTCTGCAGTTCCAGTGATATAATTGGAATAAGCGATTTTCCTTTTTTCGAGATAATCCTTATCTAAATTTGTGAATGTTTTAAGGTTCTCGATGATGAAAAACAAGGAATTTATTCTTTTAAGAATAACATCATAACTCAAGGTTCGCATATTGCTATTAGCAAGAATCCTATAATAATACAATACATCTGGAATTTTCTGAATCTTTTGAGCAACATTCATACTTTGATAATTAAAGAAATCATCTTCATGAAAAATTTCTTCAACAAAGGTGATGTTGTTTTGTTTTAAAAATGAGTTTTTAAAAACGCGAAGCCAAGGACTAGTGAAAAAATACTTTGTAGTTTTAAGAAAATCATTTGGCGAACAAGCAGCAATAGTTTCATAACAATTCAATTCAGAATCTACTATTTTTCCATCAATTGAATTTTGAAAACAAAAGGCAAACATATCTAAATCTGATTTAGTAAGATGCTCACGAAGTATTCTTATCGAATCTTTAGCAATCCAATCATCACTATCTACAAACCAAACATAGTCTCCGGTTGCTTTCTTCAAACCAGCATTTCTTGCAGCAGATTGTCCAGAATTAGGTTGATTTATTAGCGTGATATAATCATATTTAGATACATACTCATTACAAATTGACTCCGAATTATCTGTAGAACCATCATTTATTAAAAACACTTCAATCAAACTATCATCCTGATTTACAATACTATCTAAGCAATCCTTTAAATAGAGTGCTACGTTGTAAACTGGAATTATTATGGAAATTTTCATTTTTTTAGAAATTGGTTTTTAAAACACGATGGAATATAATTTTTTAATTAAACACCTATTTTAGCTATAATACTATTTTCATAGTCACTTTTATATTCTTCTGGTATCTCATAATCTTCTTCATCTCTAGTCTCACTTACATACCTTCCTTTTATAGGCATAACGCGTTCTGCTTTCATCAACATCCACATATATTCCACATCAATATGACCTACGTCTAAAGCAGTATATCCTAATTTTGCCAAATCATAACTCAACACCGAAGCGGTTGGACCAAGTGCAATTAGTATTACTTTGTCTTTTCCGTGTTGAATAGCAGCTTCCAAAATAGCATCGTACGAATTGAAAGCATTTTTAGACGGACATAAGATTCGTTTTATACTAGTAGCATTATCAAACAAATCATTGCCAACGCCCATTCTAGACAATTCACCTTCTATAAAAAGTAACTCTTTTTTATCCCAAAGTTGTTTCAATAATTTGGCAATTCTATGAGAAACTCGTTTATCTGTTTGTCCTAAATAAAATCGAGTCATGGCCGCATTACCATAAACTTTATTTTTGTTAAAATAAGAAAACAACTCCTTACCATTTTTATTGATATAGGTGTACCAAAAATACTTAATATGTAATTTCTCACCTTCCATTGAATAAAAAGTTCTTGGAATGGCAACTATCAAATTATCCAAATTGGATTCTAAAACTTCTATTAGTCGTTGCGTCAAGGCACCATCATGGGCTTGATAATTAGGATTTGCTTTACGCATCACTACATTAAACTCGGCATCGCCATAACGAGAAATACTCTTATTGGTAGCTACCAAATCCTTGATAGTTTCTTCCATAGTTTGAACCTTAATAGTTGGCAAAAAAATTCTTTTATCAAGAGTTCTCAAATACCAAAAATAAAATTCTAACTTCTTATTTTTTAATAATAATTTCTTCAAAAATGATGCTATCATACTTTAGCTTTTAATTTAGAAAATCTAATATTCTTAATGGTACTTCTCAATGGTTTTTCGATATATAAATACGTTAAGCAACAAAGTGCAATATGAAACAAAACCTTTAGGTAAAAGGTAGTTTCAGGTGAACCAACTTGAATGTTTTTGGTATAATAAAACACTGGCAATTGCAATATGTAAATACTATAACTAACCTCACCTAAAAAAACGAAAGGTTTTTTACTAAACAATTTGGTAATAAACCCTGTATTAAGAGATAGTAATAAAATAATGGGTACAAAAAGCACTGCCAACAATCCGTTGTGAAATTGCAATCCCATTGGGAATTTCATCATAATAATTAATAAAATGAATAAAAGTACTAACGTTAAATCATATTTTTTTTGATAAACATCTTTAATTTTAATAAAAAACAAACCAGCTAAATTTCCAATTAAGAATTCACTAAGATGCATTACTGGAAAAAAGTAGAGTAAATCATGACTGGGTGATGGATCTCCTTTATAGAAAGAAGAGCTTACCAAATAATGAAAAATTAGTTGCGTTAAAATCCAAAATGCAATTCCAAAAAATGCTAACGTTCTTAATTTATATTCTTTGCTATAAATTCTATTTAGTAAAAAAGGAAATAAAGCATAGAAGAAGAACTCTACCGAAATAGACCAACCAGGAAAATTATAAGACATTGCTTTTCCTGGAATCCAAGCTTGAATCATTGAAGTCGCAAAAAAAAGTTCGTACAAATTGACATCCAATGCTAAAAGCGGTACAATTATCATCGCTAGAATACCTAATAAATAAAGCGGATAAACTCTAGCAATTCTATTCTTGATATAATCCAACCAATTAATGGGTTGTTTTCCACCATAAGAGATTATCATGATAAAACCAGATAGAATAAAAAAGTAACTTACTCCAATATTGGCTTGAAGCAATACTTCTTTTACTTCATCAATATTGAAAGGATAAATTTCTCTTCCAAAATGATAAAATACAATAGCTATTGCAGCAATAAATCGAGTAAACGTTATCTGTTCTAACCGCATTTAATTTCAAAAAATTATTTATTAAACTTCTCTTTAACCTTTTTAATAACTTCAAGATATTGATGGCCCCATTTAGCATCAGGCTCTAAATAATTTCCTTCAGCCCATTCGTTCCATGATTTTATAAAAACAATTTGTTGCTCTGGCTTTTTGTCAGCAACATAGTTACAGGCTTCTGTTAGATGTTCGCTCCATAATTCTGGTGTCGAATTATTAAGCACTAATCCTTTGTTGGCAGACCTTGGCGTATTATCCCAATCATTTACTACACAAGGAAAATAATCGTAGGGTTTTTGCTCTTTTGGTAGTAAATACTTGATTGCTTCTTTATATTCTACAATCAAGGGTTTAGTACGCTCTTCAAAGTTTAAATTGAGTTTTTCTTCGCTGATAAAGATTTTCTTTAATCGCTTCATTAGTAACTCTGTTCGTGTAAACTTTTGATACAATGGCGCTGTAATATAGCGCAAACTAGTAAACTCAGATACTCCAGCGGCACCATCAAAACCATTAGCAATTGGATCCCAATTTTCTGGACAAATAGTCGCCATTAGATACAAATCACCAATGCCTGCTTCTTTAGCGCAGTTTCTAAAAGTGGTTACAAACAATTCAATATCATCAATCAAGTAAGGTGCATAAACATTAAATAAACATTTACCATCAATTTTTATATAGCGTTCATCTTTAAAAGCTTCTAGCAAATAATTGAAATGATCTATATAATCTTGTTTTCCTGGATAGAGTTGTTCAAGTAAAGTTTCTTTTGAATCTCCACCAAACCAAATTCCTTTCCAACTTTCATTGGCCCAACAAACGGAAAAAGGAAAATCTGGTGACTTAAACTTTATCACTTCTTGTAAAGGTCGTTCCAAAATCATTCTACCATTTCCAAACCAATAATGATAATAGCAAAATCCATCAACACCATACTCTTTTGCTAATTGTGCTTGTTGTTCTCTTACCTCTGGAACCCTCAAATCATAAAAACCCAAATCGGCAGGAAGACGCGGTTGGTAATGACCTTCAAACAAAGGTTTTGCCTTGGCAACATTAGTCCATTCTGTAAATCCTTTGCCCCACCACTTATCATTCTCAGGCGTAGGATGATATTGTGGTAAATAATAAGCTAAAAATCGTATGTTTTTTTCTGAACTCATTTTTTTAAAAATTTATTCTTTAGTACTAATAAAATTGGTGGTATAAACAACAACAAGACTTGCTTTATTTGCTGTACTTTGGTAAGTTTAGTCACAAATTTATTTTGCAACTCTTTCTTCCCAAAATGAGAAATGTATAAGTCATCTTTATACCATTTCTGCTTAAACTCTATATACGTTCTGTGCATTTTCTCTTTATCACGCATCATACTCGCGTCATGAAGTCTTACTAAAACTTTTGCTTTTTCGGCATAACCGGTATGATGAAAAACCATGTTGTTTAAAGCACATCTCAAATTAAAATCCCAATCTTCAAGTGAAAATAAGTTTTCATTGAAATTACCTACCACATCAAAAACCGATTTTTTAATTAATGGAGCACATATCACAAACGGATTGGTAGCATCAAAAACAGCTTTAACATCTACAGTATCATCATACGTAATAACACGCTCTGGCATAAAATCATCTCTACCCATTATTCGCAAAGACGAAATTCCCTCACTGTTTTCAAAATAACGATATCCAGAAATTAAAATATCAATAGGTCGATCAAAAAACTGAGATTGCCATTGAATTTTATTGATTTCTAAAACATCGTCTGAATCTAAAAACTGTATATAATCACCTTTTGCAATCTTTAATCCAGCATTTCTTGCCGAACTCAATCCGCCGTTTTCTTTCTTTAGGTAAATAAATCGATGGTCCTTTTCACACCACTCTTGAGCAACAGCTTCTGTATGGTCTGGCGAACCATCATTTACAATAATACATTCCCAATTAGTGTAGGTTTGATCCAACACCGACTGCAATGTTTCGGGCAGATATTGTGCTTGATTGTAACAAGGAACGATAATAGATATCTTTGAATGCATCATAAAACTTCTCTAACTAGGAAAATTAAGTAAAAAAAAGGACTTGATTTTAAACTGGTAATCTAAAAGTAAATTACCTCGCTTTAAATCGAAGAAGAACAAACCAAAATAATGAAAATACTTGTTCAAATAACTTTTATTATCGACACATCTTTTCATTCTTTGAATGTAATACCTTCTTTTGAACATCATAAAATCATGATAGTCATTTGTAGCAACAGTATTGTTTTTCAACCTTCTTGCAAAAGCATCTTCTTTCGCAACAATTTGCCAATATTCTGCTTTAAACAAATTGGTATTGGCTGAAATACTATTAGAATTAATGCGATAATAGTAAAGAAAATCATTTAAAAATAAATGAGCTCCTGTTTCTTCCAATTTGTAATATAAATCTTGGTCAACGGCTCTTTTAAACTTAGAATCAATACCACTAGTTTTTAAATAACTACTCCTTCTAAAACTGCAAAAATGCGTTATCGCTCCTTTACCATAAGTCAAATAAGAAGTTCCATTGGGTAATGCTTCGCCATGAGTACCTTCGCCAGTTTTGTTCAAAAACAAATCAGTAAGGTAATATTTAGAAGAAACCAAAGAAACCATTGGATGAAGCTTAAAAGCGGTAACCATTTTCTCTAAGGCAGTCACCTCAATAGCATCATCTGGATCTACAAAAGCACATACTTCTCCAGTTGCTAAAGAAGCACAACGTCTTTTTGTATAGCCGCAACCTTGATTGTGATCATTAAAATATAACTTAAATCGGGAATCATTTGCAACTAATTCCTCTATAACAGCCACCGAATCATCAGTAGAGGCATCATCAACAATTATAACTTCAAAATCCTGATAGCTTTGATTCATAATACTAGCATAACAGTCCTTAAAAAAAGAACCATTGTTATAGTTGGCTATGAGGATTGAAAAAAGCATTGTTATTAATTATATTTTATATTATTGTTTTTTAAAAGATTTTAAATTTTCAACTGTAATTTCATTTTCAAAAAAATCTTTATTTCGTAGCATTTCTTGTTCATTCCAATTCCACCATTCAATACTTTTCAAAATTGCAATCACTTCTTCTTCAAATCGATATCCAATTAATTTGGCTGGTGTACCACCAACTATTGAATATGGTTCAACATCAGAATTCACAACACTATTTGCCGCCACAACTGCGCCATTACCTATTGTGACTCCACTAAGTATTACTGAATGGGCTCCTATCCAAACATCGTTTTGAATAGTTATTTTTCCTTTACCAACTCTTTCATTTTCCCAATTTTCTTTATAAAAATTTTGACCAATAAAATAAGATGTTACCTTCTTAAAATTATGATTGAAAGATTGAATTGTAACATTACGAGCTATTGAACAATAATTTCCTATGGTAACTGGGAAATTAACAGAAGAAGCTACATCAAGATTTGGTCCCCAAAGTGAAGTATAATTACCTATCGAGACATTACCAAGTAAACTACAATGATGTAATTTACAATTATTACCAACTGCTATTTCTCCAATTAAGTTACACTGCTCTACATTTGTTTCTTTTCCAATACTTACATTCCCAAACAACTCACTTTTATCAATTTTTATGCTTTCGTTCAAAATAGTATTCTTTGAAACTTTACTACCAGTTATATAGGTACTATTAGGTATAATTACTTCTTTGTGAACTTCATTATATAAAGTAAACCATGCTTTCAATCTTGCAATAATTATATTTTTAATTTTCATAATTATTCAAATAGGTTAATTGTTTTATTAAATTTTTCAAAATCTACTTTTTTGAAAACACTTTTTTCTTCAATAATTTTATTAAGTTTTTCAGTGAATGTTATGTCATCAATATCCAAATAAATTGCTTTATTATTCTCTATTAAATCTGGGAAAGAAGTTATCCCAATTTTATTAATTAACACAGTAAACACATTAAAGAACTGAGACTCTATAGTTGAACCTGAAAAATGAGTAAAATGGATTAAAGAATTGGCAAGTAATTGAGGTAAAGGATCATTAGTCGCATCATCAATATTCACTAAGTGCAAAACATCATTTTCCTTTAAATAATCTTCAATTTTAAATTTTTCATCAAGTTGTCTTGGATGTAATCTCAGAAACCACTTGTATTGACTTCCTTTAATATATTCAATTAAAACCTTTGGAAAAAGTTGCTCTATAGACAGTGGATTAGGCTGAAGACTATACAATATGTAATTAGAAAACTTATAATCGTCTTGTTTATCTTTCCAAAAATCAACCCATGGATTACCAACAACTATAGATTTGTATATTGGATTATTACCAAACCAGTTATTGAAAACACTTTGGCTATAATTATCCCAATTCCAATAGGTTCTTGGAAGAAAATCATATCCTTCAGTTGGAACTTTCGACCAATTACCATAAGAAAGATGAATTTCTGTTTGTGGACCATGTTGCATTTCAACAGTTTCTATACCTAACTGATTTGCTGCAATCGTTAGTGCTAAACCATCATCTCCCCAATAATAACAAAGTATTAATACTTTTTTAGGGTTTATTTTTTTTAGCGTTTTTTTAAAAAATTGAATTCGTAACCAAAAAAAGGAAAACCAACTTTGCAATCTAGGAATTGTATAATTCTCAACAAAATTAGAAGTTGTACTATCACTTGATAGAAACTCTAAAAAAGAATCATATCCTTCCCATTCAAATTTAATTTGCTCTGCTTTTTGAAAATATAAAAACCCATTAAAAGGTTTATGAGCATATTTGATAATATCGCTATGGTACAAATTTTTTGTTTGCACCTCATCATATTCAAAGTACATCGAATCAGATTTAATGTTATACTTATCAATAAAAACATCAAAATACTTATTAAACCTTTTATTTTTATAATTTACTCTGTGAGAATCAGCTCCAACAAATAAATATTTTTTTGTAGGCAACATTTGATGCCATTTTATATATCCGACAACAATTTTAGCAAAAGAAATTCTATGTTTTAGTGAATTAATAATTCGATTAAAAATTGAGAATTCATTACTTATTTTGCTTTCTTGAACTAAAATTTGATTTTCATCTGTTTCCTTATTCTTGGATTGACTTTCTAATACATTAATTAAAAAAAAGAATAATCTGATTCTTATAAAAGGCCATAAATGAATACCATTAGCAGTCCAAGAGTTTACTGGAAACTTTTGTTCAATACTAAGGATGTATTCTTTTATGTCAACTCTATTTTTCATTTAAAATCTGCAACTATTTTATCAATCAATTCAGTACCTAAAATAGTTTCTACAAACTCTCTAAAGGCTCCTTCTCCACCATTTTTTTGGGTAACAAAATCAACTTTTGATTTTATATAATCTGATGCATTATTTGGACATGCGCTTATACCAACTTTCAAAAGTAAAGATAGGTCACCAATATCATCACCAATGTAAGCTACTTCATCAAGTGAGACATTTAAAGAATCACATATTTCTTGAGCTATTGGAAGTTTATTAGATATTCCCTCATACAAAAAATCAATCTTTAGCTTTTCGGCTCTTCTCTTAACTATATTGGTTGTTTCACCTGTAATAATACCAACAGGTATATTTAATTTTTTACAAAACAAAACTCCTGCACTGTCAGAGGTATTGAATTTCTTCCATTCATTTCCAGTTTGATCATAATACATTCCTCCATCAGTCCAAACTCCATCTATGTCTGTTAATATTATTTTTGGTAACTTCATTAAAATTCTATATAAGATTGTATTCCGCTATATTTACTCCTTTTTATTGCTACATTATTTAATCCTAGAGTTTCTCTTAGTGCAACTGTTTCTCCTGGGAATTGCGGATCATTTAACTCATCAAAACCAATAATAGAACCTTTGGTTAAATATGGTTTAATTAACTCTAAGCATTTTTTTGTAGGTTCATAAACATCAAAATCAAAAAAAGCAAAAGCAATAATTGTTTCTGGATGTTCTGATAAATATCTCTCCAACATTATTGTTGCATCACCTTTAATCAGTGTATTTTTCTTAATATGAGAGAGAGGACATTCTTTTTCATGATAATTCAAAATATCTTCTAAATAATTTTCATAATTTTCAGTTACAGAGAAAGCTCCTTTTTTGATAATTTCATGATTTCCATCCTTTTCATCTACGTTTTCAAAACCAGAAAAAGTATCAAACCCAATTATTTTCCTACTATGATTGAAAGGTTCATGAATACCGCGTAAATTATTTAAAGTAACAAGATTCTGTCCCCATCTAACTCCAAACTCCATAATAACTCCATGAACTCCTAAAATTTTAGAATATAAATCATTAAAGAAAAGTTGTTTTGTTAGATCTTGTCTTTTAACAAACAATCCTGAATTTGTTAATCTTTCATTTTTTGGAATTGGACATTTCTCAAAAAGCTGATTTAAACTGTTTCTATTTTGAATTTCTGTTTCAGACGCAATACTCTTAATTTCTATTCCCATATTAAATTTTCTTTATAAATAATTTCATTTTCAGAAATATCGGAAATAATAGTTTTTCCAATAATATGTTCTTTTTCAGCCCATTTAAAACCATCACCTGGAGATAACATGTGAATATCATTTTCAGTAATAACTTGTCCTGCTTTCAAGAATTTATTTGTTGCTATAGAACGCTCTAATTTTTCTTTTGCAATTGCAGTTTCAGGAACTATATAGATATCTTCAATTCCCATAGATTGGTCGAGAAGTCTAATATCTCTTACCATTCTATAAACTCCATCTGGACCTAAAGAACCAGCTTGGTCAGTCCCTTTCATTCTTCTATCTAAAGTAATGTGTTTCTCTATAATTTTAGCTCCCATAGCTACAGCAGCTACTGGAGTTGAAATACCAATAGTATGGTCTGAATATCCAATAACGAAATCTTTATAGTTATTCAATAAGTACTTTATTGTATTAAGATTTACATTTTTAGGTTCAGTTGGATATTGCGAAACACAATGCAAAATTGCCAAATCAGAATGATACTTAGTTATCACGTTAATTGCGTCGTCTAATTCTTTTTTACCAGCCATTCCTGTTGAAACTATCATTGGAATTTTAGTTTCTGCAAGTGCTTCTAACAATGGTAAATTAGTTAAATCTCTACTTGCTACTTTTAGTTTATCGGGTTTAAAAAAACGCAACATAGACAAGCAACCAATTGCACAAAGCGTTTCTACAAAGTCTAATCCTTTTTCTTTAGCATATAGATACACTTCGTAATGTTCTTCGTCAGTAAGTTCAAGAACTTCTCGATGCTCTCCATAAGTTTTTCCAAAAGAGTGTGGAGAATTGTATGGTCGATCCATTTGTGATTTTGAAAGTTCTTGCTTCAAATCTCTTTTGGTAAGTTTTACAGCATCCATTCCAGATAAAACCGTTCCAAAAATTTCATCTTTGATTTCTCTTGATGCGAGATCTATAATCACTTTAGCAAGTTCCACAGAGCCATTATGATTCTGTCCAATTTCACCAATAATATATGTCATTTTGAATATTTTTTTATGTTATAAATCATATTATTTAAAATCACTTCGTTTTTATCTACATAAGAAATAGTTTTTCTTAAGTCATAATTAACACTTTTGTAATACTGATAAACGCTTTGTAATTCATTAAAATCATTTTCATCATCAATAGTAAATCTTAAATCATTTCTATGTAATAAAAAATCTGGTAATGATTTCAATTCACAATCAAATCCCTTATGAGAATAAATATAATTAGTTACATGTTCTAAATAAAGTGAATCATTTGTCAGTAAACTTACTTTTTGCAAAGCTTTAGTAGTTACTATTTCAGCAAAAAAACCAAAATGTGTTTTTATAACTGGTATATTATCAAAATTCTTAAAACTCCAATAATCTGCATTAGGGTTTTGCTCATAATAAGCTATCAACTCTTTCAAAAAATCTATGTCTAAAAATGGATTATCCGCACAAATTCTAATTATAACATCTACATTCTTATCAAGAGCAGCATCTGTAAACCTTTGTAAAACATTATTTTCACTGCCTCTAAAAAAATTAATTTTATTCTTTAAACAAAAACTCTCAATTTCATTATCACCTGAATTAGTAGACGTACATAAATAAACCGGCACTTGCGCAAAATTCTTATTTATTTTCTCAATTAAAATATCTAGAATACAACTATTTCCATCAAATGGTAACAATACTTTTCCCGGTAATCTAGTAGAACCCAATCTAGCTTGAATAAAAAATGCAATGTTCATTATCTTATAGTTTAATTACTTTGATTTTCCCACTCACTTGCTAATAAAAAATCGGCACCAACAGTAATTGTAGGTTTAACCATAAAATCCTTAACATTACTTTGTCTTAAGAGCCTTTTTTCTGAAATTGCATCAGATACATGTAAATGAATACTATACTTTCCAGATTTTAAATAAACTCCTTTAAAAACTGCCGAAACAACAATCTTTCCATTTACAACTGTACCCTTAAAGTTTACAGTTTGAGAATCAATTTCAGCTAACAATTTATACTCAATGTTAAAAATTCCTAATCTAAATTTTAATTGTTCGATAGCACTATCCGTTTCTAGTTCAAAAATAACCTTTAAATCATCTCCATTTTCTATAAAACAATCATCTACAATTTTATTATTCTCAATAATATTGAATAACCTTAATTTTACAGAACCATCTCCAATAGTCTGCTCACCTGTTGTATCAAATTTAATGAAATACTTTTCTACTGCTAAACCAACATCATTGCCGTAGAAATCATTTTTCCCATGCTCCATTAACATAGCTTTATTACAAATTGTTGTAACTTGACTCATGGCATGAGAAACAAAGATGACAGCAGTATTCTTAAGCATTTCATTAATTCTGTTCATACATTTAACTCGAAAACCTAAATCGCCAACTGCAAGCACCTCATCAATAATCAAAATGTCTGGCTCCATTTGAGCTGCAATAGCAAATCCCAAACGCACTTTCATTCCAGAACTATAATTTTTAACTGGCATGTCAATAAACTCTTCCAATTCAGAAAAAGCAATAATATTTTCTAAATTAGCATCAATAGCATCTTTACTAAAACCAATCACTGCAGCATTGTTATAGATATTTTCACGACCTGTCAAAATCGGATTAAAACCTGCACCAAGTTCAATTAAAGCTCCTATTTTACCTTTCATAGTAATAGTGCCTTCATCTGGAGAAATTAATCCATTCAACATCTTCAGTAACGTGCTTTTTCCAGCACCATTATGACCAATCAACCCTAAACATTCGCCTCGTTTTACTTCAAAGGAAATGCCGTTTACAGCCCAAAATTCTTGATTTCTAAGTGCTTTACTTTGTTGTCTTCCGATTACGTTATTAAAAACATCGACCATGCCATAGTAAAGACTCTTTTTTAAGTCTTTGGCAAATTTCTTAGATACACCTTCTGCTTTTATTAATACTTCTCCCATAATTACGAACTCATTCTTTCTGTTATTATTGGTATCGAAACACGATAAACTATCATAGCTAAAATACTTAAAAGCAAAGTGACACACAAAGTACCTAACCAAAAGGTCCAATGTTCAATGGGCATTCCAGTCAAGCTGTTTCTTAGGTCAATGATAAAATAAGTTAATGGATTTATACTCATGATAGTTTTTAAAAAACCTTCTTTTGGCATCATGTACAACACAGGTGTTACATACATCAAAAGTTGTAAAATAACAGGAATCAATCGACTAATATCGCCATACAATACACCTAGAGGTGTTATTAAAATTCCAATACTAATAAAGAACAACATGGTTATTAAAAGTAACGGTAGGAAGAACAATAAAGAAGTTGTGGGAACTACTTGAAAATACAACATAAAAACCACTATCAAGGCAAACTTAATCAACAAATTGAACATAAGCTTAAGAAAACCCAAAGTGATTAAGGCTTCTTTCTCAAAATTTATTTTAGTTATAATTCCAATATTGGCATTAACTGTTGTAATAGACATAGTCAAACATTCGCCAAAAATAGACCAAACTGTGGTTCCAACAAGAACAAACAATGGATAAGGAATAGCGGTAGCACTAAGCTGAATTGCTCCTGACATTTGTAGTAAAATCCAAACAAAGGCACTCATTAAAACAGGTACTAAAGCCCAAAAAACACCTAATACTGATTGTCTGTATTGTGCTTTGACATCTCTTTTTGCTAATTGTTTTGCCAAATAAAAAGAACTCTTATAGCCCTTAATACTTGACCATAGTATGTCTTTAATACTATATTTATTACTATTTGAATAGACTCTAGTTTCCAAAATATCTTTTAGTTATTATTTTCAAAATTCTCATAAATAATCAAGCCACTTTCTGAAGGAAAATCTTGCAAAGTAAATAGTACTTTACGTTTTATTTCATCTTCAATTTTTAAAGCCAATTGGTCAATATAATCAGCATTCAATTGCTGTCCAACAATTAAAACCTCAATAATACCTGAATCGATACCATTAGCATAATCGCCTAATACAACGATTTGATGTACTTGTCCCATACGAGCCAAAATCATATCAATTATAGCGTCCAAACCCAAATGTTTATAAACTATTTGTTGCAAGGTTTTAAATAAAGGATGTTTGATGTTTGCTTTGTAAGAAACCCTATTCTGAGCCGCTTTCTTCTCAAGATAGCCAGCTTCAGAAAGGTTGTTCAATTCCTTTCTTATGGCATTAGTAGATTCATTCATCTCTTCTGCCAAGCCACGCAAATGACCATTATTAGCCGCATTGATAAAAAACTTTACCAAGATGCGAATACGTGTTTTAGAAGTAATAAGAGTTTCTAACATAATCAGTTATACTAATAATGAGTAACAAAAGTACTCGTTTTTTTATATACTAGGCAACTATAGGTACAATTAAATTTGAAATTGCTTTTACATGATCCATTTCTAATTCAAAAAACAAAGGTAAACGCAAAAGACAATCGGTAAACTTATCTGAATTTTCTAAACTTCTGCCATCATGTTTAGCTTGGTAATAATCACTAGAATGTAAAGAAA
>Ga0209053_1000365_pt1 | contig 34197 bp, 36 predicted proteins | sample EBPBio152010_DNA_FD_185864 | JGI IMG/M metagenome (GOLD analysis project Ga0209053, IMG submission 185864) | Wastewater treatment Type I Accumulibacter community from EBPR Bioreactor in Madison, WI, USA - Reactor 1_7/15/2010_ DNA (SPAdes)... | ecosystem: Engineered > Bioreactor > EBPR >... | reverse complement strand
CGATGCGGAACAGCTTGTGCTCGATGAGAAGGTCTTTTGCCTTGCGATAGGCGTCGGCCAGATCAGCGCGACCGAAGGCATTGCGGCGCGGTTTCCGCTGCGGATGAGGGGTTTCATAGACCTCCCCCGGCTCGGTTTCCCGGCTTGCCGGGGAATCGAACGGGGGAGGCGACAAGCGGAGCGCGTCAGCGATGGCCCCGCAACGATCCAGAGACATGCAGCATCCTCTTAGCCGATGGACAGTTCGTCATCATCTTCGGGCGCTTCAAGGCGCTGCTCAAATTCGGAGGCCGTCAGCACCTCGGCGTCCTGCGGGATCACGCCGAGGCTGCGCAGGTGCTCGGTCAGCCCCGAGAGGTCGTGCTTGTCACGCATGAAGCCGTCCTCGAAGATGCTCGACTCGTCTTCCCCAAGGCTCTCCCCTGCCCGAATCTCGAACACAGTGCTCCCGTCCGCATCGCGCACGTCCGCGTAGAAGTCGCCGCGCTCGTCGAGATTGATGTAGTAGCCGTAGAGCGGATCGCGTTGCTTGTCCTCGACAAGCTCAATCGGGCGGTCGAACTTCACGCCGATCAGGTTGGCTACCTTCTGGTAGTCCTCGGCCTCCGGCTCGTGGCCGTTCACCTCATGAACGTGCAGGCTGTAGAACTTGTCGATGCCCTGCTCGAAGTGCTCGCGGTCTTCACGCGGGGATGTGGAGTTGAACCAGATATGAGGCGTCATTCTGGGATCGCTCGCGGAAGGCTCGGACATGCCGTAGTCGCGGCCATACCGCTCCAGATCATCGGCGTCCACTGTCTCGCGCTCAACTTCAACCCCCCGCTCGCCCGGCTCGCCAGCATCCTTGTCGTCATGCGTCCAGCGTTCGTAGTAGATCGAGATCAGGAACGAGTCTTCCTTGGGTTGGGCTTCTGTCACAGCCATCGTTAGCTCCTTGTTCTGTTCGATGAATGATTCCAGCGAGGCAACCAGTTCGGCGCGAGATAGTCCCGCGTCGCGGTCACGCAGGTAAGTAAAGCGGTCGGCCCCGCCTGCTTCTCCGAGCGGCGCGGCACGCAAGTGGGCGTCGTGCCCAGACTGGAGGATGTCGTCGATTGCTTCAACGGCAGAGCGGTACTGCACAATCGCTTCAACCTCGTTGGTGCCAGCGCGGCGCAGGGTGCCGGACAGTACGGGTGTTGCCAGTTCGCCCCAGTCGGCGGCGAAATTGGCAAGCTGGGCTGTCACCTTTTCGCCGTACTTCTCGCCAAGAATCGGATTGGGCTGCCCTTCGCGCTCGAAGGCCGTCTCGGCAACCTCGCTCATGAAGAACCACGGATCGCCTCCGTAGCGTCCTTCCCAGTCGATGACCTTGGTTTCGTACCAGAACTCGGCGAGCTTTGCGCGGCTGTCGAACAGGCGCTCCAAAGCGCCGTCTTCGTCACTGTTGATCGCAGCCCACTTCGCCTCGGCGGCAGCTTGAGTGGGAGAGGGATACCAGTTCTTTGCGTCCATGTAGGCGATGTTGCGCATCTCTGGCTTCATGTCGTAGGACTTCTGTGTCAGCCAGTCCTCCTTCGTGACACTCCACGACTGCACGGCCCAGTGCGGGAATCGGTCGCCATCTTCCTTCACTGCGGCAAGGCGCATTGCCTCCGCGCCATGCGCGAATACGACTACCACGTTTTCGCCGTGGTCGGCGCGAGTTGGATGCAGTAGCGCATCAAGCAGCTTTTCCTGCTTGCGCTGGAGATCGGCAGCGTCCATTCCTTTGGCTTGCGCGTACTCTTGCAGTGCTTCAATCGGCTTCAACATTGGCGTTCCTCGCGACGAAGTGCGCGGTTTTTATGGGCGTGCCCGCATCACCGTGATAAGATATAGATTGCTGTTTCATGGCCCATGATTGCGCTGTGAGGCTGCTTTTACCTTTCATTTGAACGGCACCCGCGAAAGCGCGTGCCGTTTTTTTGTGCCCATTTTAAGGGTCTGCGTGACGCACATATTCTAAGCGTGCGCTCAATATGATATGTTAGAAACCTTGTTTTGACTATCCCTTGAGGCGCGTATGAACATAAGACTAGGGACGTTCCTGTTCGGCGACGACGACAACTACGTCACGGCATCAATCGAGCCGGTGAAGCCCGCATTCCGGGAAAGCATCGGTCGCGTTGTCGATGGCGGTCGCCTGCGCGTCCAGACCATCGACGCCGAGCCGGAAGGCCCGGCATTCGACCTGCTGCTGGAAAACACCTCAGAAGATCGCTGGAAGCTGACCGCTGCGGTGGGTGCAGAACTAGCTCGCCATCTGGCCGAAGAACACGACCGCTACGCTCGCCAGCCCTTCTTCATGGCGTTTGAGCATGAGCAGTTCGGTCGCCTTTACTTTGAGCCGGTGAGTCCGGCCCAGCAGCAGGAGGGGATCGCATTCAGCCTGAGCACCCGGCCAGCCGATCCGAAGACGGCGCAGTCGCTGACCATCGGTTCGCAGGAAGACCTCGAAGCCTTCCTGATCGCGAACCGACTGAACGGCGGCGTCCGTTGGATGCCCAATCAGCCGGAATTGGCAGCCGCCGTGCATCAAGGCAAGGATGACGCCCTCGCCGTGGCCAACGCCCAGCGCGAGTACGCGGCGGGCGTGATCTGGGACTTTGACGCCAGAATGGAAGAAGCCGCTGAGTTCGAGAGTGCCAATCTGGCGGCTGTACGGCCAGACATCTATTCCTTTCAGGAAGACAGCACCGAGTTTTACCGATGGTACGAGTACGGCGGAAAACCGCGCCCGGAACCGCTCACGCGGGAGGCGCTTGCTGACTTGCTGAACGAAACCCCGAATGCGGGAGGGATGAGTCAGGCATTCACTGCCGAGCAATGGGATCGGTTCAAGGATTGGAAGCTGGGCGACTTGCGGTCGCCCATCGAAACCCTGCAAGGCATCGTGCAGAAGCACGGCGCGGAAGGGCCGTGGTGGGAATCTGCTCGCAAGGCAGCAGACTGGTGCCGAACGGCGAAGCGACCGCATCCCGTCGAGGTGCATGACGCGCTCGATGGTCTGATCTTCCGTGCGCAACGCGACGCGGAGGTAAACGGCGCGGAACTGCCCGCGTGGCATCAGCAAGCCACCGATGCGCGGAATGCCATCGAGGCCGCCTACACACGGGAAATCGAGGCGTCATCCAGCAGCACGAGCCTTGCGGATGCCTATGGACGCCTGCACGAGCTGCACGCCTCGCATCGCAAGGCTTTGCTCGAAGGCGACGCTGAGCAGGCTGCCTTCGAGCGCCACGAGGCGTCACAGATTGAGCGCCTTTTCCCCGTGCTCAAGGAACTCGTCCAGTTCGGAGCGGAGGACGCCCTCGAAGTCGAGGCAACGGACGAATCCCCAGCACCGTGAGGTAACGATGAAAGACAAAATCAGCACCATGATCGAAGCCGCCATCGGTGGCGATGTCCTCACCGACGATGGCGGTGGGTTCGTGTCCATCATGGGGAAAAGCTCTCCCAGCATCCGGCAGGACATTCCCGCAGCCTTCGAGGCATACACCCTGCTCTCCCATTTTCTCGGTAGGCTGCCGGTGCGCCCTGTTACGCTGGATTCGACCAGCCCGCTCTCCGACTTGTCCCCGGCGATCCTCCACGACGCGACTGCTGCGCGACTGGTCGCGTTGCTGCCCATCGGCGCAGGGGAACTCACAGCGGTCGCGTACTGGCTCACGGACAGCGTGCGCAGCGATCAGGTCAAGCAAATGGCTGGCGTGCTGGCCCTGCCCTTCTCCATCGAGAGCCACGCGGGTGTGGAGCACCTGCTGCCGGAATGGTTCGCGGCGTTCTACGTGCGCGGCGAACCGGGCCATTGCATTCCGATTCTGGCGCTGCGCTCCGTACTCGCAGATCAACGGTTCGGTGGCGACTGGGTAGCCGTGGCGCTGGAGCGGATGACCGCGTTTGCGCTGCCGCAGGAGCAGGCCGCAAGCGCAGTGCGAAACCACAATGGCACCACACTATAACCACACTGTTACCACATTCATATTGACACAATGTCGCCACAATCCTATTATTTGATCCAATGGCATATCCTGCCCGGTATGCCGTCTTTTGGAGGGACATGCCATGCCCGGACACACTAACCACGCAGGGAGAAGCAATATGAGCTTGGACGGAGGCTACATCGGTTCCATCGACCATGCGATTGCCAACCTGCATGTTGGCCGTCACCAAGGTCGCCAGCAGGGGATCGAGGAAGGGCTGGAAGAAGGCTATCAGCAGGGCTTTGAAGAGGGTCGCGTCTCGGGGTGGAACGAAGCCACGGCAGTGGCGAATGAAAAGCTGCGAGAGCAACTCGCCTACACCCATCAGCACTTCGCCGAGAAGGAGCGCATCAAGGCCGAGCTTGTGCAACAGCGCGAACTGATCGACCGGCTCGAAGCCAAGGTGGCTGAACTTGAGCGCGAGAACACCAAGCTGCGCGGAGAGAATGCCAAGCTGCGCAAGTCGGACTCAGACCTCCGGGAACTGATCGAGGCGCTCAAAGGGGCCAATCAACGCTTGCAGGAACAGGTTGCTGATCTGGATGCGAAGTACCAAGAAAAATCCCGGCAGCACACTGAGCAGTTGTGGCAGTACAACCGTAGCCTCGTTTTCATGAACTCGGTGCGCCGGGTGCTCGAAGACCTAACCAGCGAGGACACGCCGCAGGCAGAGCGTGTTCGGGAGTTGTTCGCGGAGAAGTACGCTCAACAGGTCAGCAAGGCGCTTGAGGCTGGAGGGATCAAAGCCCCCCCGGAAAATGAGTCGGAGTTCGCCAAATCGCTGCCACAGACAAGGCAGTTTATTTTGAACATGCTTCAATCTGTCGGACGAAAGAACGAGTTACGCACGACAGAGCCGGAACCCGAAGAGGATTGGGTGCCCTGATGAAAGCCATGCTTGCCCCGGTCACGATTCCTGCCACATCAAGGCTGCACTACCTCGGCGGCATGGCCGCGCTCAACCTGCCATCGCCCACAGGAACCGGCGACTGGCACATGGAACAAACGTTCTTCCGACCGAGGGAGAGGCGTTCGCGCTCGTTCATCTCTGGTGTTGGTTGCCCGACCGACACGACCGGAATTCTCGGTGATGTTGGTGTCTATGACTGCACGGCAGTCCTCGACGAACTGGGCATACCTCATGAGAGCACCATCGCCTACGCTGCAAACCATGCGAGGGCGACTGCCGATCTCATCCTCGCAGCGGTGTTGCGAGGCGAATCCCCGGATTTCGTCGTACTGGATGACTGGATGCCCCGCGACAACGATAAGCAGCAGGTGTTCGACCTGCTGGCAAAGGCACTCGAACATCTCACCCAAGAACAACAAGAAAGGGTACTTGAGTGGGAACGCAAAAACGCGATCTGAATTCTCTGGATGCAATCCATGAGCAATTGATGCGATCAGTCCTGAAAGGGATTGGCGATACGCCGCTGGTATTGAAAGGTGGAACGGCTTTGCTGCTTGCTTATGGCCTTGACCGCTTCTCCGAGGACTTGGATTTCGACGCACCCCATAAGCTCAACTTGGAGTCGCGTATTCGCCGCAGCGTGCCATTCGGCATCTCGGTCGATGGTATCGACCCACTGAAAGACACGCCCACTGTCACGCGATACCGGGTGCGGTATCAGTCTGAGCACGGGAAACGCTCGTTGAAGCTGGAAGTCTCGTACCGGACACCGCCCCAACAATCAGAGGTGCGCTCTGTTCGCGGCCTCCGCGTGGCATCCTTGCCACGAATCATCGACCAGAAACTGAAGGCTGCACATGACGGGGATGATCCCCGCTCAAAGGTGCGCGATCTCTACGATCTGGATTTCGTGGCTCGGCGCTGGCCTGCCGTGTTCACCGATGAACTCGCGTCGAGGCTGCGGGCATTTGCCGAAGACCCGGATGTATTGGTATCCAGATACCAAGCGGATTACGACGAAGATGATCTGATCCCCGATCTGGTCGAACTTGACCAACTTGCTCTCCGATTGCATTGCATCGCAGAAGAAATCGCGGTGAGCCGCTTGGAAGTTGTCAAGCGGATCGAGCACCTGTCAACGCTGAAAAATACTGCTGGGACAGCTTATTGTTTCTGGGGCCATGCAGTTGAGGCCGTGTCTTGCGCGAACAACCCTTATGAGGCGGATTGGCATCAAGCAGAGGAAGCCACCATTCGCGAAAGCATCTCTGAACACGGCCAATTGCCGGAAGATGTACGTGATGCGATTCTCAAACACAGTCCCGGCGCAGTGACGGCATCTCGACAGGCTGAGATTCTGTCCGGGATCGAACGCAACGCATCCGAACTGCAAGTTCAATTCGCCAAGACGCAGAGCGAGAACGGACGCGAACCGTGAGGCTTCTCGCTCCATAGCAAAAAGCCCGCGTGATGCGGGCTTTTTGCTATCTGGTTACTCGCCAAGACTAGGCGGTTCAGGATCAGATGGCCGAGAGGAGTCCTGTTGCAACACGGCTGCACTATAGGCATCCCCCGGATCACCCCCGAAGCGGTCACGCGGATGAGCCATAGGGTCGTCCGATGGGCCATAGGAAGGCATGGCGGCGATGACGGAAGGCGAATCGGCGGCTCCCGCACGGGAAACCCCAGCAGCCATTGCTGCGGCGCTGGCTGCCGATTCGCCTTGCCCGTATCCATCATCACCGGCCACCTCCCCCAACGGGGCGTTCCCTCCGGTGCTGAGGGTCGCGCTTCGGCCAGCGTCAGCGCCCGCCGAGGGCGAAGCGGCAACTGTAGCCGCGCCCACGGCACCCGCAGCAACGCCAGCGGCATTCGTGTCAGGTGGTGGTGGGGCATACCGGGAATCGTAGGAGCTATCCACCGCACCACTCCCGCCCGGCGATCCTGCGCTGATCGGAGCTTCGCCACGCAACTCCGACTTGAACGCGGCGATGCGGGCGTCCGCGCCTTCCGAGTAAGCGGCCTTGCCTTCGCTGAGGGCGGTTTCCCCCGCCTTGGCAAAGTCCCTGCCGGTCATCTTCGCAGCGGCGGTGCCCGCGATGATGCCAGCGCCGGTTGCCGCCAGTCTTGCGTTACCAAGGCGCTCGCCGAATGACGCCCCGTCAGAGTCCCGATAGGCGGAAACGCCAGCCACGCCCGCTGACAGCGCAACGGTTCCAGCACGGCCCACAGTGCGGACGGCGGCAGCCGTGCCGCCAGTGATTCCGCGTCCAATCGCAACGCCTGCGGCTTCGCCAACCTTGTCTCGCATACGGCGGTTATCCGCTGGCGGACTAGGCGGCGGAGCCTGCATTTCCGGCGCTTGAGGGGCAACCCCTTGCGGGTTCGTGTTGAGGGTCTGCGCCAAACGACCGCCGCCACCACTGCGACCGCCACCACCTCCGCCACCGGGAGAACCACCGCCCGGAGGCGTGTCGTCCGGCAGAAGGCCGCCACCACGGCCCAGACGCGCCTTGGGCGTGTTACCGATGCGGCCTGCGGCAGCGCCGACGCCAGCACCGGCTGCGGCCATGCCGCCGCGCATCTGGCCGACCGCGCTCGTTTCGCCGAGGTCGCTCACGCCAGCGCCGATCCAACGCAGCACATGATCCGGCAGGATTTGCGGCAGGCCGAACGTCATGTAGAGCACGGGCAGGAGCGTCAGTCCGAACACCATGAACCACCACGCGAAGGTCAGGAACTCGGCAATTGCGCCAACCGTCCCCGTCGAGGACACAACCGCGCCTCGCATGGCGAAGAAGCCCTTGGCGATGTAGTCGATGATGGGATCGGAAACGAGGACAGCGGCGAACAGACCGACCACGGCCAGCGCCGGTCTGGCGAACAGCGACAGCAAGAGCAGGTAGCCTTGCGTCTGGCTTCCGACGAAGGTGCGGTCGGGCGTCATGTGCATGACGGCCCACAGGGGCGCGGCAATGATCGACTGGAGCACCGCCAGAATCCAGCCGACCACCACGATCATGAAAATCGTGTACGGAAGGCTGGGCAGGAAAACGCCGAAGTAGAAGGCCAGAGGCTCGATGTACGAGGCCATCATGGCAAGCTGCTTGACGGGCACCTCGATCACCCAATCCCAGATCGGCGTCACAACCTTGTCGAGATCGAGGCCGGTGCCGACGCCTTTTACGGATGAGAGCGTGCCAGCGACGACACGCAAAGCGGTAGCCGCCGTCTTGATCGCAACGTCAGCGACGGCAATGCCTGCGCGAGCAACCGCAAGATAGTCGCCGACGCACTTCATGCGATTGAGCGACCCCCCCATCTGGCCCGCAGTGCCGCACAGTGGCGTGGTGCCGGAACCGTTGGCCCCGGTCGCGATTTCAACCACGTCCTGCATAGTACGGTTGACGAAGGACGACATCTTGGCGTCCATGTTGGCCTTGATCGAACCGGGGTTGATGTCACTCTGCGCGTCCTTCGGGATCAGGCTGGCAATGTCTTCCGGCTTGGCCGTGTTCGAGCTTGCGTAGCTGGCCTTCTCTTCGGACTTCTTGTTGATCGCCTCGGTGACAGTGGTGACGCTGTTCGACAGAAGCGTCGAGCGGGCATCGGCTGGAAGAGCCGACAGGGACGGCGCAGTGACCGAGCCAACCGACTCGGACATCACGTTCGCAATCTGACCACGCACCATGCCAACGCGCTGGAACCAACCACCTGCGGCAGACCACCCGTCAGAGGTGAGCGAGTTGGCAAAGGAAGTGAGGCCCGAATCGACCCCAGCCTGATTGCCAGTGACCGAGGACGAAAGGTCGGTTGCAACCTTGTCCTCGTACTTCTTCACGATGGTGTTGAACTTGTCGGAATCGACGTTCTCCCATCCGGGCTGGTTGATGTCGCTGGGCCACGTATTCACCCATGCTTCCAGTTCCTGCATCATGTCAGCAGCAGCAGTCACCTTCTTGTCTTGCACTGCCGCTCGAAGCTGCTCCAGTGCAGCGGCGGTAGGATCGGACATCGCCTGCGCGGTGTAGCGAGCGACGTTGACCGTTCCGCAGAACGGCTCGCCACCGGCAAGGTTGGTCGTGGCGTTTCGATCCTTGATGTAGAACGTGTATTCGGTGCGCCCGTCCGTAGTCTTGATCTTGTCCTGAGTAGGATTGGCCTGCACTTGCGGCGAAACCCCGCCATCGGCATAGATGCTGTTTGCAGACCTAGCGCAATAGGATGCCGCCAAATACTGCCGCGCAAAGTCACGCATCCCATAGTAGGTGCCGGGCTGATTGACGCCCTGCACTACCCCGTCCGGCGAGAGGATACCCATCGCCATCCCGGTCTTGTAGGTGCCGTTGGCGAAGCCCACACCCCATAGCGCGAACATCATCACGACAAGCTGGATGAAGCTAAAGCCGCTTGTGGTTGGGAGCAGTACCGCGCCCCCGGCCACGATCCGCACGGGCGTCCAGAGCGACGACCAGTTGCGCCCCATTGCCTCGCCATCGTTGGCGGTATTCAGCGTCCCCATGACCGCGACGTAGCTGACGATCAGGCTGCCAATAATGAGAATCCCACTATTGAAGAAGCTGAACATGGTGGCAAGGATGTTGCTGCTGGCAGCAACGGTGTCAGGATCAGCCCCGGTTACTAACGCATCGACAACCCCGCCGAAGATGCGCCGCAACATGTCAACGGACGCATCGGTGCAGGCCGAGGCGTCGTCGCACGGGGAAAACGGCATTTGAGCCATGTGGAACACCCCTTTTCAATCAAACGGCAAGGATATAAACTTAAAGCGATTTTAACCGAGAAACTACCGGACAATCAAAAATATGTTACGCGAGAATTTTGACAAGGCCGTTAGCTGGGTGCAAGAGCGCATCCCCGCCGATCTCGCCCGCGCAGTCTCGGCGAACGACCTGACAAGTGCCTTCGATGCGCTCAGCGCCCTCCCAGCAAGGGCTTCCGCCACTTTCCTCATCCCCGATCTCTTCCCCGGCGTGTCGCTTGAGACGCTGTATGTGCATGATGTGGGCAAGCATTCTAGTGATGCCGGGGTAAGTGACACAATGACACGACCCGGCTCCGTGTCGCCGCTGGCCCTGACAGCCATCGGCACAGCCATCGCCAAAGAGCTACAGGACACGGGAACCGACATGGTTCACTACCCGCTCGACGGCGAGGCGGAAGTGATTGTCTTTATCCCCGATGTGCGCTCCACGGTGCTGCACGCCACCGGGACGACGCTGCTGACAAGCTGAACGGAGGCGACGCATGGAGAGGAAGCCGTCGTTTCTGAGAGCACAGGAGTTCCTTGCCACGCGGGCAAGCCTTGGCCCCATCATGAAGCGCGTCGGCGTTGTCCTGCACGCGAACATCGACGCAGTGGCAGACGCAGGCAAGCGACTGGACGATCTCGTGCAGAGCGCCTTCGACCGCATGGAAGAGGCGCTGGAGCGCCGGTTTGCTGATTTCAGCGATGCCAACCAACAGAGGGTCATCCAGTTCTTTTACGCCGAGAGCCGGGGCGTTCCAGCCAAAGAGCAGGTGGAAATGCTGATCGCGGGGAAGGACTCTAGCGCAGTGGCGACAGCCGCTGCGCAACAGCGACACATTCCCGAGGCAGTCCAATTCGCACTGGTGGAGCATTGTTCGCAGCACGCTTACGCCATGCGGGCGCTTGCGGCGAACATGGACACCCGTCCGGCTGTGCTTGCCCCTCTGGTCGAACACCCGGATTCCGATGTGCGCTTGGCCGTAGCCGCACATATCGGAAATCGCATGAAGATCGAGGAAATTGCACTAAACAGCGAGAAACAAAACGTCTTCGATGCTATAGTTGAGTGCTATGAAGGGCGTTTTGCGCCTTTTCTGGTTCCAGTCTGCCGGGATGCCGACCAAATCCAGCAGATGTTTGACCACACCACGATGACGCCGGGCAATGCCCGCCTGTTCATCGACAACCCCTACAGTCCGAATGGGGTGCTGTTGGACATAGCAAGCTCCGTCACTACCCGGCTGATGCCCGGTGGTGCCGAAGCACTGGAGGACGTGAAGACGTTGTTAGAAACCCGATTGAGTCGAGCCGAGGATAACTCGGCTCCCGAGATGTGATACTCATGCAGCTATCAATACGCGAAGCAAGCCGATTTGTGATCGGTGCCGCCATGATGCGAGCCAAGGCTATCGAAGCGTCCGGCAATGCCGGTATCACCTTCGATAACGTGGCTCTGGCCGCGCTGCGTGAAGGCGCAGACGGCGAGAAGCTGCGCTTGTCGATTGAGACGCTGGCGGATCAGGAGTCCGGCTGGATGCGCAGCACTCCGCCGCACGTCCTCAAGACCGAGCGCGTGTTGCAGAGCCGCGAGGCCGAAGTGCGTACCTTCACCGCGATCAGCGCCGCCGTGGTAGCCACGGTGGAGTTGGCTGATGACGCGAGCGCGGGCAACACGCAGGCCCATCAGACCCTGCACGGCAAGTACATGGATGCGTTCCGATCTATCGAGGAAACGCCCGGTTCTACACAGGACAGACGGCAACTCAAGTCCCTATTGCGCGATCAGGCACTTGCCATGACCACCGAGAGCGAGTTTGTCGGAACGGCACTCAAGAGCGCCGAGACGGCCTATCTGGAAGCAGATGCCGACGCAATCCTGTCGCGGTACGACACGCTCGACCGCAGCGACGACTTTGACATGTAAGGAGATACAGCATGGCATCAGCCCAACAATTCCAAAGCGTGACGGCCTCTGTGTTCCCTTCCCAGAGCGCCGAGATCGTTATCGCGAAACAGCCCGTGCTGGCCGATTACGGTCGCGAGGTGCGCTCTGCCATCAACCAGTTGCCCCCGGACGTGTCGCGCAACTTGCTTGCCGAGTACCGCGAGCCGCAGCCGCAGCTCGTTGCTCAGTTGGAAGAAGCGATCATCACCCGCGAACTGGCAATCGAGAACGCCGCACAAGAGGTCAATCTCGACCAGCAGTGGCTCCAGAGCGCCAACGCTCGCCGCATGGATGAAGTGGGTCTGAGCGCAGACGACGACTGGAACTCGCCCGCGCCCTAACAGGGCAGACTGCCAGACAGCAAAAAGCCGCCCTCGGGCGGCTTTTCTATTGGCGCGAAGGGATCAGCTTCCCCGCACATTCTTCACCCAGAAGCGGCGGTCATCGACGCTGAACTGCGGGTCATACCCCATCATGGTCAACATCGAACCGACGAAGTAGATGCCGGGGCCAGTCATCCAGCGATCCATCAGCGAGTCGCTGGGTAGCTTGGAATACGGCGGGGTTGGGCCTTCGCCACGCACCTGCCCGGAGGTTTTCCCGCTAATAGGGAACGTGCGCCATGTGGTCACGAAGTCGTTGCTGCGCTTTGGAAGTTCCGGGGCGCAGAGTGACACATCGTTGAATTTCTCGTTGTTCTTCGCGTCGTACCACAAAACAGCGTCAAAGACGACGCAATCGCCAGCCTTGAGCCGTGCTCGCGAAGCGGAAGCCTGCTCGGCGGGAATAGAGAGGTTGGTAATCGCAACCTTCGGCCATTCCGGGGCACGGCCATCGGTGGAAGGCGAACGGCTGAAAACCCCCATTAGCTTGGTCTTGGTCATACTGCTGCCACTTCGCCCGATACTGCTGACAGCAGGCCCAGAGCCTTCTGCTCCGGGCGTGGCAAGCGCCTTTCCAAGCTCGCTGAGCGAGCCGTTGATCTGCCCCATCGCGGCCTGCATGTCGGTTGTTGCGCAGCCCGACAACAGGATGCTGCCGCTGGCGACAACTGCGGCCAGCAAGGTGTGCTTTTTCATGTGTCTCTCCTTCTGATGACGAATATCTTGCTGTTCGAGGCGGTTCGAGCGCATCAAAAGAACCTGCCCATATCCTGCTGCCGGAGCTTTTCCTTTGCTGCCACGACAAGCTGTTTGATGACATCGCCCTGCTTCACAGGGAACCCAAGGCCGAAGGCCCGGCCAACTTCCGCGATCCTGCCGTCGCGAACATGAACTCGGGTGGGCTGCACGAACCGAGCGGCGGACATGGCTGCCCGCTTAACCGGATCGTCCACAAAAATCCCCAGCGCGAGCGGCGGGAGCTTGGCGTCCATGCACGCCACGCCCTCGACTGAGAGGTACAGGCGGTCGGACACATAGGCGCAATCGAACGGCATGGCAGCCATCCAAGCAGCCTCGAAGTCCTGCACGCCGAGCAGAAGAGTGTCGCCCTCGATGGCGAAAGAGAATCTGCCACTCTGCATCGGCGAAAGGAGCATCACGCGGTCATGGTTGGGGTGCTTGACCACCTCGTCGCGCCGGAAGTTGGCCGTCCAGCGCAGGAAGTTGGCATAGGCAGCAACCTGCCGCGCCGACTTCGCAATTCTGGCTCGTTCTTCCGGGCTGATTTGCGGGCCTTCATCCCCGCCATTCTGTTGCTTTCCTGCCATATCAACTCCCCACTGTGGACTTCTCACGACGCTTTTCAATCAGGTCGAAGAAGTCATCCAGAATCTTGTTGAGGGTCTTCTGCGGCGAGTGGCCGAACTTCTCGGCGTACTCGACGACACGCTGATGATTCTTTGCCCGCAGCACGTAGCTGTTGGAGGGGTCTTTCTTCCGGTTTCGGAAGGAGATCATCCCCTCGCGACGAGCCATCGACATGATCCGCTCATAGTCGGTGTGCGACAGGCCGAAGTGCTTGCGCACGTCGATCTTGCGGCGAGGGGTGTTCTTCTGATCCCCTTCCTTGATCCACCGCACCACCTCAGTCATCGTGAGATGCAGCTTGTTGAGCCTGACGAGGTGATTGAAGCCGCTGTCGATCTGCCCGCGCTCAACCGCACCACGCTCTTCGTCGGGCCGAGCAAGGCCGCTGGAGAGCGTCTTGAGCACCACTTCATCGGAGAGGTTCAGCGGGTTCCGGTTCTTCTTCGTTTCCTTGAAGTCCGGCGACTCGCCCTTGAGGTAGTAGACCGATCCCTGCTTGGCGATCTCGACCTCAAGGAACGAGCACGCAACCATGAAGACATCCTCCGTACAGAGGCGGCGCTGCGCGTCCTGATCGAGCTTCTGGAGCAGGTCGCGCTCTACGGCGGCCCGCTGCTCAGGGGTCGCCTGCGCCGTCACGCGGGTGCTCTTCTTGGTTTCCTCGGCGAGAGTCGCCGCGAGGTACACCGCGCCCTTGGCCCGCAACTCCACCTCAAGCGCAGCGGCACGCTCGGCCTTGGCCTTGGCCTCTGCCGGGGTGCCAGCAGGAAGGTCTTTGGTCAGCGCCTGAGCGAGCGCCCACGCAAGATGCGTCGTGCGCTGCATCTGCTGCACCATGTTGAAGTAGGACTTCAACGGCAGCACCTTGTCCGACAAAGCGACCAGAGGATGCAGTATCACAACCGTCTCCGCCAGTACCTCGGGGGACGGCACAAGCAGGGAACGAAACCCCTGCGCAAAAACCAGAATCTGCTTGCCGAGGGTGCCTTTTGCTTTGCTTTCTCTTAATTCACTTGCCGCTCGCATAATCGCTCCTGATGGTTCCTTCTGAGCCAAACCGTTCTTCAATTGCTTGCGGCTCGGTCACACCCTGTTCCAGCAGCCCAGCTACCGCCAAATTCATCGGCACCACCTGTTCCTCAATCTTCCATCCCGGCAAAGGGAACCCGCTCGGTGAGCGCATTTGGTTAAGCAGGTGGCGAGACAGTGCGTCTCGCCACTGCAAGCGTTCTTCCACAGGAATAAGCGAGAAATCCCCGGTCAAGGCCGGGGCTTCTCTCTTCACTGCGGAGCCAAACATCCGATGTCACCGCTCTGACCGGGGTCAAGCCCCATCTGCTGTAGGGTCTGTTTGGTCAGTTCGACCTGCGAGGCCACCGAGGCAGGGTCTTGCGCCATCGCTCGTGCCACCGCGTCCTCAATCGGCGAGGACGGGGTGAGCACCTTGGAGCCACCCCACGCCAAGAACCAGATCAGCAGCGGTGCGCCGACGATGGCTAGTGCCATCTTGCGGCGGAACGCCTTGGGTTCATCGTTGGCCGCTGCGCGGCGTCGGGACGCCTCGGCCACAGCCGGAGTAGCGCCCATGCCGCTGCGCGTTGGGGCCATGATGACTTGATGCCCAGCAACGGCATCGCTGCTTGCTGGACGCACGGCATAGAAGTCCGTGAGGGCGACGACGAGGGCGTCCGAGACGCCCTGACGCACGGCATATTCCACCTGCTCCACCGGAGCGAACTGAAACACGCCATTCTTCGGCTTCCCGATGGCGGGCAGCACGAACTGGCAGTCCGCGAGTTCGTGCGACGCTGTTTCCCCGCCTGCGTCGGTGGTGACAAGATTGATTTTGCCCAGCACCGTGCGGCGGTCGCCGACATCGGTGGCGGAATCCTTGTCGAAGCCTTCAAGCGCGAACGAAAGCTGCTTGAAAGCGGCGGGAATCTGGATGCTGCGGGCAGCCCGCTTCACATCCATCCCGGACAGCGAATCGAAAGCGACCACAAGCTGATCGCCATTCCCGAAGATGCGAAGCTCGGGAGCGAAGTTATCCATTGCATCACCTTTCATGTTGTTCCCCTCAGAGTTTCCCGAAGATGTCTTCCAGCACGACCATCTCGGAGACTCCGGTCATCATGCGGGGCTTGCCTGTGCGACGGTCGATGAAGAACGCGACCGGGACACCGGCCTGCTGTCCGCCGTTCTGCTCGAATGCGGCGAACATGAAGGCAAGGCTGGTACGCAGCGCCTCTTCGGTTTCCTTGGTGGGCTGAGTTCTGATCTGCTCGTGCTTGCCCAGCACACGTTCAACCACATCCTTGTCCTTGGACTGGAGGATCGTGGCAGCCAGCGGCAGACCATTGGCGGGATCGCCGAGCGCCACGGTTGGAATCCACTTGATCGTGTATCCCTTCTTCACGTAATCGCGGGTGATGTTGTACGCCTTGCGGCAGTACGGGCAGCGCGGATCGACGATGATGTACAGCGTATCGGCGATCCCGCCCTTCCCTTCTTTGACCCCGGCAAGCGAATCCACGGTCTTCATGGACTCAGGGATGGTGCCGGTGAACTTGCCGTCAAATGCGGCGGCGGCACGCACGCCCGGCTGCTCAGCAACCACGGGCGGGACGGCCATCGGCTGCGCCGCGACCGTGGCATTCCCCGGAATAAACTGATCGGACAGGTTGCGGCCCGTCGCCGCATCCCAGACCACGCCCGTGAAGAGGGCTTGGGTGTCCGCCGTGGTATAGAGGACGACCTTCCTGCCCCCCTTCTCAACCGTCCACGCCGTCAGGCCGCCGACGCCAACCGGACGGCGATCCGTGATCTTGCCGTACCGGGAAACAACCGCAGCAGGATCAAGTCCCTGCGCTGCGGTTGGCATCTGCTGCCCTGCCTCGACGGCTTTCTGTGTGGTGCTCTGGCTGGCCTGAACGGCGAACACTCCGCCGATCAAAGCCAGCAAAGCAGCCACCGAAGCTGCTATAAGTTTACCTTTCGTCATCGTTTTTTCTTTCCTAGTTAGGAATCTGTTACGACCATATTCTAACAAATGGCGGCATTCCTGCATCAAAAACTTGTGATGATTGCATCTGTCATGAGGGTAATTTGGCGACCGCACCCTCCTTTTCGTACCGCTCTTTGTCGGCACTGGTGAATTTGAAGGTGGTCATGGCAAGTTCGAGTCCGTTGATGGCCTTGTCCAGTTGAGGCTCAGCGAGCGCCGCGCCCGACTTGGACTCATACAGGTAGTGTGAAAGCACGGCGGCGGCTTCGGCGAAGCCAGCCTGACGGCCAATCGTCTCCAGCACGTACCACAGTTCGCGGTCAAAGAAGCGCATCCAACGCATCTCGGCAGGCTGGAGCACGCCCAGTCGCCGCGCCTGCATGAAGAGCGCGAAGATGATGGTTCGGTTGTAGGCGTGCTGCTCGATCAGCACCTGCACGGCGGGATGCCCGATGTGCTTGAGGATGATCGAACGCGGATACTCAAGGTCGATTTCCGGCTGCAACCAAGCCAGCGGGCTGGCCTCGGCCTCGCCTTTCTTCTTCTTCGCAGGGGCCGGGGGTTTGAACTGATCCCAGCACCACTTCAAGAGGTCTTCGCTGTCCTTCATCGCATCCTTGAACTTGGCCTCATCCAAGGACGGATCGGTTGCAGCGACACGCGGCATTGCTATTGCCACCAATAGCGTCTCACTCGTGGACAACTCGGTCGATTTCGTCCAGTGCCTGCCGAGTTGCACCCGGAAAACCTGCAACGCCTTCTCCCGGTCAAGGGTGGGCGTCCAGCTTCCATCCGTCTCTTCCTTCCAGCCACTGATGAGGCGGTGGCGGTAGGCGAACTGGCGGGAAGTGAGCGACATCCCGAATACCGGGTGATCGAGCGGCTGAGAGATCAGGTCGATCTCGGAGAACAGGCGCAGATGCGGGTAAAGCCGCTTGTTCTCCTTGACGAAGCTCTTGATGTTATGGGTCTTGGTGAAGTTGAGCTTCGGATGGGTTGCGTTCGTGCGGAGGAACATCCGCACGCACATCACCACCATCAGGATCAGACAAAACACGTTCATCGCGATGGACGAGTTGCTGATGTCCTTCCACTTCACCGTCGAGAAGTCGCGGTGGCAGAGACTGACCAGCCCGTCCGGCTGGCACATCTCCTGCACCCAGTTCCGCACTGTGGTGACACCCGGCAGATCAACGACGCTGCCCAAGGCGTTGAGCAGCCATAGCTGCACGTACCGGATGTACGTGTAAGCCATCGAGATTTCGGTATGCGCGAAATACCATGCCGCCCAGCAGGCGAAGTAGATCGTCGCGAAGATGCCCAGCAGAATCGCCGGATCATCCCAAGTGAAGGTCTTTTCTCCGCCCTGCTTGCTCATGACTCACCACCCTCGCCGCCGCCAGAACCGGCCAGCCCACGCATCCGCGACCAGTCCACCTTACGCTTGGGAGCACCCTCGCCTGCGCCGTCAGCGGGCACCGGAGCAGCCGGTTGCTCGGCTTGCTCCGGCTGCTGGGGAGCCTGCGCGGGAGCCACATCGGCGACCACAGCATCAAGCGCCGCTTGCGCGGCCTGTTGCTGCACCTCCGGCGCAACGGGTACAGCCGATGGCGGCTCGGCCACTGTCTGCACATGGTCTGCGGCAACCGAAGCCGCAACCAACTTGTCCGATGGCTGACCGTCCGATCCCGCTTTCGCGTGGTTGCGGGCATCGAGATAGGTCTTGACGACCCGGTAGCCATACTCACCGCTCGCGAAGGTCTGCGCCAACGCATCGAGCGTTGCCACCTCGTCTCCGGTGCCGGACAGGCTCTCCATCTTCTGCTTGAGCGCGGTATAGCCACGACGAAGGCACTCGCGCATCAACTCGTTCTTGCCGCCGTAAATGCCGTCTTGCGCCTCCAGAGCCTCGATAAGCTCTTGCTCAGCGGGGTTCTTGGGGCGCAGCCGGACTTCAAGTCGTTCCAGTTTCATCGTCCGTCTTTTCCTGTGCAGGTGCCCCGTGGCCCGCCTCATCGGCGGGCACCGAGGCGGATTGCTCACGGGACTTGTCTTTTTTGATCTCGCCAAACCCGATCAGCATGAGCGCCCGCAGGAAGGCAGCCCCCTCCCCCTCCGGGGCCGCCTTGATGGTGTTCAGCGCCTCCCGCTCCACGGAATACCGGGGATCGAGCAGCAGGATGAAGCGCCTTGCACGCATGGCTTATTCCTCGCCGCCGAAGACGTACTTGGCGATCTTGAACATGCCTCGCGCATTGGCGAACTCGGGACGCTCCGGGAAGCGGCAATGCGGGAAATGACGCGAAAGCTGGTCGCGCATCACGATGGCTCCGCCGCCAACGAACAGCACGAAGTCCAAATCCTTGCCGGTGCCGATCTTGGTGCGAACACCCGACATGATCTGCTCGGCAAGGCGCTCCTTCTCGGCGGACACGGTATCGCGGACATCCTTCTCTTCACCCGCGATCTTGACGACGCCCTTGCTGATGGCAGCCTCGACCATGCGAGGGGGCACGTTGTCGAGGTCGAACAGCGAACGCAGGCGCGACTCAACAGCGTCATTGAGCAACAGGACGCCGGTATCGCTCGACCCGGAGCGATCCGCATCTACCTGCTCACCACCGGGATACACCACTGCGCAGTCGGTGGTCTTGCCACCGATGTCGATCACGCCGACGACTGCCTCGCCCAGCGAGTCGAACTGCGGCGTGGGGTTGCCCTCCATGTCCATCAGTTGATCGAAGTACGCGGCGATTGCCTCGGTTGCCACCATGTTGCGCACGATGTTGGCGACCGGCTTGGTGCCGCATGTAACCGCCCTCGTGAGATTCGCCACTTTGGCGGCGATCAGCGCGTCATCCTTGCGGCCATTCGCAAGGTAGTAGTAGGAAACGGGCAGGCCCGTCGCGATCACGACATTCTTGCCGCCGAAACCGGCTTGGCGCAGCGCGTGATGCACCAGAACCCGGTTGAGGGCCGACTTCGGGTATTCCTTGAAGCGGGTGTCCTCGTAATTTTGCAGGTGCTCATTGACCGTGTAGGCACCGCCTTCCTCGGTCTGGTAGAAACCACCGTTCTCTTCCTGCTCCTGCCACGAGATCAGATGCCGTCCGCTGCGAGCACGCGACGGGATCGTGAACATGCCACCGGACTCGGTGACGACTTTGATTGCGTAGTGGCCGTCATCGACGCCCACGTAGATCGGCTTGCTCATACCTTTTTTCCCTTTCATGTTCTTATCTGGCGAGTTCTTTGATGAGATTCTTCGTGGACTTCACGCGACCCGTCAGCCAGACATTGATCGCTCGCATGAAGGCCGTGACGGACATCTTCTTGACGATCTCGACGTACAGAAGAATGGCCGTCACCACCAAGGCGACATAGAAGGTCATCCAACTCGGATGCAGGATGACGCCCAGCCACGGCAAGCTCGCCGCCGCATTGATCTTGAAGAACCGCGCCGGAGGGGCGCAGTTGCTCCAGTGGTATCGACCCGTTGCCATAAATCAACCTCCAGAAAGGAATTTAACCAGTGCCACCATGTTACCACAATGCGGCACACCTTGTTAGCACCATCTCTACCACCTTGGTGCCACAATCTTACCACTCTTGCCATCATTGCGCCACAGTGTAACCACAATTATGACACAATCTATAGCACAATGTCGCCACATTCAGGTGTGCATCAGGTCGCGGGCGACGTGATCGTCGATCAGCCCGGCCTCGCGTAGACGCAACGCCTCCTTCCTGAACGAATGCCCTTTTTCCTCGACAAGCTCCTTGATCCTGCTGGTGACTTTGCCCATCTGGTCAAGCTCGATCAGCGCCTCGCGAGACTCTTCGTCGAAGACGAGGTACTCGCGGGCGGCGAGCAGCTTGCCGTTGGTGCCCTTGACCAGCCGCTGAGCCATGATGAAGCGGGCGGTTTCCACGATGTCGAAAATCGCGGTGGCGCGTTCGTTTTCGGGGAAACGGGAGATCAAACGGCGCATCACCGCAGCGACGTTGATGGCGTGAACAGTGCCGAAGACCGGGTGCCCCGTCAGCGACGCCTCGATAGAGGCGCGAATCGTCTCTTCGTCGCGCATTTCACCGATCATGATGAGGCCCGGCTTGCGGCGCATCCCCTCGCGGTTCGCGACGTAGAAGTTCTCGAAATGAGTGGGGACTTGAGACTGCACGATGATCGAGTGGCGGCTTTGCACCGACTCGAATGTGAATTCGATAGGCTCTTCGTGCGTAATCAGATTGCCCGAGATCGGCGTTTCGTTCTCAAGGATGTACCTGATGATGGCCGCAAAGGTCGTGGTCTTGCCTGAGCCGGTTGCGCCTGCGACATAGACAATCCCGTCTCGCGGCGTGGCCGCTCTCACAATATCCTCGCTCAGCCCAAGCTCGTGGTACTTAGGTGGATCGGTCGGGATCGCCCGCATGACAATCTGGGCCGAAGTACCACCCCAGCACTGGATAGGCGACGCATTCACCCGGTAGCCGTAGCGGATTCGCGCCCCGCGTGCATCCTTCTGCTCGGGGTCGAAAAGCTCGTAGCGGGCGTTCACTGCCCTGCCTGACACGATGTCGGTTTCGGCAGTGTCTCGTCCGGCAGCCCACTTGAGGATGTGCTTGACCTCCCCATCGTCAAGGGGACGGTTCGTTAGCGCCATCATCGTGCCGTTGATGCGGGCACAAATCGGCAGGCCGGGCTGGATGAAGATGTCGCTCGCGTTGTGCATGAGCGATTCCAGCATCAGCGCCTTGAACATCGCGGGATTGTCGAACCGGAACGGGTCTTTGTAGCTCGTGAGGTGCTTTGCCCGTGGCAGCAAAGCACCCGGCACGACGCTGAGTGCATCATGAGCATCCTGTTGCATCTACTTTTTCCTCTCGGCGTCCAGCAAGGACTTCACCTCGGAGGCCGGAGACGGTGCCGGGTACGTGATCGCACCCTTCTCCGGCTCAGCCTTCGGCGTCGGCAGCGGGACAGCAATCTGCACCGTGGGAGCCGCGTAGGAGGACGACTTGATGGCACTCGTCCAATTCGCCATCTTCCCGTTGAACTCCGGCAGGGTCGTGATGCGCAGCAGGGTTTCATCTACCGCCATCGTCTGTCCGTTGTGGGTCACGGCGATGGACTCGCTTGCAATGGCAGGCATGGTCAACTTGCCTTGCATCACGAAGGAGTGGAAGCGCAGCATTCCGGTGTAATCCCGGTTCATCCTGTCCAGTCCGTACTGGAGCATCAGGTTGGCTTGCTCGACACCCTGCTTCCATCCATCAGCGACAGCCAGTTCCCAGACGCGCTTTTCCTCGGAGTCACGAGGCAGCAATGCCGCCATCAGGGCGGCTCGATCCAGATCAGGCTTTGGAAACGTCAGATACTCCCGCCAGTTGGGAGCGACAGAAGAGAAACGGGCTTGGTACTCGATCTTGTAGTAAGCACCCGACAGGCGCAGAGCGTAGTCGCCGTCTTGGTTGTAGAGATCGCGCGCCTCCGTGATGACGGGGGGAACGACGCGATCCTGAATCATCAAATGACCGAAGTCGTAAACGGTATCGAACTCACGCTGACGACGCTTGACGGCCTCGTCGATGTTGCGCAGTTGCCACGCCATCCCGGCCTTCACGCCCAGCCCGAGGGCGGTGTCGAGAATCGCCTGAGATCGCGCCTTGGCAGCCTCGTTCTTCTGGGCTTTCATCGCGTCGGTGAGCGTTGCCGCATCTTGCGACCCCGCCGACTGCACGTATGCCGGACGGTCGTAGAGGCGCTGCGCCTCTTCGAGCGTCATCGGGGGCATGTCCATAGCCATAGTCTTACCCCTTGTTGGCAGGCAGGTTCTTGTAGATCAGGCGCAGGGTCTTGGCATTCTTGTCGAGCACGACATCCGCAGCCGCATCCACCTGATAGCCAATATTGCGCAGCACCTCGATGGGCGGCGTCTTCTGCACCCGCACGTTGATGGTGCGCAGATCGACCCGCTTGCCGCTCTCGATGTAGCGATAGCCGTAGCGGTAGGCGAAGGTCTGCAACAGTTCCTGCGGCTTGCCGATGTAATCGACATCCACTTCGTCCGTCTCCATCGCCGCCTGCTTACGGGAGAGCACCGACTTGTCTTCGTTGACCAGTGCGACGTATTCGCGCTGGGCATCAGCGGCCACCGCCACCTTGTCCGCGATCAGCCGACTGGCAAACGCCTCCGTGTCCTTGGTGGTCGGAACCGGCGAGGTCGCGCAGCCCGCAAGAGCTACCGCAGCCAGAGCCAGCACAAGACCTTTCTTCGTGATCGAACCCATCTTTGCTTTACCTTTCATGTTAAGAACTCCAAACGTCTGGTTTCTGCACAACACTACAGAACAGCGATGCTAAGCCGTTTTTGACAGCACCGCCACGCTCTGCCACCTTGCGCCTGCATGGCGGCCTCGCCCGCTCACTGCCACGAGCAAATGCGATCATACCTGATTCGCAGCAGCGTGCCACCATCTTACCACAATCGTTGCACACTGTTCCCACACTCCATGCCATAGCACTTTGGCCGCTTCACGGCAGTTGGGCGCTCGCCACGCGCCACAATCTTAGCACACTGTCGCCACATTACCAGCCACATTATTAGCACACTTCACCGAAACAGATTACACATTCCCTGCCTAATGTAACACCATGTCGCCACCATTTCTAACACCATGCCGCCACACAATAATCACCATGTCGCCACCATATCACCACACTGACGCCACGCTGCGTTAGAGCCGCCCGACACCGGGCGGTTGCCCTCACACCCCCATCGCTGATCGCACAGCCCCCCCCCCGGAACCGGCGCGGCAGTTTAGGCTATTTGCCGGTTCCTACATTGGTCACACGCAGGCTTATGCCCCGTTACTCCCGCATCACATTTGGGCGCGACATGTACAGTGCAAATCGTCTGCTAACGTCATGCCTTGTTGGAATGTACGTTTAGATGACGCGGAAGGCACGCAGGTTTATACTTGACATCGCGTGTTCTTTCATGCGCCCAAACAAAACATGTGCGGCATGTACGTGCCGCACATCATGGATGCACGCAAGCCGGTGTAGGGAGTAACGGGGCATGTGACCAGCCAACGGCTATTGCGATCATCTAAAGCTGCTTGAGGGCACCTTGCAGAGTTGGGAACGGATTTGTCGGCACAGCCGAGCAAGACCGCAGGAACTGATAACGGCTTGGCGGCACAGCCGCGAGTTGGGGCCACAGGCCCGCGCCCGGACGGGCTTGGTCACGGAATGCGGTTGGCGAGGAATGTGGCAACAAAGTGGTAAGGATTGTGGGCAGATAGCACATTTGCCCGCATAGGAGAAAAGGTTATGGCAACAACACGAATCGACGGCGCTCGCGCCTCGGACTCACTGATCGAACGCATCAACACCGAAGATGGTGTCGGCGAAGGATTGGCCCAGCGCACGCGAGAAGACTACGCCCGCAAGATGGGGATGATCGCGAACCAGATCGAGAAGGCTGGACGGGGCGCTCTAACCCCGGCCAGCCTTGTTTCTCACCTGCAAGAGCTTGTCGCCAAGAAACGAGTAGCCCAGTCAACCGCCCGTTCCTTGAAGGCGGCTGCGATCTTCTGGATCGCAGAGGAAGCGCAGAACGTACTCGCTCAGGGCGGAAACCTGAGCGAGTACGAAGCTGCTTACAAGACGATCCGGGAACTGCCGACCCGAGAGCTACCAACGCGAACCGAGAAAACATCAAGCACCAAGCTCAAGTTCTTCCCGAAGGCGACGCTGGAAAGCCTCTCGGAGTACGCGGCAAACACCCCGCAGGCCAAGCACGCCGGGACACTGGTCGCCTTTCTCCGCGCCAACCTGCTTGTAGGCTTGCGCCCGGCAGAGTGGTTCGGGGCGGAATTCATGAACTACTTGCACCGCGAGAAGGAGGGGCACTACAGCCGAACGGGTGCGGGGAGAGTGCAATCAACCATCGCATTGCGCGTCGAGAACGCAAAGACAACCCACGGACGCGGCAACGGCGATCACCGGGAAATCCTCCTGCATGGGATCAGCGACAGTGATTTGGCAGCACTGATGCACTTCCGCGAGATCGCGCAGAGCTTCGCATCGAAGTTCGCGGCTGACACACCACGAAGCGCCATCGCCAAGGCGTTCTTCAAGCCCTTGCAGCAGACGATGACCCACGCACTGAAACGGATGGGGCACCCAAAGAATCAACTGCCGACAACCTACAGCACGCGACACCAAGCAGTCGCCAATGCGAAGCACTCGGGCCTGTCCGACCGGGAGATCGCCGCCATGTTCGGGCACAGCAGCACGGCCACCGCGAAGAGTCATTACGGAAAAAAACTGAGCGGGTGGATGAAGGTGTCGTTTCGCCCATCCCCCGAGTCGGTTGCAGCAGTACCTGAAAGGAACGCGAACCGCGATCTTGCAACCCCCGGCCAGCGCCTTCTGGATGCGGCAGCCGAGTGGAACCGCAACAGCAACGGCCAGAACCCCAGCGAACTGCGATGAAACACTAACACCGCCCAACCAGAGGGCGATTGGTGCATTCGGCGATCCGCGTGGTGCGGATCGCCGCCGTCATAGTGACCGCCAGAAACCACGCGCCTACCACTCCGCCAAATGTGCGTCAAGCGAAGCATCGGAACTGAATCGCGGACGGTTAGAAAAATGTGCGTCTTCGCACACACATCGCATGATCCCCGGTAAGCGAACGCCATGCTCGGATCGAAGCAAGGCAACAACCACCATTCCGCCACCATCTAACCACACTGTCACCACCATAGCGCCACATTGCACACATCGTATAGCCACAGTGTCACCACATTTTTCCCGCAAATTGCACCACACAGCTTACACACTGTTAGCACAGTGACAGCAATGTGTTACCATACTCTTGACACACTCATGATGTTTGCTTGCCGGGCCAGCTCGCACGCTGCGACGGTCATTTCACAAGCAGCTTGCGTCACCGGACTCAGACCTCGCAGCAGCAGGGAAGGCATGATAAAAACCACGTTCCCGTTGCACTCACTCTGCGCAAATGTCAAAATCGCGGTGTTGCGCATTTTTGAGTTATGATTAAAATACTGCACGCGGAGCGCGATATGGAAGCACACGAATTGGCAACATCATCTTGGGGGAAGCACGATGCGGAGGTTGATGTGCGGGCCTTGCGCCGCTACCAAGCCATCCTGTCGCGCATCGCCTCTGTAGGAGAGGTGCTGGTTTTTGTGCTGCTCGTGGGAATCCTCGCCGGGGCGGTCTGGCTCTTCACCCAGACCAACTTCGAGAACGTGATTTTCTATGACGGCACAGACATGACCTGCGTTTTCAACGGCAAAACTGGAGAGATCATCAATGTCCAATAAGGAAGCGCAGGGCAAGCCCTCAGCGAAGCAACCCAGCGCAAGCCCGTCCGCCGAGCTTGATGAAGCGAAGCTGGATCAACTCGCGAACGACATGAGTCCGGGGGAGGGCGCAGCCGTCCTCCGTGAAGTCGCTCGCCTGCAACAAGAGAACAAGGCGCTCAAGGGCCGCAACCTGCGGGTCTGGACTGCTGTAGGCGTCCTGAGTGCAACTTTCTTCGTGACAGTCAGCGCCGGGATCGCGTGGTATCCGAAGTACCGTTACATCCCGACCACGGACAATCGCGCCATCTGTGAAGTCTCCACGGAATCCGACCCCCGCGTGACCCCGGCAACGCTGGCTGACTACGCGAAGGACGCCGTGGTGAATGCCTACTCCTATGACTATGTGAACTACCGCGAGGCGCTGAATGCGACTGCGGCCAAGTGGTTCACGGACGATGGCCGCAAAGCGTTCCTGCGGTCGCTCGACGAGTCCGGCAACCTTGAGCGCGTGCTCAAGGGCCGACTGATCCTGCGTGCGATGGCGACCAAGGTGCCCCAGCTTGAAGAAGAAGGGCGTCGCGGCCTCCAACGCTACTGGGTCGTACAAGTGCCCGTCGCCATCGAGTTCTATTCCGGTGGCGACCAGCAACCGAGAACCCGTCAAGACTTCTTGGCGGGCGTCACCATCGTTCAAACCCCCGCGTCGGCCACGAACCTCAAGGGCATTGCCGTTGATTCGATCTCGTTGGCCCCGTATGTCGCTAGGAAGTGATCGCCCATGTTCCAAAGAAAAACATTGATCGCATCTGTGCTGCTCGGCGTGATCGCATCTTCTGCCTTCGCGGCTGAGCAGCAACAGGGACAGCAGCAACCGCGAAGCGGACTCGGCCAACAAGTCGCCGAGCCGCCGCCTCAAGTTGTGTACCCGCGCCCGACCGAAGTGGTCGAGGACGTGATTGGAGACATCGAAGACCTGCAACTGACGCCGGAGCAGTTCGACCGGCTCAAGCGCATTTACCTCGAACGCGAACGCCAGAAGGCGATTCCGTATGTCTCTCCGGCCAAGCCGATCACTCGCACGATGTTCGTAAGTCTCGATCCCGGTGTCAGCCCTCCGGCTCTGCGACTGACCCGAGGCCAGCAGACCTCCATCGTCTTCTCCGATGTATCCGGCCAGCCGTGGTTCATCGAGAACGTGTCGATGAACCGGCAGCTTTTCAGCGACGGTCGTCAGGGTCAGCAGGGTGCTGCGCAGCAGCAGCCCACGAATGTACTCACCATCGAGCCGTTGGCCCCAGCCGCCTACGGCAACGTCACGGTGACACTGCGCGGTCTGTCCACTCCGGTGATCTTCGTGCTCACCAGCGCACAGCAGGAAGTGGATATGCGCGTCGATGCGAAGGTGCCGGGCCGCAATCCCGACGCCATCGACACCGTAGCGGTGAGCACTCTCCCGTCCATCGACAGCGCCCTGAGTTACTTCCTTGACGGCGTGCCGCCGAAGGAAGCGCGGCGCTTGAAGGTCACGGGGCTTGAAGGCACCGAAGCATGGCTGTACCGCGACAACCTGTATGTCCGCGCCAAGGCCGATGCGCAATATCCGGCCTACATGTCTGCCGCTCGCAGCACGTCCGGGGTTTCGGTGTATCGCTATGCGGGACTGCATAGCAGCGTCACATTCACCACGGGCGGTCAGGCCGTCACCGTGTTCATCGAGTAAAGGGGCAGCACATGAGCGAGCAGAACACCCCTCAGAACCCGCAGCCCAGCGATGAAATCGTGGGCGGCGCTGGCTTCGAGGCAGAAGGCGTAAACCAAGAGCAGGGGCAGGGCGGTCAAGGTGAAGCCCAAGCCCAAGCGAAACCTGCGCCGAAGCGCAGCAAGTCGGACGAGATGAAGCGCAACTTCAACGCCGTGTTCGGCCACGGCGTCGGCAAAATCTCGTTGATTGTCGTCGCCGTGGTCGTGATCGGCGGCGTTGCGCTCGGCTATCGCGGCCTGACCAGCAAGCCCACGGAAGTCGCGGCTCAGTCCGAAGTCGATGTGCCGAATGCTCCGCAGCCGGGCGTGGAAGTCGGCGCGGTATCCAAGCAGGAAGCCGAGCGTCGCGCCCAGCGTGCGGCTCTGGAGGCTCAGGAGGCCGCCGCTCGCGGCCAGACCTACCAGCCGGGCTTCGACACGAACATCGTCAACAACGCCAGCCAGCCGTTGCCGTCCGGCACGGCACAGTTCAACGTGCCGATCCAGACCGGCAGCAACAACCCGCCGTCACCGCAGGGTGGCGCTGCTGCGCCGGTCAACATCACCGTGCCGACCGGGCAGGCCACTGCCAATCAGGCAGGGGCTGCGCCGCAGGGCACTCAGTATCAAGGCCAAGGCCAGAACGCCCAGCAGAACGCTCAAGCCGAGCAGCAGGCACGGCAGCGTCTGGAGCAGGAGTTGAAGCAGGCGCAGGCAGAGCGCGACAAGTATGTCGCTGCGATGAAAGAGCAAGTGCTGAAACAAGCGCAGTCGCTGTTTGGCGAGGCAGGGCAGGGCGGCCTGAATGCGCAAGGCTCGTACTCGACCGTCAGCTATTACCCGGTGAACCGCAACAACGGCGGCGGTCAGGGTGGTGCCGGAGCCGGTACTGCCACCGGCCCCTTGCCGGGGATGACGCGCACAGCCCCGGACACGCTTGGCGACCCGAGCGCCAAGCTGCTCATCAAGACCGGCAACATGATGTACGCCACACTCGACTCCGAGGTGAACACCGACGATGGCGGCGACGTGCTCGCGACCATTCGTGGCGGCAAGTGGGACGGTGCCAAGATCATCGGTCGTGTCGAGCAGGGGCCGAACAACATCCGTCTGAAATTCTCGACGATGGCCCCGCAGGATGGCCGCCCGACGATGCGCATTAACGCGGTCGCGCTGCGCGAGGAAGACGCCAAGCAGGGCGTGGCGGATGACATCGACCATCACACCTTCGAGCGTTACACGTCGCTCGCCGTGGCGTCGCTGCTCTCAGGCTATGGCCGGGCCTACTCGACCCCGGTTGGAACCACCGTCATCAGCCCCGGCGGCACTGTGAGCACCACCACTACCGAGCCGACGAACAAGCAAGTTATCGGCATGGCAGTGGGCGAGATGGGGCAGGCGATGGCGCAGGAAATCCGTCGCGGCTTCAACCGTCCGACCACCTACTCAACCCCTGCGCAGAAGGGCTTTGGCCTGTTCTTCATGCAGGACGTGCATGAGCAAAAGTAAGGAGAACAGCATGAAGAACATGTCTTTTGGCAAACTGATGGCGATCTTCGGCGGTTCGCTCGTTGTCGTCATCATCCTCGCGGTGGTCATCATCAAGGCAACTTCCGGGCCGAAGCCCGGCAGCACGGTGGTCACTCAGCGTCACCAGACGCAGTTCCAGCAGCAGCAGCCGGACATTCTGGCCGAGCAGCTTCGTCGCGAGCAGGAAGCCTCTGCCGCAGCCCGCGAAATGTCGGCGCAGCAGGCTCAGGCAATGCAGCAGGCTCTGCAACAGCAGAATCAGGCCGTCATGCAGCGGCTTGACGGTATCGCCATCGGGCTGAACGCACTGGATCAGCGCGTTGCTGCGATTGAGAACAGCCGCCGTCCCACGGGCGTGGAGGTTATCAAACCCGAGCGCAAGCCACGCACCTCCCCGGTAAAGCAGCTTGAGAAAGGGGCTACGCCGCTTCCGGCCAACTCCGGCTACAAGGTGCAGGCCACTGTCGGCAAGCGTGCTTGGATCGCCGCTGGCGAGCACGAGGACAGCGTTTCCGTGGGCGAGACGCTGCCTCCGGTGAAAAAGCCGCTGGTCGTCCGCGCCGTGGATAACGAATCGGGCATCGTCATTACGAGCGCAACGCGCTAATTCGTCGAAAAGCAGGGGAGCACGAGCGATGCCCACAAGCAGCAGTTTTCCAGACCTCATGGAAGTCTTGGTGAATGTCGGAGGCGTCATTCCGCCAATCATCATGATGCTTCAAGGCATCGCGGCTCTCATGGGGCTTTACCTTGTCGCCACTTCATTGATCGAAATCTGGGGGGTTACACATGACAACGCAATGAAATATGTGGCCGGACGGCAGCGGTTTTCCGTTGGCTCCGCGCTGATCTCTATGTTCGTTGGTTCCATCCTGCTCGCGATGGGCACACTGGAACTGGTCGGCATTCTGTCGCGCACCCTGACCGGGGATTACGCGAACAGCCGCGTGACTGCTGATGTGCTCTCGTACACGAGCAGCGGAGGGCTGGCCGAGAAAGCTCAGGTCGCCACGCTGGCCCTGCTCGGGATCATGCAGGTGGTCGGGTTCATCGCGATGGTCAAGGGATGGCTCACGGTAAATCGGTACTACAACCAGCAAGGGCAGGCGGGGCTTGGGCACGCCTTCGGCTGGATCATTGGCGGTGTGTTGGCATGGAACTTCAAGTGGTTCAGTGACCTGCTCAACAACACCATTGGCTTCAACCTTATCGGATTGTTCACGCCGTTCAGTTGACCGGCAGCACCCAGTTTTGGCGCAACCTTCACTCTCAATTCAACCGGAGAAATCTCAAATGAAAGCACTGCAAACCCTCAAGTCCGCTTACAACAACATCGTCATGCGTCTGACCATGCTGATGATGGGCGTCATCGCGGCTCCCTCGGCCTTCGCAATCAGCAAGACCGACCTGACGCAAGACACCGCAGGCGGCAAGACCTTCTCGAACATCGCCGAGAACATCGACAACACCGCGCAGGAAGGCGCGACGCTGCTGATCTCTCTGGTCAGCATCGGCGGCTTCGTGGTCGTGGCGATCTCCCTCTACACCCTCTGGAAAGCCTCCAAGGACGAGCGTGAGAAGCCCATGTCCGCCATCGTCGGTCTTTTCATCGGCGGCCTGATGGCCGGTGTCGGCACCGTGATGTGGATCATGCGCAACACCGTTATCGGCTCCTAAGCCGCGAAACGGCAAGCGTCGCAGCAACCACCAACGGGCGGGGTGGTTTTCCACTCCGCCCTTTTTCTTAAACGCACAGGAACGGAACGGGGATGCGCCAAACACCTCAAACCACCGGAGCAACAGGGCAGGCCGCCGTGCCGCCGTCGCTGATGCTCGGACACCTGAATCGGGCCGCAAACCAGCCTGTCTTCGGCGTCAAGCGCAAGCTCTGGCGCAAGGACGATGAGCACGCTGATGTCGCGGACGCCGGATTCACCCCGGTGCGCACCGAGGTGCTGCAACGGGACAATTACACCTGCCGCTTCTGCGGCTTCAAGGCAGCCAAGTACCAAGAGGTTCACCACCTCGACGACAACCACCAGAACAACGACCCGCAGAATCTCCTGACGGTCTGCAATCTGTGCCATCAGGTACATCACCTTGGGATGTGCGCGATGCGCAACGGCGGTTTCATTGCCGCCATCCCGGAACTGACCCAGACCGAGGTCAACAACCTCGTCCGCGCCATTCACGTAGCCGAATATGTCGCCGACGCGGCAGTGCGCGACAAGCTGAAAAGCCTGTTCGCGATCTTCCAGTTTCGCGGATGTGACACCCTCAAGGCGCTTTACGGGGTGGACATCAGCAACCCCTACGCCTTGGCAGAAACCCTCTCGACATGCCCTGACGACATCTACGCGAAGCGGGCCGAGTTGTTCGCCCCTCTGCGGCTGGTCGCCTCCAAAGAGGCTTTCCACGCTGGGCAACTCGAATACTACGCGGCCAACAACCGCGCTCTCTTTCTCCCGGAAAGCTGGCCGCCCCTGACGCGCCAGTTGCTCATGTGAGGGCACTGGTATGCGTGTTGGAGCCATCCTTTTCGATCCGAACAACAACATCGTCGCCAGCGACCGTACAGTGGTGTCGCTCGACAGCGCGTGGGCGTCGATTGGCGGCGGACAAGCGCGGCGCGTGCAGTCGATCCACGATCTGCCGAGTGACGTTCTGTGGCTCACCAACCTGACCTACAACAACTTCTATCGCGCCGGTCTGCAACGCCATCCGAACTTCCGCAACGAGGGCTGGCTGCGCACGCTGTTCAATCAGCTTGTCGCCGAACTGGGGATTGACCTCAACAACGTCTCTCCTGACATCACTGTCTCGACCATTGCAGCCATCGCGCAGCGCACAGTTGCTGTCGCCAAATCGCGGTACGAGGTGCATCCGAAGAGCAAGCGTCTCAATGAGGATTTCGCGATAGCGATGGGTGCTCCGCGCAGCGCCCTGCCGGACATGTTCTACAGCCACTTCGACGCTGTGGCCGACCACCCGTCCGTCAGCGTGATCCACGCGACGAACTACGGCGCTGGCCTCCCGACCGTGACCGTGCGCCGCAACCGCCTGCGCCATGCTCGCGAGGTGCTGGCAACGCCCGTTCCCACGGATACCGGCTGGGAACTGGAAAAAGCGGTCGCGCCTGATCGCAATGACAAGTGGCTTGAGAGCATCAATACGCCGTTCCTCGTGAAATGCACCGTGAGCAACGTCAAGCCGATGATTGCCGAGGTGCTGTCGTGGGGCAGCGGCTCCCGCGATGTGCGGGAGTGGCTGACCGACATCGAGTGGCGTGTGGTGCGCCAGTACGGCGATGTGGCGGTCAGCGCGGCGTTGATATGCAAGAACCCCGCTGCGCCGCTGCCGCAGGCCAAGCTGCTGCCGGAAGGCCCACTGGACGAACTGTCCTTCACCTACGGCTTGATCGCCGAGCAAATCTGGACGGCGATGACCAACAAGCAGCATTACAAGGGCGATGTGAGCCGCTACACAGCGGCGGCGGCATGGCTCCGCGCCGCAGATCGCATGGCGATGTTCGACTATGCGCAGAAGCTCTACGGGCGCGGACTCAACGTGATGAGCTACGGCGTCGGCAACGTGGTGCTGCGCTACCCGGAGAACGGGCTGCGCCGCACCTTGGACATTGCAACCGACATCGGGCTTATGCCTCCGGCCAGCAAGTTGGCCGAGGCGGCAGCAATGGAGAGGGCGATGGCATGACGCCTGAAACAGAAGAAGAAAGCAAAAAGCTCTTCAACATCGAAGGTTTCTTCCGCACCCGAAGCAACTACAAGGCGGTGCTGAAACTGGACGAGATGATCCTGCGCGATGACATCAGCGACGCCGAGAAAATGACGCAGGTGAATCAGTTGATTGCAGAAACGGTAAAAGCGGTTCAAGAAGGAGTCACGGAAAATGAGCGGTAAACTCGAAGCGGTTTTGCTCCATGTCATCGGCTTGCTCAAGACGGACGTGGAAGACTATTGCGACCTCGAAACCATCGACGGTGGTCGCGCAATCGTGGCGCAGGATGGCTCGCTGGCGAGCATCGTGCGTTTCAATGGCACCAAGTCAGTTCTGGGCCGCGAACAGTTCGAGCGCCTGATCCAACTGCTCGACGGCTCGTTCTCGGTCTATTTCAAGAGCCGTGGCCACCAGTTGCAGGTGGTCTTCCGCCGCGACCTTGATGCGCGAGGCGCTTTGGAGCGGAACGCAATCCAGCAACGCTCCACGGCGGATCGCCTGAGCCTTGGCATTCACGATCTGATCGACGAGTCGGTCGAGAAATACAGCCAGTACGTGTACGACGAGGACTGCTATCTGGTCTTCTGGTCGCGCCCGGCGCTGCTGGATACGGTGGAAGCCAAGCTCGCCACGCAAGCCACCAACGAGTTCCGCAAGGAGAGCAACTGGCCCGCGACATCGGACGCACAGAACCTGCTGCGCCCGATCTCCTACCTGCGCGACCGCCACCTCTCCTTCGTCTCGAAGATCACCGATGACCTGTCATCGCCCGAGTTCGGCTGCTCGGTCGATGTGCTCGACGTGGATGAAGCCCTGCGCTCCGTGCGCCGCAGCGTGTATCCCGACCTGACCACAGGCGACTGGAAGGCGGCCATCCCCGGCACCAAGATTCCTTTCCGCTGGAAGAGCAATGGCGACATCGAAGACATGTCGGAATTGCTCTATCCGCCGCTGCCGCGCCAGATCATGACGGCCACCGCCGAGATCGGGAAGAACGGCAGCGAGAACCTGCCGGATTCCAACACTGTGCGCGTAGGCAGCCGGGTGTATGCGCCGCTCATGGTGGCCGTTCCGCCCCGCGAGCCGCAATACTTCAACACCCTGTTCAACAGCCTCAACCGGGCCGAGACGCGGGAAAACGGCGTGACCCGCGCCCTGCCGTATTCGATCAGCTTCATGCTGGAATCGGACGGCATGTCGGTTATGGCATTCAAGTCCATCTTCGCCAGCCTGCTGTCGATCACGTCCGAGCAGAACCGCAACATCAACCTCGCCACGAAGGCGCTCAACGAGTACCGCCGCGACGGCGGCTGCATCGTCAAGCTCCGAATCGCTGCGATGACTTGGGCGGGGATTGACCCGGACGGCATCAAGGAACTGGCCCTGCGCAAATCGAAGCTGTGGCGCACGCTGGAAGGGTGGGGCAACCCCGTGGTACTGGAGCGCACCGGCAACCCGA
>Ga0209053_1000362_pt1 | contig 34525 bp, 35 predicted proteins | sample EBPBio152010_DNA_FD_185864 | JGI IMG/M metagenome (GOLD analysis project Ga0209053, IMG submission 185864) | Wastewater treatment Type I Accumulibacter community from EBPR Bioreactor in Madison, WI, USA - Reactor 1_7/15/2010_ DNA (SPAdes)... | ecosystem: Engineered > Bioreactor > EBPR >... | reverse complement strand
ATCTGGGGCCGGCCGATCCCGATCCGCTGGCGCGGTGGCTGACCGGGCTGCACCGGTCGTTGTTTCTGGGCGATGCGGGGCGGCTGGCCATGGCAGCGGGGGCGGCGGCGATGCTGGTTCTTGCGGTTTCGGGGGCCATGCTGGTGGCGCGGCGGGCCGGGGGCTGGCGGCATTGGGCCGGACGGCTGCGCGGCCCCCTGGCAGGGCGGCTGCATGTGGAGGTGGCGCGGATCGCGGTGCCGGCTCTGCTGTTTTCGGCGCTGACCGCGTTGTGGATGACGGGATCGACCTTCGACCTCTTGCCCGATGCGGCGCCACGCCCGGCCCAGCCGGCGGCGGTCAGCGGCCTGACCGGGCTGAGCCCGGCCGACATGTCCGCCCTGCGCGCGGTGCCGGTTGCGTCGCTGCGCAAGCTGGGCTTCCCCGCCCAAGGGGACGCGCAGGATGTGCTGCGGATCGAGACGGCAGAGGGTATCGGTCTGGTCGATCAGGGCAATGGCGCGCTGCTGTCCTGGGCCGGGGCGGGGGCGATGCAGCAGCTGTCCGAGACGATCTATCGGCTGCATACCGGGCAGGGCGCGGTGCTGGTCGGGCTGGTCCTGGGCCTGATGGCGCTGAGTGTGCCGTTGCTCGGGGTGACGGGCGCGCTGGTCTGGCTGGCCGGGCGGCGCGGGCGTCCGCGTCTTGCGGGCATGGCGCCGGCCGCAAGGGCCGAAACGGTGATCCTGGTCGGGTCCGAAGGCGGCAGCACCTGGGGCTTTGCCACCACGCTGGCGCGCGGGCTGCAAGCGCAGGGGCAGGCGGTGCATCTGGCGGCGATGACGGGCTTTGATCCCGCGCGCCACCCGCGCGCCGCACGCTTTGTGATCCTTGCCGCGACGTATGGCGACGGCGCAGCACCCGCCTCGGCCCGCGGCTTTCTGGAGCGGCTGGCGCAATGGCCCGCCGCCCCGACGGCACCGCTGGCGGTGCTGGGCTTTGGCGATCGCAGCTTCCCCGGGTTCTGCGCCTTTGCCGATCGCGTGGTTGCGGCGGCAGAGGACAAGGGTTGGACCCCACTGATCGCGCCGGATCGGGTGGACCGTCAGTCGCCGCAGGATTTTGCCCGCTGGGCGCGGGTGCTTGGCGCGGCGCTCGGGCTTCGGCTGGAACTGGCGCATCGTGCCGCGCCACCGGCGGTCACGCAATTGACGCTGCTGTCGCGCCGGGATCATGGCGCCGAGGTGCAGGCGCCGACCGCGATCCTGCGCTTTGCGTTGCCGAAGGCGGGTCTGGTCGCGCGGCTGACGGGGCGGGGCCTTGGGCGGTTTCAGGCGGGCGATCTTTTGGGTGTCCTGCCCGAGGGCGCCGACCTGCCGCGATTCTATTCGCTGGCATCGGGGCGGCGCGACGGCTTTGTGGAACTGGTGGTGCGCAAGCAGCCCGGCGGGCTTTGTTCCGGGCAGTTGCTGGCGCTGGAGCCGGGCGACACGATCAACGCCTTTCTGCGCCGCAATCCGGGTTTCCGCGTCGGGCGGGGGGCGGCGCCGCTGATCCTGATCGGGGCGGGCAGCGGTATCGGCCCGCTGGCCGGTTTCATCCGTGCCAATCGCCGCCGTCGGCCGGTGCTGCTGTTCTTTGGCATGCGGCACCCGGAGAGCGATTTTCTGTATCGCGATGATCTGGCGGCATGGCAGGCGGCGGGCAGGCTGGCGCGGCTGGTCACTGCCGCCTCGCGCGGGGCGCGGCCGCATCATGTGCAGGACGCTTTGCGCCAAGAGGCCGCGCAGGTGTTGGAGGCGATCCGGGGCGGGGCGCGGGTCATGGTCTGTGGCGGGCGCGACATGGCGCAGGGCGTCGCCCGCGCGCTGGAGGACATTCTGGCGCCGGCGGGCCTGACGCCCGCGCATCTCAAGGCCGAGGGGTGCTATGTCGAAGATGTCTACTGATGCGCTCCGGCGTCACGCGCTGAACGGGCCTGCCATGGGAAGCCGCTGGTCCGCGCTGTTCTTTGCCCCGGCTGCGGTCGATCCGGCGCCGATCCGCGCCGCGCTTCAGGCCGCGCTGGACGAGGTAGAGGAGGAGATGTCCACCTGGCGGCCCGACAGTGCGCTGATGCGGCTGAACCGCGCGCCGGTCGGCGCCTGGGTCGCGCTGCCGCCCGGGCTGGCGCGGGTGCTGGCGCTGGCGCTGCGCATCGGGCGGGCCTCGGACGGGGCGTTTGACATCGCCATGGGCGATGCGGTGCGTGCCTGGGGCTTTGGCCCCGATGCCGCCGATCCGCAGGCGATCCGGGCGGCGCTGGACGCCCCGCGCCAGCCCGCCCATGCGCTGCTTGATCTGGAGGGGGACCGCCTGCGCAAGCGCGCGCCCTGCCAGCTTGACCTGAACGGCATCGCCAAGGGGCATGGGGTGGACCGGCTGGCCGAGGTGCTGGCCGATCACGGCATCGCGGCGGCCTTGGTCGGGATCGACGGCGAGATGCGCGCGCTTGGCCTGCGGCCCGACGGCAGCCCCTGGACCCTCGCGGTCGAGGCGCCCGACCCCGCGCGCCGGGCGCCACAGGCGATCCTGGCCTTGCAGGATGCCGCCGTGGCGACCTCGGGCGATTATCGCCACTGGGTGACGGTGCAGGGCCGGCGCCTGTCGCATACGATGGACCCGCGCCGTGGCGCGCCGCTGCCGGCGCCACCCGCCTCGGTCAGCGTGGTGGCCCCGCTTTGCGCCGAGGCCGATGCCTGGGCGACGGCGCTGATGGTCGCGGGGCCGCTGCACGGGCCGGAACTGGCGCGGCGCGCGGGTCTGGATGCGCTGTTCCTGCTGCGCGCCGCCGATGGGGCGCTGCGCAGCAAGCCGGTCGGCCCCCTGTTCGCGGGCCGACAAGGGGCGCCCACAGAGGTGTGATGTGCATCTGCGCACAAAACTTGTGGGAACATGGCGAATTGAGCCATGGCCTGACCCCGGTCATTGTGCAGTCGCAGCAAAAAGCTGGCCAAATCCTTGACCATGCAGGAGTTTCCCTTGATCCGCGTCGCCCCCCTTGCCCTTGTCGCCTCTCTGTTCGCCGCCCCGGTTCTGGCCGCGCCCGAGGCCTATGTGCTGGATCCCAGCCACAGCCAGATCCTGTTCAGCTACAACCACCTGGGCTTTTCGACCAGCTATGGCCTGTTCTCGGGCTTTGACGGCAAGATCAGCTATGACGCGGCCGCGCCGGCCGATTCCTCGGTCGAGGTGGCCTTCCCGGTGAAATCCATGCTGACCGGTTGGCAGGCGCGCTTTGACCATTTCATGTCGCCCGATTTCTTTGACGCCGCCGATGACGAGATGGTGTCTTTCAAATCCACCGCGATCGAGGTGACCGGCGAAAAGACCGCCAAAATCACCGGCGAACTGACGCTGAACGGCGTGACCAAGCCGCTGGTGATCGACGCCGCCCTGACGCAGGCGATGGAACATCCGATGGAAAAGAAGCCGTGGCTGGGCTTTACCGGCGCGACCGTGGTCAAGCGCAGCGACTTCAACCTCGGCATGTTCGCGCCCTATGTCAGCGACGAGGTGACGGTGCAGATCTCGATCGAGGCGATGAAGGCCGAATGACGGCTTGAACCGACCGGCCCTTGCGGCCAGTCTGAGGGGCGGGGGCTTGGGCCTCCGCCCTTTGTCATTGGAGAAAGCGCATGCCCGCCCTGGTGCCCGAATTGTCGGTCAGCGACTGGCGCCGGTCTTGCGCGTTCTATACCGGGATGCTGGGCTTTGCGCTGCGCTATGCCCGGCCCGAGGAGGGGTTCTGCTGGCTGGAACGCGACGGCGCGGCGCTGATGCTTGACCAGCTTGGCGTCGGGCGCGATCTCGCACTGCCGCCGGCCCATCCCTTCGGGCGCGGCGTCAATCTCCAGATCGAGATCCCGGATGCCGAGACCCTGGCCGCCCGGCTGACCGCCGCCGGCCATGCGCTGCACCTGCCGCTGGAGGATCGCTGGTATCGCCGCGACGACCATGAGGTCGGCAACCGGCAATTCGTCGTGGCCGACCCGGACGGCTATCTGCTGCGCTTTTTCAGCGATCTGGGCAGGCGGGTCCGCAAAACAGAAGGGCTCCCGCAAGGGGAGCCCTGATCCGTGTCACACGGGGGTGTGGATCACACCGCGCCCGAGATGAACTTGACCGCGTCGCCGAAGGTCTGGATGGTTTCGGCGGCGTCATCGGGGATCTCGATCCCGAATTCTTCCTCGAAAGCCATGACCAGTTCGACGGTGTCGAGGCTGTCGGCGCCCAGATCGTCGATGAACGAGGCGGTCTCGGTCACCTTGTCCTCTTCGACGCCGAGATGCTCGACGACGATCTTCTTCACGCGATCTGCGATGTCGCTCATTGTCACTTCCTCATCGTTCAGGGGTTGCCCCCAAGTGGTGTCCCCGCCGCGGGGCAACCACACCCCTTGGCATCTTTCCCCGCCCATGGGCAGGGCACCAAAGCCCTTCGACCCCGGTGGTTCCGTTCGCGGCTATAGCAAGCGGGCAGGGGCTTGGCAAACCCTTTCCCGCAGGCGTGCCGCGCCGCCGTCAGATCATCGCCATGCCGCCATTGACATGCAGCGTGGTGCCGGTGACATAGCCCGCCTCGGGGCTGGCCAGATACAGGGTGGCCGCGGCAATCTCGGCCGCCTCGCCCATGCGGCCGGCGGGCACCTGCGTCAGGATGCGCGCCTTCTGCTCGTCATTCAGCTTTTCGGTCATCGCCGTGGTGATGAAGCCCGGCGCGATGCAATTGACGGTGATTCCCCGGCTGGCCACCTCGGCCGCCAGGCTTTTCGACATGCCGACCATGCCCGCCTTGGAGGCGGCATAGTTCCCCTGGCCGGGATTGCCGGTCGCGCCGACGACGGAACTGATATTGACGATGCGCCCCCAGCGGGCCTTCATCATGCCGCGCAACACCCCGCGGCACAGGCGGAAGGTCGAGGTCAGGTTCACGTCCAGAACCGATTGCCATTCGTCATCCGACATCCGCATGAACAGGTTGTCGCGGGTGATGCCGGCATTGTTCACCAGAATGTCCACCGACCCCATCGCCGCCGCCGCCGCCTTGGGCAGCGCCTCGACACTGGCCGCATCGGACAGATCGCAGGTCTCGACAAAGACCCGCTCGCCCAGATCCGAGGCCAGCGCCTCCAGCGGTGCGCGCCGGGTGCCCGAAAGGGTCACCACCGCCCCCGCCTGGTGCAGCGCCCGCGCGATCTCGCCGCCGATCCCGCCCGAAGCGCCGGTCACCAGCGCCGTCTTGCCGCTCAGATCAAACATCCCGTTTCCTTTCCGAAAGGCGCCGAACCGCCCCTTGTTCTTTATTCCAAATATCCTCGGGGGGAAGGCCGCGGGCCCTGGGGGGCAGACAGCCCCCGCGCCCTCTCAGCCCAGCACACGATCCGGTCCCCGTTCCCCGATTTTTCGTCGAAAAATCGGCCCGGCTCAACCTTTCGCGGCCAGCACGTCCTCGGGCGTGCCGACGGCCCGCGTCTCGGCGCCCTTGACGATGCGCTTGATCATGCCCGACAGCGCCTTGCCGGCCCCGATTTCCCAATATTCCGTCACGCCGGCCTGTTCCATCCACAGCACGCTTTCGCGCCAGCGGACCGAGCCGGTGACCTGCGCGATCAGCAGGTCGCGGATGCGGTCGGCCTCCATCACGGCTTCGGCGCGCACGTTCACCACCACGGGCACCGCGGGATTTTCCACCGTCACGGCGGCAAGCGCCTCGGCCATGACATGCGCGGCGGGTTGCATCAGCGCGCAATGGAAGGGGGCGCTGACCGGCAGCAGCAGCGCGCGCTTGGCGCCGCGGGCCTTGGCGATCTCCACCGCGCGCTCCACGGCGGCCTTGTGCCCCGAGACGACGACCTGTGCGGGGTCGTTGTCATTGGCGGCCTGGCAGACCTCGCCTTGCGCGGCTTCGGCGGCGACCTCGGTCGCGGCCTCGAAATCCAGCCCCAGCAGCGCGGCCATGGCGCCGATGCCCACCGGCACGGCCTCTTGCATGGCCTGGCCGCGAATGCGCAGCAGCCGTGCGGTATCCGAGAGTTTCAGCGACCCCGCTGCGCAAAGCGCGGAATATTCGCCCAGCGAATGCCCGGCGACAAAAGCGGCGCTGTCGATGCCGATGCCTTCGCTTTCCAGCGCGCGGAGTGCGGCGATAGAGGTCGCCATCAGCGCGGGCTGGGCGTTCTGCGTCAGCGTCAGTTCGGCGATGTCGCCTTCCCAGATCAGCGAGGACAGCTTTTCGCCAAGCGCCTCATCGACCTCGTCAAAGACGGCGCGGGCGGCCGGATAGGTCTCGGCCAGGGCGCGGCCCATGCCGATGGTCTGCGCCCCCTGGCCCGGAAATACGAATGCGCGGCTCATCTGTCCTCCAGTGCGGTTTGCCCCCGGGGATAGCCCGAAGCGCCATTCTGCGCAATCGTCCAGCCATCATGCGGGGCCGCGCGCGGGGTGGCGCCATCGGGTGCCGCAAAACCCGCGCGGGGGACGCGAGTTCGCCTCAATTTTACCAAGATGGGAGATTCCTGCGTGACATTTTTTATAAAACACGATATATTTCAATTGGTTAAGTATTGTGAACAATTCCAGGGAAAGGCCGGGAAATGGCACTTATTGTTGCTGAAAACGTCTATGGTGAGGGGGATGGCTACATCCTTTCCGGGACGGACCGGATTCGCGTGGATGCGGGAATCACCGTTACCTCCACAGGCGCCAGCGCGATCAATGGGTGGGAAGGTTCGCACCGCTATTACATCTACGGCACGCTGCATGGCGAGGATGACGGGCTCAAGATCCTCGGCTCCAGCGCGCCGCAGCGCATCGTCATCGGCGCCACGGCGCTGATCACCTCGGGCGGGCGCGGGCTCTATACCCATTCGAACGGCGTGGTGCTGGATGGCCAGAATACGGTGATGTGGAATGCCGGCCATGTCGATGCCGACAATGCGGGGATCTGGGCGCTGATCGGCGACAATGGCACGACGCGCATCACCAATAACGGGGTGATCGAGGGCAATAATTACGGCATCTATGCGCCCTTCGGGACCGGTGTACTGGCCTTTACCAATCGCGGCACGCTGAGCGGGGCCGAGGCGATCTATGGCGCGGCCGGCAGCGATGTGACCCGCAATCTGGGCACGATCGCCGGGACGATCGACCTGCGCACCGGTGATGACCGCTTCATCAACCGGGGCACGGTCAGCGGCACGATCTCGCTGGGCGAGGGGGCCGATATCTACAAGGATGTGGCGCAGGAAGTGGTCAATCACGATCATGCCGCGGGCGGTGTCGGCGCCGACACGCTGGCAGGCGGACGTGGCAATGACACGCTGTTCGGCGGCGATGACGATGACCGGCTTTATGGCGGGGCGGGCAATGACAGCCTGATCGGCGGCGATGGCAATGATTATCTGGATGCGGGCACGGGGCATGACTCGTTGTCGGGCGGGCTGGGCGACGATGTGCTGAACGCGCGCCGGGCCAGCTGGGCCGCGCTGGATGGCGGCGACGGCGCGGACATGATCCGCGGCAGCGAAGGGGCCGACACGATTCTGGGCGGGGCCGGGGCCGATACGATCTATGCGCGGGGGGGCGCCGATCTGATCGACGCCGGCGCGGGCGATGATCTGGTCTGGGCCGGCGGCGGGTCCGACACCGTTTATGGCGGCGAGGGCAATGACACGATCTATGGCACCGCGCATGGCAACCTGATCCAGGGCGATGGCGGCAATGACCTGCTGTTCGGCTCCAGCCTGGCCGACACGATTCTGGGCGGCGACGGCGATGACGTGCTGCAAGGCGGGCGCGGCGCCGATCTGCTGGTGGGCGGGCTGGGCGCGGACACCTTCCGCTTCATCTCGGCCAAGGAGCGGGGCAGCGTCATTTCCGATTTCGATGCGGCGGTGGACCGGATCGAACTGCGCGCCGCCGCCTTTGGCTATGAAGGGCAGACCGGGCAGGTTTCGGCGGAGGATTGCGTGATCGGCGCGGCGCAGGATGCCAGCGACCACTTCCTCTATGACAGCGCGACAAAGACGCTGTCTTATGATGTCGATGGCAATGGCAGTGCCCGCGCCATCGCGCTGGTCACCTTTGCCGAGGGCATGAACGGCTGGAGCCTCTGGCTCGGCTGAGGCCCGCGCATCATCGCACAAGATCTGTGCGCCGTCCCGGGGTCGTGCCCGGGGCGGCGTCTTGCTATCCTGCGGGCAGGTTACAGGAGATGACGATGCCCGCAACGAATAACGCCAGTCGCTATGGCTGGGTGGCGCGCAGCCTGCACTGGCTGACCGCGCTTCTGATCCTTTCCGCCATCCTTCTGGGGCTGTATGGCGAGGATCTGCCGTTTGACACCTCCGAGACGCTGGCGATCAAGGCGCAGATCTATTCCTGGCACAAGACGATCGGGGTGGCGGCGTTTTTCGTGGCGGTGTTGCGCATTCTCTGGGCGCTGAGCCAGCCGCGCCCGGCGCCGCTGCACCCGGAGCGGCGGCTGGAAACGGCCGTGGCCGAAGGCGTGCATTGGATGCTTTATGCCGCGATGGTGCTGATGCCGCTGTCGGGCTGGGTGCATCATGCGGCGGTGGACGGTTTCGCGCCGATCCTGTGGCCCCTGGGCCAGTCGCTGCCCTTTGTGCCGAAATCCGAGGTGGTGGCACAGGTGGCGGGCGCGCTGCACGGGGTGTTTTCCAAGCTGCTGATTCTGGCGGTGATCCTGCATGTGGCGGGGGCGCTGAAACATGCGCTGATCGACCGCGACGGCACGCTGGCGCGGATGGTGACGGGCCGTGCGGTGGGGAGCGGTGCGGCGGCGCATCCGCGCGCGCCGGCCATCGCGGCGCTGGCGGTCTTTGCGCTGGCCGGGCTGGCGGTGCTGGGTCTGGCGGGGCGCGCGCCCGAGGCGGCGCCGGCCGCGGCGCCCGTCGCCGCTGCGACCGGTGGCAATTGGCAGGTGGAAAGCGGCAGTCTGACCTTTGTGGTGCGCCAGATGGGGGCCGATGTGCAGGGCAGCCTGCCCGACTGGCGGGCGGAGATCCGCTTTGACGACAGCGTGACCGCCGGCCCGCAAGGCCATGTGCGGGTAGAGATCGACACGACGACGCTGGCCCTGGGCTCGGTCACCGATCAGGCGAAGGGGGCCGAGTTCTTTGACACGGCCACCCACAAGACCGCGCTGTTCGAGGCCGATATCCTGCCCGATGGCGCGGCTCATGTGGCGCAGGGCAGCCTGACGCTGCGCGGATCGGCCCAGCCGGTCAGTCTGCCCTTCACGCTGAACATCACCGGCGACACCGCGCAGATGCAGGGCGAAACCACGCTGGATCGCCGCGCCTTTGGCATGGGGGCCAGCTATGGCGACGAAAGCAGCGTGGGCTTTCCGGTCGTGGTCAAGGTGGAGCTGACCGCCCGGCGCAAGTGATCGCATCGGGGGGCGAAGGATCGGGGGCCGTGCCATCGGGCGCGGCCCTTTGCCGTCAAGGCCCATCCCGGGGGTGGCGATTGTTGCCTAAGCGGACCCCTGCGTGTATCAACGCGGGGATTTCTGGCCCCGCGGGGCCGTTCTGGACAGAGGGAAGATCGGATGCGTCGCGTTGTTGTCACGGGTCTTGGGATGGTCACGCCGCTGGCTTGCGGGGTGGAGGAGACCTGGAAGCGGCTGCTGGACGGGCAATCGGGCGCTGGCCCGATCACGCGGTTCGACACGACCAATGTGGTGACGAAATATGCCTGCGAGATCCCGATGGGGGATGGCAGCGACGGCACGTTCAACGCCGATGACTGGATGGAGCCGAAAGAGCGCCGCAAGGTCGATGACTTCATCCTTTACGGCATGGCCGCCGCCGTGCAGGCCGTGAAGGATGCGGGATGGGAGCCGCAGGACGAGGAAGGCCGCCTGCGCACCGGCGTCATGCTCGGCTCGGGCATCGGCGGGTTGTCCTCGATCGCGGAAACCGCGGTGCTGATCAAGGAAAAGGGGCCGAAGCGCGTGTCGCCCTTCTTCATCCCCGGGGCGCTGATCAACCTGATCTCGGGTCAGGTGTCGATCCGTTTCGGTTTCAAGGGGCCGAACCATGCGGTCGTCACCGCCTGTTCCACCGGCGCCCATGCCATTGGCGATGCGACCCGGCTGATCATGTGGGGCGACGCCGATGTGATGGTGGCCGGCGGCGCGGAAAGCCCGATTTCCGAAATCGGGATCGCGGGCTTCAACGCCTGCAAGGCGCTGTCCACCAAACGCGCGGACGAGCCGGAAAAGGCCAGCCGCCCCTATGATGCCGACCGCGACGGCTTTGTCATGGGCGAGGGCGCCGGCGTCGTCGTGCTGGAGGAATACGAACACGCCAAGGCGCGCGGCGCCAAGATCTATGCCGAGGTGCTGGGCTATGGCCTGTCGGGCGATGCCTATCACATCACCGCGCCGTCGGAAGATGGCGATGGCGGCTTCCGGTCGATGAGCGCGGCCCTGGCCCGCGCCGGGATCACGCCGGATCAGGTGGATTACATCAACGCGCATGGCACCTCGACCATGGCCGACACGATCGAGCTGGGCGCGGTGGAGCGGCTGATGGGCGATGCGGCGGCCAAGGCCACGATGTCTTCGACCAAGTCGAGCATCGGGCACCTTCTGGGGGCGGCGGGCGCGGTGGAGGCGATCTTCTGCGTGCTGGCGATCCGCGATCAGGTGGCGCCGCCGACGATCAACCTCGACAATCCGGCGGTCCAGCCGAAACTGGATCTGGCGCCGAACAAGGCGGTGAAGCGCAAGATCGACGTGGCGCTGTCGAACAGCTTTGGCTTTGGCGGCACCAATGCGAGCCTGGTTCTGGGCAAGGTGCGCGACTGATGTGGCGCTCGGTCGCGTCGAACGCGCTGACGCTGTTCATCGTGGCGCTGGTCGCGGTGGCGGGCGTGCTGGCCTGGGGCCGGCAGCAATATCTGGGGCCGGGGCCGCTGGCCCAGCCGGTCTGTGTCAAGGTGGAACGCGGCGCCTCGCTCAGCGAGGTGAGCCGCGGGCTGGAGGCGCAGGGCGCGGTCAGTGACGCGCGCATCTTCCGCATCGGAGCGGATTATTCGGGCAAGGCGAAGGGTCTGAAATTCGGCTCTTACCTCGTGCCCGAAAAGGCCTCGATGGCGCAGATCGTGGATGTGCTGACGGCAGGCGGGGCCTCGACCTGCGGGCGCGAGGTGAATTTCCGCATCGGCGTGGCCAAGGCGGAAATCCTGCTGCGCGAGCTGGACCCGGCGACCAATCGCTATGTCGAGGTGGTGAAGTTCGACCCCGCCGCCGAGGCCGCACCGCAGGCTTATGTGGATGCCGCCGTGGCGGGCGATCTGCGCTGGCAGATCACCCTGGCCGAGGGGGTCACCAGTTGGCAGGTGGTGGAGAGCCTGAAGCGCGCCGATTTCCTGGAGGGCGAGGTGGCGGAGGTTCCGCCCGAGGGCAGTCTGGCCCCCGATGCCTATGAGGTGGAAAAGGGCGAAAGCCGCGCCGCGCTCTTGACCGAGATGCAGGAGAAGCAGACCCGCATCCTGGCCGATCTCTGGGCCGGGCGGGCGGGCGATCTGCCCTATGACACGCCGGAAAAGGCGCTGGTCATGGCCTCGCTGGTGGAAAAGGAAACCGGGGTGGCGGATGAGCGGCCGCTGGTCGCCAGCGTCTTTGTCAACCGGCTGCGGCAGGGGATGCGGCTTCAGACCGACCCGGCGGTGATCTATGGCATCACCAAGGGCGAGGGCGTGCTGGGGCGCGGCCTGCGGCAGAGCGAGCTGCGCAAGGCCACGCCCTACAATACCTATGTGATCCAGGGGCTGCCGCCGACGCCGATCGCCAATCCGGGGCGCGACAGCATTGCCGCCGCGATGAACCCGGCGCAAAGCGATTACCTGTTCTTTGTGGCCGATGGCACGGGGGGCCATGCCTTTGCCACCACGCTGGAGGAGCATAACGCCAATGTCGCCAAATGGCGCGAGATCGAGGCGCAGATGCTGCAAGAGCAGGAGCAGGGTCAGCAGAACCCGTGATCCGGGAAAGAAAAGGGGGGCGCTGCCCCCCTTTTTCATTTCAGCCGGGCAAAGCCGAGCGCCGCGAGGATGAAGGCCAGGCCGGAGCCGAGCGCCCGGATCTGGTTCCATGTCTGCCAGCGGCTTGAATAGGCGGTCCAGATCTGTTGGGCTTGGGCGGGGTCATCGGGGATGGCAGTGCGGGCGAGTTCGGCATTCATCGGCGCGTTCACGCTGGCAGTGATGCCGACGCCCAGCAGGGCATAGGTGACGGCCGCGAGCCCAAAGAGCAGGGCCGCGGGGCGGTTGTGCCGTGCCACGATCGCGGCGACCAGAAGCGCCGGGGCGGTGCCGAAAAAGGCCGGGGCAAAGACGCCATTGCGCACCGACCCGTTCATCGCATTCATCGCGGCGATGGCCGTGGCGGGGTCAAGCCGGTCGAGGCCCCACATGGTCGAACAGACCCAGGCATAAAAGAAGCCGAAGATCAGCGCGGAGAGGATCAGTGCCAGCAGGCCGACGGTTTTGGTCATGGCTGTATCCGTAACAGTGTGTACGCCTTGATATTGCCGTATACGGCGTTACGGTCAAGCCGGAGGTGCGCAATGGATGATGCGGCAAAAGCGTCGCGCCAGGCGGCGATCGAGGAGGCGGCCTTTGCCCTGCTGACCGAGCGGGGCTTTGAGGCGACGTCGATGCTGGCGGTCGCCAAGGCGGCGCGGGCCTCGAACGAGACGCTCTATCGCTGGTATGGCGACAAGGTGGGGCTGTTCGGCGCGCTGGTCGCGCGCAACGCCGCCGAGGTGGCGCACGGGCTGGAAGGGCCGCTGGACCAGGTGCTGATTGCGCTGCTGACCATGCTGACCGGCCCGCGCGCGGTGGCGCTGAACCGGGCCGCCGCCGCGGATGCCAGCGGAGCGCTGGGCGAAGCGCTGGCCAAGGCGGGGCGCGAGACGGTGCTGCCCCGGTTGGAGGCGCTGCTGGGCGATCAGGCTGAACTGTTGCTGCGGCTGGTCATCGGGGATTGGCAGATCCGCCGGGCGACGGGGGCCATGGCGCAACCTGACGCCGAAACCATCGCGGCACGGGTGGCGGAGGGGATGGCCCTGTGGCATCGCCTGCGCGACTGAGACGGTGTTGCGCGCCGTGGCATGGCGGCGAACTGTCGGTTAAGATATTGAAAATACAAAACTATTTGACTTTGCGTGCGGCCTGATGTAAGACTTGGCGCATGCTAGAAGAAATGGGCGAGCGACGGATCGGGGGGCACCCGGGCGCTCGCTTTTCCATTTCACTCGTGCAGAGGCATGAGAGGCGGGCGGCAGCAGGATGGGAATGGAATTCTCCGAAGGGGATCGGGCGCCCGAGGCATTGCTTCGGGCGACGGAAGAACTCTACCGGGAGGTGGCGCTTGAACTGACCGCAGCGACGGAACGGCTGCGGCAGGGCGAGCTGGGCGAGGTCAAGACCGCCATGCAGGCGGTCAAGGATCTGCGCGCCGCCTTCCAGATGGTGATGGATGAAAGGACGCGTGTTGACAAACTCCGCAAACAGGTGGCCGGGGTCGCCGGAGGCGCCGGAGAACTGGATTTCGCCGCAGCCCGGTCTGAGATCGGGCGCCGCCTGGCTCGCCTCCGTGACGCCGGAGCAGGTGGATGAGTTTCTGGGGGGCTTGAGCGACGCGGCGCTGCTGGCGCTGCCCTGGATGTTCGAATTCTGGGCGCTGCCGCACCAGTTGCCGCCCGAAGGGGCCTGGAAGACCTGGGTCATCATGGGCGGGCGCGGTGCCGGCAAGACGCGGGCCGGGGCGGAATGGGTGCGATCCATGGTGGAAGGCGCGCGCCCCTCTGACCCCGGCCGGGCGGCACGGGTGGCGCTGGTGGGCGAGACGGTCGATCAGGTGCGTGAGGTCATGGTGTTCGGCGAGAGCGGGATCCTCGCCTGTTCGCCGCCTGATCGGCGCCCGACCTGGGAGGCGGGACGGCGGCGGCTGGTCTGGCCGAATGGCGCGGTGGCGCAGGTGTATTCGGCGCATGAGCCGGAGAGCCTGCGTGGCCCGCAATTCGACGCGGCCTGGGTCGATGAGCTGGCCAAGTGGAAGAAGGCCGAGGAAACCTGGGATCAGCTGCAATTCGCGCTGCGTCTGGGCAGCAACCCGCAGCAGGTGGTGACGACGACGCCGCGCAATGTGGCGGTGCTGAAGGCCATTCTGAACAACCCGTCCAGCGTGGTGACACATGCACCGACCGACGCGAACCGGGCGCATCTGGCGGCCTCGTTCCTGGAGGAGGTGAAGGCGCGCTATGGCGGCACGCGGCTGGGTTTGCAGGAACTGGAGGGCGCGTTGCTGGAGGATGCGGAAGGCGCGCTCTGGACCAGTGCGATGATCGAGCGGGGCCGGGTGGAGCGTCTGCCCGAGATGAGCCGCGTGGTGGTGGCGGTCGATCCGCCGGTGACGGGCCATGGCGGATCGGATGAATGCGGGATCGTGGTCGTGGGCGCGGTGACCGAAGGGCCGGTGCAGGACTGGCGCGCCTATGTGCTGGAGGATGCCAGCGTGCAGGGCGCCTCGCCTGATGGCTGGGCGCGGGCGGCGGTGGCGGCGATGCAGCGTCACGGCGCCGACCGGCTGGTGGCAGAGGTCAACCAGGGCGGCGATCTGGTGCAGGCGGTGATCCGGCAGGTCGATCCGCTGGTGAGCTACAAGGCGGTGCGGGCCAGCAAGGGCAAGACCGCCCGGGCCGAGCCGGTGGCCGCGCTGTATGAGCAGGGCCGGGTCAGCCATCTGCGTCATCTGGCGCGGCTGGAGGACCAGATGTGCCGCATGACCGCGCGCGGTTATGAGGGCAAGGGATCGCCCGACCGGGTGGATGCCCTGGTCTGGGCGCTGACCGCGCTGATGATCGAGCCGGCGCAGGCGCAGTTGCGGCCGCAGGTGCGGCTGCTCTGACAGCCTGCGCTGCTGGCGGGGGTGGACGCCTCCGGCGGGAGTATTTCGACAAAGAGCAAAGGCCCGCGGCAGCGCGGGCGGAACCGCGCCGGGGCGCGGAACGGCGGGCGCTGGCCCGGAAGCAAGGAGAACGGGATGGTGTTCGATTTCCTGCGGCGCGCGGACAAGGCGGTGCCGGAACAGAAGGCCTCGGCCACGGGGCGCGTGGTGGCCTTTGGCAATTCGGGGCGCGTGGTCTGGAGCCCGCGCGACGGGATCAGCCTGATGAAGAACGGTTTTCAGGGCAATCCCATCGGGTTTCGGGTGGGGAAGCTGATTGCCGAGGCGGCGGCGGCGCTGCCGCTGGTGCTTCAGGATGCGGAGCGGCGCTATGATCAGCATCCGGTGCTGGATCTGGTGCGGCGGCCCAATCCGGCGCAGGGGCGGGCCGATCTGTTCGAGGCGCTGTACACCCAGCTTTTGCTGAGCGGGAACGGCTATCTGGAGGCGGTGCCGGGGGCCGGGCAGATCCCGGGCGAGCTGCATGTGTTGCGCAGCGACCGGATGAGCCTGGTGCCCGGCGCCGATGGCTGGCCGGTGGCCTATGACTATGCCGTGGGCGGGCGCAAGCACCGTTTTGACATGACCGGGCCGGTGGCGCCGGTCTGTCATGTCCGGTTCTACCACCCGCAGGATGACCATTACGGCTTGTCGCCCATGCAGGCGGCGGCGGTGGCGGTGGATGTGCATTCCAGCGCGAGCGCCTGGTCGAAGGCGCTGCTCGACAATGCGGCGCGGCCCTCGGGGGCGATTGTCTACAAGGGGCCGGACGGGGCGGGCACGCTGTCGGGCGATCAGTATGACCGGCTGGTGGGCGAGTTGGAGGCCAACCATCAGGGCGCGCGCAATGCCGGGCGGCCGATGCTGCTGGAAGGCGGGCTGGACTGGAAGCCGATGGGCTTTTCGCCCTCGGATATGGAGTTCCATGAAACCAAGCTGTCGGCGGCACGGGAGATTGCCATCGCCTTTGGCGTGCCGCCGATGCTGATCGGCATTCCGGGTGATGCGACCTATGCCAATTACCAGGAGGCCAATCGCGCCTTCTATCGCCTGACGGTGCTGCCGCTGGTGGCGCGGGTGACGGCGGCGGTGTCGCATTGGCTGGAGGGGTTCAGCGACGAGGCGGTGGAGCTGAAGCCCGACCTGGATCAGGTGCCGGCGCTGGCGGTGGAGCGGGATCAGCAATGGGCGCGGGTCGGCGCGGCGGAGTTCCTGACCCAGGCCGAAAAGCGGGCGCTTCTGGGCCTGCCCCGGCTGGCGGAGGGCGAATGACCAAGCCCGGCGGCAGCGGATCGCGGTTCCTTTACGACAGTTTCGACGCGGCCCATGCCCGGATCGAGGCCAATGAGAGGGTCGCCGAGGAACGCTGGAATGCGCTGGAATACCGGCTGGGCCAGATCGAGGGCACGCTGGAGCGGCTGGAGAAGCGGATCTGGCTGGGGGTGTACGGTGTCGCGGCCTTTCTGCTGGCGCAGGGGGCGGAGGCGGTTCTGAAAGCGGCGATGAGGTGAACATGGGATATAATGGCGGATTTGGCGCACCCGAGCAGAAGTTCGTGGCGCTGGGCCCGGAGGCGGGCGGCGGGCTGACCGTCACCGAGGGGCAGCTGATCGAGGGCTATGCAAGCCTGTTCGGCAAGCGCGATCAGGGCGGCGATGTGGTGCAGGCCGGCGCCTATGCCGGGTCGCTGGCGCGGCTGGGCGCGGCGGGGCGGCGGGTCAAGATGTTGTGGCAGCACGACCCGGCCCAGCCCATCGGCGTCTGGGACGAGGTGCGCGAGGATGACCGGGGCCTCTGGGTCAAGGGGCGGATCCTTGCGGATGTGGAGAAGGGGCGCGAGGCGGCGGCCCTTCTGGCGGCGGGGGCGATCGACGGGCTGTCGATCGGCTATCGCACGGTGAAATCGGAACGCGACGGGAAGGGGCAGCGCCTGCTGACCGAGCTGGAGCTGTGGGAGGTGTCGCTGGTGACCTTTCCCATGCTTCCCGAAGCGCGGGTCGCGGCCAAGGGCGACAGCCTGGCCGAGACCTGGCGATCGCTGGCGCAGATCTTTGACGATGCGCGGCGCAGCCTGGCCGAACGCTGAGGCGGCCTTTCACGGAAACCTTTTGGGGAAAAGACGATGACCGAGACGAAGGCTCGGGCCGGGGGCGGCATGCCCATGGCCCCGAATACGGCCCTGGAACCGGAAGCGGAGGTGAAATCCGCGATGGCCGGTTTCCTGAATGAGTTCAAGACCTTTCAGGGCGAAATGAAATCTGCGTTGCAACAACAGGAAGAGCGACTGACCATGCTGAACGCCAAATCCGCGACCTATGGCCGCCCGGTGCTTTCGACCCAGGCGGAGATCGAGGTGCCCCATGTGAAGGCCTTTGACGCCTATGTGCGCACCGGCGATGACGACGCGCTGCGCGGCCTGGTGCTGGAGGGCAAGGCCATGTCCACCGCCGTGGCGGCCGATGGGGGCTATCTGGTCGATCCGCGCACCTCGGACAGCATCCGCTCGATGCTGGTTTCGACCGCCAGCCTGCGGGCCATTGCCAATGTGGTGCAGGTGGACGGGCCTTCGTTCGACGTGCTGATCGACCGCAGCGAGGTCGGCTCGGGCTGGGCCACCGAGGCAGGCGCGCAGGCCGAAACCTCGTCGCCGGCGATCGAGCGCATCTCGATCAAGCTGCACGAGCTGTCGGCCATGCCGAAGGCGAGCCAGCGTCTGCTGGATGACAGCGCCTTTGACGTGGAGGGCTGGCTGGCCGGCAAGATCGCCACGCGGTTCATTCGCGCGGAATCGGCAGCCTTCATCAATGGCGATGGCGTGGACAAGCCCAAGGGCATCCTGCTGCCGACCAAGGTGGCGAATGCCTCCTGGGCTTGGGGCAGCCTTGGCTATGTGCCGACGGGTGCGGCGGCGGATTTCGCCACCACCAATGCCAGCGACTGCATTGTGAACCTGGTCTATGCCCTGGGCGCCGATTACCGCGCCAATGCGGCCTTCATCATGAATTCCAAGACCGCCGGCGCGGTGCGCAAGATGAAGGATGCCGATGGCCGCTTCATGTGGGGGGACAGCCTGCAAGCGGGCGAGCCGCCGCGCCTGATGGGCTATCCGGTGCTGATCTGCGAGGACATGCCGGATGTGGGCGCCAATGCCTATCCGATCGCCTTTGGCGATTTCGCGGCCGGCTATACCATCGCCGAACGCCCCGACCTGCGCGTGCTGCGTGACCCGTTCTCGGCCAAGCCGCATGTGCTGTTCTACGCCTCCAAGCGGGTGGGCGGCGACATCACCGACTTTGCGGCGATCAAGCTGCTGAAGATCGCCACCGCCTGATCGGGTGACGGATGGTCCGGGCCGGCAGGCCCGGACCTCAGGACGCGTGCCGGACCGGCGCCTTCTAGCTGCTTCCCCCCTCTGTCCGAGTGGCACCGGGGCGCGCGTCCGACCCCGGGCAGAGGGGCCACAGGATCATCGGAGCAGGACCATGATGTTGATCGAGCAGACCACGGTGCCGCAGGCGGCGCTGCCGGTCCAGAAATTCAGGGACCATCTGCGCCTTGGCACCGGCTTTGCCGATGACGGGGTGCAGGACGGGCTGGTGGAAAGCCATCTGCGGGCTGCACTGGCGGCGATCGAGGCGCGGATTGGCAAGGCGCTGCTGAGCCGGCAGTTCAAGCTGGTGCTGGAGGATTGGCGCGACCCGGCGGCGCAGGCGCTGCCGCTGGCGCCGGTTTCGGCCATTGACAGCGTGACGCTGGTCGAGGCCGGGGGGGCTATGCAGGTCGTGGCGACGGCGCGCTATCGGCTGCGGCTGGACCGGCATCGCCCGCGGCTGGTCGGCGTCGGCATGATGCTGCCCACGGTGCCGACTGACGGCCGGGTGGAGATCGTGTTCACCGCAGGGTTCGGCCCGGCCTGGACGGATATCCCGGCCGATCTGGCACAGGCGGTGTTGCTGCTGGCTGCGCAATTCTATGAAAACCGCCATGCGCCCGGGGCGGTGGCCGGGGTGCCGCCGATGGTGCAGGCGCTGATCGGCAAATGGCGCAATGTGCGCGTGCTGGGCGGGGGCGAGGCATGAGCGCGCCGCATCTGACCCGGCAGCTGCTGCTGGAGGAAAAGACCCAGATCGCCGATGGCGCCGGGGGTTTTGACACGGTGTGGACGGGGCTGGGCCAGATCTGGGCCGAGCTGCGCCCCGGCACCGGCCGCGATGTGGCGGGCGAAGAGGTCACGCTGGCCTCGGTCGGCTATCGCATCACGGTGCGGGGGGCGGCGCAGGGGGCGCCGTCGCGGCCGCGCCCGGGGCAGCGGTTTCGGGATGGCGCGCGGGTCTTTGCCATCGTCGCCGTCACCGAGGCCGATGCCGCGGGCCAGTTCCTGACCTGTTTCGCACGCGAGGAGATCCCGGCATGAGCTATGGCAGCGCGGCCGCCTTGCAGGCGGCGATCTATCAGCGGCTGGTGGCGGAATTGCCGGGCGTGGCGGTGCATGACGCGCTGCCGCCGGGCGGGGGCAGCGGCACCTTTGTCGTGCTGGGCCCAGAAGAGGCGCTGGATGCCGGCGACCAGAGCGGCGCGGGCACCGATCACCGGCTGGTGGTCAGCGTGATCTCGGACGCGACGGGGTTTCTTCAGGCGAAGGAAATCGCGGTCGGCATCTCGGACGCGCTGGTGGGGGCCGATCTGGCGCTGAGCCGCGGTCGCTTGGTCTGGCTGCGTTTCGTCAAGGCCAATGCGCGCCGGCTGGATGCGGGCGCGGCGCGGCGCATCGACCTGCGATTCAGCGCCCGGGTCGAGGACTGAGCGGCGCATCACCCGAAATCAGGCAGGCCCCGCCGGGGCTTGCAAGACGATCATCGCAATATCGGAGACTGTCATGGCAGTGCAAAGCGGCAAGGATCTGCTGATCAAGATCGACATCAACGGCAGCCAGCAATTCGAGACCATTGCGGGGCTGCGCGCCTCGCGCATCAGTTTCAACGCCGAAACGGTGGATGTGACCAGCCTGGAAAGCACGGGCGGCTGGCGCGAATTGCTGGCGGGCGCGGGGGTGCGGTCGGCCTCGATCTCGGGGTCGGGGGTGTTCCGCGACGCCAATACCGACGAACGCGCGCGCCAGATCTTTTTCGACGGCGAGGTGCCGAATTTCCAGGTGATCATCCCCGATTTCGGCGTGGTCGAGGGGCCGTTCCAGATCACCGCCATCGAATATGCGGGCAGCCATAACGGTGAGGCGACCTATGAGCTGACGCTGGCCTCGGCGGGCGCCCTGGTGTTCACGGCGCTCTGATGGCGAACCCCTGGGCAGGCGAGGTGGCGCTGGTGATCGACGGCCAGCGCCATGTGGCGAAGCTGACGCTGGGCGCGCTGGCCGAGCTGGAGCCGACGCTGGAGGGCGGCGGGTTGATCGACCTGGTGGAGCGGTTCGAGACCGGGCGCTTTACCACGCGCGACGTGCTGGCGCTGATCGTGGCGGGGCTGCGGGGCGGCGGCTGGCAGGGCGGCGCCGCCGACCTGCGCCAGGCCGAGATCGCGGGCGGGCTTTACGGCGCCGCGCGCATCGCGACCGAGCTGCTGGCGCGCGCCTTTGGCCGGCCCGATGCGGGCATCGGCGCATGAGCCGGTGCCTCGACTGGCCGGGGCTCATGCAGGCGGGGCTGAAGGGGCTTGGCCTGTTGCCCGCCGATTTCTGGCGGCTCAGCCCGCTGGAATTGCGGATCATGCTGGGGGCGGAGACGCTGGCCCCGGCGCTGACACGGGCGCGGCTGGACGAACTGGCGCGCGCCTTTCCCGATGTGAAGCAGGAGGGCCCGGCGCATGGCGCAGACCGAAACGCTGGAAGACCAGATCGCGGCGCTGGAGGCGACGCTGACGGGCACGGGCGGAGTGGTGACCGCCTTTGACGGCGAGCTGTCGCGGCTGCGCGACAGTCTCGTTTTCACCGGGCGCGAGGTGGACAACCTGGCGACCGGCATCGGCCGCGGGCTGCGCGGTGCCTTTGACGGGCTGGTATTTGACGGGATGAAGCTGTCGGACGCACTGAAATCGGTGGCGCAGACGATGGTGGACACCGTCTATAACGTGGCGATGAAGCCGGTTCAGGCGGCTGTCGGCGGCTTTGTCGCCGAGGGGCTGAACGGTCTGATGAGTAGCTTCATGCCCTTTGCCAAGGGCGGCGCCTTCAGCCAGGGCCGCGTGATGCCCTTTGCCAAGGGGGGCGTCGTTTCATCGCCGGTCAGTTTTCCCATGCGGGGGGCGACCGGGCTGATGGGCGAGGCCGGCCCCGAGGCGATCATGCCGCTGACCCGGGGTGCCGATGGCCGGCTGGGCGTGCAGAGCGCGGGCGGCGGGCGGCCGGTGACCGTGGTCATGAACATCACGACGCCCGATGTGCAGGGCTTCCAACGCAGCCAGAGCCAGATCGCGGCCCAGGCCAGCCGCGCGCTGGCCCGTGGGCAGCGCAACCGCTGAGGAGGGGATCATGGGATTTCACGAAGTGCGCTTTCCCGCCAATCTGAGCTTCGGCTCGGTCGGCGGGCCGGAGCGGCGGACCGAGATCGTGACGCTGGCGAACGGGTTTGAGGAGCGCAATACGCCCTGGGCCCATTCGCGCCGCCGCTATGACGCGGGGCTGGGCCTGCGGTCGCTGGACGATGTGGCGGAGCTGATTGCCTTTTTCGAGGCACGGCGCGGTCAGCTTTACGGGTTTCGCTGGAAGGACTGGTCAGATTACAAATCCGGCCCGTCCTCGCGCGCGGTGACGGCCTTTGATCAGGTGCTGGCGACCGGCGATGGCAGCCAGACGGTGTTCGAGCTGATCAAGACCTATCGTTCGGGGGCGCAGAGCTATGTGCGCCCGATCGCCAAGCCGGTGAAGGGAAGCGTGAAGATCGCGGTCGATCGCGACGAAAAGGTCGCGGGGCTGGAATATGAACTGGATACGCGCACGGGGCTTGTGACCTTTGAGACCGCGCCGCCGCGGGGCGCGGTGATCCATGCCGGTTTCGAGTTCGACGTGCCGGTGCGCTTTGACACCGACCGCATCCAGACCTCGGTCGCGTCGTTCCAGGCGGGCGATGTGCCGAATGTGCCGGTGGTGGAGGTGCGGGTCTGATGAGCAAGGCGGATCTTCACGCGCATCTGGCGACCGGCACGACCAATGTCTGCCAGGCCTGGGCGCTCACGCGGCGCGACGGGGTGGTGATGGGCTTTACCGATCACGACCGCGACCTGAGCTTTGGCGAAATCGTCTTTCGCGCCAATACCGGGCTGACCGCCCGCGCGCTTCAGCAGGGCACCGGGCTGGCGGTGGACAATACCGAGGCCATGGGCGCGCTGAGCGATGGTGCAATTTCCGAGGCCGATATCCTGGCGGGCCGCTATGACGGCGCCGAGATCCGGGTCTGGCTGGTCAACTGGAAGGATGTGGCCGACCGGCAGATGCTGTTTCGCGGTTCGCTGGGCGAAATCACCCGCGCGGGCGGCGCTTTCAACGCCGAATTGCGCGGCCTGGCCGAGCGGCTGAACGTGCCGCAGGGGCGGATTTATCACCGGCTTTGCGGTGCGGCCCTAGGCGATGCGGCTTGTGGGTTCGACCTGACCCTGCCGGGCTATGCAGCGGAACGCAGCGTCAAGGCTGTGTCGGAGGGGGCGTTGCTGACCCTGTCGGGTATGGCAGCCTTTGAGGATCGCTGGTTCGAGCGCGGGCGGCTGACGGTTCTGACCGGCGCCGCGGCGGGCCTGACTGTGATGATCAAGGCCGACCGCGCCGAAGCGCAGGGGCGTCGCAGCGTGGAGTTGTGGCAGGCCCCCGGGGCGGCGCTTGTTGCCGGTGATCAGGTCCGGCTGGAGGCCGGCTGCGACCGCAGGGCAGAAACATGTTTGGCAAAATTCAACAATTTCATGAACTTTCGTGGATTTCCTCATATTCCAGGTGAGGATTGGCTGTCGTCTTACCCGTCTTCGGCTTCGGTCAATGACGGGGGGAGCTTGCAGCGATGACGGGCGCGGCAGTGGTCGCAGAGGCGCGGCTTTGGCTGGGCACGCCCTATCTGCATCAATGCGCGACGCGGGGTGCTGGCACTGATTGCCTTGGCCTGCTGCGCGGGATCTGGCGCGCGCTGTACGGCGCAGAGCCGGAAGACGTGCCAGATTACACGAAGGATTGGTCAGAAGCCTCTGGAATCGAACGGCTTCATGCGGCTGCGGTTCGGCACCTGACCGCAAGGCCGCTGGCATCGCCGTCGGTCGGCGACGTGATCCTGTTTCGCATGCGCGAGGGGGCGGTGGCCAAGCATCTGGGTATTCAGGCCCGGGTCGGGGCGCAGCCCAGCTTCATTCACGCCTATACGGGGCATGGTGTGGTCGAAAGCCCGCTTTCCGCCCCCTGGCAGCGCCGCATCGTGGCGCGCTTTGCTTTTCCTGAAGGAGCCGAATGAATGGCGACGATACTGCTTTCCGCCGCAGGGGCTGCATTTGGTGCGGGCTTTGGCGGCACGGTTCTGGGTCTGTCCGGCGCGGTGATCGGTAGGGCGATCGGGGCGACGGTCGGTCGCGCCATCGACCAGCGCATCCTGGGTGGCGGCGCCGAGGCGGTGGAGGTGGGCCGGGTGGAGCGGTTCCGCCTGATGGGCGCCTCGGAGGGGGCGGCGGTCGCGCAGGTCTGGGGGCGCATGCGCGTCGCGGGCCAGGTGATCTGGGCGACGCGGTTTCAGGAAAGCGTCAATACCTCTGGCGGCGGCAAGGGCACACCGCAGCCCAAGACCACCAGCTACAGCTATTCGATTTCGCTGGCGGTCGCGCTGTGCGAGGGGGTGATCGGCGGCATCGGGCGCATCTGGGCCGATGGGGTCGAGATCGCGCCGGGATCGCTGAACCTGCGGGTCTATCGTGGCGATGAGGCGCAACTGCCCGACCCCAAGATCGAGGCGGTGGAAGGGGCGGATAAGGCGCCGGCCTATCGCGGGATTGCCTATGTGGTGATCGAGGATCTGGAGCTGGGCCGCTTTGGCAACCGGGTGCCGCAATTCTCGTTCGAGGTGGTGCGCCCGGCGCAGGGCGCGCTGGCCGATGCGATGACCGATATGCGCCGCGCGGTGCGCGGGGTGGCGCTGATTCCCGGCACGGGGGAATTCTCGCTTTCCACGACCAAGGTGCATTATGCCCAAGGGGACGAGGTCTTGCGCTCGGCCAATGTGCATACGCCGCAGGACAAGACCGATCTTGCCGTGTCGCTGGATCAGTTGGAGATGGAGTTGCCGGAATGCGGCTCGGTCTCGCTGGTCGTGTCGTGGTTCGGGGGCGATCTGCGTTGCGGCGCCTGCGAGATCCGCCCCAAGGTCGAGCAGCTTGATCTGGAGGGCAAGGGCCAGACCTGGAGCGCGGGCGGCATTGGCCGCGCCGCGGCGCAGGAGTTGCCGCGCATCGACGGGGCGTCCATCTATGGCGGCACGCCATCGGATGCGTCGGTGGTGGAGGCGATCCGCGCGCTGCGGGCGCGTGGCAAGCAGGTCATGTTCTACCCCTTCATCCTGATGGACCAGATGGCGGAAAACAGCCTGCCGAACCCCTGGACCGGCGAGCCGGGCCAGCCGCCGCTGCCCTGGCGCGGCCGCATCACGCTGGACAAGGCCCCCGGCCAGCCCGGCAGCACCGACCGTTCGGCGGCGGCGGCGACCGAGGTCAGCGCGTTTTTCGGAAGCGCTGCCCCGTCGGATTTCAGCACCAATGGGGAAACAGTCGCCTATAACGGCCCCGATGAGTGGCGTTTTCGCCGCTTCGTGCTGCATTATGCCCATCTTTGCGCGGCGGCGGGCGGGGTGGATGCGTTCTGCATCGGGTCGGAGATGGTGGCGCTGACCCAGATCCGTGGCGCGGGCGACAGCTTTCCCGCCGTGGCGGCGCTGCGGGTGCTGGCCGCCGAGGTGCGCGCCATTCTGGGGCCGCAGACCAAGATCTCCTACGCGGCGGACTGGAGCGAATATTTCGGCTATCATACGGGGCGGAATGTGTATTTCCACCTCGACCCGCTTTGGGCCGACCCGAATATCGACTTTGTCGGGATCGACAATTACATGCCGCTGTCGGATTGGCGGGATGGCGAGGATCACGCGGATGCGGCCTGGGGTTCGGTGCATGCGCGTGATTATCTCATGGCCAATGTCGAGGGGGGCGAGGGCTTTGACTGGTATTATGACAGCCCCGAGGGCGAGCTGTCGCAGCGTCGCAAGCCGATCACCGATGGCGCCTATGACGAGCCTTGGGTGTTTCGCTACAAGGATATCCGGTCCTGGTGGTCGGAGCTGCACTTCAACCGGCTGAATGGTGAACGCGCGGCGGCGCCGACCGATTGGGTGCCGCAGTCCAAGCCGATCTGGTTCACGGAATATGGCTGTGCGGCCATCGACAAGGGGGCCAATCAGCCCAACAAGTTCCTCGATCCGAAATCGTCGGAATCGATGCTGCCGAAATATTCCAGCGGTCGGCGCGATGACCTGATGCAGTTCCAGTATCTTGTCGCGATGCGGGACCACTGGCGCATGCCTGAGAACAACCCGGTTTCGCCGATCTATGAAGGGCGGATGATCGACTGGAGCCGCGCCCATGCCTGGGCCTGGGATGCGCGGCCCTTTCCGGCCTTTCCCAACCAGATGGATGTCTGGTCGGATGGCGACAATTATCAGCGCGGCCATTGGCTGACGGGGCGGGCCAGCAACCAGTCGCTTGCCGCCGTGGTGGCCGAAATCTGTGAACGCGGGGGCATGACGCGGATTGATGTCAGTGATCTGCGCGGCGTGGTGCGGGGCTATGCGCAGGAACAGGTAGGCTCGGCCCGTGCGGCCTTGCAGGCGCTGATGCTGGCGCATGGTTTCGATGCGGTGGAGCGCGAGGGCGTTTTGCGGTTCCGCATGCGCGATGGTCGGGTGACGCGCGACCTTGATCCGGCGGCGCTGGTGCTGGGCGATGCCGCGGCACCCCTGGAGGTGCAGCGCAGCCCGGGGGTCGAGGTGGCGGGGCGGGTGCTGATCGGGCATTACCGCGCGGAGGCGGATTTCGAGATGAGGGTTTCGGAAACCCGGCTGCCCGACGAAACCTCGCCCGCGGTATCGCAGACCGATCTGCCGATGCTGTTGACCTCGGCCGAGGGGATCGGCATCGCGGAACGCTGGCTGTCGGAGGCGCAGGTGGCGCGCGACACTGCCCGCTTTTCGCTGCCGCGCAGCCAGCTGGAACTGGGCGCGGGGGATGTGGTGCAAATGGGAGGCGTGCGCTATCGGATCGACCGGGTCGAGCAGACCGAGGTGCAGACGATCGAGGCGGTGCGCACCGAGCCGGGTCTTTACCGCCCCGCCGATGTCGCGGCAGAGCAAGGGCCCTCGCGCAGTTTCGTGCCCGATCTGCCGGTCTATCCGGTTTTCCTCGATCTGCCGTTGATGACCGGCGACGAGGTGCCGCATGCGCCGCATGTCGCGATTTCCGCCCGACCCTGGCGGGGGCCGGTGGCGGTCTGGTCCTCGGACGAGGATGAGGGCTATACGCTCAATCGCACCATCGCGGCGGGGGCGACGGTGGGGCGCACGGAAACGGCGCTGAAGACCGCGGCGGCCGGCCTGTGGGATCGCGGCGCGCCGCTGCGGGTGCGGCTGAGTTCGGGGAGCCTTTCCTCGGCCTCGGCGCGGGCCGTGCTGAACGGGGCCAATGCGATGGCCATCGGTGATCCGGCGACCGGAGACTGGGAGGTTTTTCAGTTCTGCAAGGCCGAGCTTGTCGCCCCCCGCACATGGGAGCTTTCGACCCGGCTGCGTGGTCAGCTTGGCACCGATGCGATCGCGCCGCAGTCCTGGCCGATCGGGTCGCAGGTGGTGCTGCTGGACCGGACGCCGGTGCAGCTCGATCTTGCGACCTCGGCGCGGGGCTTGCCGCGGCATTACCGGGTTGGCGTGGCCAGCAAAGGCTATGAGGGCAGCTCGGTCGTGCATGTGGAGCGCAGCTTTGACGGGGTCGGGCTGCGGCCCTATGCCCCGGTGCATCTGCTGGCCGAACGCGGGGCGTCGGGCGATGTGGCGCTGCGCTGGATTCGGCGGACGCGGATCGACGGCGACAGCTGGCAATCGCAGGAAGTGCCCTTGGGCGAGGAGAGCGAACGCTATCGCATCACCGTCTGGCATCAGGGCACGCTGTTGCGCGACCATGAAACCACCAGCACCGCCTGGACCTGGACGGCGGCGCAACAGGCCGCCGATGGTGCCAGCGGCACGGTTCAGTTCCGCGTGGCGCAGATCTCGGCCCGTTTTGGCCCGGGGCCGGCGCGTGAGATCAGCCTGACGTTGTGACGCGGCGGATCGCGGTCGCAGGCTGGTCGTTTCCGGATTTGGTTGTATATTATGCAGAAGAACCAGACGGAGGCGCATCATGGCCGAGACGATCCAGAAATTGCAGACGCTTGACCCGGTCTGGTCGCGCGTCTGTGACGAGGCGCGCGCCGCATTGGCGATCGAGCCGCTGCTGGGCGGGCTGGTGCATTCCAGCCTGCTGCACCATCCGACGATGGAACGCGCGCTGGCCTACCGCTTTTCGCTCAAGCTCGCCTCGGGCGAGATGAGCGAGCAGTTGCTGCGCGAACTGGCGGACGAGGCCTATGGCGCCGATGCGCAGTTGGGGCAGGCGGCCCGCGCCGATCTGGTGGCGGTCTATGACCGCGATCCGGCCTGCCACCGCTATTTGCAGCCGCTGCTGTTCTTCAAGGGCTATCAGGCGGTGCAGGCCTATCGCGTCGGGCATTGGCTGTGGTCGCAGGGGCGGCACGACATGGCCTATTTCGTGCAGATGCGGGTGTCCGAGGTGTTCGGCGTGGATATCCACCCGGCGGCGCAGATCGGGCGGGGCATCATGATCGACCATGCCCATTCCATCGTGATCGGCGAAACGGCGGTGGTGGGGGACAATGTTTCCATGCTGCATTCGGTCACGCTGGGCGGCACTGGCAAGGAAGACGGCGACCGCCATCCCAAGATCGGCAATGGCGTGCTGATCGGGGCCGGGGCCAAGGTGCTGGGCAATATCCATATCGGCCATTGCACCCGGATCGCTGCCGGGTCGGTGGTGTTGCAGGACGTGCCGCCCTGCAAGACGGTGGCGGGCGTACCGGCGCGCGTGGTGGGCGAGGCCGGCTGCGACCAGCCGGCACTGACCATGAACCAGGTCGTGCAGCCTGAGTGAGGCCCGAAATGGACCAGCCCGGGATCGCGCCGCAGGATCCGCCCCCGCCGGGGCGGCTCCGGGCTTTTGCGGCGGTGATTGCGGGCAAGGCCATTACGCTTTTTGCCCGCATTGTCACCGCGCCCCGCGCGCTCTGGACCGGGATCGAGCCGGTGCCAGCGCAGCGGATCTATTACGCGAACCACACCTCCAACGGTGATTTCGTGCTGATCTGGACGGTGTTGCCCGCGATGTTGCGGCGGCGGACCCGGCCGGTTGCAGCGCTGGATTACTGGCTGGCGCGGCCGCTGCGGGCCTTTATCGGGCGCGATGTGTTCCGCGCGGTGCTGATCGACCGCCGCCCCGAGCAGCGGGTGGAGGATCCGGTGACGCTGATGGTGGCGGCCCTGGATCAGGGCGATTCACTCATTCTCTTTCCCGAAGGGCTGCGCAACATGGGCGAGGCGCCGCTCTTGCCGTTCAAGTCGGGGCTCTATCATCTGGCGCGGCAGCGGCCCGGCGTCGATCTGGTGCCGGTCTGGATTTCCAACCTCAACCGGATCATGCCCAAGGGTGAGGTCATTCCCCTGCCTCTGATCTGCACGCTGAACTTCGGGGCCCCGCTGCATCTGGAGCCGGATGAGCCGAAAGAGACCTTTCTTTCGCGGGCCGAGGCGGCGCTTCTGGCGTTGCGCCAGACCGGAGGGACGCCATGACCTCGCCGCATCTGATTTATCTGCTGGCGGGAGTGGCCGGGATCCTGATCGTCGCGACGATCATCGGCGAGGTGCTGCGCGCCCGCATCGCCCCCGACGGATCAAACCCGGTGATCGAGAATCTGAACGCCCGCATCGCCGCCTGGTGGGGAATGGTCGTGCTGCTGGCACTGGCCTTTCTGGCCGGGCGCGCGGGGGTCGTGGTGCTGTTTGCCGTGCTGTCCTTTGCCGCGCTGCGGGAATTCCTGACCCTGACGAGCAAGGCACGGGCCGATCACTGGGCCTTGCTGGGTGCCTTTTTCATCGTGCTGCCGCTGCAATACTGGCTGGTCGCGATCGAATGGTACGGGCTCTATTCCGTGCTGATCCCGGTCTATGCCTTTCTGCTGATGCCGGTGGTGTCGGCGCTCCGGGGCAGCCCCGCGGGGTTTCTGGCGCGGGTGGCCGAAAGCCAGTGGGCGCTGATGATCTGCATCTATTGCGTAAGCCATGTGCCGGCGCTGCTGTCGCTGCATATTCCGGGCTATGAGGGGCGCAATGTCATCCTGATCGCCTGGCTGATCTTCACCGTGCAGCTGTCGGATGTCATGCAATATGTCTGGGGCAAGCTGGTGGGCCGTCGGCCGCTGGCGCCCAGCCTGTCGCCCTCGAAGACCTGGGAGGGGCTGGTGGGCGGCGTGCTGACCGCCTCGGCGGCGGGGGCCTCGCTCTGGTGGATGACGCCTTTCTCCCTGCCACAGGCCGCCGCGCTGGCGCTGGTCGTGACGCTGATGGGCAGTTTCGGCGGGCTGGTCATGTCGGCCATCAAGCGCGACAAGGGCATCAAGGATTGGGGCCATCTGATCGCCGGTCATGGCGGCTTTCTCGACCGGCTGGACAGCGTGGTCTTTGCCGCCCCGATCTTCTTTCATCTGGTTCGCTACGGCTGGTCCCTGACATGAGCGATTTGCGCGACATCTTCACGACGCTTGAGGCGGCCGAGGCCGAGGCGAAGGCCCGCTACCCCGATGATCCCGCCACGGCCGAGGCCCCGGCACCCGATCCGGCGCGGGGCGATCCGGCCGAGGGGAACCGCCGCCCGATCGCCAGCCGCAACAGCCGCTGGGCGCAGAAAGCCGCGCTCTGGCTGGCGGAACATGATATTACCCCCAACCAGATCTCGCAGGCCTCGATGGTTTTCGGGCTGCTGGGGTTCCTGTGTCTTTGGGGGGCTTCGACCACGCTGGGACCGTTGCAGGCGATGGCGCTGACGCTGGCCGCCGTCACGATGCAGGCGCGGCTCTTGTGTAACCTGCTTGACGGGATGGTCGCGGTCGAGGGCGGGCAGGGCGCGCCCTCGGGGCCGTTCTGGAACGAGGCGCCCGATCGGGTGGCGGACCTGCTGTTTCTCTTGGGGGCGGGGCTGGTCGCAGGAAGTGCGGCGCTTGGGCTGGCGGTTGCGGCGCTGGCCGTGGGCACCGCCTATCTGCGCGAACTGGGCCGGGCCGAGGGGTTCGCCCCCGATTTCTCGGGCCCGATGGCCAAGCCGCACCGGATGGCCGCGCTGACAGTGGGCGCACTGGTCGCGGCCTTCCTGCCGCTGACGGTGACGGCGGCCACGGTGATGCAGTTGACGCTTTGGGTCATTCTGGTCGGGTTGCTGGTGACGCTTGGCCGGCGCAGTTGGCGCCTGCTGGCCGCCCTGGAAAGCCGGGCGCGCTGAACCAAAACAAAACCCCCGGCGGCGACGCCGGGGGTCTTTTTCTGTCAGACAGGGCCGGATCAGGCCAGCATGGTCATCGGGTTTTCCAGGTTCTCGATGATCGCCTTGAGGAAGGCCGCGCCAAGCGCGCCGTCGATCACCCGGTGATCCACCGACAGCGTCATCGACATCATCGTCGCCACCACGACCTCGCCCGCCTTGTTCACCACGGGTTTCTTCACCCCGGCGCCCACGGCCAGGATGGAGGCCTGCGGCGGGTTGATGACGGCGTCGAAATTCTCGACCCCCATCATGCCGAGGTTGGAAATCGCAAAGCTGCCGCCCTGATATTCATGCGGGGCCAGCTTCTTGGATTTGGCGCGCGCCGCCAGATCCTTCATTTCGGCCGACAGGGCCGAAAGCGATTTCTTGTCGGCGTCCTTCAGGACTGGCGTGAACAGCCCGCCCTCGATGGCCACGGCCACCGCCACATCCGACGGCTTCATCTTCAGCACCCGGTCGCCCGCCCAGACGGCGTTGCAATCGGGCACCTGCTGCAAGGCCAGCGCGCAGGCCTTGATGATGAAGTCGTTGACGCTGAGCTTGACCCCGCGCCCTTCCAGCGACTTGTTGATCTGTTCGCGGAAGGCCATCAGCGTATCGAGCTGCACCTCGCGGCGCAGGTAGAAATGCGGGATGGTCTGCTTGGCCTCGGTCAGGCGCGCGGCGATGGTGCGGCGCATCCCGTCCAGCGGCATTTCCTCATAGGCGCGGTCGGCATAGATCTTCTTGATCGCATCGGCCGAAGGTGCCGCCGGGGCGGGTGCCGCCGCCGCAGCGGGTGCCGGGGTCGCAGCCGGGGCGGGTGCCGCAGCTTTCGGGGCCGCCGTGGCGCCCTCGACATCGGCCTTGACGATGCGGCCATGCGGACCCGAACCCTTGACCGAGGTCAGATCCAGCCCCTTTTCCGCCGCGATGCGACGGGCCAGCGGCGAGGCAAAGACCCGCGCGCCACCCGATGCAACGGGCGCGGCCGGGGCAGGCGTCGCCGCCGCAGCGGCAGCGGCCGGCGCGGCCGGGGCCGCAGCTTCGGCCTTGGGCGCGGGCGCCGCAGCAGCGGCCGAAGCATCCTCGCCCTCCTCCAGCAGCACGGCGATCGGGGTGTTCACCTTCACCCCCGCGCTGCCTTCGGCGATCAGGATCTTGCCGATCACGCCTTCATCCACGGCCTCGAATTCCATCGTGGCCTTGTCAGTCTCGATCTCGGCCAGAACCTGACCGGATTTCACCTCGTCGCCTTCCTTCACCAGCCATTTGGCCAGCGTGCCCTCTTCCATCGTGGGCGAAAGCGCGGGCATCAGAACCTGGATTGCCATGTCACACCTCAGCGATAGCAGACGGATTTCACGGCTTCGACCACTTCGGCGGTCGTCACCAGCGCAAGTTTCTCAAGGTTGGCCGCATAGGGCATCGGCACATCCTTGCCACAGAGGTTGATCACCGGCGCATCCAGATAGTCAAACGCGCGCTGCATGATCACCGAGGAGATGTGGTTGCCGATGGAGCCCACGGGGAAGCCTTCCTCGACCGTGACGCAGCGGTTGGTCTTCATGACCGAAGCCAGCACCGTGTCATAGTCGATCGGGCGCAGGGTGCGCAGGTCGATCACCTCGGCGCTGATGCCCTCGGCGGCCAGCTTGTCGGCGGCCTCCAGCGCATAGGTCATGCCGATGCCGAAGCTGACGATGGTGACATCGCTGCCCTCGCGCCAGATGCGGGCCTTGCCGAAGGGGATGGTGAAATCGGGCAGGTCCGGCACCTCGAAGGATTTGCCGTAGAGGATTTCATTCTCCAGGAACACCACCGGGTTCGGATCGCGGATCGCCTGTTTCAGCAGGCCCTTCGCATCGGCCGCCGAATAGGGCATCACCACCCGCATGCCGGGGATGGCGGCATACCAGGCCGCGTAATCCTGGCTGTGCTGTGCGCCCACCCGGGCCGCAGCGCCATTCGGGCCACGGAAGACAATGGGGCAACCGAGCTGACCGCCGGACATGTAATTGGTCTTGGCGGCCGAGTTGATCAGGTGGTCGATCGCCTGCATGGCGAAGTTGAAGGTCATGAACTCGACAATCGGGTTCAGACCGCCCCAGGCCGCGCCGACGGCGATGCCGGCAAAGCCGTGTTCGGTGATCGGCGTGTCGATCACGCGCTTCGGTCCGAATTCATCCAGCAGGCCCTGGCTGATCTTGTAGGCGCCCTGATATTCGCCGACTTCCTCGCCCATCAGGAACACGTTGCCATTGCCGCGCATTTCCTCGGCCATGGCTTCGCGCAGTGCCTCGCGCACGGTCATGGTCTTCATCGGCGTGCCTTCGGCCCAGTCGGGCGAGGCCTTGGAGACGACCGAGACCGGCGCCTTGGGTTCCGCCGGGGCCGATGCGGCGGCGGCGGGTGCCGCAGCGGCAGCCGCCGGGGCAGGGGCCGCGACGGCGGCATCGGCGCTTTCGCCTTCCTCGACCAGCACGGCGATCGGGGTATTCACCTTCACGCCGGCGCTGCCTTCGGCCACCAGGATCTTGCCGATGATCCCCTCATCGACCGCCTCGAATTCCATCGTGGCCTTGTCGGTCTCGATCTCGGCGATGATCTGGCCGGATTTGACCACATCGCCCTCTTTCACCAGCCATTTGGCCAGCGTGCCTTCCTCCATGGTCGGAGAAAGCGCGGGCATAAGAACTTGAATTGCCATATCTTTCCCCCCTCAGGCGTAGATATCGGTATAAAGCTCGGACAGCGCCGGTTCCGGGCTTTCCTTGGAGAATTCGGCCGCCTCGTTCACGATGGCCTTGATCTCCTTGTCGATGGCCTTCAGATCCTCGTCCGAGGCCAGACCGCCTTGCGTCAGCAGGTCGCGGACATGCTCGATGCAGTCCTTCTCGGTCTTGATCTTCTCGACCTCCTCGCGGGTGCGGTATTTCGCGGGGTCGGACATGGAATGGCCGCGATAGCGGTAGGTCATCATTTCAAGGATATACGGGCCCTTGCCCGCACGGCAATGCGCCACGGCCTTTTCGGCGGCCGCCTTCACGGCCAGCACGTCCATGCCATCCACCTGCTCACCCGGAATGCCGTACGCCTCGCCCCGGCCATAAAGCGTGACCGATTTGGTCGCGCGCTTCATGCTGGTGCCCATGGCATACTGGTTGTTCTCGATGACAAAGATCACCGGCAGGTTCCACAGCTCCGCCATGTTGTAGGTCTCGTAGACCTGGCCCTGGTTGGCCGCACCGTCGCCGAAATAGGTGAAGGTGACGTTGTCATTGCCCTTGTACCAGTCCGAGAAGGCAAGTCCCGCGCCCAGCGGCACCTGCGCGCCCACGATGCCATGGCCGCCGTAGAAATGCTTTTCGCGGCTGAACATGTGCATGGAGCCGCCCTTGCCCTTGGAATAGCCGCCCTCGCGCCCGGTCAGTTCGGCCATCACGCCCTTGGGGTCCATGCCGCAAGCCAGCATATGCCCGTGATCGCGGTAGGAGGTCAGGCGCTTGTCGCCCTCTTTGGTGGCCGCTTCCAGCCCGACGACCACGGCCTCTTGCCCGATATAGAGGTGGCAGAAGCCGCCGATCAGCCCCATCCCGTAAAGCTGCCCGGCCTTTTCCTCGAACCGACGGATCAGCAGCATTTCGCGGTAATATTTCAGAAGTTCCTCTTTCGAGACATTCGGTCTCTCCGGTGCCTTCCTGGCGGCCATGCGGCTTCCTCCCATGAAAATGGTTCAGTGTTGAACTATCTTGCTCATATCGGAAAAAATTGGCCGCGCCAAGCAAAACTCTCGCCGCGATGCGGCGGGTGCGCGCCGCCGCGCAGCGATTTTTCCGCTTGCATCGCCGGGCTCGGGCTGGCTCACTGACCGGGTGAGGGAGGCCCG
>Ga0209053_1000357_pt1 | contig 35080 bp, 31 predicted proteins | sample EBPBio152010_DNA_FD_185864 | JGI IMG/M metagenome (GOLD analysis project Ga0209053, IMG submission 185864) | Wastewater treatment Type I Accumulibacter community from EBPR Bioreactor in Madison, WI, USA - Reactor 1_7/15/2010_ DNA (SPAdes)... | ecosystem: Engineered > Bioreactor > EBPR >... | reverse complement strand
TCGACTTCGGCTCCACCGCGATCTCGATCACCGGCTCCGGGAAGGTCATGGTTTCCAGAACAACCGGGTTGTTCGGGTCACACAGGGTATCCCCGGTGGTGGTCTCTTTCAGACCGGCCAGCGCGATGATGTCGCCCGCGAAGGCTTCTTCGATTTCCTCGCGGTTGATGGCGTGCATCATCATCATGCGGCCCACGCGCTCGCGCTTGCCCTTGGTCGCGTTCATCATCTGGTCGCCCTTCTTGAGGACGCCCGAATAGATGCGCGTGAAGGTCAGCGAGCCGACGAAGGGGTCGTTCATGATCTTGAACGCCAGCGCGGCATAGGGTTGCGCGTCATCGGCCGAACGGGCGATGTCGCGGGTTTCGCTTTCGTCGCCGGGTTTGAAGCCCATATAGGCGGGCACGTCCAGCGGCGAGGGCAGATAGTCGATGACCGAGTTCAGAACCGGCTGCACGCCCTTGTTCTTGAACGCCGAACCGGCGGTGACCGGCACGAAGGCCATTGCCAGCGTGCCCTTGCGGATCAGCTTGCGCAGCGTTTCCACATCGGGCTCGTTGCCTTCCAGGTAGGCTTCCATGGCGTCGTCGTCTTGCTCGACCGCCAGTTCGACCAGCTTGCCGCGCCATTCCTCGGCTTCCGCCTTGAGGCTGTCACGGATGTCCTGGATGACCCAGGAGGCGCCCAGGTCTTCGCCCTGGTAGACCCATTCCTGCATCGTCACGAGGTCGATGATGCCTTCCAGCTTGTCCTCGGCGCCGATCGGCAGAGCGATCGGGGCGGGGGTCGCGCCGGTGCGGTCCTTGATCATGTGGACGCACTTGAAGAAGTCGGCACCGATCTTGTCCATCTTGTTGACGAACACGATGCGCGGCACCTTGTAGCGGTCAGCCTGACGCCACACGGTTTCGGTTTGCGGCTCCACGCCGGCATTGGCGTCGAGCAGACAGACCGCACCGTCCAGAACGGCCAGCGAACGTTCCACCTCGATGGTGAAGTCCACGTGGCCGGGGGTGTCGATGATGTTGAAGCGGTGCTTCGGGCTCAGCGGGGTGGAGCCATCTTCGGTGCGTTCCCAGAAAGTGGTGGTCGCCGCCGAGGTGATGGTGATCCCGCGCTCTTGCTCCTGCTCCATCCAGTCCATCGTCGCGGCGCCGTCATGGACTTCGCCGATCTTGTGGGACTTGCCGGTGTAATACAGGATGCGCTCGGTCGTCGTGGTTTTACCCGCGTCGATATGCGCCATGATCCCGAAGTTGCGGTAGAGGTTCAGCGGATATTCGCGTGCCATGATGGCGACCCCTTACCAGCGGTAATGGCTGAACGCTTTGTTCGCGTCGGCCATCTTGTGGGTGTCTTCGCGCTTTTTCACGGCGGTGCCGCGGTTGTTCACCGCGTCAGCCAGTTCGGCGGCCAGACGTTCTTCCATGGTGTTTTCGTTGCGCTTGCGGGCCGCGGTGATGACCCAGCGGATCGCCAGGGCTTCGCGGCGCTCGGTGCGCACTTCGACCGGAACCTGATAGGTCGCACCGCCCACACGGCGGGAACGGACCTCGACGGCCGGCTTGACGTTGTCCAGGGCTTCATGGAAAGCCTGAACCGGCTCGCGCTTGAGGCGCTTTTCCATGCGCTCCAGCGCGCCATAGACGATCGATTCGGCGACGGATTTCTTGCCGTCGATCATCAGGTTGTTCATGAACTTGCTCAGCACGCGATCGCCATATTTGGCGTCGGGCAGGATTTCGCGCTTTTCGGCGGCGTGACGACGGGACATCTCTCAGTTCCTCACTTCGGACGCTTCGCGCCGTATTTCGAACGACGCTGACGACGGTCTTTGACGCCCTGGGTATCCAGAACGCCGCGCAGGATGTGGTAACGCACACCGGGAAGGTCTTTCACGCGGCCGCCACGGATCAGAACCACCGAGTGTTCCTGAAGGTTGTGCTTTTCGCCGGGAATGTAGCTGATGACCTCGAAACCGTTGGTCAGGCGCACCTTGGCGACCTTCCGCATAGCGGAGTTCGGTTTTTTCGGGGTCGTGGTGTACACGCGGGTGCACACGCCGCGTTTCTGGGGGCAGGACTCCAAGTGCTGCGACTTGGACCGCGTCTTCCGTGCTTCCCGCGGCTTGCGGATCAGCTGTTGGATCGTCGGCATTAAACTAGCCTCTATCTTGCAACCCGTTCAATCACCGCTCGTCAACGGCGTTTCCGGGGGCATTTCTTCAAGATGTGCCCTGCGCGTCCGCAAAACACGAAAACCGCACGCGCCCCTTGCCCGGGGCCGACGCGGTGGAATTTCAGAGGATCGAGGCCGGGGCCCGGATCTTGTCCACATCCATACGAATACCCCGCCCTGCGCCGGGCGCAGATCGAGGTAGGCGGCGTATAGGGGGAGTCGCCGGGGTTGTCAACTGGCGCCACGGCGGCGCAAACGGCCCTCGCGCAGCAGGGTGAACAGCCCCGCCAGCACCACGATCGCCGCCCCGATCCAGGTCAGCCGGTCGGGCCAGGTGCCAAAGATCGACCAGCCCAGCAGCAGCGCCCATAGTAGCGCCATATAGCGGAAGGGCGCCACGGTGGCCATGTCGCCGCCGCGCATCGCCATGACGATGGTCAGGTATCCCACGATCAGCGCGGCGCTGGCGCAAAGGATGAGCAGCGCCTCGGCCGGTCCGACGGGCGCCCAGCCGGTAAAGGCCATGCCGACCAGCCCCAGCACGGTGACAGCGCCCCCTGCCCAGACCGCGACCGCCACCGAAGGCACCCGCGGATCAAGCCCGCGCGTCGCCAGATCGCGCACCACCACCGCCGCGACCGACAGAAGGCCCAGCACCGACCAGCGGTCGAACCCCGCCGTGCCCGGCTGGACGATCAGCAAGACCCCGACGAAGCCCAGGACGATGGCCATGGTCCGGCGCCAGCCGATGCGGTCGCCAAAGACAAGCGCCGCGCCCAGTGTCACCGCCAGCGGCAGCGACTGCATGATCGCCGAGAGGGTGGCAAGCGGCATCTGGGTCAGCGCGGTCAGAAAGGTGACGGTCGCGGCGACCTCGGCCAGGGTGCGCATCGCGACGATCCGCCGGTCGCGCGGCGCGAGATCCAGCACCCGCACCCCCTTTGCCCGCGCCACCAGCCACAGCGTCAGCGTGCTGGTCACCCCGCGCAACACGATCGCCTGATAGAGCGGCAGGCTCTGCGTCACCAGCTTCATGCAGGTGTCGTTGATCGTGAAGGCCAGCATGGCGACATTCATCAGCGCCACCGCCCGCAAGGTGTCAGCGCCCATCACGCCCCTCTTCTGCCGCGGCAAGGGCGGCGGCAAAACCATAGAGGTCGATGGCAAACCGTTCGGCCAGCAGGCGCGGAATGTCCTCTTGCGGCACCCGAAAGCCGCGTTCGACCCGCAGGATACGGCTGTCATTGCCGTCATGCGCGCCGCGCACGAACATGATCTGGTCCACCAGCGACAGAACCGGCATGCGTTTCCAGATCTGGTGATGCGGGTAATCCAGCACGAAACGCCCGCCGTCGCGCGGCAGGGCCAGCACCAGCCCCGGCGCCCAGTTCTGCGCCAGCACCGGCGCGGCCGTCACGCGCCCGCCTTCGTCGCGGATCAGGAACCCCTTGGCATAATCCAGCGCCAGCGCGCCATGCCGGCCCTGCACCCGCTCCACCAGCGCCAGATCGCGGCGGATGCGTTGCACGAAATTGCGGCTGATCGCATCGTCATCGTCGAGCCGGAACTGCGCGACGATCTGCGCCGCCGGATCGACAAGCGGCCGCATCGCCGCCGCACAGACCGCGCGATGTTCGCCGGGCGCGGTCGCCCCAACCCGGATCTGCGGCAGGTCAGAGACCAGGCGTCGCAACCGTCCCTGCCACGGCTCGGGCAGATCCGCGCCGATCAGCAGGACCAGCGTGAAATCCGGGTCGGTTTGCAGCGCGAGGCCCGGCAGCGCCACATGTTCAAACCAGGCCAGCCGCCGCGCCAGCCGCCGCGGATCATACAGCGCCGCGCGGCGCGCGCCGATCTCCTCGGGCATCGATTGAAAGGCGCCGAGGCTCGGCACCGAAAACCGGCACAGGCCCATCACCTGCACGGTCATCGCCTAGAACCCCCGCAGGAAATCGGCGGTAAAGGGGAAATGCGCCTCCAGTTGCGGCGCCACCTCCTCCCACCGGCTTTTCTCGATCCGGCCCGAGGCATGGGGGTCGCTGTCATTATCGGCATGGACCGTGCGGATGAAGGCCGGCGCCTCGGCATCGGTGAAGGTATTGTAGAACTGGCCGCAAAATCGGTGATTGCGGCGAAAGATGTTCTCGCTGACCCCGCGCGGCGTGGTCATGGCCAGGCCCAGCCCGATGGGGGTCTTTTCCACCACCTCGTAGATCTCGTTGCCGCCCGCCTTGCGCTCCAGAAAGAAGCCGCGATTGCAGCCGGTCACCAGCGGCACTTCCTGCCCCACCACCGGCAGCAGCGCCGCGACCACGCGGCGCATCCGGGCGATATGGTCGATATCCAGCGCATCGTCATCGTCCAGCCGAAAGCCGGTGACATGGCTGGCCGCCTCCGGCGTCGCCAGGGCAAAGGCCTTGCGGATCGCAAGGTAATGCTGCATCGGCGCCAGCGCCGCGACACGCGCGCCCTTCAAGGGCGCAATCGCATCATTCAGCCGGTCGCGCCATGCCGCCGGCAGGCTCCGGCCGATCAGAAAAACCATGCGGAAATCGCCATCCGACTGCGCCAGAAGCGCCGGCATCGCCAGCTTTTCGAACAGTTGGAACCGGCGCTCCAGCCGGGCGGGATCATAGAGCCGCGCCTCCAGTGCCGCGATATCCGGCGCCTCCTGGGCAAAGCCGCCGATCGACGGATAGGAAAACCGCATCAATCCGATGATCTGCGGGCGAATGCCCTCCTTGACCGCTGCCACGTCCTGCTCCCTGCACTATGGCGCGAGGATGGCCGCGAAGCCCGGCCCTGTCAAACCGGCGCGCTGCACAAACCGCACAAGCAAAAGCCCCCGCCACGGGGGCGGGGGCTTTCGATCTTTCAGAACCGATCAATCGCGGCTTTCGACCGTATCGACCAGACCGCTGTCGCTGTCATTCTCCATCACGTCGAAGGAGGGCGCGGTCAGCACGGCCGAGGCCTCGCTGCGACGCTCTTCGATGACGGCATGGTCACGCTCATGCGCGATCTTCTTCACGCGGCTGGTGGCACCGCCGGTACCGGCCGGGATCAGACGACCCACGATGACGTTTTCCTTCAGGCCGACCAGCTTGTCGCGCTTGCCCTGAACCGAAGCCTCGGTCAGCACGCGGGTGGTTTCCTGGAAGGACGCCGCCGAGATGAAGCTGCGGGTTTGCAGCGACGCCTTGGTGATGCCCAGCAGGATCGGCTCGGCATGCGCCTCACGCAGACCATGGGCGCGCGCCTTCTCGTTCACCTCGTCCAGCTCGGCCTTGTCAACATGCTCACCTTTCAGAAGCGTCGTCTCGCCCGAGTCCAGAATCTCGTATTTCTGGAGCATCTGGCGCACGATCACTTCGATGTGCTTGTCGTTGATCTTCACGCCTTGCAGGCGATAGACGTCCTGCACTTCGTCGATCATGTAGTTGGCCAGCGCCTCGACACCCATGATGCGCAGGATGTCATGCGGCGCGGGGTTGCCGTCCATGATGTAGTCGCCCTTCTGGACGAAATCGCCTTCCTGCACCGGAATATGTTTCCCCTTCGGGATCATGTATTCCATCGGCTGCAAGGTCTCGTCCACCGGCTCGATGGTGATGCGGCGCTTGGACTTGTAGTCCTTGCCAAAGCGCACATAGCCATCGTTTTCGGCGATGATCGCGTGATCCTTCGGACGACGGGCCTCGAACAGTTCCGCCACGCGGGGCAGACCCCCGGTGATGTCCTTGGTCTTGGCACCTTCGCGCGGGATCCGCGCCACCACGTCACCGGCCTTCAGTTCCTGCCCGTCCTCGATCGACAGAATGGCATCGACCGACATCGGATAGGTGATCGGGTTGCCCTGATCGTTGCGCATCGGCTCGCCCGTGGCGGGGTTGACGATGATGATCTCGGGCTTGAGATCGCTGCCCTTGGGCGCCGACCGCCAGTCCGACACGATCTTCTGCGTCATCCCGGTCGCGTCGTCGGTATCGTCGCGCACCGAGATGCCCGAGATGAGGTCCACGAACTTTGCCACACCGGCCTTTTCGGCGATGATCGGCAGGGTATAGGGATCCCATTCGAACAGCTTGGTGCCGCGCTTGACCTGCGCGCCTTCCTTGATGTGCAGCTTGGAGCCGTAGCCCAGCTTGTGAACCGCGCGCTCGCCGCCATTCTCGTCGATGATGGCGATGGACATGTTGCGGCCCATCACGATCTGTTCGCCGCGGTCATTCGTCAGAGTGTTGCCGTTGCGGAACTCGATCTTGCCCTCTTGCGAGGCTTCAAGGAACGACTGCTGGCCGCCCTGCGCCACGCCGCCGATGTGGAAGGTCCGCATCGTCAGCTGGGTGCCCGGTTCGCCAATGGACTGGGCAGCGATGATGCCGACCGCCTCGCCGATATTGACCAGCGTGCCACGGGCAAGGTCACGGCCATAGCACATCGCACAGACGCCTTCCTCGGCGTCGCAGGTCAGCGGGCTGCGGATGCGGCAATGCTGCACGCCATGGGTGGCGATGGCATCGGCCTTGCGCTCGTCGATCAGCTCGCCCGCCTTGACGATGACCTCCTCGGTGCCGGGCACCAGGATGTCATCGGCCGCGACACGGCCCAGCACGCGCTCGGACAGCGAGGCGACGACCTCACCGTCATTGACCGCGGCCTCGGCATTGATCGCGCGCTCGGTGCCGCAATCGTGCAGACGCACGATGCAGTCCTGCGCCACGTCCACCAGACGGCGGGTCAGGTAGCCCGAGTTCGCCGTCTTCAGCGCGGTATCCGACAGACCCTTCCGGGCGCCGTGGGTCGAGTTGAAGTATTCAAGAACGGTCAGACCTTCCTTGAAGTTCGAGATGATCGGCGTCTCGATGATCTCGCCGTTCGGCTTGGCCATCAGGCCGCGCATCGCGCCCAGCTGCTTCATCTGCGTGACCGAACCCCGGGCACCGGAGTGGGCCATCATATAGACCGAGTTCGGCTCTTTCTCGGCGCCGTTCTCTTCGTATTTCGACGCCGAGATGGTGGCCATCATGGCCTCGGTCACCTTGTCGTTGCACTTCGACCAGGCGTCCACGACCTTGTTGTACTTCTCGCCCTGGGTGATCAGACCATCCAGATATTGCTGCTCGAAGCCGGCAACCTGATCCTTCACCTCATTGACGATCTCCCACTTGTTGTCGGGGATCACCATGTCGTCCTTGCCGAAGGAAATCCCGGCGCGGAACGCCTCGCGGAAGCCCAGACCCATGATCTGATCGCAGAAGATGACCGACTCTTTCTGGCCGCAATAGCGGTAGACGGTGTCGATGACGGTCTGCACGTCCTTCTTGCGGAGCAGGCGGTTGACCAGCTCGAAGGGCGCCTTGGCGTTCAGAGGCAGCAGGTTGCCCAGCCGCAGGCGGCCGGGGGTCGTCTCATAGCGTTTCCAGACGATGTTGCCTTCGTCATCGACCTGACGCAGACGCGCGGTGATCTTGGCGTGCAGATGCACGGCGCCACCGGCCAGCGCGTGTTCGACTTCCTCGATGTCGCGGAAGATCTTGCCTTCGCCGACCATGCCCTTGCGTTCCATGGTGACGTAGTAAAGACCCAGCACCATGTCCTGCGACGGCACGATGATCGGCGCGCCGTTGGCGGGCGACAGCACGTTGTTCGTGGACATCATCAGCACACGCGCCTCAAGCTGGGCTTCCAGCGAGAGGGGGACGTGGACCGCCATCTGGTCGCCGTCAAAGTCGGCGTTGAAGGCCGAGCAGACCAGCGGGTGAAGCTGGATCGCCTTGCCTTCGATCAGGATCGGTTCAAACGCCTGGATGCCCAGACGGTGCAGCGTCGGCGCGCGGTTCAGCAGCACCGGATGTTCGCGGATCACCTCATCCAGGATATCCCAGACCTCGGGACGCTCTTTTTCGACCAGCTTCTTCGCCTGTTTCACGGTCGAGGACAGGCCCTTGGCCTCCAGCCGCGAATAGATGAAGGGCTTGAACAGTTCGAGCGCCATCTTCTTGGGCAGGCCGCATTGATGCAGCTTCAGCTCCGGCCCGGTCACGATGACCGAACGACCCGAGAAGTCCACCCGCTTGCCGAGCAGGTTCTGACGGAACCGGCCCTGCTTGCCCTTGAGCATGTCGGACAGCGATTTCAGCGGGCGCTTGTTGGTGCCCGTGATCACGCGGCCCCGGCGGCCGTTATCGAACAGCGCGTCCACCGCCTCTTGCAGCATGCGCTTTTCGTTGCGCACGATGATGTCGGGCGCACGCAGTTCGATCAGCCGCTTCAGGCGGTTGTTCCGGTTGATGACGCGACGATACAGGTCGTTCAGGTCAGAGGTCGCAAAGCGGCCCCCGTCCAGCGGCACCAGCGGACGCAGTTCCGGCGGAATCACTGGCAGCACGGTCAGGATCATCCATTCCGGGCGGTTGTTCGATTCGAGGAAGCTTTCCACGATCTTCAGCCGCTTGATGATCTTCTTCGGCTTCAGCTCGCCCGTGGCTTCCTTCAGCTCCTCGCGCAGCGTCTCGGCGGTTTGTTCCAGGTCGATCGCCGACAGCATGTCACGGATCGCCTCGGCGCCGATATTGGCGGTGAAAGCGTCGGCGCCATACTGGTCCTGCGCGTCGAGGAACTCTTCCTCGGTCATCAGCTGACCATAGGTCAGGTCGGTCAGACCCGGCTCGATGACGACATAGTTTTCAAAATAGAGGATCCGCTCCAGATCGCGCAGCGTCATGTCGAGCATGAGGCCGATCCGGCTGGGCAGCGATTTCAGGAACCAGATATGGGCAACGGGCGCGGCCAGTTCGATATGGCCCATCCGCTCGCGCCGCACCTTCTGGAGCGTGACTTCGACGCCGCATTTCTCGCAGACGACGCCGCGATATTTCATGCGCTTGTATTTGCCGCAGAGGCATTCGTAATCCTTGATCGGGCCAAAGATACGCGCGCAGAACAGACCGTCACGCTCCGGCTTGAACGTGCGGTAGTTGATGGTTTCCGGCTTCTTGATCTCGCCATAGGACCAAGACAGGATCCGCTCAGGCGAAGCGAGCGAGATCTTGATCTCGTCAAAGGTCTTGGCGGGCGCCACCGGGTTGAACGGGTTGGTGCTGAGTTCCTGGTTCATTTTCAAATCCTTGAAAGGGCGCGGGGGGCGAAGCGGGGAGACCGCAATTCTTCGACGAAGAATTGCGATCCCGGGTTTTCAGTGAAAACCCGTTCCCTCACTCCTCCTCCGCATCCAGGAGTTCCATATTCAGGCCGAGGCCGCGGACTTCCTTCACGAGCACGTTGAAGCTCTCGGGAACGCCCGCCTCGAAATTGTCCTCGCCCTTCACGATCGACTCGTAGACCTTGGTCCGGCCGGCCACGTCGTCCGACTTCACTGTCAGCATCTCTTGCAGGGTATAGGCGGCACCATAGGCTTCCAGCGCCCAGACCTCCATCTCCCCCAGACGCTGACCGCCGAACTGCGCCTTGCCGCCCAGCGGTTGCTGGGTCACGAGGCTGTACGGCCCGGTCGAACGCGCGTGCAGCTTGTCATCGACCAGGTGGTGCAGCTTGAGCATGTATTTCACGCCCACCGTGACCTTGCGCTGGAACTTCTCGCCAGTGCGGCCGTCGAACACCTCGGATTGGCCCGACTTGTCAAAGCCCGCGCGGATCAGCGCGTCATTGACATCGGCTTCCTTGGCGCCGTCGAAGACCGGCGTGGCGATCGGCACGCCGCGACGCACCGCATCCGCGCTTTCGATCAGCGCCGCGTCATCGGCACCGCCAAAGGCCTCGTCAAAGGTCTCGTCGCCATAGGCAAAGCGCATGGCTTCCTTGACCGGGGTCAGATCGCCCGAGCGGCGATAGTCTTGCAGCGCCTCGTCGATCTTCAGGCCCAGACCGCGCGCGGCCCAGCCCATATGGGTCTCGAGGATCTGCCCGACATTCATCCGCGACGGCACGCCAAGCGGGTTCAGCACCAGATCGACCGGGGTGCCATCCGCGAGGAACGGCATGTCTTCCATCGGCACGACCTTGGAGATGACGCCCTTGTTGCCGTGACGGCCGGCCATCTTGTCGCCCGGTTGCAGCTTGCGCTTCACCGCGACAAAGACCTTGACCATCTTCATCACACCCGGGGGCAGATCGTCGCCACGGCGGACCTTCTCCACCTTGTCCTCGAAGCGCAGATCCAGCGCGCGGCGTTGTGCCTCGAACTGGTCGTGCAGCGCCTCGACTTCCTTGGCCAGATCCTCCTCGCCGACGGCAAGCTGCCACCACAGGCCGCGCGACAGCGTGCCCAGCAGTTCGTCGTCGATGGTCGAACCGGCCTTGATGCCTTTCGGCCCCTTGACCGCCACCTTGCCGAGGATCAGCGATTTCAGACGCGCATAGATGTTGCGCTCCAGGATCGCCAGTTCGTCGTCGCGGTCGCGCGACAGGCGTTCGACTTCCTCACGCTCGATCTGAAGCGCGCGCTCGTCCTTGTCCACACCGTGACGGTTGAAGACGCGGACCTCGACGATGGTGCCATAGGCCCCCGGCGGCAGGCGCAGCGAGGTGTCGCGCACGTCCGACGCCTTTTCACCGAAGATGGCGCGGAGAAGCTTTTCTTCCGGCGTCATCGGGCTTTCGCCCTTGGGGGTGATCTTGCCGACCAGAATGTCGCCCGGCTGCACTTCGGCACCGATATAGACGATGCCGGCCTCGTCGAGGTTGCGCAGCGCCTCTTCACCGACATTCGGGATGTCGCGGGTGATCTCTTCCGGGCCCAGCTTGGTATCGCGGGCGGCGACCTCGTATTCCTCGATATGGATCGAGGTGAAGACGTCATCGCGCAGGATGCGTTCGCTGATCAGGATCGAGTCTTCGTAGTTGTAGCCGTTCCACGGCATGAAGGCCACGATCACGTTCCGGCCAAGCGCCAGTTCGCCCATGTCGGTGCAGGGGCCGTCGGCCACCACCTCGCCACGCGCGACCACATCGCCCACCTTCACCAGCGGACGCTGGTTGATGCAGGACGACTGGTTCGACCGCTTGAACTTGCGCAGACGATAGATGTCCACGCCCGGCTCGCCGGGTTCCAGCATCTCGGTCGCGCGGATAACGATCCGGGTCGCATCGACCTGGTCGATCACGCCCGCCCGGCGCGCCATGATCGCGGCGCCGGAATCGCGCGCCACCACGGCCTCGATCCCGGTGCCCACGAAGGGCGCGTCGGATTGCAGCAGCGGCACGGCCTGACGCTGCATGTTCGACCCCATCAACGCGCGGTTGGCGTCGTCATTCTCCAGGAAGGGAATGAGAGAGGCCGCGACCGACACAAGCTGCTTGGGCGACACGTCGATCAGGTCGATCGCGTCGGGGGTGTTGAGCATGAATTCCCCGGCCTTGCGGCTGGAGATCAGGTCATCCTGGAAGCGGCCTTCACCATCCTGCGCGGCGTTGGCCTGGGCGACGGTGTGGCGCATCTCCTCGGTGGCCGACATGTAGACCACATCGTCGGTCACCTTGCCGTCCACCACCTTGCGGTAGGGGGTTTCGATGAAGCCATACTTGTTCACCCGCGCGAAGGTCGCGAGGCTGTTGATCAGACCGATGTTCTGGCCTTCGGGCGTTTCGATCGGGCACATCCGGCCATAATGGGTCGGGTGAACGTCGCGCACCTCGAAGCCCGCGCGTTCACGGGTCAGACCGCCCGGCCCAAGCGCCGAAAGACGCCGCTTGTGCGTCACCTCGGACAGCGGGTTGGTCTGGTCCATGAACTGCGACAGCTGCGACGAGCCGAAGAATTCACGCACCGCCGCCGCCGCCGGTTTGGCATTGATCAGGTCCTGCGGCATGATCGTGTCGATTTCCACCGACGACATGCGCTCCTTGATGGCGCGCTCCATCCGCAGCAGACCGACGCGATACTGGTTCTCCATCAGTTCGCCGACCGAGCGCACCCGGCGGTTGCCGAGGTGGTCGATATCGTCGATCTCGCCCTTGCCGTCGCGCAGTTCGACCAGCGCCTTGATGCAGGCCACGATATCCTCGCGGTCCAGCGTGCGCTGCGTGTCGGGCTTGCCCAGATCCAGACGCATGTTCATCTTGACCCGGCCCACGGCCGACAGGTCATAGCGCTCGCTGTCGAAGAACAGCGTGTCGAACAGGGTCGAGGCGGCTTCGACGGTCGGCGGCTCGCCCGGACGCATCACGCGATAGATGTCCATCAGCGCGGTTTCGCGATTCCAGTTCTTGTCCGCCGCCATGGTGTTGCGGATGTAGGGACCGACGTTGATATTGTCGATATCCAGCACCGGGATCTCGGCAATGCCTTGATCCAGCAGGGTTTTCAGGCTGCCACCCTTGACGTCGCCGTCACGGTCGTAATCCAGCGTGATCTCGTCGCCGGCTTCGGCCCAGATCTCGCCATTGCTTTCATTGATCAGATCGCGCGCGACATAGCGGCCCAGGATGTGATCGAAGGGCACCAGCAATTCGGTGATCTGGCCTTCGTCGATCCATTTCTTGACCATGCGCGGCGTTGCCTTTTCGCCGGCCTTGAGGATGACCTCACCGCTGGCGGCATCCACCAGATCATAGCTCGGCCGGGTGCCGCGCACGCGATCGGGGAAGAAGCGGGTGACCCAGCCCTTGTTCTTCACATGCTTGAAGGTGACCGTGTCGTAATAGGACGACATGATCGTGTCCTGATCCATGCCAAGTGCATAGAGCAGCGTCGTCACCGGCAGTTTGCGGCGACGGTCGATACGGGCGAACACGATATCCTTGGCGTCGAACTCGAAGTCCAGCCAGCTGCCGCGATACGGGATGATGCGGCAGGCGAACAGCAGTTTGCCCGAGGAATGGGTCTTGCCCTTGTCATGGTCGAAGAACACGCCGGGCGAACGGTGCATCTGGCTGACGATCACGCGCTCGGTGCCGTTCACGATGAACGTGCCGTTCGCGGTCATCAGGGGCATGTCGCCCATGTAGACGTCCTGTTCCTTGATGTCCTTGACCGAGCGGGCCCCGGTGGTCTCATCGACATCGAACACGATCAGGCGCAGCGTCACCTTCAGCGGCGCGGCATAGGTCATGTCGCGCTGCTGGCACTCGTCCACGTCGTATTTGGGCTTTTCCAGCTCGTATTTCACGAATTCCAGAACGGCCGTCTCGTTGAAATCCTTGATCGGGAACACCGACTGGAAGACGCCCTGAATGCCCTCGCCATCTGCCGCCTTCGGGCCGTCGCCCGATTTCAGGAACAGATCGTAAGAGGATTTCTGAACCTCGATGAGGTTCGGCATTTCAAGGACTTCACGGATCTTGCCATAGTAGCGGCGGACCCGCTTCTGGCCAACGTAGCTCTGAGCCATGCTCATCGTCACCTTTCTGTTTCGCCGGCGCGCCACCTGTCGGGGTTCAGGCGCGCACCGAATGCGAGGTCAGGGGGGAGGTTCCATTCATGCGGCCCCTCCCGAAGGGCCGCTCCCGAACCTCTGAACCGCGCCTGGGAAGGTGCTGCGCGCAGCCGCTTCCGAACCGGGTTCCCGAGACGGCGCAAGCTGGGCCTGACCAAAGGTCAGACCCAGCCCGGACCGTAAACCTTGCGGCGCCCGAGGGCACCGAAGGGATTACTTCAGCTCGACCTTGGCGCCAGCCTCTTCGAGCTTCTTCTTCATCGCTTCGGCGTCGGCTTTCGAGACAGCCTCTTTCACCTTGCCGCCAGCTTCGACGAGGTCTTTGGCTTCTTTCAGGCCCAGACCGGTGATGCCGCGCACTTCCTTGATCACGTTGATCTTGTTGGCGCCGGCGTCGGTCAGGACGACGTCGAATTCGGTCTTTTCTTCTTCGGCAGCAGCAGCCGGGCCAGCGGCCGGGCCAGCAACCATCACGGCGCCGCCAGCGGCGGGCTCGATGCCGTATTCATCCTTCAGGATGGTTTTCAGTTCCTGCGCTTGCAGGAGGGTCAGACCGACGATTTGTTCGGCAAGAGCTTTCAGATCAGCCATTTTACACTTCCGTTCAGTTGAGATGGGTTCCAACGAGATTGGATCGACCCACGCAGAGTATCCCGAGGATCAGGCCGCAGCCTTTTCCTCGATGGTTTTCAGGATGCCAGCGATGTTCGAAGCAGGCGCGCCAATGGCACCGGCGATGCTGGAGGCGGGCGCACCAATCATCGACACGATCTGAGCAATCAGCTCTTCGCGCGACGGCATGGCGGCCACGGCTTTCACACCGGCCGAGTCCAGGACCGTGTCGCCCATAGCCCCGCCCAGCAGAACGAACTTGTCGTTCTTCTTGGCATAGGCCTCGCAGACCTTCGCCGCAGCGACGGGGTCTTCCGAGAAGGACAGCACAGTCATGCCCGTGAGGAGATCACCCATCTTTGCAGCGGGGTGGCCCTCGAGGGCGATCTTGGCGAGCTTGTTCTTGGCAACGCGCACGGAACCGCCGACGGCGCGCATTTGCGCCCGGAGGTCCTGCATCTCGGCAACCGTGATACCTGCGTAATGTGCAACCACAACCACGCCAGAGCTTGCGAAGATCTGGCCGAGTTCCTCGACCACTTTCTCTTTCTGGGCTCTATCCACAGTTTCACTCCAAGTTTGGGGGTTTCCCCCCGGCTCGTCATTGCCCCTGTTGCCAGGAGCGTTCGGGTCCGCTTGGGTCCCGGCCAGGATCGCCAAAGGCGTCTCAAGTCCCGTTCCCCATCTCAGGCTGGATATTAAGGCGTTTGCGCGCCACCCGCCGTCTCGGACAGGACGGGGCGAATTCGCCCCGCCATCCCCCTGTCACCAGAGGGAATTCATCGGGCAAGGGGCGCCGCCCCCTGCCCCGCGCCTCAGTTGCCCGAGGCCGAAGCCAGGTCCAGCGACACGCCCGGACCCATGGTCGAGGACAGCGAGACCTTCTTCAGATAGGTGCCCTTGGCGCCGGTCGGCTTGGCCTTGGTCACGGCGTCCACGAAGGCGCGCACGTTCTCGGCCAGCTTGTCTTCGGTGAAGGAGACCTTGCCGATACCGGCATGGATCACACCGGCCTTTTCGACCTTGAACTGCACTTCGCCGCCCTTCGCCGCTTCGACAGCCGTTTTCACGTCCATCGTCACGGTGCCGACCTTCGGGTTCGGCATCAGGTTGCGCGGGCCCAGGATTTTACCCAGACGGCCGACCAGCGGCATCAGATCCGGGGTGGCGATGCAGCGATCGAACTCGATCTTGCCGCCCTGGATGGTTTCCAGCAGGTCTTCGGCGCCCACGATGTCGGCGCCGGCGGCCTTGGCTTCGTCAGCCTTGGCGCCACGGGCGAACACCGCCACGCGCACGGTCTTGCCGGTGCCGTTCGGCAGTTGCACGACGCCCCGGACCATCTGGTCGGCGTGACGCGGGTCAACGCCCAGGTTCATCGCGATTTCAAGGGTTTCGTCGAATTTCGCCGTGGCGGCCGACTTGATCAGCTTCACCGCGTCTTCGACCGAGACCAGTTCCTTGCCAGCGAAGGCTTCGCGGGCGGCTTTGGTGCGTTTACCGAGTTTCGCCATGATCTCAGCCCTTCACTTCGATGCCGCAGGACTTGGCCGAGCCAAGGATGATCTGCATCGCGGCCTCGACCGAGTTCGCGTTCAGGTCTTTCATCTTGGTTTCGGCGATCTGGCGGATCTGCGCCGCGGTCACCTTGCCAGCCACTTCACGGCCCGGCTTGGTCGAACCTTTCGGACGGTTCCGCTTGCCGACGGGCGGCAGACCGGCGGCGACCTTCAGCAGATACGAGGCCGGCGGGGTCTTCAGGTCGAGCGAGAAGGACTTGTCCTGATAGTAGGTGATCACGACCGGCACGGGGGTGCCCGGCGTGTAATCAGCCGACTTCGCGTTGAATTCCTTCACGAAGGCCATGATGTTCAGGCCACGCTGACCGAGGGCGGGGCCCACCGGCGGCGACGGGTTGGCCTGCTGGGCCTTCACTTGCAGCTTGAGGCTGCCGATAATCTTCTTGGCCATTGGCCATCTCCTTTGTCACCGCACCCCGACCGGGGCGCATGGTTTAGTGGTCCGGTCCGGGGTTATCCCCCTCGCCTCCCACGCGAAACACATCAGATCTCTTTCGAGACCTGCGTGAATTCCAGTTCGACCGGGGTCGCGCGGCCAAAGATCGACACGGTCACCTTCAGGCGGCTGTGCTCTTCGTCCACACCCTCGACCATGCCGTCGAAACCCTCGAACGGGCCGTCGGTCACTTTCACCTTCTCGCCGATGTCGAAGCGAATCAGCGTGCGCGGCGCGGCCTCGCCTTCCTCGACCCGGTTGAGGATCGCGTTCACCTCGGCGTCGCGCATCGGCATCGGCTTGCCCTGCGGCCCCAGAAAGCCCGTCACGCGGTTGATCGACGAAATCAGGTGATAGCCGCGATTCGTCATCTCCATGCGCACCAGCACATAGCCCGGCATGAAGCGGCGCTCGCTCGACACTTTCTTGCCGCGACGGACCTCGATCACCTCTTCGGTGGGCACGAGAACTTCCTCGATTTCTTCCTCGAGGCCGTTTTCCGTCACGGCTTGCTTGATCTGCTCGGCGACCTTCTTCTCGAAATTCGAGAGGACGCTCACCGAATACCAACGCTTGGCCATGCTTGCCGCCTTCACATTCCTGCCGGACCGAGGCCCGGAAATTCTTTCATTTTCAGGGCCTTGCCGCCCCGATCCGAACAAAAAACAGCGCGCGACACGAATCGCCGCGCGCCGGTTCCCGTTCTTTGAGCGCGGGAATAGCCCGCAACGCCCATGAATTCAAGGGAAAACGCCGCGCCGGGGCCGCCCCCGGCAAAGTCCGGCTCAGGCGCCCAGACCGCCCACGATCGCCGACAGGCCGGCGCGGATGCCGAAATCCACCAGGCTGAAGAAGGTCGCCGCCAGTGCCGCCATGACAAAGACCATGACCGTGGTCAGCATCACCTCGCGGCGCGACGGCCAGTGGACCTTGCCCACCTCGGTGCGCACCTGCTGGATGAACTGGAGGGGGGTGACCTTCGCCATGTCTTTACGTCCTGATCATGCGCCTGACGCGCTTTCAGTCGGCGGAAATAAGGCCTCGCCCCCGGAAATTCAAGCCATTCCGGCCATGGCGGGTCAAGTCGCGCCGCATGGCCACCGCCCTGCCGCAAATCCGCCGCGCTTTTGCCCGGCCGGCAAGGCAGGCTGCGCCCCGAGGCAATCATCGGGGGCACAGGATCATGCACGAAGATTTCGCGGCGCGCGCGGCCCGGCTGGCAGAGCGTCACGCCCAGCCCGGCCACCCGCAGAACCCCGATCAGGGCGCCGGCAGCGGACGCGGCGGCGGCATGGTGATGGGGCTGATCCTGGGGCTGCTGGGGGTCTGCGGCGCGCAGGTCGCGCGCTATCACTTCTTTCCCGACACGATGACCGGCATCAGTGCCGATGCCGATCTGGGCCTCGCGCTTGGCGGGGGGCTTGTGCTGTCGCTGGCTCTGGCGCTGGTGCTCGGCATCGGCGGCAAGGGCGCGCTGCTGACGCAGCTCATGGGTGCGGCGCTGATGGCCGCCAGTTTCCACAACGTGTTTCACTGGCTGCCCGGCCCGATGGCCGCGGCATTTTCGCCCGAATATGCCGCAACGATCCAGGCCCAGACCCAGGTCAACACGCTCCGCTTCCGCGACCGCAGCTATCCGCTGCTGCCGGTGCGGAGCGACACTGCCGTGCCCGGCCCGCAAGCCACGCATGAGGAACCGAGCATGGGCAAGCTGGCCATGGCCGCGCTCAGCCTGATGGACGGCAGCGCCGGTCTGGGCAGCCCCTCGGCCAACTCTCCCGAGGCGCAGGCCGTCGCGTCCGCGATGGCCCAGGCGATCACCGGCGGCGATATGGGCGGGCTGCATCCCGACATGCAAAAGGCGCTTCAGGCCATGCCGGCGGCCGCCCTCGCCAATGCGGCCCCTCCCGCCGTGGCCGCGGCAACCGACTGCGCCGCGGGCGAGGACAGCACCCTGCCCCGCCGGTTGGAGTTGGATTCGCACAAGAAGACCGGCAAGCCCGCCAGTGCGCGCTGCGCCAATCACTGAGGCCACGACGGCGTGGCCGAGGGCGGATCAACCCGCGACGGTGTGATTGAAGGGCCTGGCAGGGGCAGCAGGACTCGAACCCGCGACCCTCGGTTTTGGAGACCGATGCTCTACCAACTGAGCTATACCCCTAGGCCTGCGGGGGAGTTACGGCACCCGACGGGGGAAATCAAGGGGCAACCTGCCAGAGATCCACCGAATTTTCCGCCCCCCTCAACAGTGCTGCAAAGCCGCCAGATCCGCCGCGGCCAGGGCGGGGATGGCCGCCTCGATCCGCGCCACCGGCCAATCCCACCACCGCAGCGCCAAAAGCCCTTCGATCACCTCGGGGGCAAAGCGTCTTCGCAGGATCCGCGCCGGATTGCCCGCGACGATACTATAGGGCGGCACCTCGCCCGCGACGACCGCGCCCGCCCCGACGATCACCCCGGCCCCCAGACGCGCGCCCGGCAGGATCAGGGCACCATGGCCGATCCAGACATCGGCGCCGATCACCGTATCGGGCAAGGGGCCGCCCCCCTCCATCATCGCCGCCAGCCGCGCGGGATCGAAGATGTCGAACGGATAGGTGCTGATCCCCGTCATGGCGTGATTGGCCGACGCGGTGATGAAACGCACGCCATGGGCGATCTGGCAGAACGGCCCCAGCTCCAGCCGCTCCGGCGCGCCCGGGTATAGATAGGGCGCAAGACGCGCCGCCCAATCCTGCGGCGGATCGAAATCATTGGCGTAGGAGTGGCGCCCGACCGTGATGTTGGGATGGTCGATCACCGCCGCCAGATGGACGATGGACGGATTTCTGGCGCCCGAGGCAAAGCGCATGGGGTGCCGCAGCGCGGCGTTCAGAAACGGCATGACAAGATCCTGTGCTGGAAACCTGGATGAATCGGTTCAGACGGTCCTGTTCATGCGCTCCTCCCCTGAAAGCCCGGTCAGGGTGACACAGGCCGCGCGTCCGGGCAAGGGCCGGTCGCGGGCAAGATGCCTCAGCGAAACCGCCCGCCGCGTTCGATCACCTCGATCTGATACCCGTCGGGATCAGCGATGAAGAAGAACCGCGCCACCGCCGCCTCACCCCGCCGGAAATCCACGATGTCGCGCGGCGCCAGCCCCGCGGCGCGCAGCCGCGCATGTTCGGCGGCGAGATCCGCCACGGTCAGCGCCAGATGGCCATAGCCATCGCCCAGATCATAGGGCGCGCTGCGGCCCTTGTTCACCGTCAGCTCCAGCTCAAAGCCGGTTTCGGCATTGGCCAGATAGATCAGGGTAAAGCTGTCGAAATCGAGCCGGTCGGCAACCTCCAGCCCGAAGGCCTGCCGGTAAAAACCGACCGAGCGCGCCTCATCCAGCACGCGGATCATCGAATGCACCATCTTTGCCATATCCAGCCCCGTCTTCCTGATGACGCAACCGTCCTAGCACCGGATCGCAACCGGGTCACCCCGCCCCCCCCCCGATCCTTCGTCGAAGGATCGGCTGTCGCGCGGGGTGGGGAATGGAAAAGGCCGCCCCGGGGGGCGGCCTTTCCTTTCACGCGGGACACACCGTTGCGGGCGCGTCTCGGGATCATCATTCGATGATCTTGGACACGACGCCGGCGCCGACGGTGCGGCCGCCTTCGCGGATGGCGAAGCGCAGCTTCTCTTCCATCGCGATCGGCGCGATCAGCGACACGTTGAACTTCAGGTTGTCGCCCGGCATCACCATCTCGGTGCCTTCCGGCAGTTCAACGGTCCCGGTCACGTCGGTCGTGCGGAAGTAGAACTGCGGACGGTAGTTCGCGAAGAACGGGGTGTGACGGCCGCCTTCTTCCTTGGTCAGGATATAGGCCTCGGCCTCGAACTTCGTGTGCGGCTTCACCGAGCCGGGCTTGCACAGCACCTGGCCGCGCTCGATCCCGTCACGGTCCACGCCACGCAGCAGCAGACCCACGTTGTCGCCCGCTTCGCCCTGATCCAGCAGCTTGCGGAACATCTCGACGCCGGTGCAGACGGTTTTCTTCGACGGACGGATGCCGACGATTTCCAGTTCTTCACCAACCTTCACCACGCCGCGCTCGATACGGCCGGTCGCCACGGTGCCACGACCAGAGATCGAGAACACGTCCTCGACCGGCATCAGGAAGGGCTGATCCACGGCGCGCGCCGGGGTCGGGATGTATTCGTCCACCGCCGCGATCAGCGCGCGGATCGCGTCCTCGCCGATTTCCTTGTCGGTGCCGTTCATCGCCGCCAGGGCCGAACCCTTGATGATCGGAATGTCATCGCCCGGGTAGTCGTAGGACGACAGCAGTTCGCGGATTTCCATTTCCACGAGTTCCAGCAGCTCCGGGTCATCGACCTGGTCCACCTTGTTCATGAACACCACCATGTAGGGGATGCCCACCTGGCGACCCAGCAGGATGTGCTCGCGGGTTTGCGGCATCGGGCCGTCAGCGGCCGAAACCACCAGGATCGCGCCGTCCATCTGCGCGGCACCCGTGATCATATTCTTCACATAGTCCGCGTGGCCGGGGCAGTCCACATGCGCATAGTGACGCGATTCCGACTCGTATTCCACGTGGGCGGTCGAGATCGTGATGCCACGAGCACGCTCTTCCGGCGCGCCGTCGATCTGGTCATAGGCGCGGAATTCGCCGAAATACTTCGTGATCGCCGCCGTCAGCGTCGTCTTCCCGTGGTCAACGTGGCCGATCGTGCCAATGTTGACGTGCGGTTTGTTCCGTTCAAACTTTGCCTTTGCCATCGTGGCCCTCGCGGATTGGGGGGCCCGGCACGCCCGGACCCTATCTAGACAGGGCGCGACTTAGCCATGAAATCGGGGAAAATCAAGCCTCACTTCGCCGCCGTCGCCAGTTCGGCCGCCTCCGGCACGGCCCCGGTTTTCACCGCCGCGCCCGCCGCCGGCAGGCCGAACCAGTCGGGATGTTTGCGCAGCCAGCCCTCCACTGCCTTCACCGCATTGAAGGACAGCGCCTCCATCTGCTGCTCGCGCGTCTTGGTCAGCCCCGAGCCGATCACATTCGCCCCGTCGAGATTTTCAAAGACGGTGAACTGCTCGCCCTTTTCATTGAGCTTTTGCTGCCGGGCGTCGTCCCAGAGGTTCGCGGTCACCACCAGCACCGATTTCGGCGCCGCGATCACCGGAATGCCCGGCGGCGCCAGCGCATAGGCATCGACCGAAATCCCGAGATTGTAGATGCGATTCCCGTCATAGCGCCCGAAACGGTCATCCACCGCCTTGCGCATCGCCGCCTCCCATTCGTCGGGGGTCGCACTGCGCGAGATCGGCACCTTCTGCGCCTTGTCGGCCACCACCACATTATGCCCCAGCACGAAATCCCCCAGATCGGCGGGCGGATCGGCCAGATCGTTGCGCCCGCAGGCGGCCAGCAGCGACAAAAGGCAGATCAGGGCAAGGCGGCGCATCGGCGGGCTCCCGTAACTCGACCGCCCAGCCATAGCCGCCCCGTCGGCGCCGCGCAATCATCCCCCCTTGCCCGACGCCCCCGCCGCGCTATCGTGGCAGGATGGACAAGGCCCCCGCCCTTCCCGCCCGCTGCCCCGTGCGGGTGCCGTTGGCCACCGCGCCGCTCGGGCTTTTGGGCTCGCTGCGCGCGGGCCGGCGCAATGTGCTGGAACTGATCCCCGAAATCGCCACCCATGCACCGATCCTCTCCGGTCGCACCGGCCGCCGCTGGCATATGGTGATGGACCCCGAGGCCTTGCACCGCGTGCTGCGCGAAAACGTGGACGCCTACCCCAAATCGCTGGCAACCCGGCTGATCCTGGAACCCGCCATCGGCGACAGCCTGTTCGTGGCCGAGGGCGCGCATTGGCGCTGGCAACGTCGCACCGCGGCGCCGGCCTTCGCGCAACGCCATGTCGCGGCGCTCGGCCCGGTGATGACGGCGGCAGCCCAACGCGCGGCGGAGCGGGTGGCCGCCGCCGGCCCGCGCGCGATCAACCTCTTTGACGAGATGGTCGCCACCACCTTCGAGGTCATCTCCGATGTCACCCTTGCGGGCACCGGCGCCGGCGCGGATCGCACCCCCTTCGACCGCGCCGCGGTGCATCGCGCGATTGACGCCTATATCGCCGGCACCGCCCGGCTCTCGCTGCTTGATCTGCTGGGGCTGCCGGGCTGGGTGCCGCGTCCGGGCCGCCTGTTCGGCGGGCAGGGGATCAAGGCAATGCAACACATGGCCGATGCGGCGATCGAACGCCGCCGCGCCGCCGGGCCCAGCCCCCTCCCCGACCTGCTCGATCTGCTGCTGGCCGGCGAAGACCCCGAAACCCGCCGCCGCATGTCCACCTCGGAACTGCGCGACAACCTGCTGACCTTCATCGTCGCAGGGCACGAGACCACCGCGCTGACCCTTGCCTGGGCGCTCTATCTCTGCGCCTTCGACCCCGCCGAACAGGAACGCGCCCGGGACGAGGCCCGGGCCGTGCTGCACAGCCGCGCCGCCACCGCCGCCGACCTGCCCGCCCTGCCGATCTGCCGCGCGCTGATCGAGGAAACCCTGCGCCTCTACCCGCCCGCCGCCTTTCTCTCGCGCAGCGCCACCACCGAAGACCGGCTCTGCGGCCGCGAGGTGCGCCGCGGCGATACCGTGATCCTGCCGATCTACGCCCTGCATCGCCACCATGCGTATTGGCCCGATCCCGACCGCTTTCACCCGGATCGCTTTCTCGGCCCCCGCCCGGCGCGCTACACCTGGCTTCCCTTCGGCGACGGCCCCCGCATCTGCATCGGCGCCCAGTTCGCCCTGCAAGAGGCGGTGATCATCCTCGCCACCCTGCTGGCCCGCTTCCGCTTCACCGCCCTGCCCGGGCGCGATCCGAAACCCGTGATGATCCTGACCCTGCGCCCCGAAGGCGGCGTCTGGCTGACCGCCGAACCCGTCTGATCCCGGCCTTGCTTCTTGCCCGAAATACTCCCGCCGGAGGCAGACCCGAGGGCTTTCCCGCCAGGGAAAGACCGAGAGGAAAGACCCGCGCGCGCCAGCGCGCTCCGCTTCAAAAGCCCTGCAAGGCAGCGCGGCGGCTCAGTCGAACACCCCGGCCACGCGGCCAAACAGCATGAAGGCCCGCGCCGTGCGGCTGTCGGCCAGCGCGATCAGCTCCGCATCGCTCGCATTCTTCTCGAACTCGGCAAAGGTCTTGTCGAAGGTGCGCAGGAAGTGATGCGCCGCATCGCGAAACACCGGATCCTCGCGCATCCGCCCCGCCGTCAGCGCCAGCGAGGAACGGTCGCGAATACCGCCCAGCCCCGACACCGCCCCGCCCCGCGCGCCTTCGGCAAAGCTGCGCCACAATTCGGGCCGAGCGCGATCGGGCTTGAGGTCATCCATATAGATGCCCTCCTGCGCCAGCAGCGTCAGCACATCCTGCGCGGCCCGGATCAGCTTGGCAACCTTGCGGTCCTCCAGCGCCAGCCGCAACGCGCGAAACCCTTCCTTGTCCTCGGGGCTTTCGGGGAATTGCAGCGCGCGCACGAAATCCGCGATCGACAGCGGCGGGCGCAGGTCTTCGGCCGGGGTGCCCAGGGCCAGCGCCGGCTGGTCATCCACCGTCGCCGGCCGGCCCGCCAGCGCGGGCTTGCGCTCGCCCCCCGCCGCCAGCGAGGTATCGCGCCGCGAGGTAAAGGTCGCCAGCACCGTCTCGGTCGTCCGGGCCGAACGCTCGATCTCCTCCAGCTTCTTCTCCACCGAGGGCTGCACCTGACTCTGCACCCAGGTCGCGCGCATCGTCTCCACCGTCGATTGCAGCCGCGCCGCCTCGGCCCGCAGCTCCTGCACCGACCGCAGCGTGGTCACCGCCACCCAGATCACCGCAATGGGCAGGAACACCATCATCAGCGTCATCACCAGGCCCAGCGTGCCCACGCCCTCGGGCGCGACAAAGATATAGGCCGCCACCGCCACCAGCCAGATCACGCTGAGCGCCGAGGCGACCATTTCGGTCCGGCTCGACCGCAATTCCGGCTGCGCCGGCGGCGAGGCCTGCGGCGTCACGATCTTGCCTTGCTGAGAATCGGGCATGGCGGCCTCCTCTCGCGTCAGATGTAGCGAATGCTCAACACTTCGAAACTGCGATCCCCGCCGGGGGTTTTCACCTCGACACTGTCACCCTCGTCCTTGCCGATCAGCGCCCGCGCCAGCGGCGACTTGATGTTGAGCAGCCCGCGCTCCAGATCGGCCTCGACCTCGCCGACGATCTGATAGGTCTTTTCCTCGTCGGTATCCTCGTCCACCAGCGTCACCGTGGCGCCGAACTTGATCGGCCCCGACAGGCGTTCGGGGTCGATCACCTCGGCCAGCGACAGGATGCCTTCCAGTTCCTTGATACGCCCCTCGATGAAGCTCTGCTTCTCGCGCGCCGAATGGTATTCCGCGTTTTCCGACAGGTCGCCCAGTTCGCGCGCCTCGGCAATGGCCTGGATCACGGCGGGACGTTCCACCGACTTCAGGCGCTTCAGCTCTTCATCCAGCGAGACATGGCCCGCCCGGGTCATCGGAATCTTTTCCATCGGTCTTCCACGAAAAAAGCAAAGCCACGGCCCGCGGGGACCATGACTTTCGTGCATGTTTCCCGCAACTGACCCGAGAGCCCGCATAATTGCAAGGGGGCGTGGTGCCAAAACGGCATCTTGCCGCCTGCCAGCGGCATGATGCCCGAAAGAATATTACGCCTATGCCGCAATGCGGCGTTTTGATGTTGCGTCATGATTGACGCCGGGCTTCCCTTGCGGCACAGAACTTGCGCACCCAGCAGCGCGCGGCAAGGCAGGAAAAGGATCAAGGGATGAGCGGGATCGAACGCGAGAGCATGGAATACGATGTCGTGATCGTGGGCGGGGGGCCTGCGGGTCTCTCAGCAGCGATCCGCCTGAAACAGCTCGACCCCGATCTGAACGTCGTGCTGCTGGAAAAGGGCTCCGAGGTCGGCGCGCATATCCTTTCCGGGGCGGTGCTGGATACCTGCGGCCTCGACGCGCTGCTGCCGGACTGGCGGTCGATGGACGCGCCGGTCAAGACCGAGGTGAAGGAGGACAATTTCTATGTCCTCGGCCCGGCCGGGCAGATGCGCATCCCGAACTGGCCGATGCCGCCCTTCATGAACAATCACGGCAAATACATCGTCTCCATGGCGAATGTCTGCCGCTGGATGGCGGGCGTGGCCGAGGGGCTTGGGGTCGAGATTTTCCCCGGCATGTCCTGTTCGCAACTGGTCTATGAAGGCGACCGGGTGGTCGGCGTCGTCGCCGGCGAATTCGGCTTGGGCGAGGATGGCCAACCCGGCCCGGCCTATGAGCCGGGGATGGAGCTGCGCGGCAAATATGTCTTTCTGGCCGAGGGCGTGCGCGGGTCGCTGTCGAAAGAAGTGATCGCGAAATACGATCTGTCGAAGGGTCATTGCCCGCAGAAATTCGGCATCGGCATGAAAGAGATCTGGGAGATCGACCCCGCCAAGCACCGCGAGGGCACGGTGACCCATACGATGGGCTGGCCGCTGGGCAGCAATGCCGGGGGTGGCTCGTTCATTTACCATCTGGAAGGGAATCAGGTCTATGTTGGCTTCGTGGTTCACCTGAACTACGAAAACCCGCATCTCTATCCCTATATGGAGTTTCAGCGCTTCAAGCATCATCCCATGGTGGCGGAGCTTCTGGCAGGCGGCAAACGCGTGGCCTATGGCGCAAGGGCGATCAGCGAGGGCGGCTGGCAGTCCATGCCCAAGATGGTTGCGCCGGGCGTGGCGCTTCTGGGCTGTTCGGTCGGCATGGTGAACGTGCCCCGGATCAAGGGCAACCATAACGCCATGCTCTCGGGCAAGGCGGCAGCTGAAGCCGCGTTCGAGGCCATCCAGGCGGGCCGCGAGGGCGACGAACTTTCGACCTATGAAACCGAGGTGCGCGAAGGGGCGATCGGCAAGGATCTGAAGAAGGTCCGCAACGTCAAGCCGCTCTGGTCGAAATTCGGCCTCGTCGCCTCGTTGATGGGCGGCGGCGCCGACATGTGGCTGAACACGATCGGGCTGACGCTGTTCGGCACGCTGAAACATGGCAAGACCGATGCGGCGGCAACCGGCAAGGCCAGGGATTTCAAGAAGATCGACTATCCCAAACCCGACGGGAAGCTGTCCTTCGACCGGCTGACCAACGTCGCTTTCAGCTTTACCAATCATGATGAAAGCCAGCCGGCGCATCTGAAGCTGAAAGACCCGACACTGCCGATCCGCGTCAACCTTCCCGAATATGACGAACCGGCGCAACGCTACTGCCCCGCCGGCGTCTACGAAGTGCTGGGCGAAGGCCAGGATGCGACCTTCCGCATCAACTTCCAGAACTGCGTCCACTGCAAGACCTGCGACATCAAGGATCCGTCGCAGAACATCAACTGGACCACGCCCCAGGGCGGCGACGGGCCGAACTACCCCAATATGTGATAAACTCTGCGCGACAACGTGCCCAGGCGGGGCGTCCTTCGGGGCGCCCCGCATTGCGTTGCGCCAGTGCCGCCTTTAGGGTGCGGGAACACCGCAGGAGAACCCCATGCCGCGCATCCGCCCCGCCCTCGCCCTAGGTCTGGCGCTCAGCCTGCTGCCGCCGCTGGCCTGGGCCGAGGAGGCCGCCCGCGACATGACCGCGGAGAGCGCCGCCGTCTCCGAACCGATGAATGCGGGCGCCTATCTTGCCGCGCGCATCGCCGCCGCGAATGGCGATTACCGCGCCGCCGCGCATTGGTTCACCGAGGCCCTGAAGGCCGACCCCGTCAACCCGCGCCTGCTGGAGGGCGCGACGGTCAGCGCCATGGGGCTCGGCGATTTCACCGCCGCCGCGGTGACCGCGCGCGGTCTGGCCGATCTGGGCGACAAGAGCCAGGTCGGCGCGCTCGCCCTGCTGACCGATGCGGCCGGGCGCAAGGATTACGCCGGGATCAAGCAGCTTCTGGCCGAAGGGCGCAGCGGCGGCGCGCTGCTGGATGCGCTGGTCACCGCCTGGGCCGAGGCCGGCGAGGGGCAGGTCAGCGAGGCGGTTGCCGCCTTTGACAAGATCGCCAAGACCCCCGGCCGCGAGATTTTCGGCGCCTATCACCAGGCGCTCGCCCTCGGCATGGCCGGCGATTTCGAGGGCGCCGACAAGGCACTAAGCAGCGACAAGGCCAAGGCCGCCCGCGTGCTGCGCCGCGTCGTGCTGGCCCATGTCCAGATCCTCAGCCAACTGGAGCGCAACCCCGAAGCGCTGGCCCTGCTGGACGAGGTATTTGCCCCCGGTCAGGATATCGCGGTCGAGGAGCTTCGCACCCGGCTGCAAAATGGCGAAACCCTGCCCTGGACCATGGTGCAGACCCCCGAACAGGGCATGGCCGAGGTGTTCTACACCTTGGCCTCCGCCACGCGGGGCGAGGCCGATAGCGGCTATACGCTGCTGCTCAGCCGCGCGACCGCCTTTCTGCGCCCCGATCACACCGAGGCGCTGCTGACGGCGGCAGCGCTGCTGAATGGCGACGGCCAGCCCGATCTCGCGGCCGAAACCTATGCCCAAGTCTCCAGCGAGGCGCCGGAACATTACCTGGCCGAACTGGGCCGGGCCGAAACGCTGGTCGCCGCCGGCAAGCCCGATGCCGCGCTGGAGGTGATGCAGGCGCTGTCCAAGGCCTATCCGAAGCTGCGCGTCGTGCATGTCACCTATGGCGACATGCTGCGCCGGCAGGACCGTTTCGAAGATGCGACCAAGGCCTATGACGCCGCGATCGCGCTGATCGGCACGCCCAATGCGGATGACTGGCGCCTGTTTTTCAGCCGCGGCATCTGCCACGAACGCCAGAAACGCTGGGATCTGGCCGAGGCCGACCTTCGCAAGGCGCTGGAGCTGAGCCCGGATCAGCCGCAGGCGCTCAATTACCTCGGCTACAGCTATCTGGAACTGAACCGCAACCTGGACGAGGCGCTCAGGCTCATTGAACGCGCAGTGGAGGTGGAGCCCAATTCCGGCGCGATCACAGACAGCCTGGCCTGGGCCTATTTCCGCATGGGCCGCTATGCCGACGCGGTGGAGCCGATGGAGCGCGCCTCGATGATGGAGCCGGTGGACCCGGTGGTGACCGATCATCTGGGCGACATCTACTGGGCCGTCGGCCGCCAGCTCGAGGCGCGGTTCCAGTGGCGCCGCGCCCTGTCCTACGGCCCCGAGGAAAAGGACGCCACCCGCATCCGCCGCAAGCTGGAACTGGGCCTCGACAAGGTGCTGGCCGAAGAAGGCGCCGCCCCGCTGGAAACCCGGAATGCTGAAAACGATCACTGAATTCGCGCATGCGAAGATCAACCTCTGCCTGCATGTGACCGGGCAGCGCGACGATGGCTATCACCTGCTTGATTCGCTCGTGGTCTTTGCCGGCATCGGCGACGGGCTGCGCGCGACCGAAGCGCCCGCGATGGCGCTGGCGGTGGACGGGCCCTTTGGCGACGGGGTGCCGGGCGGCGACGACAATCTGGTGCTGCGCGCGGCACGGCTGGTCGCGGGCGACCGCGCCTATGCGCTGGAACTGACGAAACGCCTGCCCCCATCCAGCGGGATCGGCGGCGGATCGGCCGATGCCGCCGCCGCCATCCGGGCGGTGCTGCGGCTTCAGGCCATGGCCGGGCGCATCGCGCCGATGTCCCCCGATGCGGCGCGGCAGATTGCGGCGCTTGGGGCGGATGTGCCGGTCTGCCTTGCCTCGCATCCGACCCGGATGCGCGGGATCGGCGAACAGCTCGACTGGCTGGCGCCACTGCCCGAACTGCATGTCGTGCTGGCCAATCCAGGGGTGGAGGTGCCGACGCCTGTTGTCTTCAAGGCACTGGCGCAAAAGGAAAACCCGCCTTTGCCCGAGGCCCTTCCCAACTGGATCGACGCCGCCGCCCTGGCCGACTGGCTCCGCGAAACCCGCAACGATCTGGAGTCGCCGGCCCTGACGCTGCAACCCGTGATCGGGCAGGTGATCGCCGCCTTGACGGCGCTTCCCGGCGCGTTGTTTGCCCGCATGTCCGGCTCTGGTGCGACCTGTTTTGCGCTTTTCGCAAAAGAGGCCGAGGCCGAAGCCGCGGCCGAGACCCTGCGCGCGGAATATCCCGGCTGGTGGGTCGCGGCGGGGCTGATCTATCCCGGCCGCGCCGATATGGCTCAGCTGATCCGCGAGACGACGTAGGCCGCAAGTTCCGACAACATGCCGCGGATCGGATGGTCGGGCAGCGCCTCCAGCGCATGACGCGCGGTATCGGCCCAGGCCAACGCATCGGCACGGGCGGCCTCCATCGCGCCATGCCGCGCCATGATCGCCAGCGCCTGCTCCAGATCGCCCTCGGCCTGATGGCCCTTGGCAATCGTGCGTTCCCAGAAGGCGCGCTCCTCGGGGGTGGCATGGGCGACGGCCTTGATCACCGGCAGGGTCAGCTTGCGCTCGCGGAAATCGTCGCCGACATTCTTGCCGATCGTCGCGCTGCTGCCACCGTAATCCAGCAGGTCATCGGCGATCTGAAACGCGATACCAAGCGCATCGCCATAGGTGTAAAGCGCGCGCACCTGCGCCGCATCGGCCCCGGCAATCACGCCGCCCACCTCGGTCGCCGCCGAGAAAAGCGCCGCCGTCTTGCCGCGCACGACTTGCAGATAGATCGCCTCGGTCGTCGCCAGATCCTGCGCGGCGGTCAGTTGCAGCACCTCGCCCTCGGCGATGGTGGCGCTGGCATTCGACAGGATCTCCATCACCCGCATCGAGCCGGTTTCGGTCATCAACTGAAAGCTGCGCGCGAACAGATAATCGCCGACCAGAACCGAAGACTTGTTGTCCCACAACAGGTTGGCCGTCGGGCGGCCCCGGCGCTGGCGGCTTTCATCCACCACGTCATCATGCAAAAGCGTCGCGGTATGGATGAATTCGACCGTCGCGGCGAGGTGGATGTGAAAGGGGCCGTCATAGCCGCAAAGCCGTGCGGCAGCGAGGGTCAGCAGCGGGCGCAGACGCTTGCCCCCCGCCTCGACCAGATGGGCGGTCACCTGCGGGATGCGCGGCGCATGTTCCGAGGCCATGCGGTCGCGGATCATGACATTCACCGCTTCCATATCGGCCGCCAGCCACGCCATCAGGCGCTCATGCGGTTTCCGCGCCACCTCGTCCAATCCCATCTGCCCCTCGCGTCATCCCCTCGACAACCCCGGGGATTGCCGACATGTCTAGCCAAATGAAAGAGATTCTCCGCAGCACCGACCCCACGGTCATCGCCTTTGCCACAGCCCTTCTTGAGGGCGAGGGTATAACGGTGTTTCGGCTGGACGTCCACATGAGCATCCTTGAAGGCGGCATCGGTTTGTGGCCCCAGCGGCTGATGGTCGCGGAGCGGGACGCCTTTCTGGCCGCTGCCATCCTGCGCGACAACGAGATTGATCCCGGGCGGAGCGGCTGATGTTTACCGAAGATCAACTTTCGGATGACAAATTCCTCTGTGGGCGGTTGCGATTGTGGCAGCCGGTGCAGGGCTATCGCGCGGCGACCGATCCGGTGCTGCTCGCCGCGGCCTGTCCGGCGCAAGGCGGGGAAAGCGTGCTGGATCTCGGTTGCGGGGCCGGGGCGGCGGCGCTGTGCCTCGGGCGGCGTGTGCCGGGGCTCGCCTTGGCGGGGCTGGAACTGCAACCGGGCTATGCCGCGCTGGCCCGGCGCAATGCGGCGCGCAACGGCATCGCGCTGGAGGTGGTTGAGGGCGATCTGCGCGCCATGCCAGCGGCGCTGCGACGCGACTTTGACCATGTGATCTGCAACCCGCCCTTCTATCCGGCGGGCGGCACGCCCTCGCCCGTTGCGATCCGCGCCACCGCGATGCAGGTGGATGCGGTGCCGCTGACCGAATGGGTGCAGGTGGCCGCGCGCCGTCTGCGGCCGGGGGGCTGGCTGACCCTGATCGCCGGCGCAGATGCGCTGCCTGAACTGCTGTCCGGGTTGGGCAAGCTCGGTTCGGCAGCCGTCTTGCCGCTGGCCGCGCGCGAGGGACGCGCGGCGAAACGGGTGATTCTGCGCGCCCGCAAGGGCGGAAGGGCGGCGTTCCGGCTGCTCGCGCCCTTTGTGCTGCATCACGGCGCATCACATGACGGCGACCGTGAGAGCTATACGCCCGCCGCCAGCGCGATCTTGCGCGACGGCGGCGACCTATCAGCGCAGTTTGGCTGAATGCTCTACAATTGCTGCGCTGCGGCGGTGACATTTTGATGACAGAGGCGCGAATCCGTGCTGCAATCAACCTACCGAACAGAGCACAGGAGGTTTGGATGACCGTCGCTTCGCATATTGTCGAACTGAAAAAGAAGCACGAACACCTGTCCGACATGGTCGAGAAAGCGCAGCGCGCGCCCGGCAGCAGCGATCTGGAAATCGCCAGCCTGAAAAAGCAGAAGCTGAAGATCAAGGAGGAGATCGAGCGTCTGACTCACGCCTGATTTTTTCGCGCGCTGGCCCAGGCGGCCAGCGCGGCCCCCCCGGCGATGAGGAGCGCCGCGACAAGGAGGAGCAGCGAAGGGGGCGCGATCCCGGCCAGCACCAGCGCCAGCGTGGAGAGGAGCGGCGCAGCATAGGAGGCGACACCGAGCAACTGGATGTCGCCTTTTTTCATGCCGATATCCCAGGTGAAAAAGGCCAGTCCGACCGGCCCGACCCCAAGCGCGAGGGTGGCCGCCCAGCCCAGCCCGGTTTCCGGCCAGCGCGTTTCCTCCAGCAGGGCATGAGACAGCAGCGACAAGAGCGCGGTTGCCAGGCAATAGACCGTGACCGCGACCGTCGGCACCTGCCCCAGCCGGCGCGAGGCGACCGAATAGACCGCCCAGGTCACCGCACAGCCAAAGGCCAGCGCCAGACCCAGGGCATTCGCCTCGCCGCCCTCACGCCCCAGCACGATCAGGGCAGCACCGCCAAAGGCAATCAGCGCGCCCAGGATATGCGCGACGCTCAGCCGCTCTCCCGGCAGCAGGCCCGAAAGCAGCACGATGAACAGCGGCCAGAGATAGGCGATCAGCCCGGTCTCCGCGCTTGGTGCGATGCGAAAGGCGGTGAAATACAGAAAATGATAGCCGAAAAGCCCAGCCGTGCCAAAAAGATAGACCCGGGCGGGCACGCGCCGCAGCGCCGCCATCTGCCCCGTGGCCAGCGTCCAGATCAGCCCGATCCCCCCGCCGATGGCAAAGCAGATCGCGTTCAGCTGAAACGCCGGCACCGGGGCCGAGCCGATGGTGAACAGGGCCAGCAGCGCCCAGAGCAGGACTGCCGTAAAGCCGATCAAGGTAGCGCGTGCGCGGGTCATCCGATCCTCCGGTCGCGGCACCTTGCCGCTGCCGACGCCGCCTCGCAAGCAGAAAGGCCCGCCGAAGCGGGCCTTTCGCGGCATGTCGGATCGGTCAGACGAAGAACTGGCCGCCATTCGCGCTGATGGTCGAACCGGTGATGAAACCGGCCTCGTCCGAGGCGAGGAACACGACGCAGCGGGCGATCTCCTCCGGCTCGCCCAGACGGCCGACCGGAATTTGCGGGATGATGCGCTCATTCAGCACTTTTTCATCAATGGCGCGCACCATCTCGGTGCCGATATAGCCCGGGCAGATCGCGTTGACGGTGATGCCGGCGCGCGCGCCCTCCTGCGCCAGGGCCTTGGTAAAGCCCAGATCGCCCGATTTCGCGGCGGAATAGTTGGCCTGACCGGCCTGCCCCTTCTGACCGTTGATCGAGCTGATATTGACGATGCGCCCGAACTTGCGGTCGCGCATCCCCGACCAGAGCGGGTGGGTCATGTTGAAGAGCCCGGTCAGGTTGGTGTCGATCACCTCTTTCCACTGCGCGGGTGTCATCTTGTGGAACATCGCATCGCGGGTGATGCCGGCATTGTTGACCAGCACGGCCACCGGGCCCAGATCGGCCTCGACCTGCGCGATCCCGGCGGCACAGGCGTCATAGTCGGCGACCGACCATTTATAGGTCTTGATGCCGGTCTCGGCGGTGAATTTCGCGGCGGCCTCATCATTGCCGGCATAATTGGCGGCAACGGTATAGCCCGCATTTTTCAGCGCGATCGAGATGGCAGCACCGATGCCACGCGACCCGCCGGTGACCAAAGCAACTTTCGACATGATTCCTCCTCCGGAATAAGACCTTTGAAATCTAGCTATCGAATAAGAAAAGAGGGCGCAACATTGTTGCGCCCTCTTTTTTGCTTTTGCAGCAATATTACGCACACATGACAATCAGGCGCGTTCGAGGCACATGGCCACGCCCATGCCGCCGCCGATACACAGCGTGGCAAGGCCCTTGCGGGCACCCGAACGGCCCATTTCGAACAGCAGCGTGTTCAGGATACGGCAACCCGAGGCACCGATCGGATGGCCGATGGCAATCGCGCCGCCGTTCACGTTCACCTTGGCCGGATCCCAACCCATGTCCTTGTTGACCGCGCAGGCCTGAGCGGCGAAAGCCTCGTTCGCCTCGATCAGGTCCAGATCGGCGACCGACCAGCCGGCCTTTTGCAGCGCCTTGCGGCTGGCATGGATCGGGCCAACGCCCATGATCGACGGATCAAGACCCGCCGTCGCATAAGAGGCGATGCGCGCCAGCGGCGTCAGACCGCGCCGCGCGGCCTCGGCCTCGGTCATCAGCACGACCGCCGCCGCACCGTCATTGATGCCCGACGCATTGCCCGCAGTCACCGACCCCTCTTTGGCAAAGGCGGGCTTCAGCTTTTGCATCGCCTCGATCGTGGCGCCGAGACGGATATATTCGTCGCTGTCCACGATCACGTCGCCCTTGCGGGTCTTGATGGTGAAGGGAACGATCTCGTCCTTGAACTTGCCGGCCTTCTGGGCGGCCTCTGCCTTGTTCTGGCTGGCCAGCGCGAATTCATCCTGCGTTTCGCGGCTGATCTGCCATTGCGTCGCCACGTTTTCGGCGGTCTGGCCCATGTGATAGCCATTGAAGGCATCCCACAGACCATCCTTGATCATCGAATCGATGAATTTCATGTCGCCCATCTTCTGCCCGGCGCGCAGATGCGCGACATGGGGGCTGAGCGACATGCTTTCCTGGCCGCCGGCCACGACGATCTCGGCATCGCCGAGTTGCACATGCTGCGCCCCGAGCGCGACCGCCCGCAGGCCCGAGCCGCAAACCTGGTTCAGCGACCAGGCCGACGCTTCCTTTGCGAGACCGGCCAGAATATGCGCCTGGCGGGCCGGGTTCTGGCCCTGACCGGCGGTCAGCACCTGACCCAGGATGGTTTCCGACACCTCGGCCTTGTCGATGCCGGCGCGGGCGACCACCGCGTCGATCACTGCGGCGCCCAGTTCATGCGCAGGCGTGTTCGCGAAAGCCCCGTTGAAGCTGCCAACCGCCGTGCGGCCCGCAGATACGATAACGACATTGGTCATGGCTGGTCCTTTCCCTTGGCCGAGGCGGCGACATGCGCCGCGCGTCAGCAGCATGGGTAGGCCGGAACCCGGCGTCACGCAAGAAAATTGCGCAACCTGCGCGGTCTGCTTTGCACATATCCGCCGTCACGCGCGTCGCCGTCGTTCCTCGGGCAGGAAAGCCGGGCGCAAGCTGGGGGCGCCGAAGAGATACCCTTGCAGGCAATCCATGCCGATGGATTGCAGAAAGGCAGCCTCTTCGGGGGTTTCGACCGCTTCGGCCACGCAGAACATCTCGAACTGGCGCGCGATGGACAACAGCGCCCGGGTCAGCACCTGATTATCGGGGTCGCGATGGATGTTGCGGATGAACTGGCCGTCGATCTTGATGATGTCAAAGAAGAAATCCTTGAAATGCCGAAAGGCG
>Ga0209053_1000351_pt1 | contig 35526 bp, 35 predicted proteins | sample EBPBio152010_DNA_FD_185864 | JGI IMG/M metagenome (GOLD analysis project Ga0209053, IMG submission 185864) | Wastewater treatment Type I Accumulibacter community from EBPR Bioreactor in Madison, WI, USA - Reactor 1_7/15/2010_ DNA (SPAdes)... | ecosystem: Engineered > Bioreactor > EBPR >... | reverse complement strand
AATGACGCGATATACATAGCTGCCACTTTATATGACAATGAACCTAGTAAGATTAGAAAAGAACTAACTACAAGAGATAATTTTGTTTCAGCTGATCATTTTGGAGTTTTTATTAATGGTTATAATGATGGTCAACAAGAATTTCGATTTTTTGTAAGTGCAGCAGGAGTTCAGCAAGATGTTTTATATACAGATGGACAAGGTGAAGATTCCTCTTGGGATGCTATATGGAATAGTCATGCAGAAATAACTGATTTTGGTTGGGTTGTAGAAATGAAAATTCCTTATGCCGCAATACGATTTTCATCAGAAAAAAAACAAACTTGGGGTTTAAATTTTTACCGCGAAATTTTTAGAGATAGATTTCAATATTCATGGAATTTGATTGATAATAAAATTTCTTCCGAAAGTAATCAAGCTGGGATTCTAGAAGGAATTGAAAATATAAAAACTCCAACTCGTCTTTTTTTAATTCCTTACGTATCACAATACCTAAATGCAAACAATTTTAACAAAGCTAAAGGTGAGTTCAAAGGAGGATTAGATATTAAATATGGCATTAATGACGCATTTACATTAGATGCAATTTTGGTACCAGATTTTGGTCAAACTGCTTTTGATAAAGTAATATTAAACCTAGGACCTTTCGAACAACAATTCAATGAAAACAGACCTTTTTTTACTGAAGGAACTGACTTGTTTAATAAAGGTAATATCTTTTATTCTAGAAGAATTGGAGGAAGACCATCTTTAAAAAGTAGCGATTTAAATAATAAATTAGATACTAACGAAGAAGTAATTGAATATCCTGGAAAAGTAAATCTTCTCAATGCATTAAAAGTTTCTGGAAGAACAAAAGGCGGATTAGGTATTGGAATCCTAAATGCAGTTACAGAGAAAACTTACGCTGAAATATCAAATACAACAAACGGAAATACTCGTAGAGAACTCATCGAACCACTTGCAAATTTTAATGTATTAGTATTAGATCAACGTTTTAGAAAAAACTCATCTGTTAGTTTTATTAATACTAATGTAACTCGAGATAAAGAATATAGAGATGCCAATGTTTCTGCATTAGTATGGGATTTAAACACCAAAAAAAACACTTATAATTTAAATGGTGGATTCAAGTATAGCTACATTAATGAATACGAAGACAATAATGACAGAAAAGGTTTTAATACCGATTTATATTTTGGTGACACAAGTGGCAAATACAGATATGGATTTGGAGGACAATATGTTTCAGACAATTATGATCCGAATGATTTAGGAATAAATTTTCAAAATCATTACCACGCCTATTATGGTAATGCAAGTTACAGAATCTTAAAACCTTCCAAAAAATTTAATTCTTTTAATACAAATTTTAATTATTACACAGAATTCGATAATAGAACAGGAAGAATTCAAGAGCATAGTATTAATTTGAATTACAATTCTGTAAGTAAAAAAAACAACTACTTTGGATTTGGTTTCAATGGAAGACCAACAAAAGTTTATGATTTTTACACACCTCGTTCAACAGACCAAAGAAAATATGTAACCGTTCCTCAAAGGTTTGGAGGACATATTTTTGTTTCAACAAACTATGCTAAAAAATTTGCTATAGATTTCAATCCTTCAATGAATTTCTTAAACGAAAGAGGAAGAATGAACTATGGCTTATATTTTGCTCCGAGATATCGATTTTCAGACAAACTCGCTTTGGTTTATGAATTCAACTTTGAAAGACAAAACAATGACAAAGGATTTATAGAATCTGATGGAATAAATACTGTCTTTGCTAATAGAAACATCATATCCTATAGCAACTCAATTTCTGGAAAATACTCCATAAACAATGTTATGAATTTCAACCTTGTCGTAAGAAAATATTGGTCTTATGTAACTAATCATAATTATTATTTACTTCAAAATAATGGTAGTTTATTGTCTAATCCTACCTATATTGGCAATAATGACGAAAACTTTGCAACATGGAATTTAGATCTATCCTACACTTGGTGGTTTGCTCCAGGAAGTCAAATGTCAATTTTATATAGAAACAACTCATTTTTGAGTGACTATGGAACTGACTTTAGTCATAGCATAACAAAAAATGTGGATAACCTCCTAAATCACGAAAAATTAGACCATATATTTTCGATAAGTATCCGTTATTTTATTGATTATAATTCAGCCAAAAACTGGTTTTCAAAAAAATAATTTTCCTCAGAAAACACTAAATCGTTTTCGTTATTTTTCAGTCAATTTTATCAACTACTTTCCATTTGAGATTTTTCAAATGCTTATCTTTGTGTAAAATACTATCACAATGAACAAAAAAGTAATTCTTATGATTCTTGATGGTTGGGGAAAATCTCCAGACCCAAAAGTTTCAGCAATAGATAATGCCAACATACCTTTTATAAACAGTTTATATACAAAATACCCGAACGCACAACTAAGAACCGATGGATTGAACGTAGGTTTACCCGAAGGTCAAATGGGAAATTCTGAAGTAGGTCATATGAATCTTGGAGCAGGAAGAATTGTTTATCAAGATTTAGCTAAGATAAATTTAGCCGTTCAAAACAAAAATGTAAATCAAGAGAAACCATTAATTGATGCTTTCAAATATGCCTTAGAAAACAACAAAAAAATTCATTTTTTAGGTTTGGTTTCCAATGGTGGTGTTCATTCTCACACATCACATTTGTATGGTTTGTTAGAAGCTGCGCAAGAATATGGTTTAGAAAAAGTTTTCGTTCATGCTTTTACCGATGGTCGTGATGTTGATCCAAAATCGGCCTTATTGGATATTGCCAATTTAGAAGATTATGTAAAAGATTCTAATGCTAAAATTGCATCAATCATAGGAAGATATTACGCAATGGACAGAGATAAACGTTGGGAAAGAGTAAAATTAGCCTACGATTTATTGGTAAATGCTGTTGGCGAAAAATCTATAGATGCAGTAGAAAGCATTAAAAAAAGTTATGCTAATGATGTTACCGATGAGTTCATAAAACCTATAGTGATGACAGATGAAAACGGAACTCCTTTAGCAAAAATTGAAGATGATGATGTTGTAATTTTCTTCAACTTTAGAACTGATAGAGGTCGTGAATTGACGGAAGCTTTATCGCAAAAAGATTTTCATGAATTCAATATGCACAAAATGAATTTGTACTATGTTACCATGACCAATTATGATGATACTTATAAAAATGTTCACGTAATTTACGACAAAGATAACATCACAGAAACACTTGGAGAAGTTTTAGAAAAAGCAGGTAAAAAACAAATTAGAATTGCTGAAACAGAGAAATATCCACACGTAACATTCTTCTTTTCTGGCGGAAGAGAAGTTCCATTTGAAGGCGAAACTCGAATTTTAAGAAATTCACCAAAAGTAGCCACTTACGATTTACAACCCGAAATGAGTGCTTTTGAACTAAAAGATGCATTAATCCCTGAACTTAAAAAAGGCGAAGTTGATTTTGTGTGTTTAAATTTTGCCAATGGTGATATGGTTGGACACACAGGAATAATGGAAGCGGCAATTAAAGCTTGTGAAGCTGTTGATGCATGTGTAAAAGAAGTAGTTGAAGTGGCTTTAGAAAATAATTACACTACAATAATAATTGCTGACCATGGAAATTGCGAAACGATGATAAATCCTGATGGTTCACCAAATACAGCACATACAACGAATCCGGTGCCAATTATTTTAGTAGATAAAGATTTGAAAACTATTCATGATGGTGTTTTAGGAGATATCGCTCCTACTATTTTAGAGTTGATGGGAATTGAAAAGCCAGCAGTTATGACACAGCATTCGTTGTTATAAAATAAAAAACCTAGTTTTAATTAAGAGATTCTATTTTGAGTCTCTTTTTTTATGCCAAATTTTATAAATAAAAGTTAAAATTTCATTATCAATAGTAATACTATTATATTTGCATATAATTAAATTAAAAATCATAAAATGATAGATGCTTTAATACCATTATTATCTTTAATTGCTCTTGAAGTAATTCTTGGAATAGACAACATTATTTTCATTTCTATACTTGCTGATAAACTACCTGAAAGTCAAAGAAACAAACTACGCTTTTGGGGAATTGGTTTGGCTATGGTAATGCGTTTAGCTTTACTTGCGTTTATTTCATGGATATTAAAATTAGATAAAACATTATTTTCATTGTTCGAAATCGACTTCACTGGGAAAGGTATTATTTTGATTTTGGGAGGCTTGTTTTTAATATATAAAAGTACCAAAGAGATTTATCATAAAACTGAAATTGCCAATTCACACGAGAAAGAACTTCCAAATAAAGGAACATTTAGCAAACTTTTAGGCGAAGTAATTCTGTTGGATTTAGTATTTTCAGTTGATTCAATTATCACTGCTGTAGGAATGGTTGATGAACTTTGGGTTATGTATACCGCTGTAATTGTCACTGTAATTATTATGTTATTTGCCTCAAAACCTATAAGCGAATTTATTTCCAAACATCCATCATTTAAAATTTTAGCACTTTGCTTTTTAATGATGATTGGAGTTTCACTTATTGCAGAAGGGTTCCGCTTTGAAATACCAAAAGGTTACATTTATTTCTCGATGGCTTTTGCTTTTCTAGTAGATGTAATTCAAATGAAAACGATCCCTAATACCACTAAAGAAAATTAATATCATGCAGAATATACTTTCAAATATCATCATTTCGGTTAACGATAAATTGTACGTAAAAAACCCTGAAACTTCTGATTTAGGTAAAAAAATTATCGAACAAAGTATTTTACTAATTGATGAAATTGGTTTTGAAAACTTTACTTTCAAAAAATTAGGCGAAAAAATAAACTCAAATGAAAGCTCTATTTATCGCTATTTTGAAAGCAAACATAAACTGATGTTGTATCTTTCATCATGGTATTGGGGTTGGATAGAATACAAACTAGCTTTCGCTACAACCAACGTTTCCAATCCAATGGAACGATTGAAAAAAGGAATTACCATCGTAACAGAAAAAGTTGAAGATGATTCCACAACACTACACATTAACGAGGCGATTTTAAACAAAATAATCATTCAAGAATTCACTAAAACATTGCTTACCAAAGAAGTTGATGAAGAAAATAAAATTGGCTTTTTTTTAGTTTACAAAAGAGTAATTAATAGAATAATAGAAATGATTACTGAGGTAAATCCAGAATATGCTTTTGCCAAAAGTTTAGCTTCTTCAATTGTAGAAGGTGCATTGCATCAACACTTTTTAAAAGATCATTTAAAAACAATTACAAATTGTAACGAAACAATTTCACCAACCGATTTTTATATCAATTTAATAGAAAACACATTGAGATAATTATGAATCAATCACCTTTAAAACGTTATTTTAATTTACTTAAACTAGACAAAAGAGATATTTCTCAAATTGTTTTCTACGCCATTTTTGCTGGATTAGTCAGCCTTTCACTACCACTTGGTATTCAAGCGATTATCAATTTAATTCAAGCAGGACAAGTAAGTGTGTCGTGGGTTGTGCTTGTGGTAATTGTGGTAATTGGTGTAGCTCTTGTTGGAATTTTATCTTTAATGCAACTCCGAATTACTGAAAACTTACAACAAAAAATATTCGTTCGTTCCTCTTTCGAATTTAGTTATCGTTTACCCAAAATTAAATTTGAAGAACTTTACAACCAATATCCACCAGAATTAGCCAATCGCTTTTTTGATACAATCTCTATCCAAAAAGGAACATCAAAACTATTAATTGATTTTTCAACAGCGTTATTACAAATTTTATTTGGAATAATTTTGTTATCGTTATACCATCCATTTTTTATTTTCTTCGGAATATTATTACTTGGATTACTTTATTCTATATTCCGATTTTCCTACAATTCGGGGCTTGCTTCTAGTTTGAAAGAATCAAAATACAAATATAAAGTAGCAAGTTGGTTGCAAGAAATAGCTCGAAACAATTTTAGTTTTAGAAAACAAGACAACTTTGATTTTGCTTTAAATAAAAACAACATTTTAGTAGATGAATATCTAAATTATCGTGAAAAACATTTTAAAGTAATTAAAAGACAATTTTCACAACTAATTGTTTTTAAAGTAATTATTACAGCAAGTTTACTTCTTATCGGTGGTTATTTAGTTCTAAATCAAAAGATGAATATTGGACAATTCGTAGCTGCCGAAATCATCATTTTATTAGTAATTAACTCGGTTGAAAAAATAATTGTAGGTTTAGAAAGTCTTTATGATGTATTAACTTCGGTTGAAAAAATTGGTCAGATTGTAGATTTGAATATTGAAGAAGCTCAATCTAAAAATCAGGATTATTGTTTCACCAATATAACTTTAGAAACAGAAAACCTAAGATTTAAGTTTCCAGATTCTAACGATGATGTTTTGGATAAAATAAATTTGAAAATTGATCAAACCGAAAAAATTTACCTTGAAGGCGATAATGGTTCAGGTAAAACAACACTTTTGCGCATACTATCTGGAGCAATGCAACCAACTTCGGGATCCTTTTTTATAAATGACGACACCTATCGTAAAATAGATTTAGCTCAATACCGTTCACAAATTGGTACTATTACTCAAGGTGAAACACCATTTGAAGGAACTATTTTAGAAAATATAACGTTCAACAATCCATTAGTTTCCCATGAAGACATAAAATGGGCGATTGAAAGTGTAAAATTAGGCACATTCATCAAAACATTACCAAAGGGATTGGATACCAAGATTTTTCCAGACGGAAGACAGTTATCTTCTTCCAATGCACAAAAAATTCTTTTGGCTAGAAGTATTGTAAATAAACCAAAAATATTATTCTACGAAGATCCTTTAGACAAAATGGATGAAGAAGCCACTAAAGAAATCATCGATTTTATTACAGATTCAAAAAACAAATGGACCGTAATTGTTTCTTCAAAAAATGACTATTGGAAACAAAAATGCACTAGAAAAATCAAAATGAAAGACGGAAAAATAATTGCTGACACAAAACAATAATTGCCATGCTGAATATTTCTAAAAAAAATCCGATAACCGAAAATATAGACCAATACAGTACTGTAAAAAGTCTTGCCAACAGACCTCATTACAAGATATTGAACAAAATAATTGTATATGTTTCCTTAATTGGGGTTATAATTTTATTTCTTCCTTGGACACAAAACATTTCAGGTTCAGGTGCGGTTACGACTTTAAAACCCAATCAAAGACCACAAACTATTCAGTCGGCAATTGCAGGTAGAATAGAAAAATGGTACGTTCAAGAAGGAGATTATGTAAAAAAAGGCGATACCATTTTATTTATTTCGGAAATTAAAGAAGATTATTTTGATCCAAATTTAGTTCAAAACACTAAAAGCCAAGTGGATGCTAAAAAAATGGCAGGACAATCATATGGTGGAAAAGTAACTTCTCTCGAAGCACAAATCAATGCCATTGAAAATGAAAGAGTTTTAAAACTGCAACAAGCTCAAAATAAAATTCGTCAGTCTTTACTAAAAGTTAAAAGCGACAGTATGGATTTGGAAGCTGTAAAAACACAAATAAAAATCGCTAACACTCAATTTAATCGTTCGGTAACTTTGAATAAAGAAGGTTTAAAACCTCTAACCGATGTAGAAGAAAAAAGGTTGAAATTGCAAGAAGTAGAAGCTAAAATCATTACACAAGAAAACAAACTTTTAGCCAGTAAAAACGAATTGATAAACGCAAAAGTTGAGATTAATAGAATTAGTGCCGAATATGCAGAAAAAGCATCCAAAGCAAGAAGTGACCAATTCACCGCATTGAGTAGTCAGTATGATACTGAAGCACAGGTAAATAAACTTCAAAATCAATACGTGAATTATCAAATTCGTAATGGAATGTATTATATAAAAGCGCCACAAGATGGCTATGTAAACCGAGCCATTCAGTCTGGAATTGGTGAAACAATTAAAGAAGGAACTCAAATTGTGAGCATCATGCCTGCTAAATATGATATTGCCGTAGAAACTTATGTTTCTCCAACCGATTTACCATTAATTCATAAAGGTGAGAAAGTCAGAATTTGGTTTGATGGTTGGCCAACAATAGTATTTTCTGGATGGCCTAATATGAGTTATGGAACTTTTGGCGGAAAAATTGTTGCCATAGAAAATTTCATTTCACCCAACGGAAAATTCAGAGTTTTAATTGCTCCAGATGAAAAAGAAGACGCTTGGCCAAAACAAATTAGTATTGGTTCGGGTGCGCAAACATTAGCTTTATTAGACAATGTTCCAATATGGTTTGAATTATGGAGAACATTAAATGGATTTCCACCTAATTATTACCAACCAAAAGGTGAAACATCAAAAGAGAAAAAGTAATGAAACAAATTCAAATTATAGTCTTTTTATTTTTCTTTAGCTTTGTTTTTGGTCAAGATAAAAACCTTCAAGAACTCACTTATAATGAGTATTTGGGATATGTGAAAAAATACCATCCTATGGTAAAAAGTGCTAATCTTGAAGTAAACAGCGCTCAAGCCAATTTGATGATGGCACGAGGCGGATTTGACCCAAAAATTGAAGTCGATTTTGATAAAAAACAATTCAAAGACAGCCAGTATTATTCACTATTAAACAGTAGTTTCAAAATCCCAACTTGGTATGGCATTGAAGTAAAAGCTGGCTTTGATAATAGTGAAGGGATTTATTTAAATCCGCAAAATACACTTCCTAATCAAGGGCTAACTTCGCTTGGCATCAATATTCCGCTTGGTCAAGGATTATTGATTAACCAAAGAATGGCCGATTTGCGAAAAGCCAAAATCCAAATTCAATTAAGTCAAGCTGAACGAAAATTGCAAGCTATCGAAGTTTTATACAATGCATCAGTTGCATATTTCAATTGGAAACGAAATTACAGCGAAGTACAATTGTATTCTACTTATTTAAAAAATGCAGAAGTACGTTTTAATGGTGTAGCAAGCTTGATAAAAAACGGTGACAAACCAGCAATTGATAGTATTGAAGCAGGAATTATTGTAAGGAATAGAAAACTTAATTTAGAAGATTCGCAGTTAAAATTAACAAAAGCCAAACTAGAATTATCCAACTTTTTATGGTTAGAAAACAATGTTCCATTAGAATTACAAGACACCATTATTCCTGAAGATAAACTTGAATACACAATAAAAGAGACCTTAAAAACCAATGAACTTTTGGTAGAAACTATTTCGATAGAAAACCATCCAAAGATTAATTCATTACAAAGTAAGTTGGATATTTTAGAAGTAGAACGCAAACTAAAAGCCAATAGTTTGTTGCCAAAAATTGATTTGGGTTATCACTATTTATCAGAACCTAATTATTGGAATGATACCAATTTTAATAATTACAAAGTAGGTATGAATTTTAGTTTTCCGTTATTTCTAAGAAAAGAACGCGGCGGATTGCAATTGGCTAAATTCAAAATTCAAGACACCAAATATTCGTTAGATTTAGAACGCGTTCAATTAAAAAATAAAATCAACGCCCAACAAACCGAAATCAATTCACTTGAAAGACAGCGCAAATTAATTAGTGATTTAGTGAAAGATTACAACACTATGTTGAGTTCTGAAGAACGTTTGTTTTCGTTTGGTGAAAGCTCTATTTTCCTAATCAATTCCAGAGAAAATAACTTAGTTAGCTCACAATTGTCTGAATTAAGTTTGGAAAATCGTTATTTAATTTCGAATGCCGAATTATTTAAAATAATGGCCAATCCTGATTGATAATTTAATTGCCTCGAGCTTAAACTCGAGGCAATTAAAAACTACATATTATTTAGCATTTCATAATACTGTCTATCAATACTTTCTTGGTGGTTTGGATGCGCAATTTTTACCATTTCTGACACACGTTGACGAAGCGTTTTACCATATAAATCGGCGATTCCGTTTTCGGTAATTATGTAATGAACGTGAGAACGAGTCGTCACAACTCCTGCTCCTTGTTTTAAATAAGGAACAATTCTACTTTCACCTTTTTTAGTGATTGATGGCAATGCTATAATCGCTTTTCCACCTTGACTTAAAGTGGCACCACGAATAAAATCCATTTGACCTCCAACGCCAGAAAACATTTTTGCACCAATAGAATCTGCACAAACTTGACCTGTTACATCAACTTCAATAGCCGAATTTATAGAAACCATTTTTGGATTTTTTCTAATTCTCGCTGTATCATTTACCATTGAAGATTCCTTCATTTCGATGAATGGATTATCGTTAACAAAATCATACAGACGTCTTGAACCCATTAAAAATGTTGCCAAAACTCTACCTCGCAATGTTCCTTTATAATTACAATTAATAACGTCATTTTCAATTAAATCAATAACTCCATCAGAAAACATTTCGGTATGTAAACCTAAATCTTTGTGATTAGTTAATTTGCTTAAAGCTGCATTTGGAATAGAACCAATTCCCATTTGAAGCGTGCTTTTATCTTCAATTAATGAAGCAACGAAAGAACCTATTTTTTCTTCTTCTATTGAAAATGGAACTGGATCATGACCATAAATTGGCACATCAACCTCTACCAAATAATCAATTTCAGACACATGAAGAATTCCATCACCAAAAGTTCTTGGCATCTGCGGATTTACTTGCGCAATTACAATTTTAGCATTCTCTATGGCTGCAACAGTAGCTTCTACAGAAACACCAAGCGAACAATATCCATGTCTATCTGGAGGCGAAACATGAATAAAAGCAACATCTAAAGGCAAAACATTTTTACGAAACAAATGAGGCAATTCACTCAAAAAAACTGGTGTGTAAGAACCATTTCCTGCTTTTAAAGTGTGACGAACATTGGCTCCAATAAAAAACGAATTCACGTGAAAACTTTCCGCTAATTCAGGGTTTGCATAGCGCGCTTCTCCTTCCACATGAAGATGGCAAATTTCAACATCTCTCAATTCTGATGCTCTCTCAGTTAGTGCGTTGGCTAATATAGTTGGCGCTGCTGCGGCAGCTTGAAGATAGACTCTATCTCCAGATTTTACGACTTTTACAGCTTCTGCTGCAGTAACATATTTACTCATACCTAATAAATTTTGTACAAAGTTAAAATCGGAATTTTTGAAAAAATATGATAAAACTCATATTGTAAATATAGCTATTTTTTATCGCAAGAATATTGTATTTTTGCGGACTGAAAATTAAAAAAATGATTATTCCAAAAACGAGAGAAGAAATTGAGTTAATGCGCCAAAGTGCATTATTAGTTTCTAAAACATTGGGCGAAATTGCAAAAGTGATTAAACCAGGTGTAACTACTTTACAATTAGACAAATTAGCCGAAGAATTTATTAGAGATAATGGCGGAGTTCCAGGATTTTTAGGAATGTATGGTTTCCCAAATTCGTTGTGTATGAGTCCGAATGCTCAAGTAGTTCATGGAATTCCGAATGCAAAACCTTTGGAAGAAGGCGATGTAATTTCTGTAGATTGTGGGGTTTTGATGAATGAATTTTATGGAGACCACGCGTATAGTTTCGAAATTGGTGAAGTTGCTCCAGAAGTAAAAAAACTATTAAAAGTTACCAAAGAAAGTCTTTATGTTGGAATAAGAGAATTTCGCGCTGGAAACAGAGTTGAAGATGTTGGAAATGCAATCCAGAAATATTGCGAAGGTCATGGATATGGTGTTGTTCGTGAGCTTGTTGGTCATGGATTAGGAAGAAAAATGCACGAAGATCCAGAAATGCCAAATTACGGAAAACGTGGTCGAGGAAAAATGTTTGTAGAAGGCATGGTTGTTGCTATTGAACCAATGATAAACATGGGTACAAAAAACATAAAACAACTAAAAGATGGTTGGACAATTTTAACAGCTGACGGAAAACCAAGTGCTCATTTTGAACATGATGTAGCTTTAATAGACGGAAAACCAGAAATATTATCGACTTTCAAATACATTTATGATGCTTTGGGAATTGTAAGTGATGAGGAAAAGGAGTTTAGAAATCATTATACATTGTAAAGTTTTTACAAATTTGCATCCAAAATAAATGAAAAAAATATTCAAGTTCATATTAAATACCATTCCTCGTCCGATATTGATTCGTTTGAGTATTGTGGTGCGTCCAATTTTGGCTTTTTTATTAAAAGGAAGTCGTTTTACTGATCCTATTGACGGAAAAAGTTTTCGAATGTTTTTACCTTATGGATATGGTAATCAGAGAAATAACGTGCTTTCTCCGAGCACTTTGTCATTAGAAAGACATCGTTTATTATGGTTGTATTTACAAAATGAAACTGATTTTTTTACTGCTACAGAAAAGAAAAAGGTACTACATTTTGCTCCTGAACAAGAGTTTTACAAACGTTTCAAGAAACAAACTAACATCGATTATACTACAACCGATTTACTTTCGCCGTTGGCAGATGTAAAAGCTGATATTTGCAATTTGCCGTTTGAAGATAATCAATACGATTTAATTCTTTGCAACCACGTTTTAGAACACATTCCAGATGACACTAAAGCCATGCAAGAATTGTTTAGAGTTTTAAAACCCGGCGGAATGGGAATCTTTCAAATTCCACAGGATTTATCAAGAGCAACTACTTTTTCTGATGATAGTATTGTTGACCAAAAAGAAAGAGCCAAAATCTTCGGGCAATACGATCACGTTCGTGTTTATGGAAGAGATTATTTTGACAAATTAAGAAGTATTGGTTTTAAAGTTATTGAAGAAGATTATACTTCAAAACTTTCACCAGAATTAGTAGAAAAATATTGTTTAGCAAAAGGCGAAATTATTCCAGTTTGTTTTAAATAATTTATTGGCATAATTGTAGATAATAATATTTAGTATCTTTACGTTTGATAATAAAATGATTATGTTGAAAAAATATTTATCTATTGTACTTTTTTTATATGCAATTTCAATTTCCTTTTCACAAGAGAAAGAAATTAATCCTCCATATCATATCAAAACGATATCGTTTGTTCAAAACGGACAGAATGCAATTCCATTGTTTCAATTAGGAGATTCATTTCAATTGCAGTTTGATGATTTACATGGAACTGAAGACAATTACTACTATAAGATAATGCATTGTGACTACGATTGGAAACAATCCCAATTATCCATCAATGAATATCTAACAGGTTTTGATAATCAACGCATTCAAGATTATACCAATTCTTTAAATGCACTGCAAATTTATTCGCATTATAGAATTCCATTTCCAAATAAACTTACACAATTAAAAGTTAGTGGAAATTATGTAATCAGTATTCTTAATGAAGACCAGGAAGTTGTTTTTTCAAGAAAATTTATTATTTATGAACCATTGGTTTCTGTTCCGATGCAAGTTAAAAGAGCTAGAAATGTTAAAGATGTTGAATACAAACACAACATTGATTTCGCAGTAAAATCTAATGCTATTACTTTTCAAAGTCCTCTTAAGAATGTGAAAGTTCTTTTAATGCAAAACGGAAAATTCAACAACGCAATTAGTGATATAAAGCCAATGTACACCATTGGTAATGATTTGATTTATAAATATGATTCCGAAACTCAATTTTGGGCAGGCAACGAATATCTATTTTTTGAAAATAAAAACATAAGAGCTGCTAACAATAGTATTGCTAGAATTGACACCGAAGGTGGTTTATATAATTGCTTTTTATACACCAGTAATGCTAGAGCTAAAAACCCATATACTTATTGGCCAGACATAAATGGTAATTTCAGTATTAAAAATATTAGTGCAGAAAATGATGAGATTGAAGCTGATTACGCATGGATATACTTCTCATTATCTGCTCCATCTTTTTATCAAAATAAAGATATTTTCATCACAGGAATGTTTAATAATTATGCACTTACAGATGAAAACAAAATGGAATACAATGCTAAAAAAGGCATTTATGAAAAAGCCTTGATGATCAAACAAGGTTTTACCAATTTCAATTATACTATAGCAGATAAAAGTGGAAAAATAGATGAAGCTAGCGCTATTGATGGTAATTTTTATCAAACTGAGAACAATTATTTTGCCATAATCTATTATCGTGAAAACAATCAAAGATATGATAGAGTTATTGGAAAAGGAGTTGCAACTTCAACAGACATAATCAATTAAAAAATCTTTAACATAAAAATTACATTGGTTTTTTTATTATTTTTGTAACTTTACAAAAAGTTTTATTATGGTTTCTCAAATTACAAGAGGCATAAAAATATCGGTCGTAACTAGTTTTGAAGGCACCTACTTCAAGAACTACAAGATTCATTTTGCCTTTTCTTATGAGATAACTATTGAGAATCATAGTAAAGATTCTGTTCAATTAACGTCTCGTCATTGGGAAATTTTCGACTCTTTAAATGATGTTGAAGTAGTTGATGGAGAAGGGGTTATTGGAAAAAAACCTGTTTTAAAACCTGGTGAATCACACACTTACAGTTCAGGTTGTTTGCTTTCTTCTCCACATGGAGCTATGCGAGGTTTTTTTAACATGATAAATTTTACTACAACCAAAAATTTTAGAGTAATCGTGCCAACATTTCGTTTGAGTGCTCCATATGCTCTAAATTAATATACATTTATTTCTTAAAAATATATCCGAAATTTCTCTCGAAAAGTTTCGTAACATTTGTTATCAAAAATTTAAATTTTCCTTTGTACTTTTGTTACAAATTAAATAATTCGCATTATTTGAATTGTCTATTTATCAAATTGTCTAATTTTCAAAATATAAGATATGCCTAAAGGATTCTTTCACGTACCAAAAGCGGTTAATGAACCTGTAAAATCATACGCTCCAAATTCTCCAGAAAAAGCAGCTGTTTTAGCTGCTTACAAGAAAATGTGGAACGAAACAATCGATGTACCAATGTATATTGGTTCAGAACAAATTAAAACTGGAAACACTCGCACTATGTCTGCGCCACATGACCACCAACACATCGTTGGAACCTATCATTTGGCTGAAAAATCTCATGTAGAAAAAGCCATCGCTTCAGCATTAGAAGCTAGAAAAAAATGGTCGCAAATGCCTTGGGAACACAGAGCAGCCATCTTTTTAAAAGCAGCTGAATTAATCGCTGGTCCTTATCGTGCAAGAATTAATGCTGCAACAATGATTGCACAATCGAAAACTATTTTTCAAGCAGAAATTGATGCATCATGTGAATTGATTGACTTTTTACGCTACAACGTAGAATTCATGACTCAAATTTACAACGACCAGCCAAAATCGGTTTCAGATGTTTGGAATAAAGTAGAATATAGACCGTTAGAAGGTTTTGTTTATGCAATTACTCCTTTTAACTTTACTGCAATTGCTGCGAATCTTCCTGCTAGTGCTGCTTTGATGGGAAATACTGTAGTATGGAAACCAAGTGATAGCCAAGTTTTTTCTGCTAAAATTATTATTGACGTTTTCAGAGAAGCAGGTGTTCCAGATGGAGTTATTAACGTAGTTTTTGGTGATCCAGTGATGATTACAGATACTATTTTAGCTTCGCCAGATTTTGCTGGAGTACACTACACTGGTTCAACATTTGTTTTCAAAGAAATTTGGAAGAAAATTGGAACACAAATTCATTCTTACAAAACATATCCTAGAATAGTTGGAGAAACTGGAGGAAAAGATTTTGTTTTAGCTCATCCATCGGCTAATGTTAAACAAGTCGTTACCGGAATTACTCGTGGTGCCTTTGAATTTCAAGGTCAAAAATGTTCAGCTGCTTCAAGAGCTTACATTCCTCAAAGTTTATGGCCAGCCGTAAAAGAGCAATTAATTATTGATGTAAATTCAATGAAAATGGGAAGTCCAGAAGATTTTTCAAACTTCATTACAGCAGTAATTCACGAAGGTTCTTTTGACAAATTAGCAAGCTATATCGACCAAGCAAAAAAAGATGCTGATGCTGAAATTATTCTTGGCGGAAATTATGATAAATCAAAAGGATATTTCATCGAACCTACAGTTATAGTTACCACAAATCCTAAATATACTACAATGGAAACAGAACTTTTTGGTCCTGTAATCACTATTTATGTGTATGAAGATGCTAAGTGGAACGAAACTTTAAAATTGGTAGATGACACTTCAGAATATGCATTAACTGGTGCAATTTTTAGTCAAGACCGATATGCAACAATTGAAGCAACAAAAGCTTTAGAAAACGCTGCAGGAAATTTCTACATCAACGACAAACCTACTGGCGCTGTTGTTGGAATGCAACCTTTTGGTGGAGCAAGAGCTTCTGGAACAAATGACAAAGCAGGCTCAATGCAAAATTTATTGCGTTGGGTTTCACCAAGAACTATAAAAGAAACTTTCGTAACTCCAGAAGATTACAGATATCCGTTTTTAGGAGAATAGTTTTAAGTACGAAATACGAAGTACGAAGTAAAATTTTAAAAGCTCACTCAGAAATGTTTGAGCTTTTTTTTATTTGACTGATTACTAATTTTTTGTATCTTCGAAATTCAAAACTAACAAACTATGAAGTCAAAAATTACTTTATTATTTATTTTTCTTATTTCAATATTTGGCTACAGCCAAGATAAGACTTATGACTTATTGAAAGAAAAAACCGAAACTAAAATCCTACACGATAGAGTTTTTGATTTGTCAAAAGCAGCAACAATTGGCTCTAAACCCATTGATGCAAATACTTTCAATCAGTTTTACCATGAAATTCAAAGAGCTGATTTTTTACAACGCTTACCAAAATATGAAGTTTTAAAAAATGAAGCCAACTTTGGAAAAGCAACTAAACAAATTCCTTTAGCTATTTTAATCACGGAGTATGAAACTCTAAAAAGAACTTCAATTGATAAGGGCGATGTTTTTCTTCAAAACAATCAATATAATGTTAAATCAAATGCTACTGATATTTTTGAAAAACATACTGTCAGTCTAGTATCGCCTTTATTAAGCAAAACAAATAGTAACACATTTCTACTTAAAGAAGATTTTATTCTAAATTCTACTAGTAAAAAAATTCTTTCTGTTGAACTAAAACTAGAAAATTCTAATTGGATAAAAATCAATTTTAACAAACCTTTTCAACTAAATTTCAAAGAAACTGGCAAACAAATAGTTGATTATAAAATTGAATTTACTGATGGATTCAAAGTTCAAAATTCATTTGAATTTGAAATCACATCAATTGAAAATATTCAAGGGAAAAATAATGAAGCACAAGCGCCAAATGTAGTTTTACCTATTACCTCAACCATTGCTTATCAAGGTTATAACGAAACTGCACCCTATTTTGGGCAAGGTGAATATGAACTTTTTATGGATACTACAAATGGAGTTTTAGACAAACCTATTTTTTTAGTAGATGGTTTTGACCCAGGTGACTCAAGAAACAGTACAATAATTTATCAATCATTAAATTATGGAACTAGTCAAAATTTGGCTACCGATTTAAGAGCACAAGGATTTGATGTAATTATATTAAATTTTCCAGTTTATACCAGAACAGGAACAACAACAGTAGTTGATGGTGGCGTTGATTACATTCAACGAAATGCAATGATTTTGGTTGAATTGATCAACCAAATAAATGCGCAAAAAGTCGGCAACGAACAGAATGTGGTTATTGGTCCAAGTATGGGCGGATTGATATCGCGTTATGCTCTTCGTTATATGGAAATGAATAATTTAACTCATCAAACAAGATTGTACATTTCTTTTGATTCACCACATCTTGGCGCAAACGTTCCAATTGGTTTTCAACATTTATTTAATTATATGGCTTATGGACCACTTGGAAGTACAGCAGTTCAGCCAGTAGTTGATGGATTGATAAAAAGCCCAGCTGCCAAACAAATGTTGATTGATCATTTTGAAGGACACCTGCAATCGGGAAGTGTATTTGAATTTAACACAGCTTCAAACTCTTTACTTCCAACTGGAGCACCTAATTTTAGAAATGCATTTCAAACAGAACTCAATACGATGGGATTTCCTGTTACTACAAGAAATGTTTCAATTTCAAATGGTGCTGGAAATGGGACAATGAATTACGCTCCTGACTTTGAAGCAATGAATCATACTTTTAATGTCACATCAACTCAAAGAGCCATTATTAATTTAAGATTTACACCAGCTGCGAATCAAACTAATGAAGTTAGCCGATTTAGAGGACAACAATATTTTTTATTTTTCTGGATAACTGGTTATGAAAGCGCTGCAAACTCAAAATCACCAACTTATACAGATGGTTTAGACTCTGCACCAGGAGGCAGATTTGATATGGCTGGTTTTCAAGCCGGAGCTGGAACAGATCCTTTACTTACAGAGTTTTTTGATAATTTATTAGTTGACTACTTTTGTTTTATTCCTGCATGGAGTTCTATGGCAGTTTCAAATTCAACAAATCTTTATGCTCCAATAAATATCAGTTCAACTACGCCATTTGCAGCCTCTTCAATTCCAACAGTAAATGAAAATCACGTTACTTTAAACGCCCAAAACACAGCATTTGCTTTAGCAGAAATTTTAAATCCAGTTTTGGTAAACAATGAAAATTTAGCTTTAAATAGTTTTTGGATTCAAAATCCGATTCAAAATAGTTTACAAATTAACTCAAACTATATTATAGAAAACGCCTCAATAGTTGTGAAAGACATACTTGGAAAAACTATTGTTGAAATGAAAAATCAAACTATTAATGGTTTACTTGAAATCCCAATTTCACTATCAAACGGTGTTTACTTAGTAACATTAAAAAATAGTCAAGGAAGTGTCACCAAGAAAATAATAAAAGGTTAAAAACTAAAAAGTCTCCAAATTGGAGACTTTTTTTATTTCAATGGTAAATGAACCACTTTCTTAGTTTCAAAAAATTCATCAGAAAAATAATCGGATAAATTATATTCAGTTGCTTTTGGAAAATCTTTCAACTCTTCAGACAAATCGCCACCTTTTAAATATAAAATTCCGTTTTCTAATTCGTGTTTCGATTTGGTTTTCATTTTTCCTTTCACCCAACTAACAAAATCTGGCATATTGGTTACGGCGCGACTTACGATGAAATCAAAATCGTGTTCTACAAGTTCGGCACGTTTTTGTTCGGCTTTAATGTTTTTTAAACCTAATGCTTTGATAACTTCATTAACTACTTTTATTTTTTTGGCAATAATATCAATGGCATAAAAGTTAGCTTCTGGAAATAAAATTGCTAAAGGAATTGCAGGAAAACCTCCACCTGTTCCAACATCCATAATTTTAGAACCCGATTTGAATTCTAAAACTTTAGCAATTCCTAACGAATGTAAAACGTGACGTGTATACAACTCATCAATATCTTTTCTTGAAATCACATTGATTTTAGCGTTCCAATCTTCATATAAATTTTGTAACTTTTCAAATTGTTGTATCTGATTATCAGTAAGATTTGGAAATTGCTTCAGAATTTCTTCCATAAATTGAATTTTCAACAAAAATAGTCTTTTTGGTTAATAATTATGATTTGTTTTTACTTCTAAAAAAAATATAATATTTACCTTTGAACAAATTATTAGAATTCCAAATATATGAATACCACAACACCTGTCTTTTCTAAAAACGACAATCTTAAATTTTTTAGAACCTTAAATAAAAGAGTAAACGATTATTTTAAAGAAAATAACATTGATAAAACTGGAAATTGGAAATTACATCTAAAAACGATTGTAATGTTTACCATTTTCTTGACACCTTATTTCTTTCTTCTTGCAATGGAAATGCCTTTTTGGGCTTATCTTTTACTTAATGTAGTGATTGGAGTTGGAATGGCTGGAGTTGGAATGAATGTTATGCACGACGGAAATCACGGTGCCTATTCTAACAAAGGTTGGGTAAATAAATTTATGGGCGGAAGCATTTATATTCTTGCTGGTAACGTTTACAATTGGCAAGTTCAACATAATGTTTTACACCACACTTATACAAACATTCTTGGTCATGATGAAGATTTAGAAGCTGGAAGAATTTTGCGTTTTACTAAAGAAGCAAAATGGTACAGTCATCATAAATTCCAACATTATTATTCTTTCATTCTTTACGGATTATTGACTTTCAATTGGGCAATTACTACCGATTTTCAACAAATGAGACGTTATTTGAAAAGAAATTTATCGTACGGAGAGTTTAAAAAACCTGTAATTCGTTGGACTACTTTAGTGATTACAAAAGTGATTTATTTTTCAATGTGGATTGTAATTCCGATTCTTATTGGACACGTTAGTTGGTGGCAAGTTTTAATCGGATTTTTTATAATGCACTACACAGCTGGTGTTATCTTGAGTGTTGTATTTCAATTAGCTCACGTTGTCCATGAAACTGATAATCCAATTCCAAATGAAAATGGCGAAATAGAAAATACTTGGGCAGTACATCAATTATACACAACTGCTAATTTTGCGCCAAAAAATTGGTTGGTAAATTATTATACTGGCGGATTAAATCACCAAATTGAGCATCATATCTTTCCTAATATCAGCCACATTCATTATAACAAAATTGCTGAATTTGTAAAAGAAACAGCAAAAGAATGTAATCTTCCATATTACGAGTTCAAAACAACTCGTGAGGCAATTATTTCTCACTTCACCCATTTAAGAGATTTAGGAAGACAACCACAATTATCATAAACATACAATCGCAACACAACAATGAGTAACCCATTATCAGACAGAATTAACCAACTATCTACCTCTCAAACTCTTGCCATGGCAGCATTAGCAAGAGAATTAAAAGCACAAGGAAAAGACATTATCAGTTTAAGTTTGGGTGAACCCGATTTTAACACCCCTGATTTTATCAAAGAAGCTGCTAAAAAAGCTATCGATGAAAACTACTCAACTTACTCTCCTGTTGATGGATATATGGAATTGAAAGAAGCTATTTGTAGAAAATTTAAACGTGATAATAATTTAGATTACAAACCCGCCAATATTGTAGTTTCTACTGGAGCAAAACAATCTTTATACAACATTGCTCAATGTATGATTAATGAAGGTGATGAAGTAATTCTTCCTGCACCTTACTGGGTTTCTTACTTTGAAATTATAAAAATGGCAGGCGGAATTCCAGTTGAAGTTCCTACTTCGGTTGAAAGTGATTTCAAAATTACACCGGAACAATTAGAAAAAGCCATTACTCCTAAAACCAAAATGATTTGGTATAGTTCGCCATGTAATCCTAGTGGTTCTGTTTATAATCGTGAAGAATTGACAGCTTTGTCAAAAGTGATATTGAATCAAACAAACGAAATTTATGTAGTTTCTGATGAAATCTATGAACATATCAATTTCTCTGGAACTTTTTGCAGTATTGCTACTATTGACGGAATGTTCGATAGAACAATAACAGTAAATGGTGTTGCAAAAGCATTCGCAATGACTGGTTGGAGAATTGGATACATCGGTGCGCCTGAAGTTATTGCAAAAGCTTGTACAAAAATGCAAGGTCAAGTTACTTCTGGAGCGAATTCTATAGCTCAAAGAGCAACAATTACAGCAGTTGATGCTGATCCAAGTGTGTTGAACGAAATGGTTTCTGCTTTCAAAAATCGTAGAGATTTAGTAGTTGGTTTGGTTAAAGAGATTCCTGGTTTCAAACTAAATGTTCCTGAAGGAGCTTTTTATGTTTTTCCTGATGTTTCTTTCTATTTCGGCAAAACATTACGTGGAAAATTAATCAATAATGCTGATGATTTTTCTATGTATTTATTGTCAGAAGCTAATGTTGCTACTGTAACTGGTGATGCTTTTGGTAACCCAAATTGTATTCGTTTTTCTTATGCAACAAGCGAAGAGTTATTAGCTGAGGCAATGAAACGAATTAAAGAAGCTGTATCTTAAAAAAATAAAATTAAATAAAAATAGACCTCAAAATTCAAACTTTGAGGTTTTTTTATTGGTTTAACTTCCGAATTACTTTTGCAGGATTTCCAACAGCGAGTGAATTATCAGGAATATCTTTAGTTACAACCGAACCTGCACCAATCGTGCATCCGTTTCCAATTTTTACACCTGGACAAATCACTGAGTTGCCTCCTATCCAACAATCTTCACCTATTGAAACAGGTTTTGAAAACTCAACTGTTCGTCTTTCAACAGCATCAAGTGGATGTGTTGCCGTGTAAATATGAACATTTGGACCAAAGAAAACATTGTTTCCAATTTCGATTTTCATGGTATCAAGAACCACGCAATTCACATTAAAATAAACATTTTCACCTGAATGAATATTATAACCATAATCACAATGAAATGGTGGCTCGATGTATAATCTTTTGTGCGCATTAGGCATTAGTTCGCGTAGAATATTTCTCGAATTTCCATTCATTACATATTCGGTGACATTTAATCTGTGAAGCAACTTTTTGGCTCGTAAACGTTCTGCAATTAAAACTTTATCATTTGCAAAATAGATTTCGCCATCGAGCATTTTTTCCTTTTCGGTTTTCATTATTAAATTTTAAACAATCAAATATACTATTTTGCAGCAGATTTGTACAAATTAAAAGGATTAGAAAATATTTGTTAGAAAAACTATTTTAATTGTATTTTTGAGCTGATGCAATCTATTCTACAAAATATCGCTAAACATGTTTCTTTAACTTCTGATGAAGAAGCTTTGTTTTTATCTAAAACCGAAACTAAACAATTCAAAGCCAAAACCATTTTATTGAGTTCGGGTGAAATTGCTAATTGTACTTACTTTGTAAATTCTGGTATTTTAAGAAGTTTCAATATTAATGATAACATTATCGAACACGTTTTGCATTTTGCTTGCGAAGGTTGGTGGATTGGCGATATGTACAGTTATATTTCCGAAAAACCTGGCAATCTTTTTATTGAAGTATTAGAAGATGCCGAAGTGGTCGTAATTTCAAAAGAAAATCATAAAGAACTTTATAAAGAAATTCCAAAACTTGAACGTTTTTTCAGAATTCTTGCCGAAAATTCTCTTGTAGCACATCAAGAACGATTGATGGATAATTTAAGTTTATCTGCCGAAGAACGATTTGAAAAAATGTGCAAAAAATACCCAACATTGATTCAGAAAGTAGCTCAAAAACACTTGGCTTCTTATATTGGTGTTACACCTGAGTTTTTTAGTAAGATGAAAGCGCGTTTACTTAAAAAATAATTTCTTAATCTACATTAAGTGCTTTTGGAATCTTATCGCTGTAAATTTGTATCATAATAATTACTAAATTTATAACGATATGAAAAATATAGTTTTACACAAAGCAGATTCAAGAGGTCACGCTAATCATGGATGGTTGAATGCCTACCATAGTTTTAGTTTTGCAAGTTGGTACAATCCTGATAGAGTTCAATTTGGAATGTTGCGCGTTTTAAACGACGATACTGTTGCCGCAGGAATGGGTTTTGGAACACATCCACACGACAATATGGAAATTATCACTATTCCTCTAGAAGGTGATTTGGCGCACAAAGACAGTATGGGAAATGCAGCCACTATAAAAACAGGTGATGTGCAAGTGATGAGTGCCGGAACTGGAATTCAACACAGTGAGTTCAATCCGAATGCTGACCAACATACTAAATTATTTCAGATTTGGTTGTTTCCAAAATATAGAAATGTAGAACCTCGTTACCAACAAATCACGTTAGACCAATCATTACAAAAAAATGATTTTGCTCAAATTCTTTCGCCGAATGCAGATGATGAAGGCGTTTGGATTCACCAAGATGCATGGTTTTATTTGAGTGATTTTGACAAAGATTTTTCTAAAAAACTTTCTCTTAAAAAAGAAGGAAACGGATTTTACATCATGAACATTGAAGGTGAAATTGAAGTTAACGGAGAAAAATTAGAAAAAAGAGACGCGATTGGAATTTGGGAAACATCTGAAATTGAAATCAAAGCGAACACAAATGCTAAGTTTTTAATAATGGAAATTCCGATGGAACAGTAAATAGTATTTAGTAATCAGTTTTTGGTATTCAATTAAAAAGTAAGCTTATGAACGAAGTACAATTAAAAATCAATGATAAAAACGGTGTTTTTTATATTGATGTTGATGGAAAGCACGAAGCAATGATGACGTTTGTTTTTGCAGGCGAAGACAAAATCATTATTGATCACACCGAAGTAAATCATGGTAATGAAGGTAAAGGTTTTGGTAAAAAAATGGTTACTAAAGCAGTTGAATTTGCTAGAGAAAAAAACATAAAAATCATTCCGCTTTGTCCATTTGCTAAAAGTGTATTTGATAAAACACCTGAATTTAGAGACGTTTTGTAATTTAAAAAATCAATTATGGATGCAAAAGACCTAACCAAAGAATACACCAATGGCGAAGTTACCATTGTATGGAAAAATAGCTTGTGTAAACATGCAGCCGAGTGTGTAAAAAATAATCCTGATGTATTTAAACCCAAAGAAAAACCATGGATTCATGCAGAAAATTCAACAACTGAAAAAATTATAGAAACCGTTAGAAAATGTCCTTCTGGTGCATTAACCTATTATTTAAACAATGAAACAACCGCCTAAATGGAAGTTTGCTGTAATGGTTTGGATTGCAATTTATCCAACAATTACAATAGTAACTTTATTGATTGGAGATTATATTAAAAATTTACCCTTACCTTTAAAAACATTAATCATGACAGGAATTTTGGTTCCATTCATGGTTTTTGTTTTACTTCCTTTTTTGGGAAAAATATTAGGTAACTGGTTAAAAAAATAAACTATGAAAAAAATCATCGCTTTTGGAGCTTCATCTAGCAAGACTTCAATAAACAAACAGTTGGCAACTTTTGTAGCTCACCAATTTCAAAACACATCAGTAGAAATTTTAGATTTAAATGATTATGAAATGCCTACTTTTTCAGTAGATAAAGAAAAAGAAAACGGAATTCACAAATTAGCAACCGATTTTTATGCAAAAATTGGAAGTGCCGATTTCATTGTGATTTCGTTTGCTGAACACAATGGAAATTTTTCGTCAGCTTTCAAAAATGTTTTAGATTGGACTTCGAGAATAAATGCCAAAACATTTCAAGAAAAACCAATGTTATTATTAGCCACTTCGCCTGGAGCAAGAGGAGGAAGTTCGGTTTTAGAAATTGCTAAAAATCGTTTTCCTTTTCAAGGTGCTATTGTAAAAGGAAGTTTTTCTTTACCAAGCTTCAATGATAATTTTGATGCTGAAAAAGGAATAACAAATGAAGATTTAAAAAATCAATTGTTAGAAATTGTAAATTCAATCGAATTGTAATAAAAATGTTATTTTTGCTATTAAAGAAAAACTTGAAACATTAAACTTGAAACAAAATTTATGAAAGCATATGTATTTCCAGGTCAAGGTGCACAATTTACAGGAATGGGCAAAGACTTATATGAAAATTCAGCAGTAGCAAAAGAACTATTCGAAAAAGCCAACGATATTTTAGGTTTTAGAATCACAGATATCATGTTTGAAGGAACTGCCGAAGAATTGAAAGAAACAAAAGTTACGCAACCAGCGGTTTTTTTACATTCAGTAATCTTAGCAAAAACTTTAGAAGATTTTTGTCCAGAAATGGTTGCAGGTCATTCGTTAGGTGAATTTTCAGCTTTGGTTGCTAATGGTACTTTATCATTTGAAGACGGATTAAAATTGGTTTCACAAAGAGCAATCGCAATGCAAAAAGCTTGTGAAATTACTCCATCAACTATGGCTGCTGTTTTAAACTTAGACGATAAAATTGTAGAAGAAATTTGTGCCTCAATTGATGGTGTAGTAGTTGCTGCAAATTATAATTGTCCTGGACAATTAGTAATTTCAGGCGAATACAAAGCGGTAGAATTGGCTTGTGAAAAAATGAAAGAAGCTGGAGCAAAACGTGCTTTAATATTACCTGTTGGCGGAGCATTTCATTCTCCAATGATGGAACCAGCAAGAGAAGAATTAGCTGCAGCAATTGAAGCAACTACTTTTTCAACTCCAATTTGTCCGGTTTATCAAAATGTAACTGCTAGCGCGGTCTCGTCACCAGACGAGATTAAGAAAAATCTAATCATCCAATTAACTGCTCCAGTAAAATGGACGCAATCGGTTCAACAAATGATAAAAGATGGAGCCACAAGTTTTACAGAAGTAGGTCCAGGAAAAGTATTAGTTGGATTGGTAAATAAAATTGATAGAGAAGTTGAAACTGTTTCGGCATAGCCAATTAAAATTTCAAATGAAACTTTATCAATATCTATTACTTTTATCTTCTTTCTTCTCTTTCTCACAGGGAAGTTATAACCTTGAAATAAAATTTAAAACTGACATAACTGCATTTGATTTTAATTCTGAATTAGAAAATCAAAAAAATAGATATGGTGATGGTTTAAAAATGAATTATCTTGGTGATGGAAATTTCATTAGAACTTATTTAAATAGCGGAAAAAAAGGCAACAAAACACAGTCTTATAATAACTCAACTGGACAATTAATTATTAGTTATAATGACTCTCTTGTTGTTGACACATTAGATGTAAAGCACAACACTATTCAGTTAATTTATAAAAAAGAAATTGATGGTGAATCTATTCTAAAATTAAAATGCAAGTGTATAGTATATAGTGGGATTTTCAAACAGCAAATTCCAGTAAAACTCACCTATTGTTATAGTGAAAATTCGCCTTTTCTAAATGGAAATCTATTTAATAAACATGATGATTTTTTTCTGGCTGATTTTTATAAAAGTACCAATAGACCCTATTTAAAATTTTTGATGGAGACTTCTGATTTTAATTTGACATTTACCGCAATCGAGATAAAAAAGATACCATTGTAAAAATATTTAAAATCATAATATTAATAATTAAATCATGAAAAAAATAATTTTATCCTTAGCATTAGCCACATTACTAATTTCATGCAAGGAAGAAACTAAAGAAAAAGTAAAAGAAGCTTCAAAAGCCGTTGGTGCTGACTTGAAACAAGCAGCGGACTCTGCAAAAGTAAAAGCTAAAAAAGTTTTGGATTCCTCTAAAATAGGAGAAAAAACCAAAGCGCTTATAGCCAAAGGAGCAGAAAAAGTGGAAAAAGGCGCTAAAAAAGTTCAAGAAGCAACAAAAAAATAATTTTAAGCATTATTTAAACTATTTGGCATCTAATTTGTATTACTAAAATTGTTATTAATTTTAATCTTTAAAAAAATGAAAAAAACAATTTTAGCAGTAGCATTTATGGCTGTTGCAATGGTGTCTTGCGGAGACAAAAAAACAGAAGGTGATTCAACTGTAGGAACAGAAATTGGTGAAAAAATTGACACTGTTGCACAAAAAACAGAAGAAGTAATTGACACTACTCAAGCTAAGGCAGGTGAAGCTCTTGAAGAAGGTGCAGAAAAACTTGATGAAGCTGGCAAAGAACTTAAAGAAGCCGCTAAGAAGTAAAAAAAGAAATCCTCATAAATTTATGAGGATTTTTTATTTGTATAATTATATAATATTTAGCTTCTTATCTTCTGTTCCCATTTCCAAGCACTAGCCAAACTATCTTCTAAAGTTGATTGCGCTTTCCATCCTAAAACATTATTAGCTTTATCAGTGTTTGCATAAGCTGAAGTTATATCTCCTTCTCTTCTACCTACAATTTGGTAATTCAGTTTTTGCCCAGAAACTTTTTCAAAAGCAGTAATTACTTCTAAAACAGAGCTTCCTGTTCCTGTTCCAAGATTGAAAGTTTCAACTTTATCTAAATTTTGTTTATTTAAAAGTCGTTTCAATGCTACAACATGTGCTTTAGCTAAATCTACCACATGAATGTAATCACGAACCGCTGTTCCATCAGGTGTTGGATAATCGTCTCCGTAAACAGATAATTTCTCGCGCATTCCAATAGCAGTTTGCGTAATAAACGGAACTAAATTTTGTGGAATTCCTAGAGGTAATTCGCCAATTTCAGCACTCGGATGCGATCCAATTGGATTAAAATATCTTAATAAAATAGAATTAATATTGGTCACTTTTGCAACATCGGTGATGATTTCTTCACCTATTTGTTTGGTATTTCCATAAGGTGAAGCTGCAGGTTGCACAGAAGCATCTTCAGTAATCGGCATCTTTTCGGCTTGACCGTAAACCGTGCATGAAGAACTAAAAATAAAGTTAGCGTTAGGCAAATCTTTCAATTCCTGAAGTACATAAACCAATGCGTTGATATTGTTTTCGTAGTACAACAAAGGATTTTCGACACTTTCTCCAACAGCTTTTGAAGCTGCAAAATGAATCACTCCATCAACATCATTATGCTTTTTAAAGAAATTTTGAACCGACGCTTTATCACGTAAATCCATTTTTTCAAAAATTGGTTTTTTACCTGTAATTCTTTCAATACCATCCAAAACACTTTCTGATGAATTTGATAAATTATCAATTGCAACTACTTCAAAACCTTCGTTTTGCAATTCAACAACTGTGTGAGAACCAATAAAACCTAAACCTCCTGTTACTACTATTTTCATTTTCTTGAGATAATAGAGAAAAGAAGCAAGAGAAAAGACAATAATCTCTTGCCTCTTTTCTTGTTTCTATTTTCTTATTTTAAATATTCTAAAACTGTATCTGTTATAAATTTAATTTGCTCGTCTTCCAATTCGGTGTGCATTGGTAATGCAATCACTTCTTTACATAATTGATTCGTTACCGGAAAATCTTCTTCTTTGTATCTTGAATCGGCATACGCTTTTTGACTGTGCAACGGAATAGGATAATAAATCGCGCAAGGAATTCCTTTTTCTTGCAAATGTGCTAGTAAACCATCGCGCTTTCCATTCATAATTCTGATAACATACTGATGAAAAACATGGCAATCACAAGTCTCACATATTGTTGGAGCCCAAATATTCGGATTTACACTTAACGCCAAACTGTATTTTCTTGCGGCATCTTGACGTGCTCTATTATAAGTATCTAAATGCGGTAATTTAGCTTTCAAAACTCCAGCTTGAATACTATCCAAACGTGAGTTTACTCCAACTACATCATGATGGTATCGTTCATACATTCCGTGATTTACAATTCCTCGTAATGTGTGAGCTAATTTATCATCGTTTGTAAAAATCGCTCCACCATCACCATAACAACCTAAGTTTTTAGATGGGAAAAATGATGTCGCTCCAACGTGACCAATCGTTCCAACTTTCTTTTTAGAACCGTCTTTTGAGTTATAATCTGCTCCAATTGCTTGCGCATTATCTTCAATTACATACAAATTATGCTCGTTTGCAATTTCCATAATCGCATCCATGTTCGCCGCACGACCAAACAAATGCACAGGAACAATCGCTTTAGTTTTTGAAGTAATCGCTTTGCGAATTCCATCCAACGAAATATTCATATTATTCATATCAACATCCACCAAAACCGGAGTTAATTGCAACAAAGCAATTACTTCGACAGTTGCAGCAAATGTAAAATCAGCAGTAATTACCTCATCACCAGGTTTCAAATCCAATCCCATCATGGCAATTTGCAACGCATCGGTTCCATTGGCACAAGGAATTACGTGTTTTACACCCAAATAATCTTCTAAATCTTTCTGAAATTGATGAACCAAAGGTCCGTTTATGTAAGTATTATTTTCTAAAACATCTTGAATAGAAGCATTCACTTCTTCTTTTATTTTTTCGTATTGACCTTTCAAGTCAACCATTTGTAATTTCTTCATCCTAAAAAATTTGAAATACAAAAGTATAACATTTCTTATTATTTGTAGCGAATGGTTTGGGCTTTTTTTGGTTTCCGTTTTCCTGCTTTTCGCTCTACTTCGGTGCCGCTACAATCAGGGCTAATTAGCATTTGTCTTTTGCAAAATCAGATTTTCAAAAGAAATTTAGTTGTGAAAATCCGTTTAATCTGTAAAATCTGTGGCAAAAAATCTTATTTTTACCCAACTAAAATTAGATAATGCTTTTTCTATACAATTTAATTATAATTTTTGCTTCACAAGTTGTAAAACTATTGGCACTTTTCAGTCCCAAAATGAAACTTTTTGTTGATGGAAGAAAAGAAGTTTTTCCTATTTTACTAAACAAACTCAGTCCAAACAACAAAACTATTTGGTTTCACGCAGCATCATTAGGTGAATACGAACAAGGTTTACCAGTTATTGAAAAAATAAAAGTACACTATCCAAACCATAAAATAGTAGTCACTTTCTTTTCACCATCAGGTTACGAAGTTCGAAAAAACAATACGGTTGCTGATGCTACAGTTTATTTGCCATTAGACACAAAATCGAATGCACAAAAATTTATAAAAGCTATAAATCCAGAACTTGTTTTCTTCATCAAATACGAGTATTGGCCCAATTATCTGAATGAATTAAAGAAACTTGAAATAAAAACCTTTTTAATTTCGGGCATTTTCAGAGAAAAACAAGCTTTTTTCAAATGGTATGGCGGATTTTATAGAAATGCGCTTAAAACATTCGAGTACTTTTTTGTACAAAACGAAAGTTCAAAAAATCTAATTCAAAGTATTGGTTTCAACAATGTAAAAATTTCAGGCGACACCCGTTTTGACAGAGTAGTTTCCATTTTAGAAAGAGACAATTCATTAGATTTTATTGAACAATTTAAAGACAACAAAACCACAATTGTAATAGGAAGTTCGTGGCCAAAAGACGAAAACTTATTGGTGAACTACATAAACAATGCATCGGATGAAATTAAATTTATCATTGCACCACACAATATAAAAGCGGAGCAAATCTCAAATCTCAAATCCCAAATAACAAAAACTTCCGTTTTATTTTCTGAAAAAAATACTATTGATTTATCAAATTTCAATGTTTTCATTATCGACACCATCGGAATTTTAACCAAAATATATTCCTACGCCGATATTGCCTACGTTGGTGGCGGTTTTGGAAATCCAGGTGTTCATAACATTTTGGAACCTGCAACATTTGGTGTTCCGATAATTATTGGCCCAAATTATTCACATTTTGCCGAAACCACTGCTTTAGTTCATCAAGAAGGTTGTATTTCCATATCAAACCAAAACGAATTGAACGAAGCTTTTAATAATTTAATTTCCAACGAAGATATTCGTCATGAAAAAGGACATATTTGTTCGACTTTTGTACAAATGAATAAAGGAGCAACGGAAGTGATTTTGAAACATATAATATGAAGAAGACTTTAGTTTTTTACTTTTTAATTTTTTCATTTTGTTTAAATGCTCAAACATTTGATGAAGTAAAAGCTTGCGAACTTAAGTATCAAAATTGTCTAGATTCTGGACTTGACATGAAAACTTGTGTCATCACTTTTTATAATGTAGCAGATGTATTACTTAATTTATCATATAAAAAACTCAAAAATCAATTGAATACTTCGCAAAAAAGAAAACTCCTAAACGAACAAAGAAATTGGTTAAAGAAAAGAGACAAATATTTTGAAGAAGCTTTTGAAGAAGCAAAAAATGATAATGGCGGAAGTACACTTTCTGATGATTTTAAAATGATGTATTTTGATAAAAAAGCAGAATTTGTAATTGAAAGAGTTAAAGAACTACTATCAAAAATTAAATAATTGATTCATTATAATATTTTAAAACCTTCACAAATCGAAACCATCATAGCAATGATGCAAGATTTCTATGCCATTGATAATTATCCGATAGATATTGTGGTTTCTAAAAAATTATTCCAAGAATTTATTTCCAATGAACATCTTGGAAAAGCTTGGCTGATTTATTCGGAGGATGAATTGGTTGGCTATGTAATTCTTACTTTTGTTTTTAGCTTTGAATACCAAGGAAAAATTGCCTTTATAGACGAACTTTACCTTAAAGAAACTGTACGAGGAAAAGGAATTGGAGCCAAAACCTTGCAATTCATAAAAGAACAAATCCCTAAATTATCGTTAAAATTGCTCTATCTTGAAGTAGAACATCACAATGAAAACGCACAAAAATTGTATCTTGCCAACGATTTTGAAATTCATAATCGTAAATTATTAAAATACAAACTACACTAACTTATGAAATATTTTAAACTACTACTCTTATTATTTGTCATTCAAACGCAAGCGCAACAAGGCGGAATGTGGATTCCATCAATGCTAAAAGGAATGAACGAAGGCGAAATGAAAACCTTAGGAATGAAAATTTCTGCCGAACAAATTTATTCTATTAATAAATCGAGTTTGAAAGATGCCGTTCCTCATTTTGATGGCGGTTGTACTGCCGAAGTAATTTCAGACAAAGGATTGATTTTGACCAATCACCACTGTGGTTTTGATAATATTCAAAGTCATTCAACCGTTGAGCACGACTATTTAACCAATGGTTTTTGGGCTTACAAAATGGAAGAAGAATTGCCAAATAAAGATTTGGAAGTGACTTTTGTGGTAAAAATTGAAGATGTAACTTCTAAAATAGTTGAAGGTACTGCTAGTTTAACTTCGGAAGCTGAAAAACAAAAGAAAATTCAACAAAACATTTCGGAATTAGTTAAAAATTCTCCTAAAGAAGCTTGGCAAGAAAACCGTGTAAAAACATTTTATGACGGAAATCAATATCTATTATTTGTAGTAGAAAGCTATAAAGATGTGCGTTTGGTTGGCGCACCACCAAGTTCGATTGGTAAATTTGGTTCGGATACCGATAATTGGGTTTGGCCAAGACATACAGGAGATTTTTCTTTATTCAGAATTTATGCTGATAAAAACAATCGTCCGGCAGCTTATTCGGCTGACAATGTTCCTTACAAACCAAAACACTTCTTTCCAATTTCTATTACAGGTTTAAAAGAAAACGATTTTACTATGGTAATGGGTTATCCTGGAAGAACAACAGAATATTTACCATCAGTTGCGGTTAATCAAATTGTAGAAACATTAAATCCTGCAAAAGTTGAAATTCGTGATGCGGCTTTGAAAGTACAAGATCGTTTTATGAGAAAAGATCAGGCTATCAAAATTCAATACGCTGCTAAATATGCATCGGTTGCTAATTATTGGAAAAAATGGATGGGAGAAACTAAAGGTTTGAAAAAAGCCAATGCAGTTGCTGCCAAACAAAAATTTGAGAAAGACTTTCAACAAAAAGTAGCAAAAGCAGGTAAACAAGCTGAATACGGAAATTTACTATCAGAATTTGAAAAAAATTATACTGAAATAAAAGATTATGCTTTAGCAAGAGATTATTTTTCTGAAGTTGCTTTAAGAAACACTGAACTACTTTCTGTTGGATATAAATTATACCAATTGGAACAAATTTTAAACACTAAAGGTGAGCAATCTTTTACAGATAGAAAAAACACACTTTCAAGCGGAATTGGAGATTTTTATAAAGATTATAATGCAGAAGTTGATAAAAATGTATTTGAGCAATTAATCAATTTGTATGCAACTAAATCGCCTAAACAGTTTTTACCTGAAAGTTTGAACAACATTAATGCATCTCAATTGACAACTGATGTTTTTGCAAATTCAAAATTAACATCATTAGAAAAATTTAGATCATTACTTGAAGGAGATTCTAAAACAGTTATTGAAAAGATTAATGCTGATAAAGGATATCAAGTAATAAAATCAATGGCGGATGCCTTTACAAAAAATGTAGCTCCAAAATATGATGAATTGAATTTAAAAAATATTGCTTTGCAAAGAACTTATATGAAAGCCATTTTAGAGTTAAGTCCTAAATCGGCTCGTATTTTCCCTGATGCCAACAGCACTTTACGTGTAACTTATGGGAAAATAAAAGGATACAAACCAAATGATGCAGTATATTATGAGCCATTTACAACACTTGATGGTGTTATGGAAAAATATGTTCCTGGTGATTATGAGTTTGATGTTCCTCAAAAACTAATTGATTTGTACAATGCCAAAGATTATGGTATTTATGGCGTGAAAGGGAAAATGCCTGTTTGTTTCATAGCAACTAATCATACTACTGGAGGAAATTCTGGTAGTCCAGCATTAGATAAAAACGGAAATTTAATTGGCTTGAATTTTGATAGAGTTTGGGAAGGAACTATGAGTGATGTTTATTACTCTCCAGACATTTGTAGAAACATTATGGTAGATTCTAGATATATATTATTTATTATTGATAAGTATGCTGGTGCAAAAAACATCATTAATGAATTGAAAATCATACAACCAGCTAAGAAAAAATAAAATTTATATTTTATTGCGGTTTGGCACGAAATTTGTAAAGTAAAATGCGGAACTCGAAGATAGAATTTTTAAAAAAAGTTAAATAAAAGTTTTTTCGATTAAAAAAATTTATATCTTTGCTCCGAATTAATAATTAACCTTTTATTTAAATTAAGATGAAAAAAGTATTTTTAAGTTTAGCTGTTATTGCTGCATTAACTGTAGTATCTTGTAAACAATCAGAAAACGCTGCTGAAGGAACTGCTGACACAACTGCTGTTGACACAACTGCTGCTCCAGCTGACACAACTGCTGCTCCAGCTGATACAACTGCTGCTCCAGCTGACACAACTGCTGCTCCAGCTACTGAAGAAGCTCCAGCTAAAAAATAATTAGAACTAGTTTCTAATTAAGCAAAAAATAAGCTCTGCAATGCAGAGCTTTTTTTTGCTTAATATTTTTATATTGACCCGAATATTTCTTCAGCAGGAGGAAAAACATCATTTTGATTTGAAAAGTCAAGAACTTCTGAGTTGTGTAAGGTCCTTTCTATTTCTGCTATACCTTTCTCCATCAATAATTGCGTTGTATACTTTCTGCTTACAGCAATTTCTTTTTCGTTTAAAATTATTTTAAAATAAAGCTTCCCATTCTTTGACTTGAACTTCATAAAAAATAAACTTGCTACAGATTTTTTAAGTAATTCAATATTGTCTTCGCATTCAAACCGCAATTCAAAATCATTGCTCAACAATATCACCTTACCTTTCCTAGAAGTAAACTCATATTTATAATATCCATTTAATCTTTTACTTATAACAAAAGTACCCATATCACTCAAATCAGAATCAAATTAAAACAAAAAAGCTCCAAACATAGTTTGAAGCTTTAGTACTCAGAGCGGGACTTGAACCCGCACGAACATTACTGTTCACTGGATTTTAAGTCCAGCGTGTCTACCAATTTCACCATCCGAGCATTATAGGTGGTTGAGCGAAAAACGGGGCTCGAACCCGCGACCTCGACCTTGGCAAGGTCGCGCTCTACCAACTGAGCTATTTTCGCATTATCAGATTTTATATGAACGACAACACTTGTTCCGTATTGCGGATGCAAATGTAATATTAAAATTCAATTATACAAACGTTTTTTATAAAAAAAACTTCACAAAAACATAACCTACTGAAAACCTATTTGTTACTTTTTTAGCAACATTCGTTTTATTTCGTTAAGTTTCATTAATGCTTCTACAGGAGTTAAGGTATTTATGTCTAAACCTAATATTTCCTCTTTAATTTCCTCCAATAATGGGTCGTCTAAATTAAAGATACTCAACTGCATTTCATCTTTAGCTGATTTTATTCCATGCAATGCATCGCCTGAATGATCT
>Ga0209053_1000347_pt1 | contig 36171 bp, 31 predicted proteins | sample EBPBio152010_DNA_FD_185864 | JGI IMG/M metagenome (GOLD analysis project Ga0209053, IMG submission 185864) | Wastewater treatment Type I Accumulibacter community from EBPR Bioreactor in Madison, WI, USA - Reactor 1_7/15/2010_ DNA (SPAdes)... | ecosystem: Engineered > Bioreactor > EBPR >... | reverse complement strand
ACATTCAGGGCGCCCATGCCGTCGGCGGCATGATCGTGGCCGGGGCCGAGGGTTTTCTGAAAAGCCAGTATCGCAAGTTCAACATCAAGGGCGAGGCCGGCAGGCAGGGCGACGACTTCGGCATGATGAAAGAGGTGCTGACCCGCCGCTTTGAACGTCTGCTCAAGGAAGACCCCGACCGCAAGTCAGAAGCCTGGCCCGACCTGCTGCTGATCGACGGCGGCGCCGGTCAGATCTCGGCCGTGGCCGAGATCATGGGCGAACTGGGCATCGACGATCTGCCCTTTGTCGGCGTGGCCAAGGGCATCGACCGCGACCATGGCAAGGAAGAATTCCACCGCCCCGGCGAGCCGCCCTTTGCGCTGCGCATGAACGACCCGGTGCTGTATTTCATCCAGCGTCTGCGCGATGAGGCGCATCGCTGGGCCATCGGCGCCCACCGGGCCAAGCGCGCCAAGGCCACCACCGCCACCCCGCTGGACGAGGTGCCAGGCGTCGGTGCCAGCCGCAAGCGCGCCCTGCTGGCGCATTTCGGCAGCGCCAAGGCGGTGTCCCGCGCGGCGGTCGAGGATCTGATGGCGGTCAATGGCATCTCCGAGGCGCTGGCCCAGCAAATCCACGATTTCTTTCACGATCGCGGTTAGGCGGGGTCAGACCTCTGCCTGCGCGGCGCGGCGCGCCACGACCCGCGCCCGCCACAGCGTGAACAGCGCCGCCGCCATGACCAGCGCCGCGCCCACCACCACATTCGGGTGCAGCACCTCGCCGAACACCCAGACGCCCAGCATGGCGATGAACACCAGTTGCAACAGCGCAAAGGGCTGGATGTCGCTGGCTTCGGCCACTTCGTAGGCCTTGATCATCATGAAATGCGCCAGTGTCGCGCTCAGGCACAGCAGCGCCATCCAGCCCCAGTCGGGCAGGCTCATCGTTTCCCAGAAATAGAGGCCGACCGGCGTGATCAGCAACGCCGAGACCCAGCCCGTCCACAGGAACGAGGTCGCCGCCAGATCGGCCCGCGCCACATAGCGCGTCAGCAACCCGTAAAGCGCGAACAGAAAGGCGCTGAACAACGGCACCGCCGCCCAGAGGCTGAACACCCCGGCGCCGGGATCAAGGATGATGATGACGCCGACGAAGCCGATCCCGATCGCGAACCAGCGACGCCAGCCGACGGATTCACCCAGGATCGGCCCCGACAGCGCCGCCACGATCAGCGGATAGCACACAAAGACCGCATGGCTTTCGATCAGCCCCAGCTTCACGAAGGCCAGGATCATGATGCAGACCTCCAGCACCAGCGCGGCCCCGCGCAGGAACTGAAGCCAGGGCAGATGCGAACGCATCACCGCCCCCAGGCCCGCCGGGCTGCGCCAGGCCAGCAGCGCCGCAAAGACCGCAAAGACCCAGAAGCGGATCATCACGACCATCCAGACATTATAGGTCTCGGCCAGATGCCGCGAAATGCCGTCCTGCAAGGCAAAGACCAGCGCGGTCAGCGACATCAGAATAATGCCAAGTGTGGTATTCTGCGAAATGCGCGCCTGCATGGCGTTGCCCCCGGGAAGTTGCCTCCGCATAACCTGACGCGCGGGCGGGCGAAAGTCCGTTCGCGCCACGGGGAACCGGATCCGCGACCCCGGGGTTGTGCCAATGAACCCATCGTTTCAGGAGAGTGCGATGTCTGATCTTGTCATCATGGCCTTCGATACCGAAGCCACCGCCTTTGAGGCCCGCGCCGCGCTGGTCAAGATGCAGCGGGAATATCTGATCGAAATGGAAGATGCGGTGGTCATGACCCGCAACGATGACGGATCGGTGCAGTTGCATCAGGCGGTGAACATGACCGCGATGGGGGCCGTGGGCGGCACATTCTGGGGCGGTCTGATCGGGCTCTTGTTCCTCAATCCGCTGATCGGGGCCGCCGTGGGGGCCGGGGCCGGCGCCCTGTCGGGCTGGATGACCGATCTGGGCATCAATGACGATTTCCTGAAGGAAGTCGGTCAGAGCCTGCCGCCGGGTGGCGCGGCGCTTGGCATCCTGATTCGCAAGATGACCGCCGACAAGGTTCTGGCGGGGCTGGACGATTTCGCCGGCAAGGGCCGGGTGCTGCGCACCTCGCTCAGCGCCGAGCAGGAGGCCCGTCTGGCCGAGGTGCTAGCCCGCCCGGCACCCCCCGCGACCGGCGGCTGACCGCCGCCGCCTTGACCGCCGGCGGTGCTTCGTGGTCTTTGGGCCGCATGGCCAAGACGACCCGCAAGAAAAAGACCGAGCCCGAACCGGAGCTGGCCGAGCCGGCGCCGGCTGGACGTCGCTGGACACCCCGGCTGCGGCTGTGGGCGAAGCGCGTGCTGCTGGGCATTGCGGCCTTTTACGCCGCGCTGATCCTGATCTATGCGGTGCTGCCGGTGCCGATCAACGTCTATCAGGCGCAGGAAAGCCTGCGTCTGGGCGGCATCGAAAAGAATTGGGTCGGCTGGGATGACATCGCCCCGGTCATGGCCCGGTCGGTCGTGGCGGCAGAGGACGCGAATTTCTGCAACCACTGGGGCTTTGACATGAAGGCGATCCGCGCCGCGCTGGACGAAGGGCGCGGACGCGGCGCATCGACCATCAGCCAGCAGGTCGTGAAGAACGTATTTCTCTGGCATGGCCGCACCTGGGCGCGCAAGGCAGCCGAGGCGGTGCTGACGCCGCCGGTCGAACTGGTATGGTCGAAACGGCGCATCCTGCATGTCTATCTGAACGTCGCCGAATTCGGCGAAGGCGTGTTTGGCGTCGAGGCCGCCGCGCAGCATTATTTCGGCATTCCCGCCCGCGACCTGACACCGACCCAAGCCGCGCGCCTTGCCGCCGTGCTGCCCGACCCGAAGGTGCGCAATGCGGCCAGGCCCGGCCCGCTGGTGCGCCGGCGCAGCGCGCAGATCCTCTCGGGCGCCGAAACCATCGCCGCCGATGGTCGCGCCGCCTGTTTCGAGGACTGACCGCCCCCTTGCGCCCGCTGCGCCATTGATCCCGCGGCGCGTGGGGGCTATCAGATGGCATTCGCTGACAGGCTTGCCCCATGAACCGACTGTATCACGTTCCCCTTTCGCCCTTCTGCCGCAAGGTCCGGCTGACGCTGGCCGAGAAACGGATCGAGGTCGAACTGGTCGAGGAACGCTATTGGGAGCAGCAGGCAGAATTCCTCCGCCGCAACCCGGCCGGCAAGGTGCCGGTGCTGCGCGTCGAGAACCGGCTGATGAGCGAAAGCCAGGCGATCTGCGAATGGCTGGAGGAAGCCTATCCCTCGCCCGCGCTGATGCCCCGTGACGTGGATGCACGCTATGAGGTGCGCCGGCTGTGCAACTGGTTCGACGACAAGTTCCATAACGAGGTCACCTCGAAGCTCTTGTATGAACGGGTCAATCGCAAGGTGCAGGGCACCGGCTATCCCGACAGCAAGGCGGTGAAATCCGGGGCGAGCCGGATCAAGTATCACCTGGATTACATGGCTTGGCTGCTGGACCAGCGGCGCTGGCTGGCGGGCGACAGCATGACGCTGGCCGATTTCGCCGCCGCCGCACATCTGAGCTGCCTGGATTATATCAGCGACGTGGACTGGAACCGCCATGCCGCGGTGAAGGACTGGTATGTGAAGCTGAAATCGCGCCCCTCTTTCCGGCCCCTGCTGGCCGACCAGATCCCCGGCTTTCCGCCGCCCGCGCATTACGCCGATCTGGATTTCTGACGGCACGCCCCGGGGGCCAGCCCCCGGACCCCCGGAGTATTTCGGCAAAGAGCAAGAGCATGACCCTTTCATCGCTGCGGGAACGGCTGGAGGCACGCGCCCGCGAGGAAGGGTTTTCGGGGATGGGCATCTGCGCCCCCGATGCGACGCCCGAAACCGCCGGGCGGCTGCGCGCCTATCTGGAGGCCGGGCGCCACGGGCAGATGGGCTGGATGGCCGAGCGCGAGGCCTGGCGTGGATCGGCCGCCGCGCTCTGGCCCGAGGCGCGGTCGGTCATCATGCTGGCCGAGGTCTATACCCCCGGGACCGACCCGCTGGCGGTGCTGGAGGCGCGCGACCGCGCCGCGATCAGCGTCTATGCCCAGGGCAAGGATTATCATGATCTGGTCAAGCGCCGGCTGAAGCGGCTGGGGCGTTGGCTGCTGGATCAGGCGGGGGGCGAGATCAAGGTCTTTGTCGATACCGCCCCGGTGATGGAAAAGCCGCTGGCCCAGGCGGCGGGGCTGGGCTGGCAGGGCAAGCATACCAACCTTCTGTCGCGCGAACTGGGAAGCTGGTTCTTTCTGGGCGCGATCTTCACCACGCTGGATCTGCCGAAGGACCGGCCGGAAATCAGCCATTGCGGATCGTGCCGCGCCTGCCTGGACATCTGCCCGACCGGGGCCTTTCCCGCGCCCTATCAGCTGGATGCGCGGCGCTGCATTTCCTATCTGACCATCGAACACAAGGGCCCGGTGGAGCCGGAATTGCGCGCCCGGATGGGCAACCGGATCTATGGCTGCGATGATTGTCTGGCGGCCTGCCCCTGGAACAAGTTCGCGGTGGCCGCGCACGAGATCGGCTATCAGCCGCGGGTCGGCGCGCCCGAACTGGCCGAATTGGCCGCGCTGGACGATGCCGGATTTCGCGCCCGCTTTGCCGGCAGCCCGATCAAGCGGATCGGGCGGGATCGTTTCGTGCGCAACGTGCTTTATGCCATCGGAAATTCCGGTCTGCCGGCGTTGCGGCCTGTCGCGCAGGCGCTGTGCGATGACCCGGATCCAGCGGTGGCGGATGCGGCGCAATGGGCCATTCACCGCCTGTCCTGATCGCCGGATTTGGGAAATGGGCGAATCTGCGCTATCCTTGCAGGCGAACAACCGGAGGAGGCTCAGATGACCAAGCATATGGCAGACAAGCGCAAACCCTCGGATGGCGGGCGCGTCAAGCGCTTCATGCAGATCGCGCGCGAGGGCAGCCGGGTGTGGGAGGCGCTGTGGCGCAAGCCCGCGGCGGTGCCGGTCGGCAACCGGCGCGCGGCGGAATTCCTGCGCATTGATCGCGGCCGTCAGGTCTGAGCGGCGCGGAGCCGGTCACGCAGGGCGGTGATTTCGACCGTCAGCCGCTCCAGCTCGGGCAGGCTGCGGCCGCTTTGGGCCTGAAGGCAGGCCGGGATATCGCCGGCCCGGTCGCGCAATGCGGCCCCTGTCGGGGTCAGTTTCAGCCGCACCTGCCGTTCATCCTCGGCATCACGGCGGCGGGTCAAGAGGCCCGCCCCCTCCATCCGCTTGAGCATGGGGGTCAGCGTATTGCTGTCGAGTTGCAGCGCCGCAGACAGGCGCGACATGGGCTGGTCATCCTCTTCCCAGAGCAGCGTCAGCACCAGGAATTGCGGATAGGTCAGCCCCATCGCATCAAGCAGGGGCTTGTAGCCGGCCTGCACGGCATGGCTGGCGGAGTAGAGCGCAAAGCAAAGCATGCGCGAGAGTGGCAGCGGGTCTGACATGGATGCCAGATTAAATCGTGCGCGATACAATCGCAAGAGATTGACAACCGCGCCCCAAATTGTATCGTGCGCGATATGATCTTGCGCGACCAGAAAAGGAGAGCCTCATGGTCAAGGACATCGTCTATCGCACCACCGCCGAGGCCAAGGGCGGCGGCCGCAACGGCCAATCCGCCACGCTGGACGGCGCGCTGGCCGTCACGCTCAGCGTGCCGAAGGAAATGGGCGGCGAGGGCAAGGGCAACAACCCCGAACAGCTTTTCGCCGTAGGCTATGCCGCCTGCTATCTGGGCGCGCTGCGCTTTGCCGCCAGCAACGAAAAGATCGGCGAGGTGCCGGCCGAGGCGACAGTTCAGGCCCAGGTCGGTATCGGCCCGCGCGCCGAGGGCGGCTTTGGCATCGCGGTGACGCTGAAGGTCAGCCTGCCGGGGGTGGAACGCGCCCTGGCGGAGCGCATGGTGGAGCGCGGCCATTTCATCTGCCCCTATTCCAATGCGATCAAGGGCAATGTCCATGTCGTGACCCTTCTGGAATGATCCGGCCCCGCGCGGGGTTTCTGGACTTGTCGCCTGCCTTGCGCTAGGCAGGCGGCACGATGACCGAGCAAAACACTCAAGTAGCGCCGCGGCGCCTGCGCCTTCCCGATGGCTGGACCCTCGGGGCGGTGCTGATTGCGGCCATCGTGCTGGCGCCGATCCTGTCGGTGATCTGGATCGCCTTTCACCCGACCGAAAACATCTGGCCGCATCTGCTGGCCACGGTGATGCCGCGCTATATGGGCATGACGCTGCTGCTTATGGCCGGGGTCGGGGTGATCACGGCGGCGGTCGGCACCGGGGCGGCCTGGCTGGTGACACTCTATCGCTTTCCCGGGTCGGGCTGGCTGTCCTATGCGCTGCTGTTCCCGCTGGCGGTGCCGGCCTATGTCGGGGCCTATGCGCTGGTGGATTTCTTTGATTATTCCGGCGCCTTGCAGGTGACCTTGCGGGCGCTGACCGGGTGGAAGACCGCCGCCGATTACTGGTTCCCCGAGATCCGCTCGCCCTGGGCCGCGATCGTCGTGCTGTCTGCGGCGCTTTACCCCTATATCTATCTGCTGGCGCGGCAAGCCTTTCGCGAACAATCGGGCGGGTCATATGAGGTGGCGCGCGCCCTGGGCAGCGGCCCATGGGCGGTATTCCGGCGGGTGGGCCTGCCGCTGGCGCGGCCCTCCATCGCCGCCGGAGTCGCGCTCGCGCTGATGGAGACGGTGGCGGATTACGGCACGGTCACACATTTTTCGGTGCAGACGCTGACCACCGGCATCTTCACCACCTGGCTGACCGCCGGCAATGCCGGGGGCGCGGCGCAGATCGCCGGCGTTGCCATGGGGGTGATCGTGCTGTTGCTGGCGGTGGAGCGGATCGGCCGCCGCCGCGCGCGGTTTCACGGCTCCGCCCGGCAGATCCGGCCGGTGGCGGCACAGCCGCTGCGGGGCTGGCGCGGCTGGTTGGCCAGCCTCTTGTGCTTTCTGCCCTTCGGGATGGGTTTCGTGCTGCCGGTCGCGGTGATGGCCGCGCATGGGATGCGCAACCCGCAAGCCTGGATCGAGCCGGGACTGCTGCGCGCGCTGATGAATACGCTGGTCGCGGGCGGAGCGGCGGCGGCGATCACGGTCGCGGCAGCGGTGCTGTTCATCTATGGGCTGCGCATGGCCGGGCGAGGCCTGCCGCGCTGGATCCTGCCGGTGACCGCGCTTGGCTATGCAGCACCCGGCGCGGTGCTGGCGCTTGGGCTGCTGATCCCGCTGGCGGCCCTGGATCACCGGCTGGCCGATGGCATTCTGGCGCTGACCGGGCATGACCCGGGCCTGTTGCTGACCGGCAGCGCCGCGGCCATCGTGCTGGCCTATGTCGTGCGGTTCTTCGGCATCGCGCAGGGCGCGGTGGATGCGGCCTTCGGGCGCATCTCGCCCAACCTGCCGCTGGCGGCGCGCGCGCTTGGCCGCCCCGCTGGTGCGGTGCTGCGCGAGGTCTACCTGCCCATGATGCGCGGATCGGTCGGCATGGCGCTGCTGATCGTCTTTGTCGATTGCGTGAAGGAACTGCCCGCGACCCTGCTCTTGCGGCCCTTCAACTACAATACGCTGGCCACCCGCACGCAGGAACTTGCGAGCCTTGAAAAGCTGGGTCAAGCCGCGCCGGCCGCGTTGCTGGTCATGGGCGTCGGGCTGGTCGCCGTCGCGCTGATGGCCCGGATGGAAGGGCGGCGCTGACCGCCCGCGACGGCTTGAAGCTGCGCGGCGCCTTGCATAGTGTCAGCCCGCAACAGGGGGATCGCCATGGCGCAGAAACGCAGCATTTTCGAGGAAGTCGGCGAAAAGGCCCAGGCCCCCGCCCCGCAGCCCGGCCTGATTGACCGGGGCAGCGGCGCACGCGGCGCGATCCGGCTGTGGCTGGCGCTGATCTTCGTGCTGGTCGCGGCAATGATCCTGGTGGGCGGGCTGACCCGGCTGACCGATAGCGGCCTGTCGATCACCGAATGGAAGCCGATCCACGGTGCCATTCCGCCGCTGAACGACGCCGCCTGGGCCGAGGAATTCGCAAAATACCAGGCGACCCCGGAATATCAGTTGCAGAACAAGGGCATGAGCCTTGAGGCCTTCAAGGCGATCTTCTGGTGGGAATGGGGGCATCGGCAATTGGGCCGGGTGATCGGGCTGGTCTGGGCGCTTGGCTTCGTGGCGTTCTGGGCCACGAAACGCATTCCCGCCGGCTGGACCGGCCGCCTGCTGGCGCTTGGCGCGCTTGGCGGGCTGCAAGGGGCGATCGGCTGGTGGATGGTGGCCTCGGGCCTGACCGGCACCATGGTCGAGGTCGCCTCTTACCGGCTGGCCACCCATCTGGGTATCGCCTTTGTCATCCTGGGTCTGATCGCCTGGTATGTGCTGCTCCTGTCACGCAGCGAGGCGCAATTGCTGCAAGCCCGCCGCGGGCGCGAGGGGCGGCTGTTCAGCCTGGCCACCGGGTTGATGCATCTGGCCTTCGTGCAGGTGCTGGCGGGTGCGCTGGTCGCCGGCATCAATGCCGGTCGCGCCTACCCGACCTGGCCCGACATGAACGGCGAATTCTTCCCGTCAAACGCGCTCTATGTGCCCGATGGCGGCGCGGTCTGGCGGGCCTTCTTTGAAAACGAGGGCATGGTGCAATTCGTCCACCGGATGATCGCCTATCTGCTGGTGGCCTTTGTCGTCTTTGCCTTCATCCGCAGCCGCCATTCGGCCTACGGCGTCACGCGCACGGCCTTTCTGGCCGTGCTGTGCGTCGCACTGCTGCAACTGGCGCTTGGCATCGTTACCGCGCTGACCGAGGCGCATCTGCATGTGGCGATCACCCACCAGCTTGGCGCGATCCTGCTCTGGGTGCTGATCATCCGCGCCCGCTTCTTCACCCAATACCCGGTTGCCGGGTCGATCCGCAAAGGAACCCAGTGATGAGTGCCTATGACGCCCTGATGGCCTTTCAGCGCGAGACCGAAGCCCTGGGCCAGATCGCCGGCCGGCTGGGCTGGGATCAGGAAACCGTGATGCCGCGCGGCGCCGCCGAACAGCGCGGCGAGGAGATGGCCGCGATCGAAGGCGTGCTGCACAGCCGCCGCACCGACCCCCGCATCGCCGACTGGCTGGAGACGGCCGAGGCCCCCGATGACGAGGCGGCGGCGCAATTGCGGCTGATCCGCCGCAGCCATGCCCGCGCGACCAAGGTGCCGGCGGCACTGGCGCAGCGGCTGGCCCGCGTCACCTCTACAGCGCAGATGATCTGGGCCGATGCCCGCGCCGCCGACAAGGTGGCCGATTTCCTGCCCACGCTGGCCGAGGTCATCGCGCTCAAGCGCGAGGAGGCCGCAGCCCTGGCCCAGGGCGGCGATCTTTATGACGCGCTGATGGACGATTACGAACCCGGCGCCACGGCGGCGGTGATCGGCGGCATGTTCGACCGGATGCGCCCGCGCCTCGTGCGGCTGCGCGAGGCCGTGCTGGCCGCCGCCGCGCCGCCCGCCCTGCACCACCACTTCGGCGAACCGGCGCAATTGCGCTTTGCCCGCGATCTGGCGTCGCGCTTTGGCTATGACTTCACGCGCGGGCGGCTGGATCTGGCGGTGCATCCGTTCAGCTCCGGCTCCGGCAATGATGCGCGGATCACGACGCGGGTGGTGGAAACCGATCCCTTCAACTGCTTCTATTCCACCATCCACGAGGTCGGCCATGCCTGCTATGAGCTGGGCATTGATCAGGATTACCTGCTGACGCCGCTGGGCAATGGCGTCTCCATGGGCGTGCATGAAAGCCAGAGCCGGATCTATGAAAACCAGCTTGGCCGCAGCCCCGCCTTTGCCGGCTGGATGTATCGGCAAATGCTGGATCGCTTTGGCGATTTCGGCGTGGCCAGCCCCGAGGCCTTTGCCCGCATCGTGAACCGCGTCCAGCCCGGCTATATCCGCACCGAGGCCGACGAGGTGCATTACAACCTGCATGTGATGATGCGCTTTGACCTGGAACGCGCGCTGATCCGGGGCGATTTGCAGGTGACCGATCTGGAAGCCGCCTGGAATGACCGCTTTGCCGCCGATTTCGGCGTCGCGGTGGATCGCCCGGCACATGGCCTGTTGCAGGATGTGCATTGGTCGGCGGGGCTGTTCGGCTATTTCCCCACCTATACGCTGGGCAATGTCTATGCCGGCTGCCTGCATCAGGCGCTGCGCGGCGACATTCCCGATCTGGATGATCATCTGGCGCGCGGCGATACCTCGGCCGCGACGGGCTGGCTGCGCGAAAAGGTGCAGCGCCATGGCGGGCGGTATGAGCCGCGCGACGTGATCGCCCGCGCCTGCGGGTTCGAGCCGAACGAGGCGCCGCTGCTCGATTACCTCGACGCCAAGTTCGGCGCGCTCTACGGGCTCTGACCCGTCAGAGGCTGTCTTCCACACGGAACCCGGGCGGGATGGCATCCTGCCCGGTCAGGATCAGATCGGCCATCACCTCGGCCACCTTGGGCGCCATGCCAAAGCCGATCTTGAAGCCGCCATTGGCGATGAAATGGCCCGGCCGCCCGGGCCAGGCCCCCAGCATCGGTGCGCGCGACCGCGCGCGGGGGCGCAGCCCGGCCCAGCGGTCGATCACCGGCGCGCCCGCCAGACAGGGCAAGGCCGCCACCGCACGGGCGTGCAGCGCATCAAGCTGATGGTCGGTGGCCAGATCGGTCACATCGCGTTCCGAGGTCGAACCGATCGCCACCGTGCCATCGGGATGCGGCACGATATGCAGCCCGTCGGCGTAAAGCTGCGGCGCATCGGGCGGGGCGGCAAAGCGCAGCGCCAGCGCCTGCCCCTTCAACCCGCCGCCGACATGCAGGCCCAGATCGTCAGACAGCGCCGCCAGCCCCGCCGCGCCGGTCGCATGCAGCACCAGCCCTTCGTCCGGTGCATCGCCGATCACCACCTCGGCGCCCGCGCCCTGCAAGGCCGCGACCAGCGCCCGCGCCGCCAGACGCGGATGCAGGCGCGCCGACAGCGTGTCGCGCACCAGATAGCCGCCGGGGCTGAGCGGCTCCCACCCGGCGCCGGTCGCAGGCTGCACCTGCCATTCCGCTGCGCCGCGCCACAGCACCCGCGCGCCCTCGGCCCGTTCCGCCGCCTTGGCGACGGCAGCGGCATCGGCCAGCGCCTGCAACCGACCGCTGCGGACATAGCCCGTGGGCAGGCCCGAGGCGCGCGACACGCCGCCCCAGAACGCGGCCGCCATCAGCAGGCTTTCCAGTTGGAACTGCTTTTTCGGGTTCCATTGTTCAGGCACATGCGGGCTGAGCGCGCCCACCAGCCCGCCCGACGATCCGGCCCCGATGGCGCGCGTCTCGATCAGACGCACCTTCGCGCCGCGCCCCGCCAGCACCCAGGCACAGGCCAGACCAAAGATCCCGCCGCCGCGCACCGTGACATCCACGCTTGCCATTCCCGTTCCCTTTCCGCAGGGTCGCGGCAGAAAGGGCCTGCCATGACCGAAACCGCGCAACTTGACTGGCGCGACGGGGTGATACCCGTCTCCACCCGCTTTGACGATCCGTATTTCAGCCTGAATGACGGGCTGAGCGAAACGCGACATGTTTTCCTGGCGGGCAACCGGCTGGAGACGCGGCTGCGCGACGGGTTTCATGTGGCGGAACTGGGTTTTGGCACCGGGCTGAACCTGCTGGCGCTTCAGATCCTCTGGGCGGGGATGGGGGCGCCTGGCACGCTCCGCTTCACCAGCTTTGAGGCCTTTCCGATGCGCGCCGCCGATATCGCCCAGGCGCTTGACCATTTCCCCGAGGCGCGGGCGGTGGCCGGCCCCTTCCTTGACCAATGGGCGGCGGGGGCGACGCGGCTGTCGCTGCCCGGCATCAGGGCCGAGATCGTGATCGGCGATGCGCGCCAGACGCTGCCGGCCTGGCAGGACCGCGCGGATGCCTGGTTTCTGGATGGTTTCTCGCCCGCCAAGAACCCCGAACTCTGGTCGGATGACCTGATGGCCGAGGTCGGCCGCCACACCGCGCCGGGCGGCAGCTTTGCCACCTATACCGCCGCCGGGGGCGTGCGGCGCGCGCTGGCCGCGGCGGGTTTCGCGGTGGAACGCCAGCCCGGCCATGGCCGCAAGCGACATATGACGGCCGGGCAGTTCCCGGGCTGAGCGCCGAGACACAAACGCCCGCGGCAGCGCCGCGGGCGTTCGCATTTCACAGGGGCAAGATCACTCTGCCGGCACCTTCGCGGCCTCGTCCGACAGGGGATGCGGCAGGTGGACCAGCATTTCCTTCGGGCAGACCTGAAGGAAATTGGCGCGCTCTGCTTCCCAGTTGGCCAGGATGCGTTCGGCCTTGCGGCTGCCGGTTTCGGCGACATGACGCTGGATCAGACCCTTGAGCTGCGCCTCCCAATGCGGGTGGCTGACCGCGCAGGTGACCAGGCTTTCCAGGTTCATGAAATCCTCGGCCACGCCGTTCGGATCATAGAGATAGGCCATGCCCCCGGTCATACCGGCGCCGAAATTGGCGCCGATCCGGCCCAGGATGATCGCCACCCCGCCCGTCATGTATTCGCAGCCGTTCGATCCGCAGCCCTCGACCACCACCGTGGCGCCCGAGTTGCGCACGCCGAACCGCTCACCCGCCCGACCGGCGGCGAACAGATGCCCGTCGGTCGCGCCATATAGCACGGTATTGCCGATGATCGTGTTTTCCTCCGCGACCAGCGGCGAAGACATCTGCGGCCGCACCACGATCAGACCGCCCGACAGACCCTTGCCGACATAGTCGTTGGCATCGCCCTGCACCTCGATCTTCAGCCCGTTCACCGCAAAGGCGCCCAGCGACTGCCCGGCATTGCCGGTCAGCTTTACCGTCAGATGGTCGGGTTGCAGGTTGTTGCGCATCCCGAATTTCTTGACGATGTGGCTGGACGACCGCGTGCCGATGGTGCGCAGCGTGTTGCGCACGGCATAGGAGAGCTGCATCTTCTCGCCATCCTCGAAGAAGCGGGCGCCGTCCTTGACGATTTCGGCATCCAGCGTATCGGGCACGGCATTGCGCGGCTTCGACCGGTCATAGGTGATCTTCTGCGCCCCATCCACGCTGATGAGCAGCGGGTTGAGATCCAGATCGTCCAGATGCGCCGACCCCCGGCTGACCTGGGTCAGCAGATCGGCGCGACCGATGATTTCATCCAGCGACCGCGCGCCGATGGAGGCGAGGATCTCCCGCACCTCCTGCGCGTAGAAGGTGATCAGGTTGACCACCTTGTCGGCGGTGCCGGTGAACTTTTTGCGCAGCTCTGGGTTCTGCGTGCAGACGCCGACCGGGCAGGTGTTCGACTGGCACTGACGCACCATGATGCAGCCCATGGCGATCAGCGCGGCGGTGCCGATGCCGTATTCCTCGGCGCCCAGCATGGCGGCGATCACCACATCGCGGCCGGTGCGCAGACCGCCATCGGTGCGCAGCGTCACCCGCTCGCGCAGGTTGTTCATCGCCAGAACCTGATGCGCCTCGGTCAGCCCCATTTCCCAGGGCAGGCCGGCATATTTGATGCTGGTGCCGGGGCTGGCGCCGGTGCCGCCATTATGGCCGGAAATCAGGATGATATCCGCCTTGGCCTTGGCGACGCCCGCCGCGATGGTGCCGACGCCGCTGGCCGAGACCAGCTTGACCGTCACCTTGCAGCGCGGGTTGATCTGCTTGAGGTCATAGATCAGCTGCGCCAGATCCTCGATCGAATAGATGTCGTGATGCGGCGGCGGCGAAATCAGCGTCACGCCCTTGGTGCTGTGACGCAGCCGGGCGATCAGGTCGGTGACCTTCATGCCGGGCAGCTGGCCACCCTCGCCGGGCTTGGCGCCCTGGGCAACCTTGATCTCCAGCTCTTCGCAGGCGTTCAGATATTCCGCCGTCACGCCAAAGCGCCCCGAGGCCACCTGCTTGATCTTGGCGCAGGGGTTGTCGCCGTTCGGGAACGGGTGCTGGTGCGCCGGATCCTCGCCGCCCTCGCCGCTGTCAGATTTCGCGCCGATGCGGTTCATCGCGATGTTCAGCGTCATATGCGCCTCGGGGCCAAGCGCCCCAAGCGACATGCCCGGCGTGACGAACCGCTTGCGGATTGAGGTGATGGATTCCACTTCCTCGATCGGAATCGCCTTGCCGACCGCCTTGATATCCAGCAGGTCGCGGATATGGATCGGCGGGTTCGCCTTCATCGCCGCCGAATACTGCTTCCAGATGTCATAGGACGCCCGGTCGCAGGCCGCTTGCAGCATGTGCATGGTCTGCGCTTCCCAGGCGTGCTTCTCGCCCGAGCGGCGCGCCTTGTAGAAGCCGCCGATCGGCAGCACGTCGCTGCCGCCCAGCCAGCCCTTCGCATGCACCTCGGCCGATTTCATCTGGATGCCATGCAGGCCGATCCCGGAAATGCGGCTGTGCATGCCGGGGAAATATTCGGCCACCATGGCGCGCGACAGGCCCACGGCCTCGAAGTTGAGACCGCCCCGATAGGACGAGATCACCGAGATGCCCATCTTGGCCATGATCTTCAGCAGGCCCGCGTCGATCGCATCGCGATAGCGGCGCATCGCGTCGGTCAGGCTGCCCTCCAGCAGGCCGCGGTCGATGCGGTCGGCAATCGAATCCTGCGCCAGATAGGGGTTCACCGTGGTCGCGCCGCAGCCGATCAGCACCGCGAAATAATGCGGGTCGATACATTCCGCCGACCGCACATTGAGCGAGGTGAAGGTCCGCAGCCCCTTGCGCGTCAGCCAGCTATGCACCGCGCTGGTGGCGAGGATCATCGGCATGGCGACCTTGCCTTCGCCCTGCTGTTCATCGGTCAGCACCAGATGCGCGGCGCCCGAACGCACGGCATCCTCGGCCTCGGCGCGGATGCGTTCCAGCCCCAGGCGCAGCGCTTCCTGATCGGCGCCGGCGGGGAAGGTGCAGTCGATCACCGTCACCTGCGCGCCGAACTGGCGCAGCATGACCGCATATTCGGCATTGGCGATGAACGGGCTTTCCAGAACGAGGATCTCGGTCTGGGCAGAGCTTTCGTCCAGCACGTTCTTGAGGTTGCCGAACCGCGTCTTCAGGCTCATCACCCGGCTTTCGCGCAGGCTGTCGATCGGCGGGTTGGTGACCTGGCTGAAGTTCTGGCGGAAGAAATGCGACAGCGGTCGATACTGCTTGGACAGGACCGCAACCGGCGTGTCATCGCCCATCGAGGCGATCATTTCCTTGCCGTCCTCGGCCATGGGGGCCAGAACCTGCTCCAGCTCCTCGACCGTATAGCCGGCCGCGATCTGGCGCTTGCGCAGGGCGGCGCCGGCAAAGGTCGGCACTTCGGGCACGTCACGCAGCAGGCTGTTCAGGTCAACGACCTTTTCGATCCATTCGCCATAGGGCTGGCTGGCGGCAAGCCGGTCCTTCATTTCGGCGTCGTGATAGAGCTTGCCCTCCTTGGTATCGACGGCAATCATCTGCCCCGGCCCAAGCGCGCCTTTTTCGCGGATCGTGCCTTCATCGACCGGCACCATGCCCGCCTCGGACCCGGCGATCAGCAGGCCGTCGCCGGTGACGACATAGCGCATCGGGCGCAGCCCGTTGCGATCCAGCCCGCCGCAGACCCAGCGGCCATCGGTCATTGCCAGCGCGGCGGGGCCGTCCCACGGCTCCATCACGGCATTACAATAGGCATACATATCGGCCCAGGCCTTAGGCATGTCGGTCGTGGTCTTGGACCAGGCTTCGGGCACCAGCATGGTCTTGGCCATCGGCGCCGACCGGCCCGAACGCACCAGAACCTCGAACACCGCATCCAGCGCGCCGCTGTCCGAGGTGGCGGGCGGAATGATCGGCTTGATGTCATCGGCCATCTCGCCGAAGGCGCTGGAGGCCATGCGGATCTCGTGGCTGCGCATCCAGTTCACGTTGCCCTTCAGCGTGTTGATCTCGCCGTTGTGGGCCAGCATGCGGAAGGGCTGCGCCAGCCACCATTGCGGGAAAGTGTTGGTGGAATAGCGCTGGTGATAGATCGCGAAGGTGGATTCGAAGCGTTCGTCCTGAAGGTCGGGATAGAAGACCGACACCTGCTCGGCCAGCATCATGCCCTTGTAGATGATCGACCGGCAGGACAGGCTGCACAGATAGCAGCCCGCAATGCCCGCCGCCGTCACCGCCTTTTCGATGCGGCGCCGGATGATATACAGCTCGCGCTCAAAGCGTTCCTGATCAATGTCCTTTTCGCAGCGGATCAGGATCTGCTCGATCTCGGGGCGCGTCGCATTGGCCTTTTCGCCCAGCACGCTGGTATCCACCGGCACATGGCGCCAGCCATAGATGTAATGGCCCATGCGCAGCACTTCGGTTTCCACGATCGTGCGGCAGCGTTCCTGCGCGGCGAAATCGGTGCGCGGCAGGAAGACCTGGCCGACGGCGACCAGCTTGTTCATGTCGGGCTCATGGCCCGTGCGGCGGATCACGTCGTAAAAGAACTTGACCGGGATCTGGATATGGATCCCCGCCCCGTCGCCCGTCTTGCCATCGGCATCGACCGCGCCGCGGTGCCAGATCGCGCGCAGCGCATCCAGCCCGGCATCCACCACCTTGCGCGACGGCTTGCCGCTGATCGAGGCCACCAGACCCACGCCGCAAGAGGAATGTTCGTCATCCTCCTTGTAGAGCCCATGCTCGTGCAGGAACGCGCGCTTGGTCTCCTCGGCCTTCACCCAGGCTTCATCATAGATCGTCATGGCTCACTCCTCTGGGTTGGCTTGCAGCAGGGCCTCGAATTCGGCCCCGGTCAGTCGTGAATGGGTGCCCGCGAGGGCATAGCCGTCCGGCTTGGCGTCGATATGAATCTCGCGGCTCAAGGGCAGGCCGTTGGGATCGTCCAGCGTGCCCACCGAAAGATAGTAATCGGCGGTCGCGGCATCGGGCTGGGTCAGCCGATACCAGAGCCCCGCGCCGCAGACACAACCGCCCTGCCGCGCCGCTGGCCGCAGGTCACCGCGCATCGCGCACCTGTTGCAGCAAGGGGTTCAGCGGCGCCTGCGACATCACCGCGCCGCATTCGAATATCGGCTGGGTCGCCGCGAAACCGGGCTCGCCCGGCTGGATGAACTGCACCGGGCTGCCATCCATCGGCACCCAGTCCAGCCCGTCCCAATGCTGCGAGGGGCCGGCAAAGAACATCCGCCAATCGGGGTGGATATATTCGTTGCCCTTGGCCTGGCCCAGGATTTTGCCCTCGGGGTCCACCTCGGTATAGCTGTATTCGGTCTGTTGCAGCTGCACCCCGTCAATGGTGATGCTGCGGCCGGTCAGGGCGTCATGGCCGGTCACATGGCTGCGCGTGCCATCGTTGCGGCTCAGCCAGAAATCGAAATCGTCGCGCCCGCTGGACAAAAGCCCGCTGAACCGCGCCGGATCGGCCGGGCTTGCCTCCAGCACCTGCCGCACCTTGGGATCGAAGCTGAAGCTTTCGACCCATTCGGTTTCACGGTTGATCCGGCTGAGGAAGAAGATCCCCTCCTGATCGAAATCGGCGCGCCACTGATCGCCGGGCTGATCGGCGCTGCACCGGTAATGGTTCGACACCCGGCACCCGCGCGCCTGCACGGTCAGAAAGGCCTCGCAGCCCTCGGGCGCCTTGAAGCTGCCGGCTTGCGCCGGGGTGATCGGCGCCATCAGGGCCGCAATGGCCAGGGTCAGACGTTTCATTCCGCCGCTCCTTCGCTTGCCGGGGATGCAGGGGCAAGCTGCACCGCCTGCATCCGGTCTTTTAAAAGCTGCCGCAACCGCCGGGTGCGCCCGGCAAAGGCCAGTTGCACCACATCGTCCAGCACCCCCGCCTCATGCAGCCTGACCACGGAATCATGCCGCACCTTCGGCAGCAGAAAACACGAGACATTCGGCGCGGGCCGCATCAGGCGCCGCTGCGGCGCCTCGCGGTAATGGGTGCCGAACAGCACATAATGCTGGGTCTGCGCCGGCATGTGATCGCTGGCCTGCCGGATGCGCTGCGCGGTGAAATGCTTGCGGAACATCATCCAGCGCGGCTCGTCCGGCACCACATCCGCCGCGACCGAGAATTGCGGCGACAGCGCCAGCGCCACATCCACGCGGGTAAAGCCCCCCAGCACCAGCGCCGAAAAGCCGCCCATGGAATGCCCCATGGCCACGACCTGCCGCACCCCCAGCCGCGCGGCCTCGGTTTCCACCAGACCGGCGATTTCCTCGATCAGGCCCGGCGCGTTCAGCCAGCTGCGTGCGGGGTCGGCCACGAACAGCGCATGATCGCGCCCCGCCCCGCTGGCGGTCTTGGCGAATTCCAGTCGCGGCGGCTGGCGCCGGTCACGCCCGACGCCGGAAAAGCACACGACCAGCCGGTCCCCGCGCCCGCGATGCCGCCACAGCCGCAGCCGGGCATCGTCGCGCAGCGTGTCGATCGTCACATCCGGGCGGCGGGCCGGGCGTGCGGGATCGGACGCTGCCGCGTCGCCCCCAAGCCTGTTCCGCATCGCTTCGCCCATGATGGCTCAATCCCTGTGCAATCAGGCCGCCCCGCCCCGGGGCGGCATCGGTTCACTCTGCCGCCACCGAGGCGGGCTGCGCCAGATAATCGGCGATGGCATCCGCCGCCTCGCGCCCGTCGCGGATGGCCCAGACCACCAGCGAGGCGCCGCGCACGATGTCGCCCGCGGCGAACACGCCGGGCAGCGCCGTCGCATGGGTGCGGAAATCGGCCTTGATCGTGCCCCAGCGGGTCACGGCCAGATCGGGCACACCCCAGAGCGTCGGCAGCGCCTCGGGCTCAAAGCCAAGCGCGGTCACCACCAGATCGGCGGCTTCGACATAATCGGCGCCCTCGATGATCTCGGGGGTCTGACGGCCGGTCGCATCCGGCGCGCCCAGACGCATCTTCTGCACCAGCACGCCTTCAACATGACCATTGCCGGTAAAGGCCTTGGGCGCCGACAGCCAGACGAATTCGACGCCTTCCTCCTCGGCGTTCTGGGTCTCGCGCTGCGAACCGGGCATATTGGCGCGGTCGCGGCGATACAGGCATTTGACCGAGGTCGCGCCCTGCCGGATGGCCGTGCGCACGCAATCCATCGCGGTATCGCCGCCGCCGATCACCACCACGCGCTTGCCCGCGGCATTCAGATCGCCATTGTCAAAAGCCTCGACCTCGTCGCCAAAGCTCTTGCGGTTGGAGGCGGTGAGGTAATCCAGCGCCTGCACGATGCCCTTCTGCCCCACGCCCGGCCCGCCCACATCGCGCATCTTGTAGACGCCCGTCGCGATCAGCACCGCGTCATGCTGGCCCCGGATCGCGTCAAAGCTCAGATCCTCGCCCACACGGCAATTCATCACGAAATGCACGCCCGACGCCTCAAGCTGTTCGACACGCTGCATGACCACCGGCTTTTCCAGCTTGAAGCCGGGGATGCCATAGGTGAGCAGGCCGCCCGCGCGGTCGTAGCGGTCATAGACGGTGACCTGAAACCCCTTGCGGCGCAGCATGTCGGCCGCCGCCAGCCCGCCCGGGCCCGCGCCGATCACCGCCACGCTTTCCGTCCGCTCCACCGCCGGTTTCACCGGCTTGACCCAGCCGTTTTCCCAGGCGGTATCGGTGATGTATTTCTCGACCGAGCCGATGGTCACGGTGCCATGGCCCGACTGTTCGATCACACAATTGCCTTCGCACAGGCGATCCTGTGGGCAGATGCGGCCGCAGATTTCCGGGAAGCTGTTGGTGGCCTGGCTCAGCGCATAGGCCTCTTCCAGCCGGCCCTCGGCGGTCATGCGCAGCCAGTCGGGGATGTTGTTGTGCAGCGGGCAATGCGCCTGGCAATAGGGCACACCGCACTGGCTGCACCGGCTGGCCTGTTCGGTCGCCTTGGCCTCTGCGAATTCGCGGTAGATTTCATGGAAATCCTGCGCGCGCAGATCGGCGGGGCGCTTCTCCGGCATTTCCCGGTTCACGGTGACAAACTGAAGCATCCGTTCCTTGGCCATGTCGGCGCCTCCCTGCGGCAAATCGGTGGGTGCGCCTTGATAGCGCTGGCGCCCGGGAAATAAAAGTCAGTATAACTGACCTATATACCGCATTATTGGGCCGCAGGGGAAATATTTTGAGGTCGGGCCGCAAAATTAGGTCACTTATGCTGACCAGTTCGCGAAATAGTGCCGCAAAGACAGGCAGAAAGCCCGTGATTCGCGCGGCTCAGACCAGCACACCCGCCGCGCCAAGGCCCAGCAAAAGCCCGCCAAACAGGATGCGATAGATCGAAAACACGGTGAATCGGTTGCTACGAATATAGCCCAGCAGCCATTTCACCGACACAAACGCCGTCACCGTCGAGGCGACGAAGGCCACGCCCAGGCCGAGCCAGTCTTCGGGCACCGCATCCGCGCCCATCTGCTTGATCAGCTCATATCCGCTGGCGGCATACATGGTGGGAATGCCGACGAGAAAGGCGAACTCGGTCGCCGCCGCCCGGTTCGACGCGCCGAACAGCATCGCGGCAAAGATCGTGGCCCCCGACCGCGACGTGCCGGGAAAGATGCCGGCCACGATCTGCGCCAGCCCGACCACGATCGCCACGCGCAGGGTGATGCGCGCCGAATCCGGCAACCGCGCCGCCATGCGTTCGGCCACGATCATCCAGACCCCGCCGATGACCAGCGCCCAGGCGATCGGCTGGATCGTCTCGGGCAGCTCGAAACCCAGCTTCTTGACCACCAGCCCCAGAACCGCCGTGATCAGAAAGGCCAGCGTCAGCTTGATCAGATAGTCGCGATTCTCGGCCGCGCGCCAGTTCAGCAGCAGATCCGCGATGCGCCGCCAATAGATCACCGTCACCGCCAGAATCGCCCCGGCCTGGATGACGATGTTATACAGGTCGGACCGCGCGCCCAGCCAATGCTGCGCCAGCAGCAGATGCCCCGTGCTGGAGATCGGCAGGAACTCGGTCACGCCCTCGATCACGCCGAGGATCACATCGTTCAGATAAGACACGCCGCCCTCGCTTCGCGGGTTGCAGCCCGGCCGGGATCAGGCCTTGCGCAGGTTCTTGGCCGAAGCCTTGATCGCGTCATACTGGCCGGACGGCCGGTAGGGCCACAGATAATCGGGCAGCACCGCCCCCATGGCCGAGGGCGTGATTCCCAGATTGGCAAAGCCCTTGGCATCCGCCGCCACGACATTGTCGTGATACAGCCCCTTGAGCTGGTCGCCCGTCAGCAGCTTGTTTTCCACCAGACGCAGCGTGAAGGCCTGCACCATATCGGCACCAAAGGCGATGACCCGGCCCACCAGACGCGGCAGCGGCAGCACCAGCCGGCGGCGATGGATCACGCCCAGCATCTGCGTCATCAGCCCCGCAAAGGTTTCGACATCCGGCCCGCCCAGTTCATAGACGCCCGGCGCGGCCTCGCCCTTGATCCCCTTGACCGCGGCGCGCGCCACATCCTCGACATGGACCGGCTGGAACCGGGTTGCGGCGCCAAACACCGGCAGCACCGGCGACAGCCGCGCCATGCCGGCGAAACGGTTGAAGAAATGATCCTCGTTGCCGAAGATGACCGACGGACGCAGGATCACAGCGGCCGGAAACGCCGCCTTGATCGCAGCCTCGCCCTCGGCCTTGCTGCGCGAATAGGCGCTGTCGCTGCCTGCATCGGCGCCGATCGCCGACAGATGCACCAGCTGCGCCACGCCCTCGGCCGCGGCCAGACGCGCGATGCGCGCCGCACCCTCGACCTGCACCGCATCAAAGTTGTTCTTGCCGCCGCTGGCAAAGGTGCCCACGCAGTTCACCACCGCATCCGCCCCCTGCATCGCGGCGCGCACGCTGGCCTCATCGCGAATGTTGCACAGGACAGGCTCCACCTGGCCGACGACACCATAGGGACGCACGAACAGTGCCTCATTCGGGCGACGCACCGCCACGCGGACGCGCCAGCCCTCTTTCGCCATGCGGCGGGCGATATACCGCCCGACGAAACCCGAACCGCCGTAGATGGTGACCAGCTTGCTCATCCGTGCGCGCCTTTCCCGACAGGTAATGGTGCCAAATCTCGTTGTCTCCATAGCTTTAAGGCCAAAACCAGACAAGGCGCAAATGGCCGCGCAAATTGTTGAAACTTTTTCTCTGCGCCCTGTTGACACCCCCCACGCGCCGCCGTAGATACCGCCCCACGACATCGCCCAGATGGCGGAATTGGTAGACGCGCTGGTTTCAGGTACCAGTGCCGCAAGGCGTGGAGGTTCGAGTCCTCTTCTGGGCACCATTTCGATCAAAAAAGTCCTGCAATCCTAAAGGGTTGCAGGACTTTTGATTTTTCAATCCACCTTTTCATCCACCCTTCGGCGCTCGTGAAGGGGGCTAGGGGCGTCTGTATCGCCCCAAGCCGCGAATCTCTGCACCGGATTTCACGACGGCTCTGTGGCCGAAGCCTTCCCCGGCGCAGTCGCTTCACCCGGCGATAAGGGCCGGAAGGCGCGTTGGCACGTCTTCCATCAGCACCAAAGCGCACTCGACTGTTTCGCCCGTCATGGCGATTTGCAGTTGGCCTGCGGGAACCGCCTGATCCCACGAGAAGCTTTTGGTCAGGAAGTCCAAAACCTCGCGCTTATAGTCGGTGTCAGGGTTCTGAAGGTGGTCGCCCTTGGTTTCCAACATCACGATGCGACCGCTGCCGCCCGTGCAACCCGTTGCAAAGATGAAGTCGGGGTAAATGCGTCCGCGCTTCCAGCCCTGCACCCCGTAGTTGGTCTTGGCGACGTTCCGATGCCACCATTTCACGGCGGCCTCGCCGTCTAGGTGGACGGCAACCCCTTGCTCGTCGGTGTTCAGTTCGTTGCGGAAGACTGGTGAAAACAGGCTGCGTTTCAGTGGTCCACCGTCTCCACCCGTCATGTGGGGCGCAAGTTCGGGTTCCAAGGTTGCAATCGCCTCGGGCATCACCCAGTTGTTCCCGTCTAGGCGTAGCCGGAACTGGATGCGGCCAGCCTTCACCCCAGCCTTGAAAAGCGCCTCTGCCCGTGCCGTCCGCTCCTTGTCGAGCGCAAGACGCAAAGCATCCACGATGACGCCCGACGCAGCCCCCAGCTTCTTGTCGTCAAAGCCACGCGCTTGCAGCACGTCAATCATGCGCCCAAGTATCGACCGCGCGACAAATGGGTTTGGCACAAGGTCAGAGATGACGCGCACCGCATAGGACGGATCGAAGCGCAGGGTTTCCGATGCGGCTGCAATTTCCTCCTGTCGGAAGTAATCAGCACCGTCGTTTGTCAGACTGATGCGCTGCAACTGCGATGCGGCCTGCAACGGGTTCTCGGGAATGGCCTGTGCAACGGCGGTAGCGTCGTAATCGCGCCAGTCGATGGCCGACAAGATATCGGTCTCATAGTCCAGGTCGCGCAACGCTCCGCCGTCGTTGCACAGCACCTTGGGCAGATAGACTTTCAGGCTCTTGAACTCCGCCCGCCGTTCAATCCGGCGCGGGGTTCCGGGAGTTGCGGCCCCCGTTCCCGATGGCACCTCGATGACCAGATCGGCCAAGCCGTCCTTCTCCAGCCCTGCTTTGATGGCCTCCACAACCTCGCGCGTCCCTGCATGATGCGTGATGACGTAGCATTCGTCCAAGGCTGGCACCTTGGTTTTCAGCGCATAGGGCTGGCGCAAAGTGCGCCCGACAAGCTGCGTCATGGCGGACAGGTTCGACGCCGCCGCCAGAGAACACAGCACATATGCAAAGGGGCAGTCCCAGCCTTCTTGCAGCGCCGCCTTGGTAACAATCACCCGCACGCGGTTTGCAGGTGAAAGCAGGTCTTGGTTCTCGGGCTGGCTCAGGTCGTTCTGTTCGGCGGTCTTGATGGCAATTTGCGCCTCGTCCAACCCCGCTTGCAGCAACCATTCCTTCACGTCTTCGGCGTGGATATGCACCCCGTCGCGCTGATCCTTTCCCGTTCGCTCAACCTGCACCAGCATGATGGGGCGGATGTAGGCCAACTCGCCCCTGTCGGCCCGGTAGGCGTCTGCCGCCGCCTGCAAGCCGTTCAGCCGGTCCAGCGCCGCGTTCAGCGTGCCGCGCCAATCCGTGCCCTGCCTCGGGTCAAGGTTCAGCGGCATCTTGATCATGTCTTCGGCGTGCAACTCGCGCCCTGTCACCTCCACCAGCAGGTTGGCATAGCGCGCGCCGCCGCCCTTGGCGGTCACGTCCTTGGGGGTTGCAGTCAGTTCCAGCACGAAGAGCGGGTTGAAGTCGTAAAGCGTCTTGTGGGCAAGGTCCGAAGTTGCTTTCTGCCCCTCGTCCATCACCACCACCGGGCGGATTTTCCGCAGCGCGTTGCCCAGACTGTCCTTCACCATCGGGAACATGCCTTGATAGCCGTCCAGATTGGGCACCGCCTTGAACTCTGCCGCATGGGCCGCCTGATCCCCCTCGGGTGGGAAGAACCCGTGCACATCGCCCCTGTCGCGGAACATCCGCAACGTTTCCTGCGTCTGCCGGTTCGCGGCCTGCAACATCAGCACCATGACGCACAGATGCGTTTCCACATCCCGCGCGTCCAGCCGGTCGCCCTTTTCCATCACCTTCACCCGGCCCGCCGCCGCGCGGTCCAGCGCCTGCCGATAGGGGTGCTGGCGGTCTTTCAGCCGCTTGAGCGTCTGGGTGTAAATCGCCTCATTCGGCACCACCCACAGCACGAAGCCCACGTTCTTGCCCAGATACCGCCCCATGACGCGGGAAACCGCGTTCACGGCCAGCCATGTCTTGCCGCCGCCCGTCGGCACCTTGAAGGTCACATTGGGCACCGCCCGCCCGATACCGTCGAAACGCGGCGAGAAGGGCACCACCGTGCCATCCTTGAACTTCCGCACTGGCAGCGGCTTGACCGCGTTCATTTCTGCCCATGCCTTGGCGCAAAAGTCCGGCACCTCAAGGCCAAGGTCCGGGTCTTCGGCGGCCAGTTTGGCAATCCGGTCAGCCTTCACTTTTTGCGCCTTGAGCAGGTCTAGATAGGCGTCCAGCGTGCCCAGCACCCGTTCCTGATAGTCGAGCGTCCGCATCAACCCCGCTCCACCCGGTAAAGCGACTGCGGCAGCGGTGCAAACTCCACCCCCAAGCCTTCACTGTCCAACATTCGCTGGCTGACATGGCGGGCGGGCGCAAAGACAAGGTGCTTCTTGTCGGGGCGCAGCCCGTGGATGTGCCGCGCAAAGGAAATGGTCAGTGCCGCGTCCGAGGTTTTAAGCCAATCCAGATCGGGCTTGTAAATCATCCACACGATATAGGCGCTGGCCTCGCCCAGATAGAAGTCGGCGGCGTTCAGCACGGCGGGGTCTGCCACTTCGGCGGTGGCCATGTGGTAAAGCACCGGGCCAAGCGCCTCGAACGCGGGCAGGTCTTCGCCCGTCAGGATGCGGTCAAGCTCTACCGGGTCGCCCAGCGTGCAATAGGTGAAGCTGCCGCCCAAGCCCTCGGCCCGCTCGGCCACAACCTTTTCGCCCGTCACCACAAGCTCGCCGTCCTTCACCTCTTTCTTGATCCGGTCGTATTCATGCCCGTGCAGGTTTTCGATGGCCTGCACCTTGTGGACCAGATCGGCGGCCTTTTCGATGGCACGCCAGTTCAGCTTTTCGCGGGCGAGTTCGGTTTTCTGGGTGCCCTTGAAGGCATAGCCGTTGATCACGCGGCGCACCCGCTCTGCCGTCAGGCGGTCGGCATAGTCTTCCATTTCCACAAGGATGAACCGGCGACTTCCCTGATCTAGTTTGTTGGCCTCAAGAACAGCGTGGGCGGTCGTCCCAGAACCAGCAAAGGAGTCCAAAATTATGCCATCTTTGGGAAGCGCGAGATCAAGAATGCGCCGGATTAGTCGGACAGGCTTCGGATAATCGAAGCTTTCATCGTCAAGGATGCGCTGAATTTCCTTCTTTGCTTCTTGATTGTGCCCGACCTCATCATTGGGCCACCATGTCCAACTGCTTACTCCCTCTGACTCGGAAAGATAGGTTTTGACGCGAGGACGTGCATCGCCGTTCACGCCGAACCAAATGCGACCTTCCTTCTTGAGCTTCAGATACTCCGGTTCCAACATCGCCCAGCAACGCCCGCGAGGAGGAGATACCCACTCACCGTTTCCAAGCTCGATTTTATACTGCTGGTCTTTGCGCTTGTTGGGGTCAGGGTTTTGTCCCGTTATATCGGTTGAGACCCAAGGGCCTTTCGGATCGTTGTCCGGGTTACTGAACTCCGCCTCTTGATCTTCTGATCGGGAGAGCTTGCTTAGGTCGAATGCACCACCTGACTTCTTGAAAACCAAGATGGTGTCGAATGCGGGGCCAAGCCGCTTTCTGGCCTCGGGGGAGGTTCGTTTTTGCCAAGCGACATTTGCGACAAAGCCGTCTTGACCGAAAATTTCGTCCAACACGCTGCGGAAGTGGTGAACTTCGTTATGATCAATGCTGGCAAAAAAGAAGCCTCCGTCCTTTAACAGATCGTGCAGCAGACGCAGCCTCGGCCAGATCATTGCGCACCACTTGTCATGGCGCAGCCCGTCGTCAATGCCGATGGGGTTGGAGTTCAGCCACTCCTTGATCATCGGCGCGTTCACGTTGTCGTTGTATCGCCAGTTTTCAGTTCCAGTGTTGTAAGGCGGGTCGATGAAGATGCAGTCCACCTTGCCCGCATAGATCGGCATCAGCGCCTTGAGCGCGTGCAGGTTGTCACCTTGGATGATCAGGTTGCCGTCTAGACGCGGCTCGCCAATCCCCTTGTCCGCCTGCACGACCAAGGGCCGGAACGGCACCGCAAGGTGATGGTTCCACACAAATTCCTTGCCCTTGAACACAAGCTCCGTCATCGCAAAACCCCCGGCTGACTGCCTCCCCCTTAGACCAGACCACCCCGCCCACCGGCAAGCCGCAAATCACCCCAAAGGCGACCACAGAGGGCGTCAGGGCCGTGTTCGCGTCCCGCCTTGCCCTTTCCCCCGCGCACCCGACAAGCCGCTTGCAGCGCCGCTCAGACGTTTTTGAAACGGGTTGCACGGGCACTGCACCGGCTTTCCCCTTGAGATACCGCGCGGATGCGTTACCCCTTGGTCAACAACCGTTTGGAGTGCCCCCATGAATCGCTTTGCCGTTGCCTGCCTTCTTGCCCTGATCCCCTCAGGCGCGTGGTCACAAACCGTCAGCGATGCGGCCTTGGCAGAATGTCAGGCGGATGGGAAAGCGTTTACCTCGGTCAAGGAATGCCTGCCCGAAACAGAGGTGGCGCTTCAAATGCTGACCGCCGTGGCCACGCCCGAGCTTTATGGCGATGCCGGTGCTGCGATAGTTTCAGCCTGCGCTGAAAAGAATGAAGCGTCACCACAGCGTTGGGCTTGCGTCAGCAACGCAATCAGTGATGCGGTCGAACTGCTTGAAATGGTTGGATCAGCCGACAAGATTACCGATGCCAGATTCAAAGGCGTGAGTGACCCCACCATTCTGGAAAAGCTCAAGGTGAAGGAAGACGCGGTGCAAACGACGTTTGGTGACCGCATGTGGGGCGGGACCATGTATTTCCCGCTTAAGTAGGTAAGCGAATAGCCTGTAAAGCGCCCCGTTTCGGGGCGCTCTCGGTCACTTCTGCACGACGATGACTTCGCGCCGCCCACCCAGCGCCAACACGAGGCCAAGGATGGTGAAGATAAGGCCGAAAATCACGCCAAAGAATGTTCCGGCCCCGGTCATCAAAGCTGCGCCCAGACCTGCGCCGATGGCGGCTGCGGCCTGATCGCCTTGCGCGGATGCGGCGACAACCTCGCTTGCCGCGCGACCTGACAAGAGCAGGGTCGAGACGGGGAGTGCGAAAAAGCTGATCCCCAAGAGCAGGAACCCGCGTCCAAGCGCACGTCGGATCGAGGGTGCAAAGAAGCCAAGGGCTGCAACACCGGCCACGATGACAAGCGTCACGATTGCTGGTGCGCTTGAACCCTCGGTTTGAAAGGCGGCCAAGGCGGGGGAAAGAACGAGCGCACAGATAACGCCAAACACAGCGCCGAAAATTGTGCGAAAGATGGCAGAAATCACTTTATTCTCCGTATGTTGCCTGTCTCTGCCTCACTCTGCCGCCTTTGTCGCGTTCACGCAATTGTTATTCCGATGCTTTGGCAAACGATACCCTTGCAAGAGGCGGGCAATCACCGCGCCTTCGGTTGTGGTCGGCGGGTCGAAGACATGGGCGTGCAGGTCGGACAAGAAAGCGTTCTGCCTGCCGTCGAGCCAGAAGCCTGCCAATCTGGCATAGTGGTCAAGCTGGGCTTCCGCGTCCGCCGCCGCGCTGAACCCGCTGCGAAAGCTCCGCAGTGTCTGCCACGTGGCCAAGGCAAAGGTCAGGTCGTCTAGCGTGTCGTCGTCTTCCAGATCGGCAAGCCGCCCTTCCAGCTTCGACAAGGCGGACGCGGCGATGCCGATACCCGCTTGGTCGGGGTCAAACTCATAGGACAGAAAGTCGAACGGTTCCGTGCCCGGCCCCGCATATACGGCGGGGCACAGGTTCAGCGGGCCTGCGGGGCAATCGCGCTGGAAATACGCGACCAAGGATTCAATCGCCGCTTGCCTTGTGGTATGGTCTGCGGCGGCAACGGCGATGTTGTCGGTGCAGATTAGAACCATCACACCCTCGGGCATGGGCGCGTCGTTTAACAGCCATGCGAGGATGAGATTGGAAGCTGGCGAGCCTTGCAGCAGGCCCCGTGGCCCGCTTTCACTGTGAGACTGTACAGGGATACCAGAGAGGCGTTGATTGGTCGTCTTCCCTTTCTGGGGTTCCCATTCTTCAAACGTCATGTTGCGCGTGTCGAGCGCGCGGCGGATCACCTCCTTTGGCAGTGGCAGTTGATAAAGGCTGTCGGGGTTAATGCTCTGGAAGCAATCCACGATGTCGAGCTTTGCAAGATAGCTCAGCCCCGCGTTCTGGGCTTCCTTGAGACGGCGGGCGGCTTCATCGCGGCCCCGGCCCGTCACCCCGTAAATATGGTCCTTCGGCACAAAGGCCGCCTTGAGTGCACCGGCAATCACGTAGTGCACAGCTTTAAGGTCGGGCGGCAGCGCACAGATCGGGCGATAGCCGCCGCTCTTCTTGGCGTGCTTGTGCCACCGGATGGGCCGGTAGCCCGCGCGCCAAGGGTTTACAGCGGCGGCAAGGGCTTCGGCGGTCTGTCGGTCCGGTTCCCCGCGCAAGGCCGCCAGCGCCCCACAGAAGCGTGCGGCAGCGGCGGAAAGATACTGTCTAATGTAAGGTTGCACCCGCTTCCCGCTGACCTGCTTTTCACGCAGCCTGTTGGCCAGCTTGGTGCGCGCGGCATGGGCAATGCCAACCTCGCGCGCCCATTGCTTGGCGGCGGCAGATTTTGCACCCCGTTGCACGGGGCGGAGATTCTGGGCGGGGCGGGTCGTGCCAGTCATCAGAAAGAATCCCCTGCGACCTTCTCCACCTTCGAAAGTAGGACGTAGCGGGCATGGGTGCCGGGATAGGCCCCGCCGTGCTTCTCCCGCTCAGTCTTGATGATCAGGCCACGGCAGCGCAGCTTGAATATGGCGCTGGCCCAGCGCGGGGCGGGGTCGTCGTAAAACGTGCAACCTGTTGCACCGCCCCGGATCAGGGCGTCGAGCGTGTCACGCTCCCGGCTGTGGCGAAGGGAAATGATGAAAGACTGCCCGTCTTGGTCGGACAACCGATATTCTACGTTCCCCTGATTACGCATGACGGGCCTTCAGGTCGGCAAGGTGGCCTTGAAGCATGGACCCAACCCAGTAGGTGCGCCGCCCGATCCGAAGCGGGCTGGGCACCAAACCGCCCTTGACCCAGCGCCAGAGCGTGGAGTGGCTTACACCGTAGAGAAAGCAGACCTCTTTGGTGCTGATCAGCTTTTCGACCGGGTATTTTCCGTTTTCATGCGGCAGCTTCTGGGTTGCCAAAATGGCAGGCTGCGTTCCAGGCATGCGATAAAGTGACATTTCTTGCGACCTCTTGATTCGCGTTGAGATGTCACTTGATGCCGCCGCATTGGTCGGCCAGCATTGGCGCTATTCCTGAAGGAATGGGTGCAATTCTTCGTCGTTGGTCCCGTTTTGCACCTCGTTGCACAGACGGTGAAACCACTGGCTGCGCTGAGCGCGTGCCTTCTTCATGGCAGTTTTGAAGGTCCGCTTGTGCCATATGTTCATCGCAGTGTTCTGTTCGAGGGTCACACCCCTTTGATCCACAGCGGGAACGCCAGCCTGTTTGAAGACCTTCTCAATGAGGGCAGATGCACTCCATCTGAGGTCCTGTCGCGCTGGGGCGTCTGCGTTTGTGGGCACGCCGTAGGTCGGGCGCAGACCGAACTCGTCAATCAGTTCGTGTGTGAGGTGGTAAAGCATGAAATCGCGCTTCCAACTCTTGGTCGCAGCCTTGGATTTACGCTTTGGTCGCTTCAACGACCCATCGAGCACGCCCGACGCAAGGTTCTGAAATCCTTTGGGCACCGCCCCTTCGAGCCGAATAGATGAAGCGCAAATGTCCATGACCAGATCGAACACGTCTGTGTCCCTCAACGCCTCAGACGCCATTTCGGGAATAAATTCGGGCACCAACCGATAGCGACGAACCGAAATTCCATCGTCTGTTTTCACATGGTCCAAAGAAAACGCGACCTCGTGATAGACCTCTGCCACAGGCCCCCACCAGTCAGGAAAGAACTGGGACAGAAACAGTCTGGCGCGGTCCCAGACCAGTTCCTCGGCTCTCGGATCGGGACCCGGCGTGGCGGGCAGGACAGTCATTTGCGGAACAATCTTTGCCATCACTGCCCGACGACCAGTTTGACGACCTCGCCCGAGGACTTCCCTGTGACGAAATCGGCCCAGCGGTTCATCAGAGCGCGGCGCTGTTCCAAGAAGTCGGTTCGTAGGTAAGCCTTAACGACCGCGCTTCCAATCGAATGCGCGATGACAGTCTCTGCCACCTGATGCGGGGCGTCAGTGCAATCTGCCAGCCAGACACGCAGGCTGCTCCGAAACCCATGCGGCACAGCCTCAAGGCCGCGCGATTTCATGACCTTCCGCATTGTATTGTCGGAAATGACCTCTGATTTCTTTCCCGAACCCGGAAACAAGTAGCCACTCTGCGCAAACGCTCGCGCCTGTTCGATGACGCGAAGGGCCTCTGGCGAGAGAGGCACCCGGAACTCGCGCACTGCATCCAACCGCCCCTTGACCGCCTCTTCTGGGATGGTCCACACGTCGCCGCTGATCTGGTCTTCTCTGAGGAACCGGATCGGCTCGGACCTCATCCCCGTCAAGATCAACAGGCGAAGCGCCAAGTGCGATATGCTTCCATCGTTTAAGCTCTGATAAAAATCTGGCACCTCTTGCCACGACATGGCGGGGATGTGCTGCGCCTTGTGACGCCGCTTGCCCAGCAAGGCCTTCGCCTTATCGGTGGCGTCGAGGTTCACATTCAGGTTCAACGCAGCAGCGTGCTTCAAACAGATTCCGATGCGGTCCATCGCCTTGCGGGCTGTCTCCGCCTTCGTGTGCCAGATCGGGGCGAGGGTGTCCCGAATATCCATCTGGTCGATTTCAGAAACAGGCATCTTGCCCAGTTTCGGCAGCACATGAAGCTCAAGAGGGCTGAACCACCGCCCGGCTTTGCCGTCGCGTTTCAGTTCGGCCTTGCGGCTTTCGAATGCATCGCGGGCAACATCCTCGAACAGGTGCAAGTTTCGGACGGCCTCTTTCCTCTGGCGTTCCCGGTCCTTGATTGGGTCAACGTTTTCGCGGCCCTTAGCGTTGGCCTCTTCTGCCTTTCGCCGAGCGTCCGCCAGTGAGACGCCGGGATAAGGACCAAGACCCATTTCCCTCCGCCGCCCATGAATGGTGAATCGCAGAACCCACTGACCGCCGCCGTCAGGACGCTTCACAAACCACAACCCACCGCCGTCGCAATACTTGCCGGGCACTGCCGCCGCGATTCCCTTTGCTGTGAGTCTGTTCTTGGTTCGCATAACGCTTCTCAATCCACCCTTCTATCCACCTTTTACGATACGCTCTTATGAAACCTTTTGAAACACAAAAACATCATATGAAACATGCAGATGCCTGTTTTCTTTGGGGTTTGAAACCCCATGAAACTTTCTGAAATTCGGTGCATTTTCAGTGCCCGGCCTCTTCTGGGCACCAATATCTTGCGAAAGCCGCTCAGCAGAAATGCTGCGCGGCTTTTGTCTTTTCCGGCCTCGCCAACTTTGCCGAGTTTTGCCGAAAATCGTCAAATCAAGGTCGCTTCCATACCGGTTTTTGGCGATGTTCGGCGCATTCTCCGCACAGCGCGGCAACGCGACGACAACCCCGGCCTCAGGAAACAGCTAGATGACCTCCGCTTCCAATTACGTTCTCACCGTCGCCTGCGCCTCGACGCGCGGCATCGTCGCCGCCATCTCCGGCTTTCTGGCCGACAAGGGCTGCAACATCACCGACAGCGCCCAGTTCGATGACCGCGAAACCGGCCGCTTCTTCATGCGCGTGACCTTCACCAGCGAGGAAGGCGTCACCGCCCAGACCCTGCGCAGCGAATTCGAGGCCGTGGCCAAACCCTTCGCGATGGACTGGACGCTGGGCGCCGCGCATGAAAAGACCAAGGTCATCATCATGGTCAGCCGCTTTGGCCATTGCCTGAACGACCTGCTCTATCGCTCACGCATCGGCGCCCTGCCGATCGAGATCGTCGCCGTCATCTCGAACCACATGGATTACCAGAAGGTCGTGGTGAACCAGGACATCCCCTATTACTGCATCAAGGTCACCAAGGAAAACAAGCCGCAGGCCGAGGCCCAGCTGTTGCAGGTGGTCGAGGATTCGGGCGCCGAACTGATCGTGCTGGCCCGCTACATGCAGGTTCTGTCGGATGCCCTGTGCAAAAAGATGTCGGGCCGGATCATCAACATCCACCACTCCTTCCTGCCGTCGTTCAAGGGCGCCAACCCCTACAAGCAGGCCTATGAGCGCGGCGTGAAACTGATCGGCGCCACCTCGCATTACGTCACCGCCGACCTCGACGAGGGCCCGATCATCGAACAGGACATCATCCGCGTGACCCATGCCCAATCGGCCGATGATTACGTCAGCCTCGGCCGCGACGTGGAGGCCCAGGTTCTGGCCCGCGCGATTCACGCGCATATCCATCACCGCGTCTTCATGAACGGCAACAAGACTGTTGTCTTCCCGCCCTCGCCCGGCTCCTACGCCTCCGAGCGGATGGGCTGACGCCTAACCAAAGCGCGCGCGCCAGCAGGGTTGCAGATCGCCCGGCAGCGCGCGCGCCTCGTATACGGCCCGCGCGATGGCCCGCGCCAGAACCGCCGCTGCCGCGTGGCCGATCTGGAACGGGTCGCGCAACGGGTCTTGCAGCGGTCGCGCGCCCGTCGCCGCCGCAAAGACCAGATCACCATCCAGCAGCGTATGCGACGGGACCAGCGCCCGCGCCATGCCATCCTGCGCTGCCGTCGCCATGCGCTGCGCCTCGGCCTGGCTGAGGGCGGCATCAGTCGCGACAATGGCGATCGTCGTCGCCTCGCCCTGCCGCTTGACCGGCAGCGGCTCTGCCCCTGCCGGGTAACGCGGCGCCGGGCCAAGCCCGCCGAATTCGGCCTCCAGCTCGAACGGCGCCGCCCAGAAATGCGGCCCCTCGCCCACCGTGGCCGAGCCAAGCGCATTCACCGCGACCAGCGCCCCCACTGTCACGCCGCTGTCCAGCACCGCGGAGGCCGAGCCCAACCCGCCCTTGAGCGTGCCAGTCGCCGCGCCATAGCCCGCCCCCGCCGTGCCAAGCGCGAATTCCCGCCCCGCTGCCCGCAGTGCCGCAAGGCCCAGATCGGCATAGGGGTTGCGGTCCCAGCGCTTGTCGCCCCCGTTGAGCAGGTCGAACAGGATCGCAGCCGGCACGATTGGCACCCGCTGATCCCCCACGGCAAAGCCCCGCCCCATCGCGCGCAACCCGTCGGCCACGCCCGAGGCGGCATCCAGCCCGAAGGCCGACCCGCCCGACAGCACCAGCGCATCCACCTGCTGCACCAGCCGGTCGGGGGCCAGCAGATCGGTCTCCCGCGTGCCCGGCGCGCCGCCCATCACATTGACCGCCGCGGTAAAGGGCGCCTCGGCCAGCAGCACCGTGCAACCCGACCGCAGCCCCGCATGCTGCGCATGGCCGACAACCAACCCCGCAACATCGGTGATCAGATTCAACGGCCCTGCGCGCATCGCCCCGCCCCCCTGTTTTCAGGGGCCAGAGTGGCGCCTGTGCCCGCGCGGGGCAAGCCCTCAACCCCCTTGCACGAAAGCCCCCGCTGCGGCATGATTGCGCCTGAGCCGTGGCGATGGCGTCGCCACAGGGGTCGCATGCCCCGCCGCTTGCAGCTCCGGCTGCTCCTGTCCTGCACGCCGGGACCTTTCGGGGTCTCGTGGCGCACTGCGTCAGACCCCAGACATGAGGTCTGACATGACGGAACGTCCGCAAATGTATCGCTTCCACCAGGGGGACCGCGTGCTTCCCTTTGCCGCATCGGAATATGACGCACGCCTGGCGGGGCTGCGCGCGATCATGCAAGCCGAGGGGGTGGATGCCTGCGTCTTCACCTCGATGCACAACATCGCCTATTATTCCGGCTTTCTCTATTGCTCCTTCGGGCGGCCCTATGGGCTGGTCGTCACCGCGACCGAGAGCGTGACGATCAGCGCGGGCATCGACGCGGCCCAACCCTGGCGGCGCTGCCATGGCGACAACATCACCTATACCGACTGGCAGCGCGACAATTACTGGCGCGCGATCCTGTCGGTGACCGGACCGGGCCGCGTCATCGGGCATGAGGCCGATCACCTGACTCTGCTTCAGGCGCAAAAGCTGTCCGGCTTCCTGGCGCCATCGCGGCTGGTGGACATCGCGCCCGCCACGATGCGCCAGCGCATGCGCAAATCGCAGGCCGAGCTGGACCTGATCCGCGCCGGCGCCGCCGTGGCGGATGTCGGCGGCTTTGCCATCCGCGATTCGATCCGCGAAGGCGTGCGCGAGATCGACGTGGCCATGGCCGGGCGCGACGCGATGGAGCTGGAAATTGCCCGCCGCTTTCCCGATGCCGAATATCGTGACACCTGGGTCTGGTTCCAGTCGGGCATCAATACCGATGGCGCGCATAACCCGGTCACCGCGCGACAATTGCGGCGCGGCGACATCCTCAGCCTGAACACCTTCCCGATGATCTCGGGCTATTACACGGCGCTGGAACGCACCCTGTTCGTGGGCGAGGTCGATGACGCAAGCCTGCGTATCTGGGAGGCCAATGTCGCCGCCCATGAATACGGCATGAGCCTGCTGAAGCCTGGCGCCTCCTGCGCCGAGGTGACGGCAAAGATCAACGACTTCTTCGAGGAACGCCAGCTGCTGCAATACCGCACCTTCGGCTATGGCCACAGCTTCGGCGTGCTGAGCCACTATTATGGCCGCGAGGCCGGGCTGGAACTGCGCGAGGATATCGACACCGTGCTGGAACCCGGCATGGTCATCTCGATGGAGCCGATGTTGACCCTGCCCGAGGGCACCCCCGGCGCCGGCGGCTATCGCGAACACGACATCCTGTTCATCACCGAAGATGGCAACGAAGACATCACCAAATACCCCTATGGTCCGGCCTTCAACCTGGTCTGACCGCTCTGGCGCGCCCTCGTTCCCCGGGGGCGCGTCCGTTCAGAAATAGCTGCGCACCAGCGCAGAGGACAAAAGCCCCCAACCATCCGCCACCACAAAGAACGCCAGCTTGAACGGCAGCGATACGATGGCCGGCGGTACCATCATCATGCCCATCGACATCAGCACCGCGGCAACCACGAGGTCGATGATGAGGAAGGGCAGAAAGATCAGGAACCCGATCTCGAAGGCACGCTGGATTTCCGACAACAGGAAGGACGGCACCAGCAGCGACAGCGGCGCTTCTGCCGCGGCAGATGTCTCGCCCGGCCGAAGCGCCTGCATCTCGGCAAAGGTGTCGGGGTCCACGCGGCCGGCCATGAAACTGCGGAATGGTTGCACCG
>Ga0209053_1000341_pt1 | contig 36496 bp, 31 predicted proteins | sample EBPBio152010_DNA_FD_185864 | JGI IMG/M metagenome (GOLD analysis project Ga0209053, IMG submission 185864) | Wastewater treatment Type I Accumulibacter community from EBPR Bioreactor in Madison, WI, USA - Reactor 1_7/15/2010_ DNA (SPAdes)... | ecosystem: Engineered > Bioreactor > EBPR >... | reverse complement strand
GGAAAGTTTCTCCGGCACGATCCACCCCTCGCTGCTCGCGGGCTGAGCATGGGCGCTGCCGCCTCGCCCGAAATCGTCACGCTCGGCTGCCGCCTCAATACGGTGGAGAGCGAAGCCATGCGCCAAGCCGCTCTGGCGGCGGGCCATTCCGATCTCGTGATTGTGAATACCTGCGCGGTGACTGGCGAAGCGGTCCGGCAGGCTCGCCAGACCATCCGCCGCCTCGCGCGCGAGAACCCCGCGCGCCGCATTGTCGTGACAGGCTGCGCTGCGCAAACCGAGCCGGAAACCTTCGCCGGTATGGCGGAAGTCAGCCAGATCATCGGCAATGACGTGAAGCTGAAACCCGAGACCTGGCAGGACACCGTCCGCCCTCACCCCGATTTCGGCATCGGGAAAACCGAGCGCGTGATCATCAACGACATCATGAGCCTGCGCGAAACTGCCGGTCATCTCATCGACGGGCTGGAGGGCCGCACACGCGCTTTCGTGCAGGTGCAGAATGGCTGCGACCATCGCTGCACCTTCTGCATCATCCCCTATGGTCGCGGAAATTCCCGCTCCGTGCCCATGGGCGAAGTGGTGAGCCAGATCGAGCGTCTGGTCGATGCAGGCTCGCCTGAAATCGTGCTGACAGGGGTCGATCTCACCTCCTACGGGCCCGATCTGCCGGGTCAGCCGAAGCTCGGCACGCTGGTCGCGGCCATTCTGCGGAACGTGCCGAAACTCAACCGCCTGCGGCTCTCCTCGCTCGATTGCATCGAGGCCGATCCGCTGCTGATGGAGCTGCTGAAAGGCGAACCACGCCTGCTGCCGCATCTGCATCTCTCGTTGCAGGCTGGGGATGATCTCACCCTGAAGCGCATGAAACGGCGGCACGGGCGCGCGGATGCCATCCGCTTCTGCACGGAATTGCGGAAATCGCGTCCGGATTACGCCTTCGGGGCCGATTTCATCGCCGGTTTTCCCACGGAAACCGATGCAATGTTCGAGAACACCCTGCGATTGGTGGAGGAATGCGGCCTCGCCTTCCTGCATGTCTTCCCCTATTCGCCGCGCAAGGGCACGCCGGCCGCGCGCATGCCGCAGGTGGCAGGCCCGGTCATCAAGGCGCGGGCGGCGCGCCTGCGCGAGGCGGGAGATGCCGCACTTCAGCGCCATCTCGCGCAATATCCGGGACGAATGGTCGCCATTCTGGCAGAGCGGGGGAGCATGGCGCGGCTCGATGATTTTACGCCCATCCGCCTCAGCCAGCCCGGCATTCCGGGCCAGTTGGCCATGGCCAGAGTGACGGGCATCGCCGGTTCGATGCTGACGGGAGACATTTCCGCATGACAACCCCTCCCGAAGACAAGAAGCCCGGGTTCTTTTCACGCCTGTTCGGCGGCGGAAAGGCCCCGGGAACGGCAGCGTTGGCGGAACAGCCAGCCCAACCTGCACCCGCTGATCAAACCCCTGCTTCCGTTGAGCCACCCGCGCCGAAGCTGTCCTGGTGGAAGCGCCTGTCGCAGGGGCTGTCCCGCACGGCCTCGTCGCTCGGCTCGGGCATCACGGCGATCTTCACACAGCGCAAGCTCGATGCGGATACCCTTCAGGATCTGGAGGACATCCTCATCCAGGCCGATCTCGGCGTGGAGGTGTCGGGCCGCATCGTCGAGACCATCGGCAAGGACCGTTTCGACAAGACCATCTCGCCGGAGGAGATCAAGGCCGCGCTCGCGACCGAGGTGGAGAAGGTGCTGGCTCCGGTGGCCAAGCCTCTGGTGATCGAGCCTGCAAAGAAGCCCTTCATCCTGCTGATGGTGGGCGTGAACGGCTCCGGCAAGACCACGACCATCGGCAAGCTTGCCGCGAAATTCCGCGCCGAGGGAAAATCGGTGCTGATGGCTGCAGGCGATACCTTCCGCGCGGCAGCCATCGACCAGCTTAAGATCTGGGCCGAGCGCACCGGCGCGGGTTTCGTCTCGCGTGAGCCGGGGGCCGATGCCTCGGGCCTCGCCTATGACGCGATCGAGCAGGCGCGCGCGGAGGGGCGTGACATCCTGCTGATCGACACCGCCGGCCGCCTTCAGAACAAGCAGGGGCTGATGGACGAACTCGGCAAGATCGTGCGCGTGATCAAGAAGCTTGATCCTGAAGCGCCGCATGCGACGCTGCTCGTGCTCGATGCTACCGTAGGCCAAAATGCGGTGTCGCAAGTCGAGATCTTCAAGCAGGTCGCGGGCGTCACCGGCCTTGTGATGACCAAGCTCGACGGCACAGCGCGCGGCGGCATTCTCGTGGCGCTCGCGGCGAAATTCGGCCTGCCCGTCCATTTCATCGGCGTGGGCGAGGGCGTCGAGGATCTCGAGCCCTTCGCCGCGAAGGATTTTGCCCGCGCAATCGCCGGGCTGGATGAAGGTTAAAGCGTTTGACGCATTTTCTTCATGCGAACCGGAAACCACTTCGCTTGAAAATGCTTTTCACACCACCTTCAGCCGGATGGGCGTGAGGCCTTCCACCTCACCCACCATCACCTGCCCGCGCGTCACCGCACTCACGCCTTCCGGTGTGCCCGTGAAGATGAGATCGCCGGCCTTCAGCTCGAAAAACTGCGAGAGAATCGCGATCTGCTCGGGGATCGACCAGATCATCGCGGCCATGTTGGCATCCTGTTTCATCACGCCATCGGTCGCGAGCGTGATACGTCCCTTCAGCGAGAAGCCCGGCGCATTGGCGCGCGTGATCGGGCCGACCGGGCCGGAGGCATCCGCGCTCTTGCCGATCTCCCACGGGCGTCCCAGCTTCTTCGCCTCGCCCTGCAGGTCACGGCGGGTCATGTCGAGGCCCACGGCATAGCCGAAGACATGCTCCATCGCCTTGTCTTCGGGGATGTTCCGGCCGCCCTTGCCAAGCACCACCACGAGTTCCACCTCATGATGATAATCAGACGTGCTGGATGGATAGGGCAGCGGCGTCTCCACACCCGCTTCCACGGGGAGAATCGCCTCGGCCGTCTTCATGAAGAAGAACGGCGTCTCGCGATCCGGATCAAATCCCATCTCGCGCGCATGGGCCGCATAATTCCGCCCGATGCAGAAACCGCGCCGCACGGGAAAGCGCTCTGCCTCACCCACGATGGCAAGGCTCACGCGGGGTTCGAGAACGGGGATGGGCATGGACATGGGAGAAACCTTCTGCAACGGGCTCGGCCTTTTCGGCGTGCCTCCAGAGGTGTAAGGGCAGGGACAACGAGGGTCCAGCCCCTCCCTTCCGTGGAACGACCATGACCGAACAGAACACGACGCATCGCGCCGAGAATGGCATCACGAAACTGCTGCTCGAAATGGGGCCGCTGTTGCTGTTCTTCGCGGCGAATTCAAAGCCGGACTGGTTCAGGCCCATCGTCGGGGCCGTGTTCGGACAGGGCGTGGTCACGGGCGACAAGGCACCGATCCTCATTGCCACCGCCGTTTTCATGGTGGGGATGGCTGCGTCGCTCATTGCGACCTGGGCGCTCTATCGCCGCCTGCCGATCATGCCGCTCGTTTCCGGTGCGGTGGTGCTGGTCTTCGGCGGCCTCACGCTGGCCTTGCACAACGACCTCTTCATCAAGCTGAAGCCGACCATCGTGAATTCGCTGTTTGGCGCGGTGCTGCTCGGTGGCCTCGCCTTCGGCAAGCCGCTTCTGCCCTACGTGCTCGACAGCGTGTTCCAGCTCGATCGCGAGGGCTGGAAGAAGCTCACCTTCCGCTGGGGTGTGTTCTTTTTCGTGCTCGCGGCCATCAACGAGGTGGTGTGGCGCACGCAGACCACCGATTTCTGGGTGGCCTTCAAGGTCTGGGGCGTGATGCCGCTCACCATGGCCTTCGCGCTGGCGCAAACGCCGATGATGATGCGCCACGGGTTCGACCCGGGGAAGTGAGCATCGGCTTTCTGCGTAGTCGCATGGCGGGCCGGAAAACCGGTTCCCACTTTTCCCTGCCATGCTCCGGGTGATGATGCGCCACGGGTTCGGCCCGGGGAAGTGATCAGCCGCCCGCTGCCTTGATCGCAGGCTCCAGCCGGTCGCGGATGATCTCCGGCGTGAGCGGCCCGACATGCTTGAAAACGATGATGCCCTTGCCATCCACGAGGAAGGTCTCCGGCACGCCATAGACGCCCCACTCGATGGCGTTGCGGCCATCGGGATCAGCGCCCACGCGGGAATAGGGATTGCCAAGCCGGCCGAGGAAGCGGCGCGCGTTCTCCGGCTTGTCCTTGTAATTCAAGCCGATCATCCCGATGCGGCCCGCCTTGGCGAGATCCATCAGAAACGGATGCTCCTGATGGCAGGGCGCACACCAGCTTGCGAAGACATTCACGAGAACCGGCTTGCCGGTGGCGAGATCGGCCGGGCCGAAGCCCGGCATCGGCTTGCCCTCATCCATCAGGCCTTCCACAGGCTGCAAGGTCAGCGCCGGGGCAGGCTTGCCGATGAGCGCCGAAGGCAATTTCGACGGATCGCCCGCGAAAAGCCGGAACAGGAAGAGCAGGGTCAACGCCGCGAAAACGACGAGCGGCAGGAACCAGACCCAGCGACGGGCGGGCGGGCGCGCAGCCTCGCTCATCACGAGGCCTTCCCGCCATCGCGCAAGGCTTCGGCGCGGGCGAGCCGCGTTTTCGCGCCACGATAGCTGAGGATCGCGCCAACGATCATCGCGCCGAGCACAAGGATCGCCGCTGCGTAAGAGCCCGCAATGAAGCCAAAATACTGTCCCGACATCAATCCGCCTCGGCCGCGAGAAGTTCGAGCCGTTCCGCGCGGCGGTTCATCACCTCGGCGCGCATAAAGAGCATCAGCAGCGTGATGTAGAGCATCAGGAAGGCGATCCCCATGATGAAAAGCGGGCCGAGCATGGAGCCGTGGATCGTCGGCCCATCCATTCGGAACACCGAAGCGGGCTGGTGGAGGGTGGACCACCAATCGACCGAGAACTTGATGATCGGCAGGTTCACCGCCCCCACCAGCGTGAGGATCGCCACGGCGCGCGCCGCGCGATTGGGCTCCTCGATCGCCTGCTGGAGCGCGATCACGCCGATATAGATCAGGAACATCACCAGCACGGAGGTCATCCGCGCATCCCATTCCCACCATGTCCCCCACATCGGCTTGCCCCAGAGCGAGCCCGTCACAAGGCAAAGCAGGGTGAAGCCCGCGCCGAGCGGCGCCGCGCATTTCTGCGCCACATCCGCCATCGGGTGTCGCCAGATGAGCGTGCCCAAAGCCGAAAGGCTCATGCCCGCATAAACGAACATCGCCATCCACGCCGAAGGCACATGGATGAACATGATGCGGATGGTCTCGCCCTGCTGGTAATCCGGCGGGGAGACGAAGAACGCACCGTAGAGTCCCCAGACGAACAGCAGCAGCGTCAGCACCGCGAAAGGCGCGATCAGCCGATCCGCAAGCCGGTTGAACACGGCCGGATTGGCAAGGCGCAGCAGGGAACCGGAGGTCTGGTCGGTCATGGTTCTCCCATATCTGCCGGAGCGATTACACGCAATTCACGTCATCCACGCGCTTGACGGAGCGCAAGAGCGGCGGCGATGGGCGATATCGCCAGCGCGAAGAGTGTGGTGCCGCACAAAACCGTCAAGGGCATGGCAAAATCGCGGCCCTCTGCCGCAGCCTTCGCCACGGCCACGCCAAAAATCAGCGTGGGGATGGCCGTCGGCACCACGAGCAGCGAGAGCAGCAATCCGCCGCGATTAAGGCTGACAGTGAGCGCCGCTCCCACGAGGCCGATGAGCGTGAGCGCCGGCGTTCCGACAAGAAGCGACAGCGACAGGGGCAGCATGGCCTGCGGTTCGATCGCGAGCATCAGGCCGAGCACGGGCGCGGCGAGGCTGAGCGGCAAACCCGTGACCAGCCAATGCGCCAAAGCCTTCGCGAGCACGAGCATGGTGAGCGAACCGCCGGAGAGCAGGAACTGATCGAGCGCGCCATCCTCCTCATCGGCCTGAAAGAGCCGGTCGAGGCCGAGAAGCGTCGCGAGCAAGGCCGCGATCCAGAGCAAAGCCGGCGCGAGGCGCGAGATCAGCTTCTGGTCCGCACCAATCGCGAATGGCACGATGGCGATCAGCACGAGGAAGAACATCAGCCCGAGGCTGGCTCCGGCACCCGCACGGCGGGCGAGGCGCAGGTCACGCTTGAGGACAGCCGAGAACGCGCTCATGCCGCAGCCTCGCGTCGTCCGGAAAGGTCCAACGTCGCGTTGGTGGCGGCGAGCGGCTGATGCGTGGCCACCAGCGCCATGCCGCCAGCCTTCGCGTGCTCCGCGACAAGGCCGGAAACGGTCGCGATGGCCTCGACATCGAGCGAAGCGAGTGGCTCATCCAGCAGCCAGATCGGGCGATCCACCACCAGTAACCGCGCGAGCGCCACGCGTCGCCGCTGGCCTTCGGAAAGCACCCGGACGGGAAGATCGAGCAGGCGCGCCACACCAAGCTTGCCGAGGGCGTCGGGGATGCGCGCCTCATCCCCGCCAAGGAGTCCCGCAAGAAAGGCGAGGTTCTCGCGCGCTGTCAGCGCCGGCCTGAGGCCTTCGCGATGGCCGAAATAGTGCAGGAACGCACCGGGATACTCCTCGCCCGCGCCTTCAAGCCGCACCGTGCCGGCATCGGGCGGCGAGAAGCCCGCGAGCAGGCGGATCAGCGTGGATTTCCCGCTGCCATTAGGGCCGGTGAGCTGCATCACCTGCCCGCTGGCAAGGCTCATGTCGAGCCCGCGAAACAGGAAACGAGGCCCGCGCCGCACGGCGAGGCCCGATGCAACCAGACGGAGGCTGGAAAAGGTGGTCAAAAATCCCCCCGGAAGGCCCGCGATGTTGATATGCGGCAAAGCAGACCCGTCTCAAACCATCGTCCGTGTAGCGGTCTTTTTGGAAATGATCTATAGAGCGCCTCGGTTGCGCCGCGCGTCCGGTCAAAGACGCGGGGTCCGGGCACTCCCGGAGCGGCGCACGCGGTGCCGGCTCGCCGGTCTGCCGCGCTCGGCCCGGTGGTCCAATCCCGCCGATTCGAGGCTGTAACGGCTCCCCCGGCCACCCCGCATGCGTCCGTTCACGGACTTTTTGACCCGGATTCTGACCTCTAAGGACTCCCGATGTCGCTCGACAGCTTCAAGTGCCGCAAAGAACTCACGGTCGATGGCAAGACCTATGTCTATTTCTCCCTCCCCGAGGCCGAAAAGAACGGCCTTTCGGGCGTCTCGCAGCTTCCCTATTCGATGAAGGTGCTGCTCGAGAACCTGCTCCGCCACGAGGATAACCGCACGGTCACCAAGCAGGACATCGAGAATGTCTCGAAGTGGCTCGTGAACAAGGGCAAGGACGAGGCTGAGATCGGCTTCCGCCCGGCCCGCGTGCTGATGCAGGACTTCACCGGCGTTCCCGCCGTGGTGGACCTCGCCGCGATGCGCGACGGCATGGTGCAGCTTGGCGGCGATCCGAACAAGATCAACCCGCTGGTGCCGGTCGATCTCGTGATCGACCACTCGGTCATCGTCGATGAATTCGGCTCGCCCAAGGCTTTCGACCGCAACGTCGAGCTGGAATATGAGCGCAACCAGGAGCGCTACAACTTCCTCAAATGGGGCCAGGGCGCGTTCGCCAATTTCCGCGTCGTGCCGCCGGGCACCGGCATCTGCCACCAGGTGAACACCGAATATCTGGCCCAGACCGTCTGGACCGCGCGCCAGCCCGATGGCTCGACCTATGCCTATCCGGATACGCTCGTCGGCACCGACAGCCACACCACGATGGTGAATGGCCTCGCGGTTCTAGGCTGGGGCGTGGGCGGCATCGAGGCGGAAGCCGCGATGCTCGGCCAGCCGCAATCCATGCTGCTGCCGGAAGTCATCGGCTTCGAACTGACGGGCAAGCTCAATGAGGGCGTCACCGCGACCGACCTCGTGCTCACCGTCACGCAGATGCTGCGCAAGAAGGGCGTGGTGAACAAGTTCGTCGAATTCTTCGGCCCCGGCCTCGACAATCTCAGCCTCGCCGATCGCGCGACCATCGCAAATATGGGCCCGGAATATGGCGCGACCTGCGGGTTCTTCCCCTGCGATGGCGAGACCATCAACTACCTGAACATGACGGGCCGCGAGAAGCATCGCATTGCCCTCACGGAAGCCTATTGCAAGGCGCAGGGCCTTTTCCGCGAGAAGGGCGCTGCCGCCCCGGTCTTCACCGACACGCTCAGCCTCGACCTCTCGACCGTGCTCCCCTCGCTCGCCGGCCCGAAGCGCCCGGAAGGTCGCATCGCTCTCTCGGATGTCGCGACCGGTTTCTCGGCCGCGCTCGTCAGCGAGTACAAGAAGGGCGGCGATGAGGGCCGCAAGGCCCCGGTGGAAGGCCGCAACTTCTCGCTTTCCCACGGTGACGTGGTGATCGCGGCGATCACCTCCTGCACCAACACCTCGAACCCGAGCGTGCTGATTGCGGCAGGTCTGCTCGCTCGCAATGCGCTGGCCAAGGGCCTCTCCACGAAGCCGTGGGTGAAGACCTCGCTGGCCCCGGGCAGCCAAGTTGTGGCCGAATATCTCGACAAGGCCGGCCTGCAAAAGGATCTCGATGCCCTCGGCTTCAACCTCGTGGGCTTTGGCTGCACCACCTGCATCGGCAATTCGGGCCCGCTGCCGGCGGATATCTCAAAGGCGATCAACGACAACAACATGATCGCGGCGGCCGTGCTTTCGGGCAATCGCAACTTCGAGGGCCGCGTCTCGCCGGATGTGCAGGCGAACTACCTCGCCTCGCCCCCGCTGGTGGTGGCCTATGCGCTTGCCGGTTCGGTGACAAAGGACCTCACGAAGGAGCCGCTCGGCGAGGGTTCGGACGGTAAGCCCGTCTACCTCAAGGATATCTGGCCCTCCTCGAAGGAGATCCAGGAATTCATCGCCAAGTATGTGACGCGCGACCTGTTCTCGTCGAAATATGCCGACGTGTTCAAGGGCGACAAGCGCTGGCAGGGTGTGAAGACCTCGACGGGCCTCACCTACACTTGGAATTCGGGCTCGACCTACGTGCAGAACCCGCCCTATTTCACGGGCATTTCCAAGACGCCGAAGCCCATCACCGACATCAAGGGCGCGCGCATCCTCGCGCTCTTCGGCGACAAGATCACGACCGACCACATCTCCCCGGCCGGTTCGATCAAGGCGGCCTCGCCCGCGGGTTCGTATCTGCTCGAGCGCCAGGTGCGCCCGGCGGATTTCAACCAGTACGGCACGCGCCGCGGCAACCATGAAGTGATGATGCGCGGCACCTTCGCCAATATCCGCATCAAGAACTTCGCGGTGAAGGATGAGGCCGGCAACACGCCGGAAGGTGGCTATGCCATCCATCAGCCCTCGGGCGAGAAGATGTTCATCTACGATGCCGCGATGCGTTACGAGGCGGAAGGCGTTCCGCTGGTGGTCTTCGCGGGCGTGGAATATGGCAACGGCTCCTCGCGTGACTGGGCGGCCAAGGGCACGGCACTGCTCGGCGTGAAGGCCGTGGTGGCGCAGTCCTTCGAGCGCATCCATCGCTCGAACCTTGTGGGCATGGGCATCGTGCCCTTCACCTTCGAGGACGGCACGACCTGGCAGAGCTTGGGCCTGAAGGGCGACGAGACCGTGGATATCCCCGGCCTCGCGAGCATCCAGCCGCGCCAGAAGGTTATGGCCAAGGTGACGCGGGCCGATGGCACCAGCTTCGACCTGCCGCTCGATTGCCGCATCAACACGCTCGACGAGGTCGAGTATTATCGCAACGGCGGCATCCTGCATTACGTGCTGCGCCAGCTGGCGGCATAAGCGGCTCCTGCCGATTCAAGAACCAGCCGCCGGGGCCCTCTCCGGCGGCTTTTTGATGAGCAAGCGCTTTTGTGGGAGCGCACGGAAAATACACCGGCTTGTGATTCGCATGTGGCAGGCAGACCTGCTTTAGGTTTTTGCATGATGACGTCCGACCGCCCCTTCTGCCTCAGCCGCCGTGCCTTTGGTCGCGGAATGGCTGCGGCTTGCCTGCTGCCGGGCCTTGCCCGTGCGCAAGGAGCGGCCCCGGCGCGCGTGACGCTCATCGAACTCTTCACCTCGCAGGGTTGCTCCTCATGCCCGGCAGCGGATGCCCTGATGCTGAAACTTGCCAGCGAACCGAACGTGCTCCCGCTGACCTTCGCCACCGAAATCTGGGATTATCTCGGCTGGAAGGACACGCTCGCGAAGCCCGCCTTCACGCGGCGCCACAAGGCCTATGCGGCGGGCATTGCGAACAAGCGTGTCTACACCCCGCAGGCCATTGTGAATGGCCGCGCGCATTGCGTGGGCTCGGATCTCTCGGCCCTCACCCGCCTGCAGCGCTACCCCGGCAACAGCGCCGAACTCGCGAGTGTGACGCTCACGAAGGCTGATGCTGGCTGGAAGGCCACTATTGCCCGCGCCGGCTCTCTACCCGCGCGTGTCATTCTCATGCCCGTTAGCCTGCGCCAGTCAGTGGAAATCCGCCGCGGCGAGAACATGGGCAAGACCATCACCTATGCCAACGTGGTGCGCGATCTCGTCGATCTCGGTCCGGCCCCCACCGGGAATGCGACGGTTGCGATTGCCCCGGAGATGCTCGCCCGCGTGGAGGCTGATGCCTTCGCGCTGGTCGTGCAGGCCGGCAGCCTCGAAGCCCCCGGCGAGGTGCTGGGCGCCGCGTTCTCGGCCAGCGCCCAGAGCTGACTTTCCTCTTCAGTAGCCGATCGCAGCCGTGCCGCGCTGGCGCGGATCAGCCGCGCCTTGCAGCCATCCGCCCTGCAACAGGATGGAATTCGCCGAACCCGAGGTCGCACCGGGGCGCACGGTCTGTCCGCGCTCCGCGAGCAGCTTCAGGGTATCGGGTGAGAGGCCCGGCTCCACCAGCAATGCGTCTGGCTTCCACTGGTGGTGGATGCGCGGTGCCGCCACCGCTTCCGCGAGGTTCATGTCGAAATCGATCACGTTGGTAATGACCTGCAGGGTCGTCGAGATGATGCGGCTGCCGCCGGGCGAACCCGTGACCATGAAGAGCTTACCATCCTTGAAGAGAATGGTCGGCGTCATCGAGGAGAGCGGGCGCGCGCCGGGATGCACCGAATTCGCATCCGACCCCACGAGGCCATATGCGTTCTGCGCGCCGGGTTTCGCGGAGAAATCATCCATTTCGTTGTTCAGAAGCACGCCCGTTCCGGCGGCAACCAACCCCATGCCGTAAGAGAAATTGAGCGTATAGGTATTCGCAACCGCATTCCCCTCGGCATCGACCACCGAATAATGCGTAGTCTGGTCGCTCTCATGCGGCATCGGATCGCCCGACTTGATGTCATCCGCCTTGGTGGCCTTTGCGAGATCGATCTTCGCGCGCTGCTTCTCGGCATAGGCCTTGGAGGTGAGGCCCTTCACCGGCACCTTCACGCGATCGGGATCGCCGAGGAAGGTCGCGCGGTCGGCATAGGCCGGCTTCATCGCCTCCGCGAGGGCATGCAGGCTCGCGGCCGAGCCCGCGCCCATGGCCTTGAGATCATAGCCTTCGAGAATGTTGAGGATCTGCACCAGATGCACCCCACCCGAGGAGGGCGGCGGCATGGAGGCAAGCGTATAGCCGCGATAGCTGCCCTTCACCGCTGGGCGGATCACAGCCTTGTAATTCGCCATGTCCTCGGCGGTCATGATGCCGCCGGTTTCACGCACGGCAGCGACGATCTGCTCGGCGATACGCCCCTTGTAGAAGGCATCTGGCCCCTGCTGGCGAATCGCCTCCAGCGTGTTGGCGAGCTCGGCTTGCACCAGCATGGAACCACGCGGGAGGGCTTTGCCATCCTTCGCGAAAATCGCCATGGAAGACGGGAACTTGCTCATCCGGCCCATGGCACCCGGCAGCGAATCCGCGAGATCCTCCTCCACCGGAATGCCTTCGCGGGCGAGCTTCACGGAGGGCTCAATCAGCTGCGCCAACGTGAACTTGCCGGAACCGTATTTCTCGACCGCGAGCGCCATGCCGCGCACCGTGCCCGGAACGCCGACCGAGAGGCCGGAATCGCGCGATTTCTGCGGGTCAGGCTCGCCATTCGCGCCGAGGAACATGGTCGGCGTGGAAGCCGCCGGCGCGATCTCGCGGTAATCAATCGCGACCGTCTCGCCGGTCTTCGCAAGATGCACGAGCATGAAGCCGCCGCCGCCAAGATTGCCGGCGCGCGGCAAGGTGACGGCCAAAGCGAAGCCCACGGCCACGGCGGCATCCACCGCATTGCCGCCACGCTTCAGGATATCCACGCCCACGGCGCTCGCGAGGCGCTCCTGCGAGGCGACCATGCCCTTCTGCGCGAGAACCGGCAGCAGCCGCGCATTCTGCGCGATGATCGGCGGGGCGGCGGGTGGTGCGGTTTGCGCTGCCGCTACGCTGATGGCGCTGAGCCCCGCAAAGAAGCTCAGAAGAAACGGTTTGGCGCGCATGGAATTCCCCCTCCGATGATGCGGAAGGGAAGGCTAGACCCGCAAGGGCGGGCTTGTCGATTGCCTTCGGCGCAAAACCTGCGGGCGAGACCGCCTCAACGCGGGGCGGCGGGAACCCAATCCACGGCAGAAGCGCCAGCACCGGCACCGGCCTTGCGCGGCTCATCCGACGCGCGCGGCTGAGCGCGCGTCGGCACAACCGCGAAGCTCTTCGTCCATTTCAGCGCCTTGTAGTCGAACCCCGCCTCGATGGTCGGCTTCACGACCGCAAAATAGGGCGAGATATCGAAATCGCGCGGCGTGTAGAGCGAATGATGGCGAATGTGCAGGATTTCACGCCGGGCATAGCGCGATTTCACCTTGCGACGGCCATCGACAGATTCCACCCTCGGCAGGATCGGGTAACGCACGGAATGGAAGGCCTCGGCGATCAGTGTCGAGCAGATCGCGCGGCTAGGATCACCCGAGCCGAGCGCCAGCATGCGCCGCCGCCAGCGGGTGGGAATCGGCAGCGGAATGAGGAAGCGCATCAGGTCCACGACGTTCTTGATGTCGTAGCCATAGCCGAGCCGGTCCTTCAGGAAGTCGATCACACGGTGGAGATCATCCTCCTTCAGCGCGACAGGGCGGCAGATGCGCAGATGCGTGTTGCGGTATTTCGAGAGCGGCGAGGAAATCACGCCCTCGCTCATCTCGGCTTCAATCAGCACATGCGGCTCGCCATCGGGTTCGCGGCGGCCAAGGCAATCGCCGACATAGATCGCCGAATGCGACCAGGTGGATTGCGTGAGATACTTGATGACCGAGGAGACCCGGATATTGCCCTCGACGAGCACCACGTCGCCCGGCTTCAGCACAGCATTGAGCACCTCGAAATCCGGCGAGACCGCCGGCTCATAGCCCCGGATGGGCTTTTCGAGAAAACGCGCGATGGCGCGGCCGATGACATTCATGACGCATTCCCCTCGAGTGTCCCCTCGATGAATGCGCCGAGGCTAGGCCCGGTTCCCTTACGAAAGCGCTGCCATTAGCGACACTAACCCGGCATTTCCATGCTGAATTCGAATTAAGTTTACACGAATCTGAACGGCTTTCCGTTCAATCCGCGCCGAGCGCCAGTTGCTCTTCCAGCATCAGGCGCGCGCGGGCGCGCATCTTCTCGGTATCGCTCTTCAATTGCCCGCAGGCCGCGAGAATATCGCGCCCGCGCGGCGTGCGGATCGGCGAGGAATAGCCGGCAGCGAAGATGAGATCGGAGAACTTCTCGATCTGCTCCCAATCCGAGCATTCATAGATCGAACCCGGCCATGGATTGAAAGGGATGAGATTGATCTTCGCTGGAATGCCCTTCAGCAGCTTCACCAGCGCGCGCGCCTCGGCGAGGCTGTCATTCACGCCCTTGAGCATCACGTATTCGAAGGTGATGCGCCGCGCATTGGAAACACCGGGATAATCCCGGCAGGCCTGCAACAATTCGGCGATGTTGTATTTCTTGTTGATCGGCACGAGCACGTCGCGCAGCGGATCATTTGTGGCATGCAGCGAGATCGCGAGCATCGTGCCCGTATCCGCACCGAGCCGCGCGATTTCCGGCACCACGCCGGAGGTGGACACCGTGATGCGGCGCTTGGAGAGCTGCAGACCCTCGGGATCCGTCAAAACGCCGATGGCATCGCGCACATTCTCGTAATTGTAGAGCGGCTCGCCCATGCCCATGAAGACGATGTTCGAGATGAAGCGCCCGCCATCGCGGGGCACGAAAGCGCCTTCGGGCGGGGTCTTGCCAGGATAATCGCCAAGCCTGTCCCGCGCGACCAGCACCTGCCCCACGATCTCGCTCACCTCGAGATTCCGCACGAGCTTCTGCGTGCCAGTATGGCAGAAGGAGCAGTTGAGTGTGCAGCCGACCTGGCTGGACACGCAGAGCGTGCCGCGATCCTTCTCGGGGATGTAGACGCATTCGACTTCCGCGCCCTTGTCATAGGCCGTGCGCGAGGGGAGCCGCAAAACCCATTTGCGCGTGCCATCGGCCGAGACCTGCTCGCGCACGATTTCCGGGCGCTGGAGCGTCGCATTCGCGTCGAGAAGCGCGCGAAGGGTTTTGGCGACATTGGTCATGTCATCGAAAGAAGTCGCGCCACGCACATAGAGCCAGTGCCAGATCTGGCCAACCCGCATGCGGATTTCCTTCTCCGGCACGCCTTGCGCGATCAGGAAATCCGCGAGAGCAGCGCGCGTAAGGCCCGCCAGGGTCGGCTTCGCCGGCATGAGCGAGGCGACGGGTGCGGCCGGCGCGGGAGCGGGAGCGAGATCAGGCGTCACGGACATGTCCTTGCGCGGTTTCCATCATGCATCCGGTGAATCAGCCCGGACATTCCTTGGCCATGCGTTCCACGGCCTGCGCGAAACCCTTGAGGCTGTAGCGATCCGTCAGCGCGTTGCCGCGCGCCGAGGTCACCTTGATCTGCACGGCCTGCCCCTTGCGCATGGCGTCGAGCAACTGGGCTTCCTGCGCCGGGTTCTTCAGGAAGGCGTTCTCGCCCTCCGTCACCAGCGCGAAATTGGTGGTGCCGATGGTCAGGGTGCCATCTTCCTTCGGCTTGGCGCTGAAACCGAGACGGATCGCCACCTCGTTCTTCGCACCATCGCCGATGCGGGTGGAAACGAAAATCGAGGCCGGATCGCGCTTCAGGCCCTTGGGCAGGCGATCATTCGGCGATGCCAGCGCATAGCAGACCTTTGCGCGGCCCTGCCCGGAAATCGCGGCCTTCCAGTCGCCGAACGTGCCGAGTTCAAACGTGCCGTTCGGATTGGCGCGCTGCGCGGTCGCCGCAGGGGCTGCCGCCGGCGGGCGCTGCTGCGCCATGGCGGTTCCGGCAAGGCCCAGCACCAGACCCGTCGCCAGTGCGAAACGGGACATGCTCCAACCGAAGGCGCCCTGATGCGCCGCGATGCCACGACCGATCATCGTTTCTCCTGCTGACCTCTTACCGCAGCGCCTGATTTGGCGCAGTTCCGCCCTTCGGACCTTGCGTTAGCTCATCCCGCTTGATGGGGGAAGCGTCGCGCCCCATTTCCGCATGCGAACTTCGGCAGAATTGCGGTGTGAGAACAATTGTCCTGCGAAAATCAAGAAGACATATCGTCGCGAAATTCTTCGTGCCCTTTGGCCTTGCCGTGTTACAGTGCAGCGCAATCCGATGAGACATCGTGATTTGCCACGACTTCGATATTTCCGCTGAGCCTTAATTGCGACGGAGTTGCTCCCGATAAGGTCGGGAGATCAAGCCATGGACAAGGTTGACCCCCCGACATCCGCGCCCGCGGGCGGCTCGCGAGCCGCGGATTGGGCGCGCCTTGTGGCCCGCGTGGCGCAGGACCGGGACAAGGAAGCCTTCACGACACTGTTCGACCATTTCGCGCCGCGCATCGAGGCCCATCTCCAGCGGCTCGGGCTGGATGCGGCGCAGGCCGAGGAAATCGCGCAGGACGTGATGATCACGCTCTGGCGCAAGGCCTCGCTGTTCGACCCCTCGAAATCGGCGCTCTCCACCTGGCTTTATCGCATCGCGCGCAACCGCCGCATCGATCTCTCGCGCCGCGACCGTACGGATTATGTCGATCCGCAATCGCCCGCGATTCTCGAGATTGCCTCGGAAGGCCGGATCGACCAGGCCTTCGACGGCCAGCAGCGCGACGATATCGTGCGCGGGCTCGTCACCGAACTCCCGAACGAACAGCAGAGCCTCGTGAAGCTCGCCTTCTACGAGGGGCTCTCGCATTCGCAGATCGCCGACCGCACGGGGATTCCGCTAGGCACGGTGAAGTCACGCCTGCGTCTTGCCTTCACGCGCTTGAGACGTGGGTTGGAAGCGGCAGGCGTGGAAGAATCGCGCTAGGTTAATCCGCGTATTGCGTTTCATCCAGCAGGTTGCGGGCCTCTTCGCGATGTTCGGGCGTGATCGCGCCGCGCACCGCAGCGATCGCTGTGGCGATCATCGCGGCATCATCCGTGAAACCGAGGAGCGGCAGGACATCCGGGATGCCGTCGAGCGGCATGACGAGATAAGCCAGGGCCGCAAGCAGGATGAACTTCACGCGCTTGCTGGTGGCAGGATCGCGCACGCAGACATAGGCCGCGAGCACATCTTCCGAAAACGGCAGAGCCCGGGCGAGCCGGCGCATCATCGCCAGAACCTCGGCCAGAATGCCGGCCTCATCGCGCGCGGCGCGGCGCAGCGCCTGCATTTCGGCCTTGCTCATCGGTTCACGCCATTCGACGCTCATTCTCGAAATCCTCCGGGATAGCGGCAGCGGATTTTGCGCGCGATTGCGGCAAGTTCAAGTCCAACGTGCCGTTCTCAGACCTCTGGCGGGGTTGCGTGGTATACCACGAGCCGCTACCGCTGGCAGAGACCATCTGGGGAGATACGACGATGAAGCTCGATTCCACGATTGCAGCCGTAGTCACCGGCGGCGCTTCCGGCCTTGGCGAGGCCACGGCGCGGCACCTCGCGAGCTTCGGCGTGAAGGTGACGCTGCTCGATCTCAATGCCGAGCGCGGCAACCGCGTGGCCGGCGAGATCGGCGGATTCTTCCACCTCTGTGATGTCACAAGCGATGAATCAGTCGATGCTGCTCTCGCGGCGGCGCGCGCAACGCATGGCGTGGAGCGCATTCTCGTGAATTGCGCGGGCATTGTCGCCGGGCAGCGCACGGTCTCGAAAGATCGCGAAACGGGCGCACTGAAGGCGCACGACCTCGGCGCCTTCACGAAAGTGCTCGGCATCAACCTCATCGGTTCCTACCGGATGATCGCGAAATGCTCGGTCGCCATGGCGGGGCTGGAGCCGATCACGCCCGATGGCGGGCGCGGGGTGATCGTGAACACCTCTTCGGTGGCCGCCGAGGATGGCCAGATCGGGCAGGCCGCCTATTCGGCCTCGAAGGGCGGCATTCTCGCGCTCACTTTACCGGTCGCGCGCGATCTCTCGGGCCATGGCATCCGTGTGGTCAGCATCCTGCCGGGCATCTTCCACACGCCGATGTTCGATCAGATCTCCGAGGAATACCGCAAGACGCTCGCGGCAGCAGTGCCGTTCCCGCAGCGTTTGGGCAACCCGGCGGAATATGCCGCGCTGGTCGAGACGATCTGCCGGAACGACATGCTCAACGGCACGGGCATTCGCCTCGACGGCGCGATCCGCATGGCGCCGAAATAAAGGCAAAGCATTTTCAAGCGAAGTGGTTTCCGGTTCGCGTGAAGAAAATGCGTCCACGAAAAAGCGAGAATCACCCCGCCCGGCGGGCGGCGATGCGCTCGATCGCGCGGGCCAAGGCGAGATCCAACTCGGTCAGCCCGCCGGCATCATGCGTGGTCAGGCGAATATCGACGTGGCGATAGACATTCGTCCATTCCGGATGATGGTTCATCTTCTCGGCCTCAAGCGCGACCTCGCTCATGAAGCCGAAGGCCTCGACGAAATCGCCGAAGCTGAAGCGACGGGCGATCGCGTCGCGCGCTTCATCGAAGTTCCAGTCCGGCAGGGTTTCGAGCGCAGCCTTGCGGGCAGCGGGAGCAAGTGTCTTCGACATGGAAATCCCTCAATGGAGCGGGTAGGCCGCCTCCACGATATAGGGCCCGCCACCCACCATGTCGCGGGCCGAGAAGAGCGCGAACTGGTCGGCGATAAATTCCACACCGCCCATCAAACTATAAGCAGAGAGGTAATCCGCGAGATCCAGCGTGGAGGCCCCGCGCAATCGCGCCAGCGTGACATGCGGCACGAATTTCCGCGGTTCCGGCGGCAGGCCGAGACGCCTCAGGCGCCGCTCGCTATCGGCCTGCAAACCGACCAGCGGCCGGGAGGGATCAATCGCGGCATAAAGCGTATGCGGCTTGTCACCCCCGAACACCCCGAGCCCGGTGATGCGCACGCGAACCGGCTCGGCATAGAGATCCGCCAGCTCCTCATCCACCTCATTGGCGAGGCGGCGATCGATATCGCCGATGAAGCGCAGGGTGACATGGTAATCGGATGGATCGACCCATCGCGCACCAGGCAAACCGGCCCGGAGCAGGGACAGGCGCGTGGCAATCGCCTCCGGCACTTCGAGACCGATGAAGAGCCGTGGCATGGCACCCTCCCCCGAATCACGCTGATGCATTCAGGCTATCAAGAGCGTGCGAAAATTCCGCACTGTTTTTGCGCCGTCATCCACAAGGCTTCATGCCTTGCGGAACACCCGGAGGGTTTCGAAACGTGGCTCTTCCACAAGGTCGGCGCGCGCGGCAATCGCGGGGATGAGCCGCTCTGCCACGTCATAGGCGAAGGAGCCGGTATAGATGAACAGCCGCCCACCCTTGGCGAGCTTGCCGGCCATGCCCTCGATGAGCCCGGCATCATCCACGCTCGCGAAGGGCGCGTTGTTCGCCGACCAGAACTCTCCGACATGGAAGAGCGTCACGATGTCGAATTCCGGTAGCAGCGCGAGATTGGTCTGGTAGATATCCGAGAAAAGCACCTTGTAGTGCTTTCCCAACGCCGGATTCTCCACCACGAGGCGGATATAGCTCGAATACTCGGCTTCCGTTGCCGTGATGCCCAGCACGGAATGCCCCGCCCCCGGCGCCTGCAGGCCGACATGATGATGATCGCCCGTGCCGAAATGGAAGATCCGCTGGTTTTTGAGCCCATTCGTCGTGAGATAGCGCGTGAAATGCACGTCGCACGGGCACTGCTTCTCATCGAGAGGCCAGGGGTCTTTCCAAAGATCGAGTTTCGCCACGCGCGTATCCTTTCCTTTCTGATGGTCTTTTCCTGCTTGTGGCTGCCTGAATGGCGGCTGACAAGCGGTCAGCCCTTGGCAAGCGATTTCAGGAAAGCCTCGACCGTGGGCAATATGCGCTCGACAATCACGCGTACCCCGGCCGGATTGGGGTGAATGCCATCCGCGAGATTAAGCTTCGCATCACCGGCAATGCCATCGAGGAAGAAGGGGTAGAGCATCGCGCCGTGCTTCTGGGCGAGGCGCGGATAAATGGCGTCGAAAGCCTTCGCATAGGCCTCGCCATTGTTGCGCGGCGCATACATGCCCGCGATGAGCACGCGAATGTTGCGCGCCTTCAGCTTCGTGAGGATCTGGTCGAGCGCCTTCTCGGGGATCGAGGGGTCGAGCCCGCGCAGCGCATCATTCGCGCCGAGTTCGAGGATCACGCCATCGGTGCCGTCGGGCACGGACCAATCGAGCCGTTCGAGCCCGCCCGTGGTCGTATCGCCGGAGACGCCGGCATTCTCTATCACCACATCATGGCCCTTGGCCTTCAGCGCTGCTTCGAGCACGGCGGGGAAAGCATCCTTGCCCGCAAGCTGGTAACCCGCCGTGAGGCTGTCGCCCAACGCAACCAACCGGATGGTGCGCGCCTCGGCCATCGTTGCGGTCAGTGTGCCTGCCATCAGAAAGCCCCAGAGAACCGCGAGAGCCGGGAGAAGGGACCGGACTTTTTCAGCACCGGGAAATCGAAATTGCATGACCGGGAAACCCTTTCTCGGTTCGCTTTCTTGGAATTCACACGCAAGCCACCATCTGGAGGCCTGCACAAACGTATAACGCACGAGATGGGCCGCGAGCGGCTCGCCCGCAAGCGGGGATGGACATGAACGTGATGACGAAAATCGTCGAGACCAAGGCTGAACCTGCGATCCGGATGCACGAGATCGATCTGAGCCTCGGTTCGGGTGCATCCCGCGTGCATATCCTGAAGAAGCTCTCGCTGGATATTCCGCGTGGGCTCGCGGTAGGTCTCGTCGGTCCTTCCGGCTCCGGCAAGACAACCCTGCTGATGACCGCGGCAGGCCTCGAACGGCCGGATACGGGCGAAATCCACATCGCAGGCGAGAACATCACGCATTATTCCGAGGACAAGCTCGCGCAGTTTCGGGGGCGGAATATCGGCATCGTCTTCCAGTCCTTCCACCTCATTCCCACGCTCACGGCGCGGGAAAACGTGGCGATCCCCATGGAACTCGCCGGCGCAGATGACGCCTTCCAGCGCGCCGAGGCCGAATTGCAGGCTGTGGGCCTTGGGCATCGGCTCAACCATTATCCCGGCCAGCTCTCCGGCGGCGAGCAGCAGCGCGTGGCCATTGCCCGTGCACTGGCCCCGCGCCCGGCCATCGTGGTGGCGGATGAACCCACCGGCAACCTCGATGAAGCGACGGGTCGCGAGATCATTTCCCTTCTGTTCCGCCTCAAGCGCGAGCGCGGCACCACCCTGCTGCTGATCACGCATGATATGGGCCTCGCGGAATCCTGCGATCGTGTCGTGCGCATCCGCGCCGGGCAGATCGTGGAGCAGCGCGACCTTCTGGGGGCGGCGGAATGAACGGCCTCCCTCTCATCGGGCGGCTGGTGAAGCGCGAGTTGCGCGCCTCCATCGGCCAGTTCGGCATTCTCATCGCCTGCATCGCACTGGGTGTCGCGGCGATTGTCGCGGTCGTCAGCCTGTCGCGCGCACTGACTGACGGCCTCAGCCGCGAGGGCAAGCTGATCCTCGGCGCGGATGCGGCCTTCACGCTCATCCAGCGGGAGGCGACGCCGGCGGAACGCGCGGTTCTGGAACGCGAAGGCCGCGTTTCCGTGCAGATTCTCAGCCGCGCCATGGCGCGTGCCACGAATGATGAAAGCACGCTGGTCGAGATCAAGGCGGTCGAGACCGCCTACCCGGTGGCCGGAACCGTGGGCCTTGAAGGGCCGAACGGCACCAAGCCAACCGATCTTCACGCGCTTTTTGCGCCCGATGCCAGCGGCCTCTCCGGCCTCGTGGTCGATCCGCTGCTGACGGGCCGGCTGGGCATCGGCATCGGCGACCGTTTGCGCATCGGTGAAGCGGAATTCCGCGTCGCCGCCCATCTCACCAGCGAGCCGGACAAGCTCTCCGGCGGCTTCGGCTTCGGCCCGCGCGTGCTGATGAGCACGGATTCCATGCGCCGCACCGGGCTGATCCAGCCGGGATCGCTGACGCGCTTCTCCTACCGGCTCGATCTCGGGCCGCAGGCGAGCGAGACGCGGCTGGCCGCAGCGCTCGACACGATTGCCAAGGCCGCACCCGATGCCGGCTGGCAGGTGGTAACGCGCCTGCGCGCCTCGCCTGGCCTTGAGCGGCAGATCGGCCGCTTCACGCAATTTCTCTCGCTCGTGGGCCTTACCAGCCTCCTGATTGGCGGCGTGGGCGTGGCGAATGCCACTCGCGCCTTTGCCGACAAGCAGATCCCCCGCATCGCTACCCTGAAAAGCCTCGGCGCCTCCAGCCGCTTCGTGTTCTTCTCGGCGCTGGCGCAGGTGCTCGCCTTCGCGCTGATCGGCATCGTGATCGGCCTCGCGCTGGGCACCCTGCTCCCGCAGGCGGCGCTGATGGGCTTCGGCGATCTTCTTCCCTTCCCGCTGCAAATCGGCATTTATCCGCGCGAATTGCTGCTAGGCCTCGGCTATGGCGTGGTGACGGCTACTGCTTTCGCGCTCTGGCCGCTGTTGCGCGCCCGCGCGGTACCGCCCACCGTGCTCTTCCGCGATGAAATTGCCGCCCCGCGCTGGCGCCCGAGCTTTATAGATATCGCGATCGTCGTGCTGGCCATCGGGGCTTTTGGGGCGCTGGTGATCGAAACTGCGACCGAAAAGCGGATCGCGACGATCTATCTCGTCTCGGCCGGCGGCGCTCTGCTGACCCTGCGGCTCGTTTCGGCGCTGGTGATGCGCCTCGCTGCGAAGCTGCCGCGCCCGAGGAACCCCATCGTGCGCGTGGCGATTGCCAACCTGCATCGCCCCGGCAGCCTGACGCCCTCGGTGATCCTCTCGCTGGGCCTGGGCCTCACGCTGATCGTCGCGCTGATGCTGATCGATACCAACCTCGTGCGGCAATTCCGCGGAACCCTGCCGGGCCTCGCACCGAGCTTCTTCTTCATCGACATCCCCTCCCGCGAGATGGACCGCTTCGAATCCTTCCTGAAGGCCGAAGCCCCCGGCGGCACGGTGGCGCGCACGCCGCAACTCAGGGGGCGCATCGTGGAAATTCGCGGCCTCGGTGCCGGCGAATTCCGCCGCTCGGAAGATGCCTGGATTTTCGACGGCGATCGCGGCATCACCTATGCGGCGACCCCGCCTGAAGGCTCGCGCGTGGTCGAAGGCCAGTGGTGGCCGGCGGATTATCGCGGCACGCCGCAGGTCTCTTTCGCGAAGGACATCGCCGACAATCTCGGCCTCAAGGTGGGTGATACGGTCACGGTCAACGTGCTGGGCCGGCGCATCACCGCGACCATCGCCAATCTGCGCGAGATCCGCTGGCAGCAGATCGGCATCAACTTCATCATGGTCTTCTCGCCGAACACTTTCGCCGGCGCGCCGCACAGCTTCCTCGCGACTGTGAGCCTGCCGCCGGGAACATCCGCGCAGGCGGAAATCGCGCTGGCCCGGAAGATCGCGCGGGAATTCCCCTCGATCAGCTCCGTGCGCGTGAAGGAAGCACTCGCTGCGGCAGATAGCCTCGTCTCGCAACTGGTCTTCGCGATCCGCGCCGCGAGCGCCATCGCCCTGGTCGCGAGCATCCTTGTTCTGGGCGGCGCGCTGGCCGCATCAGCCCGCACAAGGCAGCGCGAAAGCGTGATTCTGAAAACGCTGGGCGCCACACGCTCGACGCTTTTGGGCGCGATGATCGTTGAATACTCGGCACTCGGGGCGATTGCTGTGATATTCGGGATTGTCTGCGGAGTAGCCGGAGCGTCACTCGTGGTGTCCGGCATCATGCGGCTGGAATTTGTTTTGCCCGTGGCGTCAACACTCTCGATGGCTTTTTCTGCCTTTGTTGTCACGATTATTCTTGGGTTGATTGGGACATGGCACATACTGGGGCAAAAACCTGCCCCATACTTGCGCCATGCTTGAAGAGTTATCCAGTTTAGTTTCGCCGATATTCTGACACAATTGTTGACGGCGGCGACGCTGGCCGCCGCCTAGCCTTGAAAGGGAGTTCGCTACACTCCCCCCTCTTGAGATTTTCCACGAAGAACGTAATATATAGCGAAACCAAGGACGGCACGGTTGCCGCCCTGGCAGGAGAGAGGCTCCAATGGCTGATTACGATCGCAACGCTTATGCCCCCTATGCCGCGGGCATGGGCCGTTCCATGAGCGCCGCCCAGTATGATGCTGGCCTGCGCTCGTACATGCTCGGCATCTACAACCACATGTCCATCGCGCTGGCCATTTCCGGTCTGGTGGCGATTGGCGCGTTCATGCTCGGCACCACCACGGGTGTGAATGGCCGTCTGGCGCTCACCCCGTTCGGCCAGGCCATCTGGCTCAGCCCGCTGAAGTGGGTGGTGATGCTCGCCCCGCTCGGCTTCGTGCTGCTGCTCTCGTTCCGCTGGGAACGGATGAGCTATGGCGCGCTGCTAGGCACGTTCTACAGCTTCGCGGCCATTATGGGCCTGTCGCTGTCGAGCGTCTTTGTCATCTACAAGCTGGGCTCTATCGCGCAGGTGTTCTTCATCACCGCCGCCGCTTTCGGTGCGCTGTCGCTCTTCGGCTACACGACGAAGAAGGACCTCAGCGGCATGGGCAAGTTCATGCTCATGGGCCTGTTCGGCCTCATCATCGCCGGCCTCGTGAACATCTTCATGAAGTCGTCGGCGCTTCAGTTCGCGATCAACGTGATCGGCGTGCTGGTCTTCGCGGGTCTGACCGCCTGGGATACCCAACGCCTGAAGGAAGAGTATGACGTGGTGGCCGGTGACCAGACCCTCATGCAGAAGTGGTCGCTGATGGGCGCGCTGACGCTGTACCTGAATTTCGTCAACATGTTCCAGATGCTGCTGCAACTCTTCGGTGTCCGTAACGAAGAATAAGCGCAGCCCGCTTCGAGAAACGCGAAAGCCCCGGGAAACCGGGGCTTTTTTCATGCGCGGTGACGGCAGTCGCCCGTCGAGAAAAGATGGGGAGGACAACAGTCAGCCCAGCGAGCCCCCCCTAAAAAGCCGAAAGGTGCTCAGCCAATCACGCGTTTCGGCTTGTCCAGCACCTTCAGCACACGCGCGAGATCCGACCCGCGCTTCAGCACCATCCCGCCCTGCGCGATGACGGCATAGGCCCCCTGCTTGGCCGCGCGCTTCGGATCTTTCTCGATGCGGTAGAGCGGCGTTTCGCCCGTATGGCGCAGGATGGCGAAGACCGCACGCTCGCGCCCGAAGGCGATGGCATAATCGCGCCATTCGCCCGTTGCGACATGGCGGCCATAGACGTTGAGGATTTCGCCGAGTTCGCGCCTGTCGAAGCGGACATCCTCGGCCACCCGCCGCGTGACCAGCGGAATGACGGTCGCGCCGTCTGACATGTTCTGATCGGGTGCTTCCATGCCGAACTCCGAGGTCAGTGTGGCAGAATGCCCGAGGCTGGCAACCCTCTTTTGCCCGCGCATCATCCTGCGCCCGGTTTCTTGCCAAGGCGTTTCGAGCTCGGCCTGACGAAAACCCTCACGCAGACGTCAGGTACGCCACAGTTTGGCCCGAATTCGACCATGCGCGCGCCCGACGCGCACGCGAATCTCCATTCAATGCCACGGTGATGGTGCCAGCGAGACCCTACGCCCCCCAGCCCCCTCGCTCGCATCCCGGATCTGCCGATCCACCCGCACATGGCAGGGCGGCCCGCGATAACCTCGCGAGGCCGCCTATTTTTTTGCGCTGGCGGGATCGCGAGCCTGCGCATGATATTCCGGATTGGGCTGCATGCCCGTGGCCGAGGCCATGCGGTTCGACATCGCGAAGAAGCTGGAGACGGCAGCGATATCCCAGATGTCCCGCTCGCTGAACCCTGCCTCACGCAGACGGTTGCGGTCTGCCTCCTCAATCTCGGCGGAGGCGCGCGCGACCTTCAGCGCGAAATCCAGCATGGCCCGCTGCTTCGGCGTCACCTTCGCCTGCCGGTAGTTGAGCGCCAAAGCTTCACCCAAGGCGGGATCACCCGAGAGCTGGCGCACGGCAGCACCATGCGCCACGAGGCAATACCAGCAGCGATTCTCAGCCGAAACGACTACCGCGATCATCTCGCGCTCCAGCTTCGTGAGGCCGGAGGGCGCGAGCATGAGATCGTTGTAGAAATTCGCGAAGGCCTCGAGTTTCGCCATGTCGTGCGAATAGGCGATCAGCACATTCGGCACATACCCGATCTTGTCCTGGCATTTCGCGAAATAGGCAGCCATGGCCGGAGACAATTCAGCCGCTTCAAGCGCCAGAGCTGTCACGTCTTTCGGGTTCCCAATCGAATTATTGCATGGAAGAGCGGTTTCGGACGGGTTCACCCTTGCCTCCTTTTTGAGCCGAGCGCAGACTTTGCTCCGCAGGCCTACGACGAAAGGAGAATAATCCCTTCGCCGGTGCTGCCGAGGACACCCATTCAAGCACAACGACGCGCGGAAGAAGAGCCCCGCTGGCGCTCTCCGCGGCCCCGGAGACCTTTCACCCATGCCGAATGATCTGAGCCGCGTGGTCGATCTTCCCGCGAATGCCCCCGGCCTTGGCGAAGCCCTGGCAAGGCTCGTTTTCTCCGGCGTGGACCACGAGGATGCGAGCGTCTTCCCGGACGCGGCGCGGCTCGCCATCGGGAAGCGCGCGGCCGAACATCTCGCGAAGCGTGAGCCCGGATTGGCGAAGGTTTCGGTGCTCGATTCCGTCAACGGGGCCGGCACGGTCATCGAAGTTGTGAACGATGACATGCCCTTCCTGCTCGATTCAACCCTCGCAGAACTCGGCGAGCGCGGCGTCTCCCTGCGGCTTGTCGCCCACCCGATCCTCGCGGTGGAACGCAGCGGCGATGGCACGCTGAAGCGCCTGCTCGGCGGGGCCACGGGCCGCGAGATGTCACCCGTGCAGCGCGAAAGCTACCTGCATATCGAGATTGCCGAGAAACTCGGCTCCGGCGAGCGGAAGAGCCTGACCGAAGCGCTGGAGCGCATCTATCGCGAGATTCGCGCCGCCGTGGCCGATTGGCTGCCGATGCGCGGCCGCCTCGCGGAGATCGCGACGCGCTATCGCGCCAATCCGCCCATGCTGCCGGCGGATGAAATCGCCGAGGCCGTGCAGTTCCTCGATTGGCTGCTCGCCGACAACTTCACCTTCCTCGGCATGCGCGAATACCGGTTCGAGACGCATGACATCTCGACCGATCCGATCCCCGGCGACGGCCTCGGAATCTTGCGGGATCCGGATGTGAAAGTGCTGCGGCGCGGGCACCAGCTGGTAATCATGACGCCGGAGATCCGCGCCTTCCTGCAGGAGCCGACGCCGCTCTTCGTGCAGAAGGCGAATGTGAAATCGCTCATCCATCGCCGCGTCTATCTCGATTATGTCGGCGTGAAGATCCTGAACGCGCGCGGCGAACTCGAAGGCGAATTGCGTGTCATCGGCCTCTTCACCTCGTCGGCCTACAACAACGCCGCGCGCACGGTGCCGTATCTGCGCCACAAGGTGGCGCGCGTGGTGGAGCGCGCGGGCTTCGATCCAGCCAGCCATTCCGGCAAGGCCCTGCTGAACGTGCTGGAGAATTACCCGCGCGACGAACTCTTCCAGGTCGATATCGAGACGCTCTACAACTTCTCTATGGATGTGCTGGCGCTGACCGAGCGCCCCCGCCTGCGGGCCCTGGCCCGCGTGGACCGTTTTGATCGCTTCGTCTCGGTCATGGTCTATGTGCCGAAGGACCGCTACGACACCAGCGTGCGCCTACGCATCGGCGAATTCCTCGCGAAAATCTATGACGGGCGCGTCTCCGCAGCCTATCCGGCCTATCCGGAAGGGCCGCTCTCGCGCACGCATTACATCATCGGGCGCACCCATTCGCCCACCCCGAAGATCGACCGGACGGAGCTGGAAGCGGGCATTCTCGCCATCGTGCGCACCTGGGCGGATGGCCTGCGCGAGGCTTTGGACGAAACGGCACCGAACGAGGCGCGCGACTGGTTCCCGCGTTTCGGCGCAGGTTTCAACGCGGCCTATCGCGAGGCTTTCGGCGCGCATGAGGCCATCGAGGATATCCGTATTCTGGACCGGCTCTCGCCCGAAAAGCCCTATGCCTTCGCTCTGGCACGCAAGGCCGGCGAGCCGGAAACCCGCGCGAGCCTCAAGGTCTTCTCCTTCGGCAAGCCGGTGACGCTGTCGCAGCGCGTGCCGATCCTTGAAAATCTCGGGTTCACGGTCATCAACGAGCGCTCCTACCCGGTGGACCCCACGGGCGGCACGGGCGAGACGCTCTGGCTGCATGACATGACCCTGGAGCGCGCAAAGGGCGGGGCCATCGACATAACTGCGCTGGAACAGCCGCTGGAAACCGCGCTGGATGCCATTTTCGCCGGCCGGATGGAGGCGGATCGCTTCAACATCCTCATCACTGAGGCCGGCCTTGCGCCATGTGAGGCAGATATCCTGCGCGCCTATGCGCGCTATATGCGGCAGATCGGCGTGCCTTACGGGCAGGTCTACATCGCCGATGCGCTCGCGCGCTACCCCGCCGCTGCGCGCGGCTTGATGCGGGCCTTCGACGTGCGCTTCAACCCGGATATGCCGCAGAAGGCGGGCGACCGCGCCCATGTCGCGGCCGCCGTGCGGGAGACTTTGCTCGCGGAAATCGATCGCATCACCAGCCTTGATGATGACCGCATCTTCCGCCGCGTGCTGAACCTCATCGAGGCGAGCCTGCGCACGAACGTCTACCAGCGCGTGGATGGGCAGACGCGGCCGACCATCGCGTTCAAGCTGCAATGCTCGGCGGTGGAAAACCTGCCTTTGCCGCGCCCGCTCTACGAGATCTTCGTCTCCTCGCCGGATGTCGAGGGGCTCCACTTGCGCTTCGGGCAGGTCGCGCGCGGCGGCCTGCGCTGGTCGGACCGCCCCATGGATTTCCGCACGGAGATCCTCGGCCTCGTGAAGGCGCAGCAGGTGAAGAACACCGTCATCGTGCCGGTGGGCGCGAAGGGGGGCTTTGTTCCGAAGCTGCTGCCCCCGGCCTCTGATCGCGACGCGTGGTTCGCGGAAGGCACGCGAGCCTACAAGATCTTCATCAACGCGCTGCTGGATATCACCGACACGATCCGCGACGGCAAGATCATCCCGCCGGCAGAAACCGTGCGCCATGATGGCGATGATCCCTATCTCGTGGTCGCCGCCGACAAGGGCACCGCGACCTTCTCGGATACCGCGAACGCCATTTCCGAAGCGCGCGGACACTGGCTGGGCGATGCCTTCGCCTCAGGCGGCTCGGCGGGCTACGACCACAAAAAGATGGCGATCACCGCGCGCGGCGGCTGGGAAGCCGTGAAGCGCCATTTCCGCGAGATGGATACTGATATCCAGACGACGCCTTTCACCGTGGCGGGCGTGGGCGACATGTCCGGCGACGTGTTCGGCAATGGCATGCTGCTCTCGCCGGCCATCAAGCTGGTGGCGGCCTTTGACCATCGCGACATCTTCATTGATCCGAATCCGGACCCGAAATCCTCCTTCAACGAGCGCCAGCGCCTGTTCGAAAAGCCGCGTTCGAGCTGGCAGGATTACGATGCAAAGCTTATCTCCAAGGGTGGCGGTGTCTTCTCGCGGTCCTTGAAGAAAATCCCGCTCAGTCCGGAAATCCGCATTGCGATTGGGCTCGACGTGGCAGAGGCCACGCCGCAGCAGGTGATGACCGCTATCCTCAAATCGAAGGTCGATCTCCTCTGGTTCGGCGGCATCGGCACCTATATTCGCGCCTCGTCCGAAACCGACGCCGAAGCAGGTGACCGTGCGAACGATGCCATCCGCATCACCGGCTCGGAGGTGAATGCCCGCGTGATCGGCGAAGGCGCCAATCTCGGCATGACCCAGAAGGGCCGCATCGAGGCCGCGCAGAAGGGCGTGAAGCTCAACACCGACGCGATTGATAACTCCGCTGGCGTGAATTCGTCCGACGTCGAGGTGAACCTCAAGATCGCGCTCGCCATTCCCGAGGCCGATGGCCGCCTGAAGCGCGAGGCCCGCAACACCTTGCTTGCAGAGATGACCGACGAGGTGGCCCGCCTCGTTTTGCGCAACAACTACCTGCAAAGCCTCGCATTGTCGCTGGCCGAACGGCAGGGCGCGGCGCTGAATGCCGAGATGGTCGATCTCATGCGCGCCATGGAGGCCGAGGGCCGGCTCGACCGCGCGGTGGAATATCTGCCTTCGAACCGTGAAGTCGCGGAGCGCACAGCGAAGGGCCAAGGCCTCACGCGGCCGGAACTCGCGGTACTCCTCGCCTATGCGAAGCTCTCGCTCTACGACCACCTGCTCGCAAGTGATGTGCCGGATGATCCCTATCTCGGCTTCGAACTGCGGCGTTACTTCCCCAAGCCGGTGCAGGAGCAATTCCCGGATGCCATCGAGAAGCATCGCCTGCGCCGCGAGATCGTCGCGACGCAACTGGCGAATGCCGTCATCAATCGCTGCGGGCCGGGCATTGTCGTGCGCCTGCAGGGCCGCACAGGCCGCTCCATCGCGGATATCGTGAGGGCCTATGCTCTCGCGCGCGATGTGTTCGGCATTCTCGAGATCAACAATGCCATCGACGCGCTGGATACGATGATCGGCGGCGCGCGCCAGCTCGATCTCTATGCCAGCGCGGCCGACCATGCGGCCGAGCGCATGCTCTGGTTCCTGCGAAATGTGGATTTCGCGCCGGGTCTCGAAGCCCTCGCGAAGCGCTTCGGCGGTGCCGTGAGCGGGGTTGCGAAAGATGCGAAAGCCCTTTTCGCGCCGGAGGCTCTGGCGATCAGGCAGGAGCGTCTGGAGGCCCTGAAGACGGATCTCGTGCCGGCATCACTGGCGGAACGCATCGCTGACATTCCCGCCCTCGGTATGGCGCTCGATGGCGCGCTCGTGGCCGAGCGCACCAAGGCCAGCGTGACGGATGCTGTGCGCACGCTCTTTGCGTTGGGCGACGAGTTCGATCTCGCGGGCCTGAAGGACGATGCCGCAAACCTGCGCGCGACGGACCCCTTCGAGCGCCTCGCGATTGACCGCGCGGCCGCCGCTTCCGAAGAGGCTTTGCGCCGCATTGCGGTAGAGGTTCTGAAGAACGGCAAGGGCGGTATTGCCGAATGGATGGCCGAGAAGGGTGCAGCCGTGGAAAGCGCCAAGCGCACGGTGCGCGATCTGCGCGCGGGCCAGCTCAATCAGGCGAAACTCACCGTGCTCGGTGGACTACTGGGCGACCTCGCGAGGGGGTGAATCTCCAGCCAGGAAAAAGCAAAAGGCCGGGTCACCCCGGCCTTTTTTGTTCCTGCCGTGCACGTCAGTGCCGGAAATGGCGGGTGCCGGTGAAGACCATGGCAAGGCCTGCCTTGTTCGCCGCGTCGATCACCTCCTGATCGCGCATGGAGCCGCCGGGCTGGATCACCGCCGTCGCACCGGCTGCCACCAGCGCCTCCAGGCCATCCGCGAAGGGGAAGAACGCGTCCGACGCGGCGACCGAACCCACGGTCAGCGGCTTCTCCGACCCGAGCGCCTTCGCGGCCTCGCCCGCCTTCCACGCGGCAATGCGGGCGGAATCGACGCGGCTCATCTGGCCCGCGCCGATGCCCACGGTCGCGCCCGCCTTGGCGTAGACGATGGCGTTCGATTTCACATGCTTCACCACGCGATAGGCGAAGCGCAGATCCGCCATTTCGGCCTCGGTTGGCGCGCGGTTGGTCACGACCTTCAGCGCCATGTCATCAACGACCGCATTGTCACGCGACTGAACGAGCGCGCCGCCCGCGATCGTGCGGGAAATGAAGCCGCCCGCGCGCGGATCGGGCAGGCCGCCGGTGAGCAGCAGCCGCAGGTTCTTCTTCGCGGCAATCAGCGCGATGGCTTCCTCGGTGGCATCCGGCGCGATGATCACCTCGGTGAAGATCTCGGTAATGGCCTTTGCGGCCTCGGCATCAAGCGTGCGGTTCGCCGCGACGATGCCCCCGAAAGCCGAGACCGGATCGCAGGCGAGTGCCGCGCGGTAGGCTTCCACAAGGCTGCCCGCTTCCGCCACGCCACACGGGTTCGCGTGCTTGATGATGGCGATGGCAGCGGTGCGGTTCGCAGCGAATTCCGCTACGCATTCAAACGCAGCGTCGGCATCGTTGAGGTTGTTGTAGGAGAGCGCCTTGCCCTGCACCTGCCGCGCGCTGGCGACCCCAATGCGGGGGCTTGCGGGATCGATCACGAGCTTCGCGCTCTGGTGCGGATTCTCGCCGTAGCGGAGTTCCGTGCCCTCATTGTTTTCCGCCGCGAGCTTCGGGCCATCCGCCGTCACGCCCGCAAACCAGGTGGAGACCGCGCGATCATAGGAGGCGGTATGGCCATAGGCCTTGGCCGCGAGGCTCTTGCGGAAGATGAAACGCGTCTCGCCCTTGTTGGCATCGAGTTCGGCGAGAACCGCATCGTAATCGCGCGGATCGACCACCACGCAGACCGCATCGTGGTTCTTCGCGCCCGAGCGGATCATGGCCGGGCCGCCAATGTCGATATTCTCGATCGTTGTGTCGTAATCGGCACCGCGCGCCACAGTCTCGCGGAAGGGGTAGAGGTTCACCACCACGAGGTCGATGGGCTGGATGGCGTGCGCGAGCAGCGAAGCCTCGTGCTCCGGGTTGCCGCGCACGGAGAGCAGCCCGCCATGCACCTTGGGATGCAGGGTCTTCACGCGGCCATCCATCATCTCGGGGAAGCCCGTGAGTTCGGAAATGTCCATCACCGGCAGGCCCGCTGCGGCAAGCGCCGCACGAGTTCCGCCCGTGGAGACCAGCGCGATTCCACGCGCCGCAAGCTCTCTCGCGAAAGGCACGAGGCCGGTCTTGTCGGAAACGGAGAGCAGCGCGCGCTGGATGGGGCGGGTATTCGTCGGCATCGGGTGAAATCCGGCTTTCAGGCGAGGGTTCGTGCTGGGCGGGCGCTTAGCACAGGCTTTCCCCCCGCGCCATCATCCCTTCCGCGCGCCAGCCATGCACGAAACCACGCTCAGATGAATTCCGGCATATAGGGCAGGATGCGCCAAGCAATTTCGGTCGAGCCGGCGATCTCCACCTCGATGACGAGACAATGCGAGCGGTGATTGGCCGAGCCGGCCTCGAAGACGCGGCTTTCCTCGATGAGAACCTGGGTGCCTGGCGCCTCGAACACGAACTGGTCCTGCCCCGGCTTGCCATCCGGCAGGCGCAATACAACGGCATCGGCGCGGCTGAGCCGAACAGGAACGAGCCGCGGATTGAGGTGGAAAGCAAGGGTCACCACCCGGCTCGGCGCCTCACCGGTCATGTCATCGAAGCGATCCCGGCCGATCAGCCCCGGAAAGGCATCGACCAGCGTCAATTGCCGCTCCAGCGCATAGCCATGAATCTCGATGAAGCCGCGATGGCCGAGGGTCAGCGTTTCACCCGTCTCGCTGCGCGCCCGCAACGGCGCCACAGCGCCCGGAAGCGGCTTCAGGCGGGTTTCCACCTCGCCCGTCACGAGCGCGACCTCATAGAGGCTCGCAAGCCCCTCACCTTCGATCTGCACCGTGGAATGCGCGGCTGCCGAGCGATAGACACGCGCGATGCTCACATCGGCACCCGGCGGCATACCGCACGACATGATGATGCGATCCGCGCGGGACGAGAATTCGAAAGCCAGCGCACTGGCCCCCGCGCGGCCCGAACAGGAGCGGCGCGGCGGTGTGCCGGCATCGGCGATGAGCACGGCATGGGCGTTCTCAAGCCGTTCGAAACCCGTTTCCACGGCGGAGGTGAGGAGCGTTGCCGGGCCGCGGCGCGAGCGCACCACCTCGCCCGCGAGATCACGCGCAATGCGCCCGCCGCCATTCATCAGCGTCAATCCGCCATCGGGATGCTGGAGAAGACGCAGGAAGGCGATCATATCCGACAGGGTCGATGCAATGGCCGGCGGCGGCGCAATCTGCCGGACGCGATAAAGCGCAAGCATCGCCACGAGATCGGCTGCAATCAGCGCGACGGTTCCGCAATCGCGATCATGCGTGGCGCCATCCGGAGCGACCAGCGCGGCAAGCGCGAGATCAAGCCATTGCTCGGCGCGGGCAATCGCCTTCCGGCCGCGTTCCAGCGCGAGCGCATGGAAGGCCAAAGCCACCGCCGCCTGCAGGCGCGCAGTGCCGATATCGGTGCGTCGCGCATAAACCGCGAGAAGCGCGCCATCCCGCGCGAGCTGATCGAGCAGGCTCTCATAGCCCGCGCGATCCTCCCCCTCGGCAAGCAGGCCTGAATGCGTGACCCAAGCGATGACGCGCCGCGCCAGCACGGCCGGATGATCCGCAAAAGCCGAGCGATCCTTGTCCGGCAGGGTCAGGAAATCCCGCACGAGCTTGCGAGCATGGGCCCGGACCTCAAGGCGCGGGCTCGCATCGCAATGCGCGAGCCAGCCGAAGCCATAGAGCGCGCGCACAAAACTTTCGGAAGGGGGCGCGACATGAAACGGCGAGCGCTCGCCGCACAGAAGGCTGCGGCCACCCAGAACCACATGGCCCATCGCGATATCCGCCGCGATGGACGGGTCAGCGAGGTGAATATGCGGCGCAAGATAGGCAAACTGGCGCGCCCTGTAGCGCCGGCCGAAAAGCGGGCTGGCAGCCAGCGCAAGGCGCAGCTTCAGCCATGCCCGCTTGACGCGAAGGCGCAAGCCCGGCCGCACCCTTCTTGCCGCATCCAACACATAACCCCGCTTCGACGCATTTACCCTGATTCCCTTGTGGCTGATCAGGCGCGGCGTTGCAACCGTGCGGCATAGAACCCGTCGGCACCACCCTCGCTTGCAAGATGAGAGGGCAGCACGCGCAGGTCGCCGGCAGGCGTGATCATCTCGGCGGGAATGGCATCCGCCTCGGCGAGCACAGGCCGTCGGCTGAATTCAGGATGAGCACCGAGGAAGGCGTCAACCTGCCTCTCGCCCTCCTCCGGCTCCAGCGAGCAGGTGGCATAAACGAGAATGCCGCCGGGCTTCAGGCACTTCGCCGCCGCTGCCAGCATCGCCGCCTGCTGGCGTGCCAGCGCGAGGATATCGGTGAGAGTCTTGGTCCAGGCGACTTCCGGATGCCGGCGAATGGTGCCGGTGGCCGAGCAGGGCGCATCGAGCAGGATAGCATCGAACATCCCGGCTTCCAGCGTCAGGACATCACCCACGATCACCTCGGCCGGGAGTTTCAGCCGGGCGAGATTCTCGTGGAGGCGCTCGGCACGCTGGGCGCTGCGCTCCACCGCGACCACCGTGGCACCGACGGCGGCGAGCTGCGCCGTTTTGCCGCCCGGCGCCGCGCAAAGATCGGCAATGCGCATGCCCGGCTTCGCGCCGACGAGACGCGCGGGCAAGGCAGCCGCCGCATCCTGCACCTGAAACGCTCCTTCCGCATAACCTGGCAGGGCGGAAATCGCGGCTTCGGTGCCGAGGCGGAACGATCCCGTGGAGAGCATGCGACCCGCAATCTCGGGCGAAAGGCTCTCGAAAACAGTGAGATCGACCGGCGGTTCCTGCTGGTGAATCCGTGCGATGGCGCTGGCCTGCTCCGGCCCATAGGCGCGTTTCCAACGCTCGAACAGCCATTCCGGCGCATCCACGCCATCCGGCATCCCTACGAGGATCTCCGCCTTTTCAGCCGTGATGCGCCGTAGAAGCGCATTCGCGAAAGCCGCGTAATGCTTCGCCTCGCTGTCGCGCTTGGCGATTTCCACCGCGCAATCCACGGCGGCATGGTCGGGCACATCCATGAACAGGATCTGCGCCAAGGCCGTTTCGAGCAAAGGCTGCAACGGCCCAGCCTCGGCGATTTCGCCCGTCGCCGCACGCGACGCCAGAGCCGCGCGGATGGTGCCGCGACGCCGGAAAGCGACAGTCAGTATCGCCCGCACGAGACCGAGATCAGCCGGAGGCAACGCAGCGGTTTTCGTCTCCAGCGCGATGGCCTCATCGATGGGCCGGCGCTCGCGCATCACGCGCCGATGGGCGCGGGCAGCAACGAGGCGGGCGCGAAAGCCCGGCGGCTCGGCGCGCGGGCCCTTCTCCTTGGGCGGACGCTTCGGACCTTGCCAGCGGCTCATGCATTCTCTCCTGGAACAGCCATGCGCAAGCTTTCCAGAAGCTGGCGGAAGGGATCGGGCAAGGGCGCCTCGATGTGAAGCGCTGGCTTGCCGGGATAAAACGGAATCTCGATGCGCGCAGCATGCAGCATCAAGCCCGGCGAAACAGCCATCGCACGGTCACCCCCATAGATGCGATCTCCCGCGATCGGCCAGCCCATCGCGGCACAGTGCACGCGAAGCTGATGCGTGCGGCCCGTTTCGGGCGACAGCGCCAGCAAGGCGAGACCATCGGCCTGCCCAAGGGTGCGATAGCGCGTGAGCGACGCATCCCCCGCCGGATCGACCTTCATCCACCAGGAGCGCTTGTCATGGCTGCGACGCGCGAGCGGCAGGTCGATCACACCCTCCGCTTCGGTCGGACGACCACAGACGAAGGCGTAGTAGGTTTTCTTCACGAGGCCATCGCGGAACAGCGCGCCGAGCCGCCTGAGCGCCTTCTGGTTGCGCCCGAACACAAGGCAGCCCGTGGTTTCGCGATCCAGCCGATGCGCGAGCTGCGGCTTCTCGGGCGCATAGAAGCGCAGATCGGGCAGGAAGACATCAAGCGTCACGCCGCCCTTCGGCCCGGCATGCACGGCAATGCCATAGGGCTTGTCGATGACCAGCACGGCGGCGTCGCGATAGAGCACGCGGCGGGCGAGATCGTCGGCGTTGAAGCGCATGAAGCGGCGGGGCCTTTGTCGAAAGCTCTGGTCAGGGGCGGAAGGCAAGCCCTATATCCTGCCCATCCAAGCCCTATAGCCGAGTGGATTGGGAGGCTCTACCCCATGTCGGAGAAACCGGAAACCGGTGAAATGCCTGTGCCGCCAGCAAAATCGCTCTCCCCCGCCGCCCAGCGCG
>Ga0209053_1000339_pt1 | contig 36537 bp, 38 predicted proteins | sample EBPBio152010_DNA_FD_185864 | JGI IMG/M metagenome (GOLD analysis project Ga0209053, IMG submission 185864) | Wastewater treatment Type I Accumulibacter community from EBPR Bioreactor in Madison, WI, USA - Reactor 1_7/15/2010_ DNA (SPAdes)... | ecosystem: Engineered > Bioreactor > EBPR >... | reverse complement strand
AGAGGCGTGCGGCATTTTGCAAGGGTTGGGCAATTGCAATTGCCATGGTGAAAGTGCCACGAAAAGTCAAACATCTGGGTAAGTAAGGGCTTAGCGTGCTTTATTTTCCGTTTTCTGAGGCGACCCCAGGTAGGCTTCGGCTTTCGGCCGCGGTCGGTGGCGGGCGATCAGGTGCCGGAAATGATCCGGGCGTCCCGGGTAACCGCGACTCTTGACCATGTCGTATACGCGGGAGGCGCGTAGGCGCGGAAACTGCGTCAAGGTATCGAGGATGAACGGCAGGTAGGGATCAATCGCCGAAGGGCGGCGAACCGCTTCGAGTGCCGGCAAGCCGGCTTGGGCGAGCACGCGGGCGACGCTATCGCGATGCACTTGCAGTTGGGTCGCGATAGTGCCGATACGCCAGCGTTCGGCGTGGTAGTAACGCAGGATCTGCGCTTCAATCTCGGGGCTGAGGGCCATGTCTTCTCCGGTCGGGTGGGTGACGGCGAATCCGACGCTGCAGAAAGTTCTGGCGCACCCCGTCCGGCAAGGGACGATGACAACGACAGCAGTGCCCTGGCTGAGGCGCAACCGGCAACGTCGGTTCGCAGGGGAGTTGATCAGGTGCGACCCTGGGTGGGGAACCCTGATGCGTCACTTTCTGCTGCCGGGCCCTGTAACGGCGCTGGCGTTCGGCGTGGGCGTGACGGCCGCGCAAGCTGTCTTGATAGCGGCGACCCGAGGCACGGACAGACTGTCGGCGGGCCTGGTTGGCGCACCTCGCGGTACAGTACCGGTGACCGCGATCGCAGTGGCTGCAAATGAGCACGGCCGTGCGGCAGCCGGCGCAGTGGTAGCGTCTTCCAGGGAGATCCATTGGCCGTCCCGGCCAATGGGAATCTGACGGCGAGGTGCGCTTCGTGAAATACTAGGCAGGCAACGTCGCCGCTGTGGGGGCTACGGGGCGCGGCATCGGGTCTGGCTTCGCGGTTCGAACCGGTGTCGCGCCTGCCTTTCCACCGGCCGCCGGGCTTTCTACCGCATCGGCCACGCGAACGCTACTGGCGCGCCGGTCATGCCGAGCCGCAGCTCACAGCCCGCTCAAACCCAGTGAAGTCGATAGCCGACGGCGCTCAGCGATTCCTGGTGCCCACCCCTGCCGCGCTTCGCTTGCCAGACGACGGTTTGCTGCGCAACCCGTCCGCCGGGAGCCTAGCCGGCGGCAAACCGGAAAACCAGCATATTCATGCTTGGCTGAAAGTCAAAAACCAAAACAAAACGGACCGGCCTTTCCACCACGTCAGGCCGTGGACGCCAGATTTCGGCGGAAAAGCGACACCGTTAACAACCGTTGTTTTGCCAACGCCAGCCCGGACAAACAACGGCGACAAAGCGTCGTAACCACGCTTTGTCGCCGCCATGGCCCTCTTGCGGCCACCCAACCACCCCCCGCGCGACGACGAGTTCCCGAAGAAAGCTGCCCGTTGCCGTGCCCCCTTCGCCAGGTTAAGCGCTTGAACGCGGTTTCTTAAGTGCCGCCAGCTCGCCCTGCAGCCGGGCAGCTTCCACCGCAGCGGCCTGGGCTTCGGCACGGGCCGCCGTTGTTGCTTCGCGTTCGGCCGTCTGTCGCGCATGGGCCCGCTCCAGTTCGCCCTTGAGGTCCTCGACCCGTGCCGCCAGTTCGCCGGCCTTCGCCTCGGCGGCGGCCATCCGTTCGGTCTGCGCCGCCCGTGCTGCTACCGCTTCGCGCAAGGCCTGCTCCTGCGCTGCAGCATGACTCTCGGCCTGCTCGCGCTCGGCCTCCAGTCGGCCGATCGCCTGCTCCGCCTGGTCGAGCTGCGTCTGGATCGCCGCGACCTCTTCCCGCGTCGCCGCTCGCAGCGCTTCCACCTGCTGTCCGGCCTGTTCGTCGAGCAAGCCCCAGAACTCCCGGCCGAGGCTCATCAGCCGGGCAACCGCGGGTTCCGGTAGTTCTACCGGCTGCCGCTGCTTCGGCGCCGCCTCCCGCCACTGATCCAGATAGCGCTTGACCGTCGTATAACTGCCCCCGCCGATCCCTTCCTGCACGTTCAAGATGGTCGGCGCCGTGCCCTGATCCGTCAGGGCCTGCGCCACCTCGAAAACACGCTCTTGCGTCACCAATGCCTTAGCCATGATCTGATGTCCTTGAAATAGCATCCTAAAATTATCGTTATTATGGTAATAAGATTACGGTAATTACCATAATTTCGCAAGAACTCCGTCGCAGAAAAGCCGAAACAAACGAGGCACCGAACGGCCCGCCGCCGCAAAAACGGGCGGACGCCTGATCGTGAGCCATTAGGCGGAGCGCGTGGGTAACGCACCGGGTTGTGCAAAGGCTTGTCCACAGAAACCCGGGGTAGTCCAAGGTCACGCCAGACAAAGCCCGTAGAGCGCGCCAGGATGGTTTTAGATAGAGAGGGGCTGGCCCAACCGGGAAAAACGCGCTCACGGCCCGCTGTGGCCGATTCACGGGGTGCTCCGAGCGACGGGCCTCCCCCCGGCGGGGGCCTCCCCTTACCCCCTCGCCGGTCGCCCTCGTGGCAGGGCGTTGCGTTGCCGGGCGGCGTAGTCGGCATGCTCGGCGGTCTGCCTGGCATAGGCTTCGCCGTTTTCGCGGGCCTTGGCGCTTTCTTCCAGCAGCCGTTCGGCGGTCGCTTCGATGCCGTGGCCCCAGGAGAGCGCGATCTTGCACCAGATGAAATCCGCGCTAGTGCGTTTGGGATTACCGCCGGCGCCGATCGGCGCCCCTTCGAGGCAGCGCGCGTAGCTGGGCCATTTGCTCGTCCGCGAATCGCTGGAGGACGCGACGGGGGGTAGCGACACCGGGATCGGCCGGGCCGGCGCGACCACCCCCATCGCGTCGAGGGTCTGCGTAGTGACGTTCAGCCCGGGCTGAGCGGCGTCGATCCGGACCCGGGGGAAGTTCGGGGCGTAGGCGGGTTTGAAATTGGCGGTGCCGGCGACACGAGTGGCGCCGGACGCTTCCTTGTCGGCGCCCGTCCCTTCCTTGAGCCGCGCGGCGAAGCCCCGGGGAGCGTTGGTGACGGCGACCCAGGCCTGCTGACCGCCGGGACTGGTACGCAGAATCAGGAATGCGGCCGGAGCGATGTGGGCCAGAGTATCTGGCGCGAGGTCATCGAGCTGCACCAGGGTGACGTCAGCGCCGGCGCGCGGACGGATGATTAGATTATTCTGCCGCCGCGCGGCGCTGGGCACCAGGTAGGGCATGGACTGCCGGGCCTGGGCTAGGCTCTGCCCCGGGCGAAAGCCCCGTTTCTCCTGCTGGAGGTTGGTGTGGGTGATATCGAAAGCCTCGGCCCCAACACTGGCAAACAAGTCGAGCAGGCGCAGCGCTTCGGCGATAGGTTCGCCTGCGTCGGCAGACCCCTTCCCGTTGATCAAAGTACCCTGCCCCCCGCCGTGGCTTCTATTTGCTTTCCCTGTCCTCGGACCTTTCCGGAAAACTACCGGCGCCGGGACGGGCTTTCAATTGAAAATTCCCGCCCGCGTTAGCGGGCGTCTGCTTGACGCGGCCCGAAGGGCCGCGCCTGTGGTGTTGGTATTTTGAGGCCGAAGGCCGATCACTTGGGGTCGTGCGGCGGTGAACCTGTTCGGCGTCGGGATAAATTGGGCGCGGGAAAGCGAGGTGGAGCCCCTGCTTTTGCGTTGGTTGAGACCAAAAGAGGTGGCTGGATGCTGGTGGTAGTGACCACGGCTGGCTAGTTATCAACAACGCTAGAGTCTTGTTAAATAGAGTTAATAGAGTTACGTGATTCTTGCAAAGCTGTAAATGTCTGATGTTAAACAAGAAAAAAGGTGCTTTTTGAATGTTCCGGTGTGTAAAAACACGAAGTTTGGTGTGTAAAAACACGAAGTTTGGTGTGTAAAAACACGAATGCTGAGAGCATGTACGGAAAAGTTATCAACAGGCTCAAAGGTGGGTAATAACACGAACAATATTGACATGGCGTGTGAAAACACGAAAAATCCGTGAATGGTGGGTGATAACACGAACTCGGAAGTCTCGGTGGGTGATAACACGAAGGAGAGGTCCCCTCTTCTTCCAATTCGGCACGAGCGGGATTTCTTCGTTTGCGACGTTTTTGATGCTGCCCTGAAGGGCGATAGCGCCTCGATGGAGCACCCGATATTCTCGCTGTCGAAGAAACCAGACATGAAGACCCGTCGTTATGAGAACGGGGCGAGTTGGGCGGAGGTGCGGCCTGGCGCGAAGGGGTTAGCAACGGTCTTTGACCGAGACATTCTGATTTATTGCATAAGCCAGCTTATGGCGGCGGTGAATGATAGCCGTCCGGTGTCGCGAACCCTGCGGCTGCGGGCGCATGATCTCTTGATTGCGACCAATCGGGACACAAGCGGGCGTGGCTACTTGCAGCTCAGGGAAGCTCTCGAACGGCTGCAGGGCACGCAGATTGCGACCAACATCATTACGGGTGGCAAGGAGACGTTCGATTTGTTCAGCCTGATTGATCGGGCGCGGATCGTGCGGGAGAGCCGCGAAGGGCGAATGCAAGAAATCGAAATTGTCCTTTCGGATTGGGTGTTTCAGGCGGTCGAAGCTCATGAAGTACTAACGCTTGATCGCCAGTATTTTCAACTCGCCAAGCCGCTCGAACGGCGACTTTACGAGCTGGCACGCAAGCATGTCGGGCAACAGCTTTCGTTTAAGATTGGCTTGGAGAAGCTGCGGGCAAAGTGCGGGGCACAATCCACGCTAAAAGAGTTTCGGCGCCTGTTGCAGACGATCATTGATGCCGACCAGTTGCATGACCACATGCCAGGGTACGGTTTCAGGCTCGATGGCGATATGGTTGAAATGCGAACCAAGAGCAAGCTGCCATCCTCTACCGAGCGCGGGGTTTTTATCCGCTTGAGTGAGGATGCTTACGCGCTGGGGCGTAACTACGCGCCTGGCTGGGACATTCACAGAATTGAAGCAGAGTGGCGAGCTTGGATTGATCGTAAGAAGATCAGCCCGCTTCATGCTCAGGCTCACTTTCTGGCGTTCTGTAAGCGGCGGGGCAAGTATCCTGGGTTTTCTTAAGCGCGGCTGCACTACCGCCCTACCCTACTTGGTGGCTAGCCTGTTTTTTTAATGAATTCATGAAAACATTCATTCAGCAATTCATTAAGTTTTAAGCCTCGATCGAGAGCCGCTTGCTTGAAGGATCGCACGAAATCTGGGGGCATGCGGAATTGCAAAGGCACGAGCTCGGCGGATGAGGTCACGCCGCGCTGACGGGTGATGCTCTGCTGGCGTGGCTTGGTCGGCGAAAGGTCGGCGGCGGTGATAGCAACAGTCTTAGCCATGCTTAACTTTCCTTACTGATTTAATGTTTTCATGAAAACATGATTTCACGCTAAGCCATAAACGGGCGATTTCGTCGGCGGCTGGGCTCTTCGGGGCAAGCTCTGGGGCGGTGCGGCCTCCGGTCATCGCGCCTGCGTAGGGAACGCGGTCGGCGATGAAGGCTTGAGCAACCCGACCATGCTCGGAAAGAGCGGCGATCGTTTGGGCGGTGATGGTGGCCTGGGGCTTGGCTTGAGTGATGACGAAGAGGAAAGGTTTCCCCGCTTGCTTGACCAAGGCAACGGTTTCCGAAACGGCCCAAAGATCGGCGGGAGAAGGGCGAACGGGGATTAACACGAGATCGGCCATGTTGATGACGGCGGAGCTCTGACCGGAGATCGTGGGGGCGGTATCAATGAAACAATAGGCCGCGCCACGTTGAGCCATGTTGGCCAGTCCCTCTGCGATACGGGCAAATGGCATTTCGGCGCGGTTGGGGGTGTCTTGCTCCCGTCGCGCGTGCCATTGGCTGAGTGTGCCTTGCTCATCGGTATCAATGAGCCACACGGGGACATCGCCGATGCGTTCAGCTTCGACTGCGAGGTGAGCGGCAAGGGTCGTTTTACCGCTGCCACCTTTTTGGGATGTGATTACGATTGTTTTCATGAAAACCACCGTTCATGAATGAAGGAAATAAACATTTCATGAAATTAACCAAATTCTGGAAGGTGGTCAAGCTGAATAGAAGCAGAGTTGTTTTTCTTGGCGGTAAAGTGACCGGAAGGCGCGTCACTGGACAGGCGGAGGTCCGCGCAGCGTGGCTCAAGGAACGAGGCGCGTAGAGGTCGGAAAAGTCGTGCGCTAAGCCGGTTGCCTGTGCCGCGGCTCCAATCCATCTTGTCAGTACATACAAGTTTTTGTATAGTCTAGACATGATCAATCTCAAGCCAGTCGAATTCCGTGGATGCTCCCTTGATGACCTTCGCGCCTTCCCACTCGCGGCCAAACGCGAGGCAGGCCATCAACTCGACCAGATACAGAACGGCCAGGAACCGGACGACTGGAAGCCTATGAGCGCCGTGGGCCAGGGGGTAAGGGAGATTCGGATTCGGGATGCAGCCGGGGCGTTTCGGATCATCTACGTCGCCAAGTTCGCTGATGCCGTCTACGTGCTTCACTGCTTCCAGAAGAAGACCGCGAAGACCAGCAAGGCCGATCTGGGCTTGGCCGCCAAGCGTTACCGCGATTTGTTGAAGGAGCTAAACCAATGAGCAACGAACGATTTGCCAGCGTCTGGGATGCCATCGAGGACACCCCGGAAGCAGCGGAAAACATGAAGCTGCGTTCTGTCCTGCTGACGGCGCTGAAGAACCACCTTACCCGGACCGAAATGAGCCAGACGCAGGCCGCCAAACTCTTTGGTGTGACTCAGCCGCGTGTCTCTGACCTGATGCGCGGCAAGATCAACCTGTTCGGCCTCGATGCACTGGTGAACATGGCGACGGCTGCCGGGCTTCACATCGAAATGCGGGTGCTTGAAGCTGCCTGACCTTTTCGAAGATCGCCATTTAACGCCGCTTCAAGCGAGAGCGGTTTTCGAGAACACCCCGGCCACATCGGCGCTAGCAGCCTGTCGGACTTGACCGGGATCAAGTCCGACAGGCTGCTAGTAGGCGACCTTGAAGGTCGGACTATCCTCCGGCCTAGTCTTGCGGTGGTCATAAATACGCGTCGTGGCGATGTTGGCGTGACCCAGCCACTCCTGCACCTTGGCGATGTCGGCCTGGTGGTCAAGCGCATTGGTCGCGGCGGTCGCCCGCAACGCGTGCGCCCCGATCGCGAAACCCAGTGCCGTTGAGTATTGCCGCACCAGTTTGTATACCGCGTCGGGCGTGATCGCTCTTTCCAGTCCGCCAGTAGTGCAGTTGTTGCGCAGCGGCCGGAATAGGGCGCCGGCATCGTCCGCGCCATGCCCTGCGATCTCAAGATAGTCGCCGATCAAGCCGCCGGCCGCGGGGTGCAGCGGGACATAACGGATCTTGCCGCCCTTGCCGAATACCTTGAGGTGCGGCACCCCGCGCCGCTCGTGTTTGTAGTCCTTGACCGTCAACCGACACAGCTCGTCACGCCGCAGAGCGTGATAGAGCAGGGTGGCCAGGATGGCGCGGTCGCGCTTGCCCTTGAGCGACGCGCCGTCGGGCGCGTCCAGCAGCTTGCGCGCCTGGTGGTCGCCGAGCGCCGGGGTCTTGCCTTCGTAGCTTTCCACCGGTGGGCGCTTGACCCCCTTGACTGGGTTATGGGTCACGGCGTTCTTCTCGCACAGGGACTCGAACAGCGACGACAGGGCCGCCAGGCGATGCCGGACGGTCATGCCGCTCAAGGCGCGCTGCACCAGGTCGTCACGCCAGGCGATGACGTGGGCGCGGATCACGGTGCGGAATTCCTCGGGCTTCACGATGCCGGTGAACTTCATAAAATCCCCGAGGGCGTTTTCGTAGGCGCGGCGGGTGGCCTTGTTGCCGAGATTGGCAAACCATTCGATTTCGGGGGGAACATCGGCCAGGCGCTGGAACTGCTCGGCGGTCAGGAGCCGGGAAGCGGAGGGCAGGGTGGCTGGCAGGCCGCTCGTGGTCATGGCCGCGTCCGGTTCAAGGAATCAGATCGTCTGGCTGCGGCGGCTCACCGCCCTGGCGCTGCATAATGCGGTCGAAAGCATCAAAATCAGCCCGCTCCCGACGTTCAGCGAAGAACGTCGCGGTGTTCATGGCCGCCAGCTTTTCGGCGACAGCGGTCGCCACGAACTGGTTTAAGCTCGTGCCGTCGGCCTTGGCGCGGCGCACAACTTCGGCCTTGATCGAATTAGGCAGACGCAGCGGGTAGGTGCTTTGAGAATTTCTCATAGTCTGATCCTCCGTAAGGCGGTGATAGGGGTCAATACTTCGATGCCAAATTGCAGGGGCACAGTGCCGAAATCGCGTTGATTAAACGTCACGATAGCCGACGCGAGGCCGTTGGCGGCGGCTTCGAGCACCAGTTCGTCGCCGGGATCGCGCAACAGCGGTCGCCACAAAAAATGCGTCTCAACCGGCGCGACCATGGCGATGACGGCATCCAGAAAGATGCTCACCTGGGCGGGGCTAAGACCGGCAGCTATGCCGTGTTCAGGTCGACAACAGGTCGCTTCGTATTCGAGCGCCAGCGCCACATTGGCCACAAGCGTCACCTCGCCCCGACGGGCGGCCATCAACAAGGCGGCTGAAGCGCCAGTTGGACTGCGCATAGCAGCAACGATAACGTTAGTGTCGAGAACAAGCCTCATATCATCAGCAATATCATATTGCGGGCGATGTGTCTACAAGAAAGCAGATCATGGCGCCATAACACCACCCCGCGTAACTATTGATAAAATACGTTATCGATAGTCCAGGAGGGGAGGTCTGGCCTATGGGCCGGAGCGTTTCAGGTTTGACTTTTGCAATGCCAAATTCCACTACCCGTAAACAAGAACAGGGGTAAAACGAGCTGCGACACCGCCGGCTTGGCACGCTCGGTTTTTGTTACCGCCCGAGAAAGCATTGCGCAAGCAGGACCGTCGCCAGACCTCCGCCACCGACGGGACCGACCGCCCCGACTGGAGCACAGCACCCCGGTATTCCGCTACACCTCCAAGGTGAGCCGCCAAGTCCTGCGGTTCTTCAAGCACTGTTTTCAAAAATCCGCCTCGCAGGCGCTCTATGAGGCCAGGGCCTCGGCACTCGGACAGCATATGCCAAAACATGCCGCAAGCGTATGATTACAAAGTCGTCCACGGACGCCTGCCAGTTCTACTACGAGTACCCGGCCTGCCACGCGCTGCTGCGCCCGAATCCGGGCGACTGCTGCGTGTTCTGTTCGTTCGGCTCGGTGCCGTGTCCGCCTATTCAGCAGAAGGCTGCCTGTTGTCCGAGGTAGGAGCGGCGGCGGGACCTGCATGGCGGCCAGCGCTCTGCTCGAAATCATGCACAACCTTGATGATGGCTTCATGCAAAGCGACGCTCAGTTGAGCTTTGCGCTCGCCGGGCGTGACGGTCGTATAGATGCGCGACAAACGCCGGTTGGAGAATCCGGTTTCGCTGTCGGCCCACACCGTGCGGCCGGTTTGCAGGTCGATCATTTCCGCTTCGACCCGAACCGGGCGGTAGGCCTCATCCAGGGCCCAAAAGCCGGAGTACGCTTCGATGGCCTCCCCAATGGTTTTCTGGGCCAGATACGCGCCCGCGATGGCGCGGGTCGCCGGCCTCGCGCAGGCGATGGCCGCGACGCCGAGCGTGGACACGACCTCGAAGACGACCTCGAAGGTAATCACGCCGTTGCGCCACGCCTTGGGCGTCAGGCCATGGTCCGAAACACCCAGCTGGTCGTCATACGGTCGGCTTGAGGGTGAAGCTTCGGAAAGCTGCAAGTTGTGCAGGCTTTCAGCGAATTTCAATCGCCGTCGTCACCTCGCTCACAAAGATCCAGCCGGCGTCCGGCAGACCCGTATGCGCCGCTGTCGTGATGGCGCCAATCAGCTCGTCGGCCACTTCATCGGTACATACGAGGTCCAGTTTGTATTCGGAGACGACGGCTTCGGCGAGATCCATGGCGTAGTGCTGCTGCGCTGGGTCCTCGCTCACCAAGGGTCGCTGCACCTGGGATACCGTGATGTTGTGATAGCTGATGTCGGCAGCCTTCAGATCGCGCAGCGCCTGAAGCACGTTGGCGATGCGGTGCTGCCGGATGAATGCCTTGATTTCCTTCACGTCAGTTCTCCTTTGGATTATTCGTGATTTCCGATTCGCTTACTCAAAGCGGACAGCGATACGCGTCCCTTCCGCCATCTCGCAATAGCCCGCAGGCGCTTGCCGAGCAGGCCAGGTCAGGGTGCATCGCAGCACCGCGCCATCCGCCGCGCGCAATTCCGGATTGGCCGAGTATTGGTAGTGTTCGGTATCGCTTCCAGGCGAGATCCCGCTGGGACGCCGGCCGCGACTGTCGTGCTGTTGCAAGGCCGAGCGGTTCGCGTCGCGGCGTATTGCGAAGCCCTGGGCGGTGAAACGCCGCCCCCCGACCTCCAGGACCACTGCAGGCGCCTCGCGCCCCTCGTGACTGAAGGTGCCAACCGTGACGCTTGGGTTGCCACTTGCCGGCGCAAGCGCGTGCGTATGCCCTGCGCAACCGGTAAGCGTCAGCGCGGCCAGACCGACGATAGCGATCACTGTATTCATCTTTGTGCCTTTCACTGTGAAGTTCTGGTGCGACGCTCGCGGCGCGTCTCGACCCACTCGTACATGAGCGGCAGCAGGAGCAGCGTCAGGGCCGTCGAGGTGAGCAGGCCACCGACGACGACTGTCGCCAAAGGCCGTTGTGTTTCTGCGCCAACGCCCTGCGCAAGCAACATCGGGATGAGGCCGAGGATGGCCACCGAGGCGGTCATCAGTACGGGCCTCAGGCGTAGCTCCGTCCCCTGTCGTACCGCGTCACGGATCGACAAGCCCTGGCCACGCTGGTTGTTGAGAAATGACACCAGTACGATACCGTTCAACATGGCTACCCCGAACACGGCGATGAAGCCAATCGCCGAGGGCACCGAGACGTACTGGCCGGTTATCGCCAGTCCGAAGACCCCGCCAATTGCCGCGAAGGGCACGTTGGCAATAATTAGCGTGGCGAGGGTCAGCGAGTTGAAGGCGGTGTACAGCAGGACAAAGATGAGTCCAATGGTGAGCGGTACGATAAGCGCCAGTCGCGCCATCGCCCGCTGCTGATTCTCGAAAGCCCCGCCCCATTCAATCCAGTAGCCTTCGGGAAGCTTCAGCTGACTCCGGATTTTCTCGTCCGCTTCCTGGACGAAACCGTCCACGTCGCGGCCTCTCACGTCCATCTGCAAGACAGCATAGCGACTCAATTGCTCGCGGCGCACGAAGGTATAGCCCTCGTCCATCTCCACCGTCGCCACGCGCGAGAGCGGGACCATGGCGCCGGATGAGGTACGCACCGGGATATTACCGATTGCCTGCGGCGTATCACGGAATGCTGCATCGAGACGCACCTGAATGTCGAAGCGGCGTACGCCATCAATGAGCGTGCTGACAGCCATCCCGCCGATTCCGGCCTGCACCATCTCCAGAATCTCGTCAGCGTTGATCCCGAAACGCGCGGCTGCTTCGCGGTTGACCTTCACTATCAGTTGCGGCTTGCCCTTGTTGGCTTCCAGAGACAGGTCGGCGACGCCAGGTACACTGCTCAGGATGCCCTTGCTTTCTGCGCCCAGGCGGTCGAGTTCGGCGAGGTCTGGTCCGTAAAGTTTGAGGGCAAGCGTTGCACGTACGCCCGAGATCAGTTCTTCGACGCGCATCTGGATTGGCTGGGTGTTGCCTACCACCACGGTCGGTAGCGCCACCTCCAGGGTTTCCTTCATGCGGTCTGAAAGTTCCGGTATGGACATCTTCTCAGGCCACTCAGCTTGCGGTTTCACCTCTACCAACACCTCCATGTAGTTGGCGTCGGCGGTTTCGCCCTTCTCTGCGCGTCCAATGGTGGCCAGCACCATCTTGGTCTGTGGGTACTCTTTCTTGAGTACATCATTCATTTGTTGCGAGACGCGTATCGACTCCTCCAGCGAGGTCGACGGGATGCCGGTCGCTCTGAACATGATGGCGCCTTCCTGGAGCGTCGGCATGAACTCCTTGCCGAGGAAGGGGAAGGTGGCGAGGGCCGAGACGAGCAAGGTCAGCGAAGCGACGATCACCTTCTTCTTGTTTTCCAGCGCCCAGTCGAGAACCGGCAGGTAGCCAGCCTTGATCCAGCGGACCAGAAACGTGTCTTTTTCTTCCTTGGGTTTCAGGATCAGCGCGGCGAGCACAGGCACCAGGGTAAGCGTGAGAATCAGCGAGCCCACCATGGCAAAAGTGATCGTGAAGGCCATGGGTTTGAACAGCTTGCCCTCCAGACCGGTCAGCGAGAAAAGCGGCAGGAACACCACGATAATGATGAGAATGGCAAAAGCGATCGGGTTGATGACCTCGCGCGCAGCTTCCAGCATGACGTGAGTGCGGTTTACGACCTGACCAGTCTTATGCGAGAGCAAGCGGAAGGCGTTCTCCACCATGACCACGGCACCGTCCACCATCATGCCGATGCCGATCGCCAGACCTGCCAGAGACATGAGATTGGCCGACAGCCCAAAATATTGCATCATCAGAAAGGCGAACAGCATCGCCAGCGGCAAAGTGGCGATCACGACCACTGCCGAGCGAATTTCCCCGAGGAACAGGAAGAGCACGATCGCCACCAGGATCGATCCTTCCACGAGGGCGCTTTCGGCGGTCGCGAGCGCCTTGTCGACCAGCTCGGTACGGTCGTAGACCGGCTTGATGCTGACGCCAGGAGGTAGCGCCTGGCCAGCGAGATCGAGTTTCTGCTTCACCGCATCAACGACATTCTTGGGGTTTTCGTTGATCCGTGCGAGGGCGATACCGAGAGCCACCTCCTTGCCGTCGCGCGTCACTGCCCCGAAGCGCAGCGCCGGGCCTTCCTTGACTTCGGCCACCTCGCGCACGTGGATCGGCACGCCCTCGCGCTCGGCAATGACCACGTTGCCAATGTCCGTGGTGTTGGCCACCAGACCAAGGCCGCGAACCAGATATTGCTCCTGGCCGAGGTTGATGTACTGTCCGCCCACCTGCCGATTATTGGCGGCAAGCGCTTCCATGACGGCCTTGAAGGAGAGTCCGTACTTGATCAGTTTTTCTGGATTGATCTGGACCTGGTATTGCTTTTCCTGCCCACCCCAGGTGGTGACGTCATCTACCCCCGGCGCGGTGCGCAACATGAGACGCACGGTCCAGTCATGCAAGGTGCGCAGGTCCATGGCCGAGAGTTTCTCGTCGGCCGATTCCACGGTGTACCAAAAAACCTGGCCAAGCCCCGAGCTGTTCGGTCCGAGAGAAGGCTCGCCATAGCCTGCGGGTAAACGTTCCTTGGCCTCCTGCAACTTCTCTCCGACCAGGCGCCGGGCGAAGTAGATGTCCACATCATCCTTGAAATAGACACCGACGTAAGACAGGCCGAATAGGGAAACCGAGCGAATCTGCTCGACCCCAGGCAGGCCAGCCATGGCCGTTTCAATCGGCGTCGTGAGCAGTTGTTCGACATCTTCGGCGGCCAGTCCAGGCGACTCTGTATAGACGTTGACCTGGTTCGGGGTAACGTCCGGGAACGCATCCACCGGGACGTTGAGAAAGGCGCGGACGCCAAAGAAAGCCATCAGCACGAAAGCCAGCAAGACGAGCAGCTTGTAGCGCAATGAGAGATCAACGATACGGTTCAGCATGGTTTTCCCCTCAGTGCCCGTGACCTGCGCCAAGCTCCGACTTCATGATGCGTGCCTTAAGGGCGTAAGCGCCCGCCGTCACCACCCGCTCGCCCGCCGCCAGGCCACTCTTGACCACCAGGCGCCCACGCAGTTTCTGCCCGAGCACGACATTTCTCGGCTCGAAGCCGTCGCTGTCCTCGATAAACACCGTGGGCTGACCATTCATCAACACGACGGCCTCGGTGGGGACCAGCAAGGCTTTGACTGTCGCACCCTGTCTGGTCGTCTCGATGGTACGGATGGCGACGGTGGCGAACATTTCCGGTTTGAGCCGGCCGTCCAGATTCGTCACTTCCACACGCGCTTGCACGGTACGGGTCTCCTTGTCGACCACTGCCGCGATGTAGGTCAGCGTGCCCTCGAAGGACTCGTCTGGATAGGCGGCGACGGTAACAATCGCACTGGCGCCTACCTGGATGCGGCCGAGATCCTTCTCGAACAGATCGGCTGCGATCCACAGTTTCGACAGGTCGGCGACGACGAAAAGCGGACTGTCTGGCTGGGAGAGCTCGCCGAGGATGGCGTGCTTTTCGATTACCGTTCCGGCGAACGGCGTGCTGACCGGGAAGGTGGATCGTGCTTTGCCGTCGCCCGTAGGCGAGGCGTCCACACCCAGCATGCGCAGCCTGTCCCTGGCCGCTGCGAGAGCGGCCTTGGACTTCTCGTACTCGGCATGGGCGCGCAGATGGTCTTTCTGGGCAATGATCTGATCGCCGTGCAGCTTCTCGGCGCGCTCGAAGTCGGCCTTGGCTACCGACTGCTGGGTCGCTGCCTGCAGGTAAGCCGAGTACGCGTCGCCGACTTCCAGGCTATCGAGAACGGCCAGCGTCTGCCCGGCCTTTACCTGGTCCCCGAGATTGGTTTTGACATTGACGATGCGCCCAGGGACGCGTGGCGCCACGTGCGCTATGCGGTCTTGATTCGGGCGGATGGTGGCGGTCAGGGTGAGCGGTTCGCTCACTTCCTGCACCAGTATTTCTGCGCTCTCGATGCCGGCAGATTGAATCTCTTCGGCACTGAGCTTGAGTGCTTCCACCCCCCCGGCTTCATGCTCGTCGCCGTGGTCGTCCCCGTCTTTGCTAACCTCCCCAGCGTGTGCCCCGGCTTTCTCGCTCGCAGCGTGTTCGCCTGGCTTCTCGGCAGCGGCGTGCTGCTCTTCGGCGCTGCTCATTGCCGTGCCGGCTTTGGCGGCGGTGGCCGGAGATTCGGTCTTGCCACAGCCGCCGAGAATCAGGGCGGAGAAGCCGAGTGCGAAAAGTGCAGCCCGCTGCGCCGGGAGTACGTGGAATAGGTTGTTCATGAATGATCTTTCAATGGATACGTTTTCAGGTGACGGGTGCGGTGTGCGACTCGGTGATGACTCATCACGAGCCTTTCGGCTGCCGATGCCAGCCCGCTGCCTGCTCGAGTTCGATGCGCACCAGGGCCAGATCGGTCATGGCCTCCAGCACTTCGCGGCGGGTATCGAGAACTTGCCGGGTTGCTAGCAAGAGTTGAGTGAGGCTGATCTCACCGGCCCGGTAGCCTGCTACGGACAGACGCTTGTTCTCGTTCAGGCGTTGCAGGACAACTTGATCGAGCTGCTTTACCCGACCACGCAGGCTTTCCCGCTTCTGCCACAGAGCCAGGACCGTTGCGCGCGCGTCCCGATTGGCCACTTCGCGCTCAATCTGGACTTTGCTCACGTCGGTGACCGCTCTGCCGATGCCGGTGGCGTTGCGGCGAAACAGTGGCAGGGGTAAGGAAACGGAAACGCCGGTGATCTGCTCGCGTGCATCGCTTGATCCTTCACGGGCCGTGAAAACGCCAACAGTCACGTCCGGGTATGCCGCGGCACGCTCCAAGCCCAGGCGACTGCGGGCGGCCTGCTCCTGGTACTCCAGCGCACGTAATCGCGGCCGGTCAGCGGCTGCGGCCAGCAGCTCGTCCAGGGTGTATGGCGTGGCCACTTCGGGGGCCAGTGTCCCTCGTACTTCCGGCAGCGCTTCGGCCGGCAATTGCAGTGTGGCGGCGAGATCTGCGCGGGCCTGGATGAGCTGTTCGCGCGCCGCTTGCAGCTGATTGTCGGCGCGGCCGAGCTCAACCTCCGCGAGATTGCTGTCGAGCTTGGTATCCTCGCCCGCCGCAAAGCGTTTTCTTGCCGCTCCAGCAGCATCCCTGATCAAGCTGACCAGTTCAGCCTCGGTCGTAGCACGCGTCTGCAGGCCCAATACCTGGACGAACTTTTGCTCGACCTCGGCGAGGACCCGCCGGCGGGTCTCTTCGATGCTTTCCTTGAGTGCGGCCAGATCCTGCTCAGCCGCGCTGCGACGATAGCCATGCTGACCTGCGATCTCCAGGGTCTGGGAAAGATCGGCACCCCACTCCCGCAGGGTGTCATCTCCCTGGCCCGGGAGAGGAACCTTGCGGCGGGCCTGTTCGGCGGTTAGTTGCGGGTTGTTCCAGAGCAGGCCACGGGTATCAGCGAGTTGCCCCTCGGTGGCGGCCAGATCGGCTTGCGCTGCCCGAAGTTGGGGGTTGGCCGCTTCGGCAATCTGCAAGGCCGCTGCCAAGGTCAGGGGTGACTCTGCAGCCAGCACCGCCGACGTGGCGGCCGCCAAGATCAGCGTTGTGATGAAGCGGGCCACACGCCCACGATGAATATTTGAATGCATGTCTCGTTGAAATCTCCGTTTGATACCCGCGCATGTAGGCGGCAAGGCGACCAGAAAGTTGGCCTTGGATTTATCAGTTGTTGCCGCGGGAGGCGCGCTGAAAGCCCGTATTGGCAGGCGTTTGCCGCCGATTTGCGCGATTGCGCCACGGTTCTAGCTTGGTGGCCGCCATTACTCTGAAGCACCGTTTGCGACGGCCGCTTAGCCCCTGTTCTGGGGCTTAAGGAGAGAATTTGCGGTTGAAAGCTGTGGACGTTCCGCCGGATCAGACGGCGGGCGCCCAATTGGGTCGTTCTGGACCCTGGAGAAAGACGGAGAGGGGAAAGCGAGCGGGGGGGGCGACAGCCGACGATGCTGGCGTGGACGACAGCACTGGGGCAGGTGACATGGTGACGCCGACACATCCGAGGTGACACGAGAAGCAGTCGGCATCAGAACCTGTCGCGGTTGGATCGCCGACGTCGTTCTGGTCGGCCGCCTGATGCTGGTGTACGTGATGGCCAAAATGCTGCGTGTCCGCACTCCGCTCGTCATGCGGACAATAGCCGCCCGCCACGCCCCAAGCAGCCTGGAGCGGCGCAACTACTAGCAAGAGGATAAGGACGAGGCGCTTGATCACGGGCGAAGTATAACCAAGAAGCCTTTCTTGGTGCGAACCGGTATGCAGATCGGCATTGTCGCCGCCAAACTTCTGCGGATCCAGACTGCCGCCAACACCTATGAGGCTGAAGAACCACGCCAGCGGCGCGAATGCTTCGGGTGTGCCTGCATTGATGGCTCGGAACAACGCAACGTTCAGACCACCCCAGTCGTAGAGGACAAATTTCCAGCTCATCGGCGCACCAGCCTTAGAGCGTTGGCCACAACCAGAAGACTCGCGCCCATATCAGCGAATACCGCCATCCACATAGTGCCCATACCGAGTAGCGTGAGTGCGAGAAAAACGACTTTGATGCCCAATGCCAGCGTGATGTTCTGTACCAGTACCGTCCGGGTAGTGCGCGACAGGCGGACAAAACGCGCAATCTTGTTCAGGTCATCATCCATCAGTGCGACGTCAGCAGTCTCGATAGCCGTATCGGTACCCGCCGCGCCCATGGCAAAGCCGATGTCAGCTCGAGCCAACGCTGGTGCATCGTTGATGCCGTCACCCACCATGCCAACCTTGCCTGTTTGCGCGTAGCGTTCGATAGCGCGCAGCTTGTCTTCCGGCAGTTGATCGCCCAAGGCTTCGTCAATCTGAACCTGGGCCGCGATGGCTCGCGCGGTGTGTGCGTTGTCGCCGGTCAGCATGACTGTTTTGATACCCAACTCATGTAGCGCCCGGATCGCGGCGCGGCTACTGTCCTTGACCGTATCGGCCACCGCAAACAGGACCAGCACGCGCTCGCCATCGGTGAGCAGAATGACCGTCTTGCCTTGCTCTTCCAATTCACCAAGCCGAGCCTCCAGGGGAGGAGTACATACGCCAAGCTCATGGATCAACCGATGGTTACCAAGCTGATATTGCACGCCGCCAACGGTTCCGAGCACACCTCGCCCTGGAATGGCGGCGAAGTCCGCTACATCAAGCAGGACGGTGTCGTTCCGTTGTCCGCTTGTGGCTATGGCGTGAGAAACCGGGTGATCGGAGCGTGCAGCAAGACTGGTGGCAACTCGGACGGCATCCACTCCGTCCGTCTGATCGAGCAAGACCGTATCGGTCAATACCGGTTTGCCGTGCGTGATGGTGCCGGTCTTGTCGAATGCCAGCCACGCGAGCTTGTGACCTTCCTCAAGATAAACACCGCCCTTGATCAGAATGCCGTGGCGGGCTGCTGCTGCCAGACCGCTGACGATGGTGATGGGCGTGGAAATGACCAAGGCGCACGGACAGGCTATGACCAGCAGAACCAGCGCCTGGTATACCCAATCCTGCCAGCTGCCACCAAGTAGCAGGGGCGGCACAAGGGCTACCGCGATGGCGAAGACGAACACCGCCGGCGTGTAGATCTTGGCAAACTGATCGACGAAACGCTGGGTTGGCGCACGTGCGCCTTGCGCCTCTTCGACCGCGTGAATGATGCGTGCCAAGGTCGAATGCGTGGATTCGGCAGTAACCCGGAATTCGACGGAGCCCGATTGGTTGATGGTCCCGGCGAATACACTGTCTCCAGCCGACTTGTCGACCGGCAAGCTCTCGCCGGTAATAGGCGCCTGATTGATGCTTGATCGCCCAGCCGTCACGACACCATCAAGGGGTAATCATTCACTCCCCTACGCGGTTGCCGGGATGGCGGGGATCGTGGGGAGCTGCAAGCCTTTGCGGGCGGCGGCGATGACGGTGCCGAGGTACTGCCAGGCGGATGCTCCGCGACGGCGACAGGTTTCGATGAGGCTGGCGAGGAAAGCGAAGGCGCGGGATCCCTCTTCAGAGCGTGTGCCGTGGCTGATGGTGCGCGAAATCACCCAGTGCCGAAGCGCCTGTTCCGCGGCGTTGTTGGAAAGCGGCAGGTGGGGCTCGGCAACGGGACGCAGGATCACGTCCCAGTCGTAGAGGAATTCGCGCACGACGCTACGCAGCACCGAGTGGTCATCCATCCGATGGGCTTCGCACAGGTGCCGCAGTCGCTCAATCTCGTTCGCGTAGCGGGCCGGGAGTCCTTCCGGCGGCGGATCGATCCGCGCCGCGTAGATGGCGGCCATCAGCGTCTTCATGATGCCTTCCATCTCTTGCCCCACCCCGGAGACTCGCGCGTCGCTCGATTCGGCCAGCCCTCTCAGTTTGCGCAGCAGGTGCGGCCAGCAACGCAAGCGGTTTGCCCAGGCGCGATAGACGCCGTAGCCATCGCTGATGAGCAGGCCGGCAAAGCCGTCCTGCAGGGCGTTCTCCAGCATTTCCCGGCTGCGTGGGCCGATCAGGAACAGCACCGTGTGGGTCGTCACCAATGCCCACAGCCACAGCAGCGTGCCGGACTCCGGCCACGAGGTCTCATCGACATGCAGTTGCGCTGCCTGCACGATGTCGGCCACCAGGGCGTCCTCCAGCGGCAGACTGGCGCGGCCCGCTTCCCGGATGGTTTCGTCGATGACGCCCGTACTCAGCGTCAAGTCGAACAGTTCCATCAGCAATTCGCGAATGCTCGCCCGCGACAGGCGCATGCGCACCGCCAGCAGGACGATCACCCCGGCCAGCCGGGGACCCACGAGACGCCATTCCCCGAGCTCAACCTTCTCCCATTGCCCGTCGGCCGGCGCCCGCCAAGCTTGCGCACGGCTGACATGGCCGCAGGAGCAGCTCACTTCAAGCAGCGTGTGACGGGTGACGCTGAACGTCAACCCGATCAGGCTCTCGACCGGCGGCGCAATGTCGACTTCGTCCCAAGCCGTGTAAGCCTGCGACGCGGCATCCGCCGACAACACTGCCGCACAAGCGGCGCAGATCTCGGGACGGTGCTCGCACCGGGCGGTGATCGCCAGCTTCTGACTGCGACCATGACCTGGACTGCCCGGTTGCTTGCCGGGCCGCTTCCCAGACCCCTTCTTGGCCGATTGCCGCTGCCCATCAACCGGTGGAGCCTGTTCCGTCTCTTCCGTAGAGCTTCCAGCCGTCTCCGCGGCGACGTCGGCATTGCCGCGCTCGTCCGCCGCGCCATTCTGTTCCTCCGAGCCACCTGTCTTCGCCCAGGGCGGTTGGCTGGTCGGCGGACGCGAGCTGTTGTCCGGGTTCTGATTCAGCCGATCCTGCAACTCCTTTACGTCGTGCAACAGCCGCTTCGACACTTCCAGCAAAAGCTCCGCCGGCAGCTTCTTCAGCCACTCGTCGTTCATCTGGAACAGGTCATGTTTGCTCAGGTGCATCGTGCCGCGTCTGTCAGGTCGTCTGCAAGTTCCGCAACTATGCCATACAAATCATCAGGCTGGCAGCTTTTCTTAAGGGGGTGTGAACGATTACATCAAGGGCGACGCGCTCACCAGGTTTGACGCGCACGATTTGGCCAATGGCCACGGCCTTGGCAGGCAGTTCGGCCCAATCACCGTCCGCCTGCTGTACTGTCGCCATTTCCGGCGCCAACTGCACCAGGCTGCGAATGGCATTGCGTGCCCGATCAAGTGACTTCGCTTCGATCAGCTCGGCAACAGTAAACAAGACCATGACCATGGCCGCTTCCGGCCACTGCCGCAGCAATACCGCACCCGTCACGGCAATGCTCATCAAGGCATTGATATTGAGATTGCCGTGGCGCAACGCAATCCAGCCCTTCTTGAAAGTGCCGACACCGCTGATTGTGATGGCGACGAGAGCCAACAGTCCGGACAACCATTCCGGCAAGCCAAGCCAATGGACAATTTCCGCGCCGAGAGCGGCAAGCCCGGCCAGCGCCAACGGCCACCAAGGCTTACTGACTGCCTCGGTGGGCGCGCGGCCTTGGCTGCTTGCCTCCATTGGCTCGGTACTCATGCCCAAGTCACGGATGGCCGTCTCAACGGCAGCTAGCGTGTTGTTCTGGTGGACAACGGTCAGGACCCGCTGCATGAGGTTGAATTCCATCCCGCTCACCGTGGCTAGGCCACCCAGCTTGTTGCGGATCAACGCCTCCTCGGTCGGGCAATCCATCTGTGCGACGCGTAACCGAGTGAGTGTGTAGCCGGCCGGAATTTTGGCTGTGACAAGACTGGCGTTGCCTGATGGCGGTGTTGGTGACGGATCGGCAGCGCCACACTCATGACCATGGTCGTGCGAATGCCCATGATCGTGATGAGCGGGCAAAGCGCCGTGAGCATGAGACTGATCGTCGCCGCATGCGTGGTGAACATGCGTAATTTTCACGGGGCGAGAGGGCATGGCGTCGTCCAATTGTTGGTATATTGTCCATTTCACACCCTGAAGTTACTATAGGGTCAAGTGTTTTGGAGACTACCCGTGAAGATCGGTGAACTCGCCCAAGTGGCGCAATGCACGGTGGAAACCGTGCGTTACTACGAAAAGGAAGGACTGCTATCCGCGCCGGCACGGACGCGGGCCAACTACCGCAGCTATGGCGAGTTCCACGTCGAGCGGCTTCGCTTTATACGGAATTGTCGTGCCCTGGATATGACGCATGCGGAAATCCGCACGCTACTGGGTTTGATGGATCAGCCTGCCGGTGATTGCGGTGGCGTCAATCAACTACTGGACGAACACATTGCCCACGTCGATGTGCGTATGGCCGAGCTGTCTCAGCTCAAGCAGCAGCTCAGTGAGCTACGTCAGCGCTGCCAGAGCGAGCAGGCCATGGACGCCTGTGGAATCTTGCAGGGGCTGGCGTCTATGGAAACAGAACCTCGGCATAAAAGGCATACGCACCTCGGCTAATCGAGGTCTTGGCGTACAACTTTTTCCCGTTTCGTGAGCTGATTCCTCAAATGGCGGCTGGTGACACGGCTGCTTGTTCTACCCCCACACTGTGGATTCGCCCAGCAGGAAACCATGTCGACTGACGCTTGCCAGTTCTACTACGAGTGCCGCAACTGCAAGAACCTGCTGCGCCCCAACTCCGGCGACTGTTGCGTATTCTGTTCCTTCGGCTCGGTAAAATGCCCACCGATTCAGGCGCAGAACAGGAGTTGCGGGTAGTTCCAGGCTTTCCCCGGCACCATCGACAGCCCGCCTTTGCGCGGGCTGTTTGCGTCATGGCGCGGCGAAAAGGCTTAGCGTGCTCTATTTTCCGTTTTCTGAGACGTCCCCTAGCTGTAGCGACGCAAAATGATGTCGGCCCAGACGCGCAATCAAGAGGGCTTTCTGACGCAAATTAGTTGAGACGGATAGCGACTCCAGACGCACATTCGGTGATTCTCAAACCACATTACGTGAGACGGACGCACATTGTTGAGACACTCGACCGCGTTCGCGGCACAGACGGTCAAAGCGGCGGGCTCACGAAATATTGGTACCGAACGTCTGGATGAATTTCGACTTTCCTACGCGGCTCGGGGGGCTCACACCCGCCATTTCACAGTGTAGCTCGCCAAGAAAACGGCCGGTTTTCTGGTGGGCAGCAGGCGGCAGCTTTTTGCTCCGACGGGTCACCAGAAAACTCGTTGCTAAAATCAACACAAGATTGCATCCTATGCTCCTTGTTTCCTGACGGAGCGAAGAAGTTCTGCTAATCGGTTACGCCAGGGTATCGAAGTCCGATGGCTCCCAGACGGTAGCTCCGCAGCGCAATGCACTGCTTGTTGCGGGCGTAGACCCTGAGCGCATCTATGAAGACCTGGCTTCAGGGCGCAATGACGCGCGTCCTGGCTTGATCGCTTGCCTCAAGGCGCTTCAGCCCGGTAACACGCTCGTCCTCTGGAAATTGGATCGCCTGGGGCGTGATCTTCGACACCTGGTCAACACCGCCGAAGACTTGCGCGTGCGGGGCATCGGCTTGAAGGTACTGACCGGCGCCGGGGCGCAGATTGACACCACCACCGCCAATGGACGACTGGCCTTCGGCATCTTTGCAGCCTTCGCCGAATTCGAGCGCGAACTGATCGCCGAGCGCACCCAGGCGGGTCTCGCGGCGGCACGTGCTCGTGGGCGCTTGGGTGGGCGTCCGCGCAAGATGGATCGAGCAATGCTGACCATGGCGATGGCAGCCCTGTCGGATCCAAAGGCAGTTACTGCCGACGTCGCCAAGCGCTTGGGCATCACGACGACCACGCTTTACAGCTACGTCAACGGTGATGGTTCTCCGAAAGCCGCTGGTACTGCTTTGCTGCGCACCGAAACGGGCGACGAATCACCAGACACGGTATCCACTGTCCAGCGGAGCGCATAGTGGGCGCCGGTGCCGCCGTTCCGATGGAGGCGATCGTGGCCTCGCGCCGCAGATTAGCGGCCTTGCCGATACGACATCCGGAGCGCCTGGTGCCGATAGACTCGACGGCCAAGCCCTGCTGAATTCGCAGCGATCGACGGAACTAATCGAGGAGATGCGGGCAGCGGGACTGCCACTGTGACCATCCGCACCGCGAACGCGATTGAGCGTCTCAACAATGTGCGTTCGTCTCACGTAATGTGGTTTGAGAATCACCGAATGTGCGTCTGGAGTCGCTATCCGTCTCAACTAATTTGCGTCAGAACGCCCCCTTGATTGTGTGTCTTGGCCGACATCATTTTGCGTCGCTACAGATAGCGTCGACTTGTTCCACAGCATCCGCACCCGCAGCTTCGCGCAGCCCGTGGCAAATTCTCCATAGCCGCTTCCGCTCGGCACCCCGGCAAGACTCCTCCGTGCAGCACTGCGCGAGGAACCGTTCGTCCAGAACTCGTGCCACCACTATGCTATCGGGATCCACCCCTCCGCTTTTGCGTACTCTGCGAACTGCCGCCGCCTCTTGCGTGGCCCCTCTCGCACTTCGCGCGCCTTCAGCATGGGCAAGAGCCCCGGCAACCGGCCGGCGAGGTTTTCAATCGCGGGATTTGGGGCCTTTTAATGGCTTGACGTATCCTATCCCCCTGGATAGGATACGAGGTATGAGCACGCACACTTCCCATCCAGAGATCATCAAGCGCCTGAAACGGGCTGAAGGCCACCTCAGGAGCACCATCACCATGCTTGAGGACAGCCGTGACTGTCTGGCGATCGCCCAGCAACTGCAGGCCGTCGAAAGCGCAGTCGGCAATGCCAAGAAGACGCTGGTGCACGACCACATCGACCACTGCCTTGAACAAGCAGTGCGCGACGCGCCGCAAAGCGCGGAAGAGACTATCCGCGAGTTCAAAGCCATCACCAAATATCTCTGAAGGAAACACGATGACCAGTTTTTCCACCCTGCTGGCGCAGGGCGCGGGAAACGCCTGGCTGTTTATCCCGAGTGCGATCTTGCTCGGCGGCCTGCACGGCCTCGAACCAGGCCACTCCAAGACCATGATGGCCGCTTTCATTGTGGCGATTCGTGGCACGGTGGGGCAAGCCGTTCTGCTCGGGGTGTCGGCGACGATTTCACACACAGCTGTGGTGTGGGTGATCGCGCTTGGCGGCATGTACTTCGGCCAGAAATGGGACGCGGAAACCAGTGAGCCCTATCTGCAGGTGGCGTCCGCCTTGGTGATCATCGGCGTTGCTCTCTGGATGATCTGGCGGAACTGGCGACAACAGCAGCTTGCCGAGCAGGACCACGATCACGATCATCATCATGACGACAGCAAACGCATCGATACCGGTCACGGCGTGGTACGCCTGGATGTGTTCGAGGACGGCGTGCCGCCGCGCTTCCGCTTGTTCGCAGAAAGCGGGCACGGCCACACCTGGACAGCCGATCAGGTGAGGATCGAAACCGAACGACCAGACGGTAGCCGCCAGTCATTCCGGTTCGTGCAGCGCGACGGCTTTGTGGAGTCGGAGCAGGAAATTCAAGAGCCACACGAATTCGTGGCTCGTCTGCGCCTGGGTCATGAGCACCACAGCCACGACTATGATGTCGAGTTCGTCGAGCACGACCACCAGCACCACGCCATCAAGGACTACGAAGGGCTGGATGTGTCAGCTCCCGGATACCAGGATCCGCACGAACTGGCGCATGCCAACGATATCCGCCACCGTTTCACCAATCGGGAAGTGACGACCGGGCAGATCGTGATGTTCGGGTTGACTGGCGGGCTGATTCCCTGTCCCGCCTCGATTACCGTGCTGTTGCTGTGCTTGCAACTGAAGGAGATCGCGCTCGGTGCGACGCTGGTGCTGAGCTTCAGTATCGGCCTGGCCTTGACGATGGTGCTTTCTGGCGCCTTGGCAGCCTTGAGCGTGAAACACGTTTCCAGGCGCTGGAGCGGTTTCGGCAAGTTTGCGCGGAGAGCACCGTATTTCTCTGCTGCGCTCATCCTTCTCGTTGGTCTTTATGTTGGCTACCAAGGCCTGCAAGCGCTGGCCTGACGAGTAGGCTGCTGTTGGAAGATATGAGCCACCTCTCCATTAGACAGAATGTACCCCTCCCAGGATAAGATGCCGCCATGAAAGAAGGAGCAATTCATCCATCGCACTCGTGTATCAACAAGCGGCTAGAGAAAGTCGAAGGCCACTTGCAGATCATGGCGGAATGATGGAAGCTGGCCGCTGTTGTCTGAGTGTCTCGCAGCAGTTGCACGCTGTTGAGAAGATGCTCACTGCGGAAAAAGACCCTCGCGCATGACCACCTCAATCATTGTCTCGGACCCACCACCGATCACGCTGCGCCCAGGCAGTTCGGCTGCACTCGATGACTTCAGAAAAATCATAAAGTATCTGTAATGCACAGGCCGCATCGAAAAACCATACGGCTACTAATGCTCATCCTTTTTTTTGTGATGAGCGTCGGCGCCTATGGCTTCAACTTGAAGCGGTTTTCACACGAACTTGATCACGATCGCCAAACGCGCACCGCGTCGATCAATCACGATCACGCGCCGCGGCTTGATGCCAAGAGCAATCCGGCCGCCGAACCATCGAACGATGCCGAACATGAACTGTTGCACGCCTTGAGCCACTGCGAGCTATTTCCCAATTCGGCTGTCAGTCACCTTGCTGAGCCGCCTGCTCGGACAGCCATCGTGCTACCGAGCGCCCTCACTCTGCTCCCGGCAGAACTCGAGCCCCCTTTCCGACCTCCCCGTAGCGCATCCCTCGTTTAACTCCGCGTCGCTCGCGGAGTTCCGCAGGTTTGTCTTTCCCCTGGCTCGACGAGCGGCGTGGTCACGCTTGTTGTGTCGGCAGACGCTATAAAGAGGTTGATAATGAAAACAAGCAGCTCCCCCTTCCCGGCGGGAAGCGCATGGGCAATGGCCGTGATGTGCATCCTCACGGCTACCACGCAGGCAGCCGACCGGCCAGCAAAATTCACCGTTCCAAACAGCCAGATTCAGGCGTTGGGCATTCAAACCACGCCATTGCAGAATGATACCGACTTGGTAAAGGCGAGTTATCCCGCACATGTCGTGGTGCCGCCAGAAGCGGAACAGGTGATCAGTTCGCCCGTCGCCGGCCTAGTAGCGCAATTGCTGGTGCAGCAAAACCAGGTCGTGCCTTCAGGCGCACCACTGGTGCGCATCGTCAGTCCCGAACTGGGCCAGTTGCAGCTGCAGTTGTTACAAGCAACCGTTCGCGCCACCCTTGCACGGCAAGCGGCGCAGCGCGAGCACGCTTTGTTTGATGAAGGAATTATTGCCAAACGTCGAGTGCAGGAAGCGCGAGCGGCGCTGCAGGAAGCCGAAGCCACGCTCAATCAGGCCAAGGCAGCGCTGCGTCTAAGCGGCATGCCGTCCGCGACGATCGAGCGCATTGCGACGTCTGGCAAGCCCCAAGACAGCGTGACTCTGCTCGCGACGCAGGCCGGGATCGTCACCGTTATCGCGGTCAAACCTGGCCAGCGAGTCGAGGCAGCGACGGCTTTGTTGCACGTGGCTCAAACGGACTCTCTGTGGCTCGATATTCAGCTTCCGGTGTCGGAACGTGTGGGCTGGCCAGCCGGAACCCAGGTAAAAGTGCTCGGCCGCAGCCTCACGGCGCGAATCTTGAGCGTAAGCCCGACCGTCTCCCACGGCAGTCAGACAGTAGTACTGCGGGCAGCCGTCGAAGGCAAGACCGGCGAGGTTCGACCCGGCGAGTTGGTAACTGTCGAACTGCCAATCACCGCTACTCAAGGCAATTGGGATGTGCCCTTGTCCGCGGTGGTTCATGACGGCGAACAAGCTTACCTCCTCGTCCGCACCGCGGACGGTTTCGAAGCCAGACCCGTGAAGGTTGTGGTTAGCGCTGGTCAGCGTGTGCGCGTACAAGGCCCGCTCAAAGAAGGTGAACAGATCGCCATCAGCGGCGTGGTAGCACTCAAGGGCGCCTGGCTCGACGCGAAGGAGAGCAAGTGATGCTTGCTCGTCTCGTTCAGCTTTCCCTGTCGCAGCGCCTGTTCGTCTTGTTGGCGACGCTGATTGTCGCTGGTGCGGGATGGATGGCCTACCTCGGCTTGCCGATTGATGCATTCCCCGATGTGTCGAGCACGCAGGTCAAAATCATCATGAAGGCCCCCGGCATGACCCCGGAGGAGGTCGAAAGCCGAATCGCGGTGCCGATCGAAGTAGAAATGCTCGGCATCCCGAAAACCAAAATCCTGCGCTCGGTCACCAAGTACGGCCTGGTCGACGTAACCATCGACTTCGAGGACGGTACCGACATCTACTGGGCGCGCCAGCAGGTGAGTGAACGCCTGGGCGGCCTGACGGACAGTCTGCCGGCCGGCATCACGGGCGGAATGGCGCCGATCACTACCCCGCTGGGGGAAATGTTCATGTTCACCGTCGACGCCGATGGCTTGTCGCTGGCCGAACGGCGCAGCCTCCTGGATTGGGTCATCCGGCCAGCGTTGCGCACAGTGCCTGGCGTCGCCGACGTGAATGCGCTGGGTGGCGTCGTTCGCGCCTTCGAGGTTGTGCCCGATCAGATCAAGATGGCTGCCAGCGGCGTGACGGTGGCCCAGTTGAAGGAGGCGATTGACGCCAATAACCGCAACGATGGCGCGGGCCGGTTGGGCGAAGGCGACGAAGTATTGCTGGTGCGCAGCGAAGGAAGTGTCACGAGCCTGGACGACCTGCGTGCGATCGTGGTGACGATCAAGGACGATTCGCCGGTTCGTCTGGGCAACCTGGCCGAGGTCAAGATCGGCACTGTCACGCGCTATGGTGTGGTGACGCAAGATGGCAAAGCCGAAGCCGTCCAGGGACTGGTGCTGGGACTGGCAGGTGCCAATGCGCAAAAAGTCGTTGAAGGCGTGCGCAAGAAACTGGATGAACTGCAACCAACGCTCCCGAAAGATGTGCAGCTCGGCGTTTTCTACGATCGCGCCTCCCTCGTCAGCAAGGCGGTCGGTGCGGTCTCGGCAGCGCTGCTCGAGGCGTCAGTCCTGGTCATCATTTTGCTGGGGCTGTTCCTGGGCAATATCCGCGCGGCCGTGACCGTGGCTCTAGTACTGCCTCTGGCGGCACTGATCACCTTTATCCTGATGCGCGGCTTCGGTATGTCGGCCAACCTGATGAGTCTGGGAGGCCTCGCAATTGCTATCGGCATGTTGCTCGACGCGGCAGTGGTGGTGGTCGAAAACATCGTACAGCGCCTGGCGACCGACCCGACGGCCGGCAAGCTGCCGCGCTTGCATACCATCTATCGCGCAGTGCGCGAGGTTGCGGTTCCGGTCTCGTCCGGGATCCTGATCATCATTACCGTCTTTCTGCCGCTTCTGACGCTACAGGATCTGGAAGGCAAGTTCTTCGTGCCGGTGGCACTGACCATCGTCTTTGCCCTGGCCGGGTCGCTGCTGCTTTCGCTAACCGTCATTCCGGTGCTGGCGTCGTATTTGCTGCGCGAGGTCAAGCATGAGGATCCGTGGTTGCCACGCAAATTGCTGGCACTCTATGAGCCGGCCCTAGCCTGGGGACTGCGACGGCAGGGTATCGTCGTCGGCGTGGCAGTGCTGCTACTGCTGGGAGCGGGCGGGGTGTACACCCAGGTTGGCAAGACCTTCATGCCGACGATGGACGAAGGCGATTTGATCGTCGGTATCGAGAAATTGCCCTCCATCAGCCTGGAACAAAGCGCCGCTCTCGATCTGAAGATTCACCAGGCCCTCATGAAGGCCATCCCAGAGGTCACCGGCATCGTTGCACGTGCCGGCTCTGACGAAATTGGCCTCGACCCGATGGGGCTCAACCAGACCGACACCTACCTCGTGTTGAAGCCGCGAGACCACTGGCGCATGAAGAGTAAGGAAGCACTGATGGACGAGATACGCAAAGTGCTCGACCCCATGCCTGGTATCTCCTACAGCTTCACACAACCCATTGAAATGCGCGTCTCGGAAATGATTATCGGCGTGCGCGGCGATCTGGCAGTGAAGATATTCGGGCCTGATCTCGACCAGCTCAATACGTATGCGAGCGAGGTCGAAGCACTTCTCAAGACGGTCCCGGGGAATCAAGACGTCTACACCGTCCAGAACGATGGTGTGCAGTACTTGCAGGTGGTGGTTGACCGCCTGCAGGCAGGTAGCCTTGGTTTGAGCGTGGAAGAGATCCAGGACGCGCTGCGCACGCAGATCGAGGGGCAGCGGGCCGGCATCGTGATCGAAGGTAACCGCCGCACACCCATCGTATTGCGCGGCACCGAGGCGGTTCGTATGTCGCCGGCTGAATTTGGCGCCATGCGGATCACGACGCAGGGCGGCAGCACGGTGCCATTGACCAGCGTCGCCAAGCTGCAACGGGCGGCAGGGCCGGTCAAGATCGATCGGGAAATGGGCAGCCGTTATAGCGTGGTCATCGCCAACGTCGGTGGCCGCGATCTGGTTGGCTTCGTTGAAGAGGCCAGAGCGCTCGTCACGGAAAAGTTGTCCCTGCCTACCGGCTACCGCATCACCTGGGGGGGGCAGTTCGAGAACCAGCAGCGCGCGGCTGCGCGTTTGGCGGTGGTAGTTCCGGTCGCACTTGGCCTGGTCTTCGTCCTGCTGTTTTCGACCTTCCGCTCGGTGCGCCAGGCTTTGCTCATCCTGAGCAACGTCCCATTTGCCCTGGTCGGCGGTATCGTCGCCTTGTGGGTGACGGGAGAATACCTGTCGGTGCCAGCGTCGGTGGGCTTCATCGCGCTGCTCGGTATCGCGGTCTTGAACGGAGTCGTGCTGGTTAGCTATTTCAATCAATTGCACAGCGAAGGGATGAAATTGAGCGATGTCGTTGTTCAGGGCGCGAAGCGGCGTTTGCGCCCGGTACTGATGACCGCCTCAATTACGGCGTTCGGATTGATCCCGCTGCTCTTTGCCAGCGGGCCGGGCTCGGAAATCCAGCGGCCGCTTGCCATTGTCGTGATCGGTGGCCTGACCACCGCCACGGTGCTGACGCTGATGCTGTTGCCCATCCTGTATTTGCGCTTTGCTTTCCCAAGACGAGAGGTTCCCCATGTCTGAACTTTGCTTGACGCTGGTGTGTCCGCCAGAGGTCGAAGAAAAACTACTCGATCTGCTGCTCCTGTGGCCCGGTGCGACGATCTTCACCAGTACAGCGACAGCCGCGCACGGTCTGGCCCACGAGTCTCTGGATCAGACAGAACAGGTGCTGGGTCGGGCGCGAGCCACGGAGGTGCAGGTGATCTGTGCGGCGGCTGGTCAAGCGGCGCTGCTTGCAGCGCTGCGTCAGCAATTCTCCGGCGTGGGGCTGCGCTACTGGGTGACCCCAGTCGTCGAAGCGGGAGAAATCGCATGATGGTTAGATTGCTCTTGATCGGCATCTTCGCCGTAGTCAAGGCCGCATCTGCGGCGCAGCCAATGAATCCGCCGGGGCTCATGCCAACCGCAATTGCGCGCCCTTTATTCGAGCAGGACCCGGGCGTCGCCGCGGCGCGGGCAGGCTTGGACGTGGCTCTGCAAGAGGCGAGCATTCTCGATCAATCTCCGTATGAGTGGACCGCTCGCGTTGATGGGCAGCAGCGCAGAGTGGAAAACGGTCCCCGCTACAACGAATGGTTCGTAGGTGTCGAGAAGACCATTCGGCTTCCCGGCAAAGCCACAGCCGATCGCAGTATCGGCAAGGCAACCGTCGACGAGTCTCGGGCGCGCTATGGCGAGGCTTTGCTCACATCGGCTCGTGAACTGATGGAATTGTGGGTGGACTGGCTGGCGGCGGAACGCGCTCGCGAGCTGGGTGGGAGCAGCCTTCAGTCGATGCAAGCCAGTCTCGCGGCCGTGGAGAAACGCGCTCGCGCCGGCGATGCCTCGAAATTGGACCTGGGCATTACCCGCGCCGAACTGGCCGAGCAACGACGCATGGACAATGACGCAAAGACGCAGGCTGCCGCAGCCTGGTTACGTCTATCCACCCGCTTTCCTGGCGTCGAGCGTCAGCTCTTGGCTCTGCCCGAGCCGTTGGTGCTTGGGAGCGAGGCGCCATCTTGGCAGGAGCGCATCCTGGCTGAAACGCATGCACTGAAGCTTGTGCAAGCGCAAGTCCGGAAAGCGCAAGCGCAGGCAGAACGAGCACGTGCGGAGAAGATTCCTGATCCAACGTTCGGGGTCTATACGGCTTCGGAGATCGGCGGCCGCGAGCGCATTCCCGGAGTCACAATCAGCATTCCGATTCCGGGAGGCGCGCGTGACTTGCGCAGTGCACAGGCGATTGCGGCAGTTGAGGTTTCGCGCCAGGAAGCCGAACTCAAACAGCGCCAGCTTCAGGCAGGGATTGCAAGCGCCGTGGCGACTGCGCGCGGTGGCTACGAGAGCTTTCAGATCGCCAACGAAGGCGCGGCGGCTATGCAAGAGAACGCCCGTCTGATGCAGCGGGCTTATGCGCTCGGCGAAGCGGAGCTACAAGCTTTTCTGCTGACGCGTCGCCAAGCGACGGCTGCGGTGAACAACGCCTTGCAAGCGCAAGTCATCGCCCTGAAGGCCTATTACGGGCTGCTCATCGACGCGCACTTGATTTGGGGCTTGGAGCATGACTAGCCAGTCCGTGTCTTCACTTCGCCAGAAGAATTTTTTGCGTACTTTTGAAGCTCCGTCGATGATTGAAAGATGCAACATGCAAAATACCGTAACCATAGGCTTAGGGCGTACGAACGATGAACACCTCTTCGAGTTATGCGTCATGAGTGCTGCTCTCGCAGGGTATCGGAGCGGAAACGCAACGGCCGCTGGCGACCGTGGTTGTCGGTGGTCTGCTGACATCGACGGCCCTGACACTGCTCCTACTGCCGCTCATGTATGAGTGGGTCGAAGCGCGCCGAGAGCGCCGCACCGTAACTTCCCCTTGAGAAAGACAACGATGAAGACAGTGTTCGCTATCGCAGGTCTGGCCGTGCTTGCGCTCACCGGTTGCGTGGGACATACGCATGATCTCGCGCCGGAAAGTGGAAACCCAGAGGCCACAATCGGCACCTTCACTCACGAGGGGCGTGAGGGGCCTGCAATGGTCCTGGAATTCAAGGGACAGCGTTTTGCGGCCCAGGGCTTTGCGATACGCCGCGACGCAAACATCGCGGCCTTGCAACAGCACGATAGGCGCAGCATGCGTCCCAGCTGGGTATCGGCTGGAAGCAACCCCGAACACTACGAGTACTCGGCCACGCCAGAATTGCGTGCCACGGATGGCGCGGTGCTGCGATGCACCCTGACCTGGCCCGCCCGCCAGGCACCGGCGGGCTATTGCGAAACGCGCGAGGGGACGCGCATTGCCGTCCGCTTCGATTAAGCTGGTCGTCAATCACGAAGGGGTTGTAAGCCGGAACCCCAGAAAATTCCGTCAATCTGGAGTGGAACGAGCAGTTGTGTCACCAGCCGCCACCTTGGAGTAAGCCAGCGCTTCATTTGCTCATCCACTTGCGTGGCAGGCACTTTTTCAGGGAGGCGCATTCCTGCGGATTGCGTCCCTTGTGCTTGGCGATGCGATCCGCCGTGGCGACCTGACGCTTAATGGGCCAGAGTAGGAGCGGCCAGCCATCATTCGTCGCCGTCCAGGCCTCCACAGCTCAAGCTGTCCGGGTACAGCGCCGTCAATTGCGATAGCGTTGCCTGCACCTCTTCCAGATTGGTCATCATGTGGGAAACCTGTTCATCCAGATCGCTGGCCAGCTCGAATAGAGAAGCGACCTGGCTGGGGTTGTAAGCCGGAACCGCCGAAAATTCCGTCATCCCCACGCCGGCCCTGCCACGAGCGTATCCAGGTCCAGGTCGATCACCGTGCCGTCGCTTTGGAACGTGTAGTACCCGTTCCACATCGGTGATTCCGCTCGCCGTATCCTTCATTTCCTTGTCACGGAGCCCGGCTGCTCACAGGCCAAGTTCGCTGTGCGAACCGAGACGGACGAGCTGGAGTACGTTGTCGTCCGGTTTTCTGTAAATCAAGACCAAGTCGGGCTTGACGTGACAATCCCGGTGGTCCTTCCAATCCCCACTGAGCGAATGATCGTGGTGCTTGTCGGCCAGAACCTGATCATGGGCCAAGGCCGTGACGATGGCGACGAAGTCACTTTGCAGCGTTTGCCGGTGCGGTCCCTTGGTTTCGCGCTTGTAGTCACGCTTGAACTGGCCAGTGTGTTCAATCTTCCGCATTCAGGTCCGCCATCAGATCCTCGACGGTGGCGAACGACTTCAGGCCACCATTGCGCGCTTCCTTCATCGCCTCGATGGTTTCGACGTTCGGAACCAGTGGCTCGAACGGCAGTGCCTTCTCGCGGGCGACGCGGGTCAGCATGATGCGGAAGGCGTCCGACACGGTCAGCCCCATCGCCGCAAGCACGGCGGTCGCCTCTTCCTTAATGTGCTCGTCGATTCTGGCACGGACAACGGCATTTGCGGACATGATCTGATCCTCCAAGTTATTGAGCTACATTGTAGCCCACGAGACGCCAGGACGCATCCCTTGCGCTTTGGCCGGATGTCGGAAAACACCTGTTTCCCACCCCCCGGACGGCAAAGCGGCGCAAACGATGGTCTCGACAGGGCGAAAGCTGCACGGGGAAACCGTGTCTGATAGGTCGGATGGCCGGAAACTTTGTCTCCGGCGTTTTCCGACTACGAAATGGCGGCTGGTGACACGGCTTGCTTGTTCTACCCCTTGTGGCGGCGATAGCCGGCTGCCTCGCAGAGCAGGATGTCCGTTGAGCACGCAGTGCGAATAAGGGCTTCGTGAAGAAGGACGACCCGCCTGCGGGTGGGCCTACTTCACATATCCTGCCCGGCCCTACAGCGTTGTTACACCAGAAATAGAACGACACCGTGCGTTGTTTTATCGTTGTTCTACCTTTTTTTACCGTTGTTCTACCGTTACTGCACCGTTGTTAGCGGCTGCGTACATCCGCAGAAATCTGGCGGCATTAAATGGCGGCGGAATTTGGCGGCGACGTGAGCGGTGTGACGTGAACGAAACAGGGGCCCGGCGGCCCCCTGAGTCTTGATCGTGTGACGTTGGCTTAGAACGGCGGATCGGTAGTCTCGACGTCGCAGCAGGTCACCCGCTGCTCGCGGAACCGGGTCTGCAAAGCGACCTCGTAGTGCGCCCAGATTCGATCGCGTAAATCATCAAGCAGCTCGATGACCGCCAGCGCCTGGTCCGGCGACCAGCGCGAATCGATGAGCAGGTCGAGACCATCGTGCAAACCGGAAGGTTGATGAGTGAGCTTCACGTCGCCGCCTTCGCCGTGCGCTTCCTGGATCTGGCAGCGGCCTGTTCCTGGGCCTCTTTGCGCCGGTAGGATTCTCCCTTGATGGCGAGAATCTCGGCGTGATGGACCAGGCGGTCGATCATCGCCACCACGCAACCGGCGTTGGGAAAGACCTCCGGCCATTCTGAGAATGATTTATTGGTCGTGATCAAAGTGCTCTTCTTCTCGTGACGCCGGTTGATCAACTCGAAGAGCAAGTCCGCATGACGGTTCGAGTAAGACAGGTAGCCGACCTCATCGATGACCAGCAAATCTGGCGCCGCATAACGACGCAAGCGGTAGCGTAGGGCCGAATCACTGTCCAGGCCAGCCAGATCACCGAGCAGCTGCCCGGCCGTCGCAAACAATACCGTGTGCCCCTCCAGGATCGCCTGATGCGCAATGTTCTGGGCGATCATCGTCTTGCCCAGGCCGCTGCTGCCGACCAGGAGGACATTGGTGGCCGCCGGTACGAAGTCCAGCGTCATCAGTTCCGCGATCGCCCGCTGATCACACTGCTGCGGCCAGGTCCAGTCGAAATCGGCCAGCGGCTTGAAGCGCCCGATATGGGCACAGCGCAGCCGCCGTTCGAGCGAGCGGCGGGCACGTTCGCTTTCTTCCCAGGACAGCAAAGGATCCAGCCAGGGCTGCTCCGCACACTCGGCCCAGTGCGCGAGGATCCCGTGCAACTGCAAAGCGGCCGCGCGTTGGCGGCGGGCATCATTCGTCATCCGGAGAACCTCCCATCAACTGATCGTAGTCATCGAGCCTGTGCGGGCGAACCCGGACATCCCGCCGCTTCACATGCTCCGGCAAAGGCACCGCCAACGGCGGCGGTGCCGCCTTCGCCTGCCGGCGCTTCTCCAGGGCCAGGCGAACCGCATTCGGATGCGGCACGCCGCGCCCCAACGCGTCGGCAATCGCCGCCGTCAGTTCGGCCACGCCGTAAGCTTCCAGCAGTTCGGTCAGCGCGCGCACCGTGCGTCCCAGCGGTTCGCCGCGTTCAACCGCTTGCGTGAGCAGCTCGCGGCTCGTCGGCACCGCCTGCACCAGATGATCGGTGCCACGATGCGCGGCGGCTTGATGCTTATGCGCGACCAGGGTCGCGATGTGTTCGGGGATTTCGATTTGTTGCCGGCGGTCATAACTGCGCCGATGGGTTGCGACCACGGTCTGGCCATCAAGGATGCGTACCTGATCCAGACTGGCAACGACGCTGAGCGTGCGTGCCACGCAGGTATGCGGGATCGAGTAGTCATTCAGGTCGAAGCGCACGTACGGCGTCTTGCCGGCGCAGACGGCCTTGACCTCGTCGGTCGGGAAGGCGTTCCCCGGTAGCGTCAGCAGGCGTGTTCGCTCCTGCTCGAAAGCCTCATGGACCGTCAGCGCCTCGTCCTCCGGGCAGCGTCGCTCCCCGGCAGGCCCGATGACCCAGGCGTCGGCCTGCGCATTCAAATCGTCCACATCCGTGAAGCGGCGGCCGGCGAAGAACGCATCGCGGATAAAACGAACGGCCCTCTCGACGCGGCCTTTCTCATTCCCCCGCGCCACCGCCACGGGGCGCGGCTCGAAGCGGTAGTGACCCGACAGGGCCAGCAGTGTCGGGTGAAAACGGATGACCGAGCCCTGGCGCTCAAGGACCGCGCTCTTGAGATTGTCGTACAGGGCGACCCGCGGGCAGCCGCCCCAGGCGGTCAGCGCACCGACATGGCCACGCAGGAAGTTCTCCATGTAGGCGCCGAGGTAGAAGCGCAGGAAGATCTGCCGCGACCAGGAGAGGACAGCCACGAAGCCCATCAGCGGCCGGCGTGCTCGACCGATTTCCAGGTGGCCAAAGTGACCCCAGTCGACCTGCATCTGTTCGCCCGGCAAGGTGCGCAGTCGCAGGTAGGGGTCGTCTCAGAAAACGGAAAATAAAGCACGCTAAGCCGGTTGCAATGGTCGTAGCGGCCTGAACTTGCCCGCGCCGATCTTGGCGCTGCTGCGCCAGAGGTAGTCGCCGGTCAGGTTGATGTG